>Ga0123356_10006918_pt1 | contig 11389 bp, 13 predicted proteins | sample TergutEmb28metaG_2_FD_92546 | JGI IMG/M metagenome (GOLD analysis project Ga0123356, IMG submission 92546) | Embiratermes neotenicus P3 segment gut microbial communities from Petit-Saut dam, French Guiana - Emb289 P3 | ecosystem: Host-associated > Arthropoda: Insects > Digestive system > Gut ... | reverse complement strand
TTCCCTTCTCTTTTGTAATTATTTCCGCTATTTCTTTACAGTTTTTCCGCTGTTCAAAATATAAATCTATTATAAATTCTTCAAGCTTATGTTTCCATATTTTATTATGTTTTTTCATGTTTTTCCTTTCAAGTACAATTACAATTTTTTGAACAAAACTTTTTAAGGTCTTCTCTTAAAATACACCAGCACCCCTCATCATCTTTATACGCTGCAAGCTCTTTCCTGCGTACTAAACGATAAACGGTCAAATAAGCAACTGAAAAAAACTCTGCTATTTCATTTATTGAAAGTATAGAAGGCAGAGCTTCAATTGCTTTTTTCATTGAATCGCTTATCATGCAAACCTTCAAAAAAACTCCCTCCGGGGGAGAAACCGATAAGCCCCGGAAGGAGAAACCAAGGGAGGTCTATAGAATATCTGCCCAACAGATCGCGTCAACGATTGGAACGGGGAACGGTTTTGTTTTTCCGTACAGTTCCCAGGCAGAGGGATTCTCAACTTTTACAGCTTTTGAGAAAAAAGGAAGAGGTGCGAGTTGCGCGTCAATGTCATCAATCGCGCAATATGGCAACCAGTGCGGCGCGTCCGTTGCTATCGCGCAAGCTTTACCGTTTGGTATTACCGGGGTGTCCTGCTTCTCTTTAAAATCATAGTAAGTAGACGCTAGGCGACGAAGTGTAAAGCCCGGAAATTTAATAACATTCTCATCTGCGGAAAGATTAAGAGCGTTGTTTGGCAATTTTAATAATTGATAAATAACAATATTAAAAGCCGCAGAATTGACAAGAATGGAAATATTATTTCCGTAACTATTTCCGCAAGCTTTGTCTCCCATCGCTAAACGGTCTTTTATAATATCCGCTATGGTGATTGTACTGTTATCCCATTTTTTAGCGATCGCGTGGGTTTTAGTTGTTCCAAAGTTGGCGGTGTAAAGTTCTGAATTGTCGGCTAACACGCCCCGGACTGGATACTGAATTTTTCCTGTCAGTGATTGTGCTGCGAGAGCTTCGGTCGTTGCGTGGGTTGTTTTGCGTAACCTGTCAACTTTTTGGTCGATCTCAGCTTGCGCGTTTAAAGTGAAACCGGCAGCGATAAGATCGTTAATATCGGCGGCGGTTAGCGTCATGCTTACCTCGATGGGGAACGGCTCGTAACCAGTCGCGCCTTTTTTGTCGTTTAATGGTACTGCTTGGGTTCCGCGCATGATAACAGGCACGTTTTTAACTTCTTTTGGGGGGTCTTTGATCGCGACTATTGATCGCGGGTAATTTGTCCGTTTTGATTCCGGGTATACCAGATCCATGATAGGGCTTTTAATTTCGGCAAGGCGTTCAAGCCGTCCGATATTTTCCTCAAGTGTAAAATACTTGGTTAAGTCTAATGTTTTTATATTCATGTTAAATGCTCCTTAAAATAATATTTTTTATACAAAAAATATTTGACTGTTTGCCTGAATGGCAGCTAGTTCAATAGCGGTCAAGTGATTGCCGTTCGCTTTGACTACCATGTCACCGTCAAAAGTTCCGTGTAGCAACACTTTAGCGGCTCCGTTTTGTGATGTGATTGTTTCAAGGGCTATACAGGCAGCCCCGGACGGATCGTCTAAATCATACTCTTCAAATTCTCCGGTTGTTTTATCCAGAGATAAAAGTCCGTTAATAGCGCAGACTGTACCATCTGCAATTTTTCCGGAAATAATAATCGGTGGGTGTCCGTTTGTTAGTCCGGTTCCTTCAGTGTTGATTGATCCAACTTTCATGAGTTTTTCTCCTGTTTATAATTTTGAGTTCCAAAACACCCTTTGTGGTATCCTTTTTTACTACCTCTATGTTTTGAAATATTTTTAAAAGAAGCGTAAGCTTCCCGTTTTTTGCGCTCTTGTCTGTTCATGTGCTTATCCTTTATTTAACAAGCTGCTGTAATCGCGCTTGGTTCGATCCTGATCATCAAGATCATTGAGATTTAATATTCCAGTTTGTACCGGGGGCGGTATACTGGAAACAACACGGATCAGCGCGTCAATGCCGCTTACTTTTTCCCCGTCTGATAGCTCTATCGTTTTGCCCGGTTCAAGAGCTCCGGCGATCTGTATAAAACGTTCTTGCTGCGGCATCGGTATTTTTGCCGTTGTCATTGCCGCTTTTAAACGTTCAGTGTCGGCGGCGGTTTTTTGTTTCATTGAATCGGACAGCTCAAGCTTTCTTTTGTCAAGTTCGTTTTTAAGCTGTTCGTTCTCTTCGCGCAGTTTTTGCGCTTCCTCTTTTGTCACAGTGGTTTCCTCCTGTTTTAGTTTGATTGGTTCTGAAAGATTCATTTGAAAGTCACCAAGCGGCGGAAATAGTACAAGTCCATCAGCGGCGGTGTCGGCGGCGGCAATTTCCAAAGGCTCTTTAATTTTGGAGATTAAGTCTTTTATTGCCGGGGGTTCCTGTCCGAGATATGCAAGATGGTGCAGATACATTTTGCCGTCTTTAGCCCGTTGTCTGGCTCCTATGGAAACATCAGGATAAAAACCGGAATCAACAGCATCGGCGAGGGTGTCATGTTCCTCTATGTCCGCATAAAGAGTATTAAAATCGTTGTCGCTGTAAACTGAAACAACATTTCCAAGCCGGGGAGCTGCGGCGGTTGTACTGTGTCCAAACTGCACCGGGGCGCGGCGAACATCGGAAAATGTTTCTGCTATCTCTTTTATGTCTTTTGTGGAAACGATCTGCGGATTTTCTGCCGAGCCATAAATTCCTGCCTTGGCGATCTCTCTCTTTCGAATTCTCATAAACATATTAAAACAAGAAAAAACAGAGTTTACTCTAATTGGGATAAACACACAAAAAAGCCCCGGACGTGATTGTGATAAAATAACAATAATGTAATAAGAGGGGTTTTTATGTTTTGGAATGTAAATGAAACAGCTTTATTTTTAAAAGTGGAGCCGCATCAGGTTTATTATTTGCTTGTTATGGGTGAGATTGAAGCGTATAAAATCGGCATGGCTTGGCGAGTGATGCCTGATAGCGTTATAGAGTATAAAGAGAGATTTGAGCAATAAAATTCTAACGTTTTTTTAATGGTCTATTGCCCTCTGGTGAGGTTTTCTTTTTAAAAAGATAAAATCATACGCTAAGCAATTCCGGGGCGGCTGTAGGGTTTTTAGATTTTAATATAAAAGGCTTCTAAGAGGTCAAAATCATGCTTGCCGTATTATTAACGTTTTAATAAAACAAATTGATTCTAGCCGTTGAAATTTCGTTGAAATGGGGGTGTTTTGAAGCGGTCTGTTATGCCAAATTTTAACGTTTTATTAAAATCAACAAATTCAAGATTTGAGCAATAAAATTCTAACGTTTTTTGCACGTTCTATTGCCTCGTGGTGAGGTTTTAAACATTAAAACATAGAATTATACTCTTTGCTATTTTTAAGCCGATACAGGGCTGTCTGTGCTGTTTTTATTTAGCGTTTTTTTAGCGGTCTATTGCCTCACTATGAGGTTTAATAAATAAAAACGTAAAATCATACGCTAAACAATTCCGGAGCTGCTGTAGGGCTATTTACCAGTCATGTTCGGTCATAAATTATGACCTTCTTTTGCAATGATGTAAATTTATGGTCATAATTTATGACCACTAAACCGGTAATAAATTATTACCGCCTTTTGACGTGTATGCAAAACATGGTAATAATTTATTACCGGTTAACCATCTGGTTACGTTTCGTAACCGTTTACTGCATGGCGTGCAATAAGTGGTTACAATTCGTAACCAGCGCGGTGACGGTCTGTCACCACATTTTACTCCTTACGTGGTGATAAGTTATCACCACTTTTTTCACGCTCTGCAATATTTGGTGATAAGTTATCACCAGTTGACGTTGTCAACCACTTTTTGAAAGGGTGTAAAAAGTGGCTTACTTTGTCAACCAAAATTCCGACAAAATGTCGGCAGAATTTACATGTTGTTTTTTTTTGCCGACAGATTGTCGGATAAAGCAAAAAAAAACATTTTAAATTTGTTCTAGCTCCACGTCTTCAATTAAATCTTGGATCATTTCTGATACAACTTTAAAAACATCTTGTAAAACATATACTTCTGCTTTTTCCTGCGGGTATAAAACCGCCATATTTGCAATGTTTCCTATTGTCAAAAGTCGATCTATTATATCGGACTTAGTCTTCAACTTTTTCATTAAACCCTCCGATCTCATTCAACACTGTTATACATTCGCTTAAAAGACAGCTTAATCCGTTCGGCGTTTGCTTGCTTAGTATGTTGCCGGGATTGCCAAGCGTCTGCGCAAAATCACGTACTAAAGAAAGCTTTGTTATAACTTCATATAGAGTGTCATACATTTCTATACAGTTTTGTTTAGTCATTTTGATCCTCCCCGACGTAAATAAGCGGTTTATGTTTTTTGTAAATGTCGATCGCGGTTTTTAATTCGCCGATTGTGTCATAGGCATGATTTCGCGATTCCTCCAGAACGCAAACAAGGCGATCATAATTTTCTGTTAATTTTTCGTAGTAACTGATCGCGCTGTTAGTCATTTTCAGGCAATGTTCAAGATCGGCTATGTAATTAGCGATCCTGCCTGCTTTGCTTTGCGCGTCAATTTCCGGGGCTGCTGCTTGATCCGCTTCGAGCTTTTCAATGCGGTCAGTTAGAGACTGGAGAAGCTCTCTCCAGTCGATGGGGGTTATTGGGTTATAACCCTGGTTGGTTTTTGATGCCATAGGGGCACCTCCTATAGGTTTGGTATTTCGGCATAAAAAAGCCGAAACTGTTACCACGCCCTATAGAGCGCCCGGTCCTCACGGGTTCCGGACAGTTTCGGCTATTAATCAATAGTCGGGTGCCTTTCAATAAACCTTTAATCCATTTGGAAAAAGCTATGAAACAGGCACAAAAAAAGCCGCTATTGTGACGGTGCGGGCAGCCGCTATAGGTTTGGTAATTACAGTATCGGCGTAAATGGGTAATTTTGTCAAGTGGAGATTTTTATTTTTTATATGTTTTTTTCTGCTTTATCTTGTTTGGAGTAATTGTCAAAATCATTCGGTAGAATGGCATCAGAGTGTTTTAGTCGGCGGTGCGAACGTCTAAAGCGTTTTGTAAACAAAGCGTTTTGGCCGCGAAGGGATCGCACCCCCTGAGCGGCTTTTTTTATGGAGGGTTGATGAGTTTTTATTACAGCCAAATACTAAAAAGCGGCCTGATTGTAATGGCAGCAGATAAGAGAGAAGCCACTCAAGGCATTGAAAGAAATACAGGGCAAATAAATTATGAATATTATAGAGATATAAAAAAGTTATACATTACAAAAAATAATATAGGCATATCTTATGCAGGAAGTAAATCTAAAAAAGGTACACCTGATCATATTAATAAATATATATCTAATATTGAATGTAAAACACCTCTTGAAACAGCGCAATTTTTAAGAACCTACACATTAAGCATTGATACTGATGTAGAGATTGTTTTTAGTGTAACTGGTTTTGTTGATGAAAAACCGATGTTATATAAAGCTTCCACTAAACTACCTGATTATTACACTGATGAATATATAGCTGAGTGGAAAATGACTTTTGTTGATAGAGGTATTCTTTTAATAAGTGATCAATATAGTTGTGATCCTCTATTTGATGTAGGCAGCGCATATCCAAAAACTGCTACTGATTTAATAGGTTATCATGGTTTAGCTAAAATGAAACACTTTAATAAAAAAGACGCTATTCAATATATACTATGGCTTGCAGGTCAATGCAAAAACTCATGTGATAACCCCGATCATATAAGTGAAGAGATAGATATACTTTTAATTTATGATGATCACTATGAATGGATTGGGGGAATAAAATGAGAGCTACTACAGATGAAGAAGATCGCTTTTTAGCTAATTGCCCTCTTCCAAAAGAATACACTCAAGCTAACTGGGAACTAGACCCCGCTAATCCTTTTAGAGAAGGAATATATTTAGGTGTAGTTAGAACTCAGGCAGCAGCTGATACAACTAACTCAGGTATTATTACAACAGATACACGTTCAAGTTTTAAAGCTGGACATAATGATTACTTTCTTTATGATGCCACTACTACTTCTGGGAATACAAGACGTAGAGGTTATATTTACAGATGGAGCTCAATTCAAAATAGATGGGATGAACAAGCTAGACCAACAAAACAAAACCCACAAAACGCCAGCTTGTATTGGGAAGTAATAAACGATCTGACAGCAAACGTAAATGACATGTATGTGTCTACAGCTTTTATAAGATCATTAATAGCGGATGAAGCTTTTATTAGATATTTGTTTGCGGAAATACTAGTTTTAAATGACGGTGGACGTATTCAAAGCAGTGGTTTTAATTCTGTAGACACCCCAAATTTAGGACCTCCAGCGGGGTTTAGAATATTACACAATGGATCAGCTGAGTTTAATAACGTTAAAATTATAGGACACGTAGAAGCAACTAGCGGTTCATTCAGAGGGCATATTGAAGCAACTAGTGGTACTTTTAAAGGTGCTGTTGAGATGTCTATGTCACAATTTGGGACTACTTATCCTTTAATTGGAGGGCTTAGAGGTTTTTGCAGAGGTTTAAGATTATCTGGTACAAATTATAGCTGGATGCTTAGCTCTAATATTATTTCTATGACAAGAGTTTCAACAGGAAGATTTGAGATGGTACTAAGCCCAAATTATCCAACGGGCTTGGATTCAGCTGTTATTAACGCTTTTTTAAGTGTTGATACTTCTCCCAATACAGGAACAGCTGGTCTTATTTATAGGGGTGTAGTTATTCCAGAAATTAGTGGTCATTATTATTATAGTATGATTAATAATCACCCTGGTGATTTTATGCTTTTTGATTTTCGTAATAGTAGTGGAACAATGATTGATCCAGTTAAAATTGATATACTTTTTATAGGATAATATATCGCATAACGCCTTAGAAACGGTTTTGGGAACAATACGCATTAAAATAGGTATAAAACGGGTGTTTTTGGGGTATAAAATGCTATTTTAATGAATTTTGATTATCATGGAATTTTTTATAAAATATGCCATAAGTCTATACTACATAAGGACTTAGCTCATCATGCCTGCACTTGTATTATATTGATAATTAAGTTCATCATTTATAATTGGGATGCAGCAACTGGGTGGAATATTATTGGCATGGGTTATGGTATTGCATTTTCAATTGTTGTTCTTGTTCAGTCAAAAGTTAAAATTAAAAAATAAAAACGATATAGGTACAGCTGCCGAATATCTGGCAGCTGCTGTCGCTTTGGATGTATGAAAATTTACGCAGTGGTACCTGCTACAGTTTTTACCAAATCTTACGTACCACTCCATATATTGGGAAAAACAGTAAAAATTGGTGTCAGGTGCTTACAGCTATTCTTCAAAATTAGTAGCTGCTACTGTTCCAGCAATATCTTTACTGCTTCCACTGCGGCTTTTATAGCAGGTTCGGTATCGTGGCTTCGCGGATTTTCAAGTCCTGCTTTTTCGCGTTCCTGATTCCAGACAACATTTAGAATGCATCCGGCGCGGGCACCCAGAACCTGGCTTACAATATAGAGAGCGGCGCTTTCCATTTCTGATGCAAGAGCGCCTGCTTTTTTCCAGGCTTCCCATTTATTGTTTAAGTCAAAACCTGCAGGCATTCGATCAGGGCTATGCTGGCCGTAAAAGGAATCCTTGCACTGGACAATTCCTGTGTGCCACCGCAAGTTCTGTTTTTTTGCGGCTTCTACAAGTGCATTTGTGATTTCAAGATTGGCTACTGCGGGGAATTCAATCGGAATATATTCCCTGGTTGTCCCCTCCTGGCGGATTGACCCTGTTGCAATAACTACATCTCCGCCGGTTACTGGAAGCGCTATTCCTCCGCAGGTGCCGACTCTGATAAAATTGCGCACGCCGGTTTTGTAAAGTTCTTCTATGCCGATGGCTGTTGAAGGACCGCCCATTCCGGTAGACATTACCATTACAGTTTTGCCTGATAACTGTCCAAGCCATGTTGTATATTCGCGGTTTTGGCAAAAAAACCGGGGATTATCAAGATGTGATGCGATTTTTTCTACACGTCCCGGATCTCCCGGAAGAATTGCGTATAATGCTCCGTGTGAGCCGTCGAAACCAATGTGATATTGCTTTTCCATTTTAACCTCCGATTATATTTTCGGGTGCATTATCGGTGTCCCTTATCATAAGGAATTCCGGCGGATCGCGGTGCCTGGGACAGTTTTGAGCTGAATGCAAGAACAATTAGTGTTGCAATGTAGGGAATCATTTTGTAAACATAGGCTGGAATCGGTATTCCGCTCATAAAACTTATTCCCGAATACGATGATGAAATAGCTTTCATAAAACCAAAGAAAAATGCAGCTGCAAGAATACGACCTGGTCTCCACTGACCGAAGATCAAAACTGCAAGCGCAAGAAAGCCGTAGCCTGAAACTTCCGGGTTAAATTCGATTGATGTAGGAATAACAAACACAAGCCCGCCGACACCGGCAAGAGCTCCGGAGATCATAACTCCGGCATACCGCATTGCATACACATTGATTCCTGCCGAATCCGCTGCCTGGGGATGTTCTCCGCAGGATCGAAGACGGATCCCAAAACGTGTTTTGTACAGAAAAAATGCAGAAAGTACAAGGATCAGAAAACCCAGGAATGTAGTGATATATGTATTGGAAAACAACATAGGACCGAGAACCGGAATATCACCTAACAAAGGTACTTTATCGATGCGGAACTGGTTAACAAACGGAATCTGCTGAACTGTGCGGATCATGCGGGCGATATAAACTGCAATTGCGGGAGCAAGCATATTAATGGCAGTTCCGCTTATAATCTGATTTGCCTTTAGGTTAATCGAAGCATATGCATGAAGCAGCGACACAGCTACGCCGGAAAGTGCAGAAACAAAAATTGCCATCAATAAAACAGGCTGCCCAGGAATAAATTGCTGTACAACATTTATAAATAAAATCCCGGCAAATGCTCCCATGACCATAATGCCTTCCAGGGCAATATTGATTACGCCTGAACGTTCGGAAAACATTCCGCCGAGAGCAACTATCAAAAGAGGTATAGAAAAGAACATTGTCTGCTGAACAAGAAAGTACAATACACTCATAATTCGCCTGCCTTGCGTTTTTTAAGCGAATTGATAAATCCTTTTACAAGAAGGGCAAAGGCGCTGAAGTAAATTATAACAGCGATAATAATTTCGATTATTTGCGGCGGATAATTATACAACTGCATGTTAAATCCGCCTACATTCAAATGTGCAATAAGTAAACCGGAAAAAATAATTCCCAGCGGATTATTTAATCCCAACAGAGCAACAGGAATGCCGTTAAAACCTTCCTGTGCCAGCATATCTACAACATGAATGCTCTTTCCTGATCCTGCAAGATACAGGAGCGCGCCTCCAAGACCTGCAAGAGCGCCGGAAATAACCATTGATAAAATAATACTGCGTTTTTCGTTGATGCCTGCATAACGGGCAGCTTCGCGGTTAAAACCGCAGGCTTTTAATTCATAACCAAAAGAAGTTTTTTCAAGGATAAAAAACATTAATACAGCAAAGGCAATCGCAATAAAAATACCGGAATTTGCGCTTGAAACGATAAAACCATCCCGGAAGAAATTATCCATTCCCAATTTCGGAAGATTTGCATTATTCATAACACGCATACTCTGGTTACGCATTGAATCATAGATTGTCCTTGTAATAAGAAAATTAACCAGATACATGCCGATATAATTTGTCATGATGCATGAAATAACTTCGTGTACATTAAATAATGCTTTAAAAATCCCCGGTAAGGCTCCCCAAAGAGCGCCTGCAAGTATGGCTGCAAGAAGCGCCGCTATCCAAAGCAGATGCCCGGGAATAAAGTCACATCTGACTCCTACAAGAACGGCGGCATAAGCGCCTACTATAAACTGACCTGCAGCTCCTATATTGAAAAGCCCTGTCCTTGCCGAAAAGCCGACAGAAAGACCTGTCATAATAACCGGTGTTGCAAAATACAGAACTGTTCCTATATTGTTAAGGTTTGAAAAACCGCTTATAAGAATTACTTCAAAACCATAAATAGCCTGAGAAGCATTTGTTATAAGCAGGATAATGAATCCGGCAATAAGACCTACAAAAATCGCAGTAACGGAAGACATTGCGCTGACAACAGGATCTGTAAGTATGGATTTAAAATTAATTTTTTGTTTCATATTATTTCCTGTTTATTAAAATCCGCTGCAGAATCTTTTTTTTGCGCTGATTCGCGGTTTGCACCTGACATGTAAAGTCCCAGATCCTGATAAGTTACTTCTTTTGGATTTACATCGGCGACAATTTCTCCTTCGAACATCACAATAATCCTGTCGCTGATGTTCATGACTTCATCAAGCTCAAGTGATACCAGAAGCACTGCCCTGCCATTGTCGCGCTGGGTTACAAGCTGTTTGTGTATATATTCGCATGCGCCGATGTCAAGCCCCCTTGTCGGCTGGACTGCAACCAAAAGTTGTGAATCTCTTGTTATTTCGCGTGCGATAATTGCTTTCTGCTGATTGCCGCCTGACATGCTCCGGGTGACAGTCCTCGAGCCGTATCCGCATCGGATATCATATGTTTCAATCAAGTTATCTGCAAATTTATATATTTCGCTGAATTTTAAAAAACCTTTTTTCTGAAAACGCGGCGTAAAATAATTCTGCAGCACAAGGTTATAGGCAAGAATGTAATCCAGAACAAGCCCGTGTTTATGCCTGTCTTCCGGGATATGCGCAAAAGCCCTTGAGCGGATATCGTTATGCGTAATTTCTTTTCCGTCAAGAATAATCTTCCCGGAATTTGATTCCAGCATTCCTGCAAGGGCTAAAATGAGTTCCTGCTGGCCGTTTCCGTCAATTCCGGCAATACAGACAATTTCGCCGGAACGGACTTCAAAACTTACATTGTTAACAAGAGCTTTTCCGTGGGTTTTTCTGTTTACAGTAAGGTTTTCTACTTTAAGGATTGTATCACCGCATTTTTTTTCGGTTTTTTCGATGGACAGATTTACCTTTCTTCCTACCATCATTTCCGAAAATTCTTCTTTGGATACAGACGCTACATCTACAGTTCCGATACACTTTCCTTTTCGCAAAACTGTACAGCGATCTGCAATAGCTTTTATTTCGTCCAGTTTATGCGTAATAAATAAAATCGACTTGCCTTCTGCGACAAGGTTTTTCATTATGTGCATTAATTCTTCGATTTCCTGCGGAGTCAATACCGCTGTTGGTTCATCAAAAATTAAAATTTCGTTTTCGCGGTAAAGCATTTTAAGGATTTCGACTCTCTGCTGCATTCCAAC
>Ga0123356_10006917_pt1 | contig 11390 bp, 12 predicted proteins | sample TergutEmb28metaG_2_FD_92546 | JGI IMG/M metagenome (GOLD analysis project Ga0123356, IMG submission 92546) | Embiratermes neotenicus P3 segment gut microbial communities from Petit-Saut dam, French Guiana - Emb289 P3 | ecosystem: Host-associated > Arthropoda: Insects > Digestive system > Gut ... | reverse complement strand
TCGGTGGCGCTCGTGCCGCTGTCCGTCTGGTTCGTGGTGTCGCTCCTGGCGCTGCCCTCGCTCGATCACGCGACCGTGGTGGCGTGGATGGGCCAGAGCTGGACCGCGCTGCTGCTCATCCTCTTCGTGACGGTTGCGGCGTGGCACTCGCAGCTCGGCGTGCAGGTGGTGGTGGAGGACTACGTGCATGGCCCGGGCGCGAGGACGCTCGCGCTGGTGCTCGTGAGCTTCGCCCACGTGCTCATCGCGGCCGCAGGCGTGTTTGCGGTGCTCAAGGTTGCCTTCGGGAGCGCGCCGTGAGCGGGTACAAACTGATCGATCACAGCTACGACGTCATCGTGGTCGGCGCGGGCGGTGCGGGCCTGCGCGCGACGCTCGGGCTCGCCGAGAGCGGGCTGTCGACCGCCTGCATCACCAAGCTCTTTCCGACGCGCAGCCACACGGTAGCGGCACAGGGGGGCATCAGCGCCGCGCTCGGCAACATGGGCGAGGATGACTGGCGCTGGCACATGTACGACACGGTGAAGGGCTCGGACTGGCTCGGTGACCAGGATGCGATCGAGCTCATGTGCAGGGAGGCGCCCGCGGCGGTCATCGAGCTCGAACACTACGGCGTGCCCTTCTCGCGCACCGAGGCGGGACGCATTTACCAGCGGCCGTTCGGCGGCATGACCACCCACTACGGCAAGGGGATCGCGCTGCGCACCTGCGCGGCGGCCGACCGCACCGGGCATGCGATGCTGCACACGCTCTATCAGCAGTCGATCCGCCACCAGGCGACCTTCTTCATCGAATACTTCGCCATCGACCTCATCATGGAGGACGGTGCCTGCCGCGGCGTGGTGGCGCTCGATCTCAACGAAGGCACACTGCACCGCTTTCGCGCCCATATGACCATCCTGGCGACCGGCGGGTACGGGCGCACTTACTTCTCCTGCACCTCGGCGCACTCGTGCACCGGTGACGGCAACGCCATGGTGCTGCGCGCGGGACTTCCGCTGCAGGACATGGAGTTCGTGCAGTTTCATCCCACGGGCATCTATGGCGCCGGCTGCCTGATCACCGAAGGCGCGCGCGGCGAGGGCGGTTATCTCACCAACTCCCGGGGCGAGCGCTTCATGGAGCGCTATGCCCCCAACGCCAGGGACCTCGCCTCGCGCGACATCGTGAGCCGCGCGATGACGGTGGAGATCCGCGAAGGCCGCGGCGTGGGCAGCGAGCACGATCACATCGACCTGCACCTCGAACACCTCGGCGCGGACGTCATCCACGAGCGCCTGCCCGGGATCGCGGAGACCGCCCGCATTTTTGGCGGCGTGGACGTCACCCGGGAGCCCATTCCGGTGCAGCCCACCGTGCACTACAACATGGGCGGTATCCCCTGCAACCTGCACGGTGAGGTGGTGCGGCCCCGCGGCGGCGATCCCGACAGTGTCGTCCCCGGGCTGATGGCGGTGGGCGAGGCTGCATGCGTGTCGGTGCACGGGGCGAACCGTCTGGGTTCCAACTCGCTGCTCGATCTGGTGGTCTTCGGACGCGAGGCGGCGCGGCGCTGCGTGGAGATCATCGAGCCTGGCGGCAGCCACAAGCCCTTCGCGGCCGCGGCCGGCGAGGAGGCGGTGGCGCGTCTCGATCGGGTACGCCACGCCAACGGCACGCGCGGCACCGCTGCCATCCGCGTCGAGATGCAGAAAACCATGCAGCTCGATGCCGCGGTATTTCGCACCGGCGAGACCCTGGCACAGGGCATCGAGCGCATCGGCGCGACTTTCGCCTCGTTCGCGGACGTACGCATCGCGGACCGCTCGCTCACCTGGAACAGCGACCTCATCGAGACGCTGGAGCTGGAGAACCTGCTGCTGCAGGCGACCGCCACCATTCACTCGGCCGCCAACCGCACCGAGAGCCGCGGCGCGCATGCGCGCGAGGACTTCCCGCAGCGCGACGACGTGAACTGGCTGCAGCACACACTGGTGTGGGTCGAGGGGCCGGCGCGCACGCGCTTCGACTATCGTCCCGTGCACCTCAACACCATGACGGGCGAGGTCGAGTCATTCCCGCCCAAGCCGCGCACTTATTGAAGGACAGCGATGGCCGAATTCCGCCTGCCTGCCCACTCGCGCCCCGTCCAGGGCGTGACCCATGCCGCCCCGCCCGGGGCGCGCGAGGTGCGCAGGTTCCGCATCTACCGCTTCAATCCCGACTCGGGCGAGAACCCCCGCGTAGATACCTTCGAGCTCGACGGCGGGAGCTGTGGCCCGATGGTGCTCGACGCCCTGATCCAGATCAAAGCCGCGCTCGATTCCTCGCTCACCTTCCGCCGCTCCTGCCGCGAGGGCATCTGCGGCTCGTGCGCAATGAACATCAACGGCCTGAACCGTCTCGCCTGCACGACCTCCATGCAGGACTTAGGTGCCGAAGTTCGCATCTACCCGCTGCCGCACATGCCGGTCGTGAAGGACCTCGTCCCGGACCTCACGAACTTCTATGCCCAGTACGCCTCGGTGAAGCCCTGGCTGCAGGCGCAAACTCCGGCACCCCCGGACTCCGAGCGCCTGCAGTCCAAGCAGGAGCAGGAGCGGATCGACCGGCCGGCGGCATGCATCCTGTGCGCGTGCTGCTCGACAGCATGCCCAAGCTACTGGTGGAACAGCGACCGGTTCCTCGGGCCCGCGGCGCTTCTGGCCGCATACCGCTGGATCATCGACAGCCGCGACGAAGCTACCGGCGAGCGTCTGGATGAGCTCGAAGATCCTTTCAGGTTGTATCGCTGTCACACCATTATGAACTGCACGGACGTATGTCCCAAGGATCTGAATCCGGCGCGCGCGATCGCCGAGATCAAGAAATTGCTCGTGGAGCGCCGGGGTTGAGCGTGACTCACCCAACCCGGCACGCGCCGCGTGCGTCCCATGCGCAGGCCAGGACTGCCGCGACGGCGGAGGCCGAGGCGCGCCGCCTGCTCTGGGAGTGCCGCCGTGGCATGCGGGAGCTGGAGGTGCTGCTCCAGCGCTTCGTGGACCAGGTGCTGCCGTGCGTCACTGCCGAGGAGCGCAGCACCTTCGCGCAGCTGCTGGCGCTGCCCGATCCGGTGCTGGCGCAGTATCTGTTGGCCGGGACCCCCCCTGCGGAGGCCCGTATGGCGCAGCTCGTCGGCCGGATCCGGGCATTATGTCGATTGGGGGGCGGGTAGGGCGTATTCTGCCGCTAACCCGGCCGAAGTCTTACCATGCTGAACTTTCACACAAGGTCACAGTCTACTCACGGCGAAGCGCGGCGCCCCCCTGTCTGGGAGTAGAGGGCGCGCATGAGCGCCGATGAAAGTGATCTGAGCCTGGTACGCCGCGTGCAGCGCGGAGACAAGGGGGCGTTCGATGCGCTGGTGCTCAAGTACCAGCACAAACTCGTCAAGCTGGTCATGCGCTACGTGCGTAATCCGGCGGAGGCCGAGGACATTGCCCAGGAAGCCTTCATCAAGGCTTATCGCGCTTTGCCGCAGTTTCGCGGCGACAGCGCCTTCTACACCTGGTTGTATCGAATAGCCATCAACACCGCCAAGAACGCAGTGGTCTCCCGTGACCGTAGTCCCATCGAATATGACCTCGACCGTAACAACAGCGATGAGTCTTACGACATGCAAGGCCGGATGAAGGATTCCGAAACCCCCGAAGGGCTGGTGCTGACGGACGAGATCCGCTCGACCGTCAATGCCGCCATCGACGCATTGCCCGAGGATCTGCGCACCGCGATCGTGTTGCGCGAGCTCGAGGGGCTTTCCTACGAGGAGATCGCTGCCGCCATGGACTGCCCGGTGGGCACGGTGCGCTCGCGCATCTTCAGAGCGCGCGAAGCCATTGACCGCCGCCTGCGGGAGGTGTTCGAGGGCGGCCTCGGCCGCGCAGAGGAGCTCGGATGAACGAAGAACTCGACAGTCAGTTGTCCGCGATGTTCGACGACGAGTTGCCGTCCGCGGAATGCGAGCTGCTGGCGCGGCGCCTGTCGCGCGACGAGCAGCTCAAGGCCCGCTGGGGGCGCTATGCGGTCATGGGGGCCGTGATCCGCGCCGAGCGCGGCGTGCGCCTCAACGCGCCGCTCGCCGGGCGGGTGAGCGCGGTGCTGGTGGCGGAGCCGGCGCTGGCGGCCCAATCGGCAACGCGCGGCCGGCGCGGCGGCGGCTGGCGCTGGTGGCAGCCGCTGGCGGGCGCGGCAGTCGCCGCCTCCGTGGCGACCGTGTCCATCGTGTGGCTGCGCACCCAGGTGCCGGGCGCGCCGCCGGTTGTGCAGGTCACCCGCACCCCTGCCACCGTCCCGGGGGCTCTCGTGCCGGCCATCGCGCACCCGGACAGCTACGTCGTGCCGCGCCCCCCGAAGGCGGCGGCCATGGTGGTGCCGACCACCGAACTGGCAAACTACGTCGTGGCACACAGCATGTTCTCCACCCCGGTCGCACGACGCAATCTGCTGTCGGCCTTCGTGACCAGTGAGCCGGCCTCCGCTGGCACCGAGGAACCGCAGGACGATGCCAAGACCGCTGCGCACTAGCGGCCTGCTCGGAGTCGCGCTCGCCTGGGCGCTCGTCGGGGCGGCAATGGCCGACGAGCCGGCTGCGAAGACGGCGTTCGAATACGCGCCTGCCGACTGGCTCGAGCGCATGAACCATGCGCTCACCACTCGCAACTACGACGGTACCTTCTCGCACTGGCACGGCGGGCGTGTCGAGATGCTGCGCATCATCCACCGCCTGCAGGACGGTACGGTGTCCGAGCGGCTCGCCTCCCTCGATGGCTCGGGCCGGGAATTCATCCGCACGGGTGCGAGCCTCGCCTGCTACCTGCCCGACAAGCGCACGGTGCTGGTCGAGCAACGTCCGCCCCAGCAGTCGCTGGTGAGCTTCCCGACGGTCAACGATCAGACCGCGAACTTCTACGACATCCGTGAGGTCGGTCACACGCGCCTCAACCGGCGCGAAACGCACATCATCACCGTCTCACCCAAGGACGAGTATCGCTACGGTTACCGGCTGTGGATCGACGATTCCACGGCCATGCCGATCAAGACCCAGCTGTGCGATGCGCACGGACACGTCATCGAGCAGATCGTATTCGCGAGCCTGACGCTGTCCTCGCGCCTGCCCGATGCGCTCTTCAAGCCCGAAGTCTCCACCGAGGGTTTCCAGTGGTTGCGCAACGACGCCGGGCGGCAGCTGCCGCCGGCCGCGGCGGCACTCGCCTGGAACGCCATGCGTCTGCCGCCGGGCTTTCGCATGACGGTCCGCTCGGCGCAGATCCTGCCCGGCTCGGCCAACGCCGTCGACCACCTGGTGTTCACCGACGGGGTAGCCTCCGTCTCCGTGTTCGTCGAAAGACAGGTGGCTCCTGCCGATCAGCCCGCCGTGGCCGAATCGGCCACCGTCGGGTCCTCCTCGGCCTTCTCGACCGTGGTCGACGGTCACAAAATCACTGCAGTGGGCGAGGTTCCGCCGGCCACCGTGCGCTTCATCGCCAGCCAGGTGAAGGCACAGGGAGCGGGGACGGGAGCGGCGGCGGACGGCGCGCGAGGCCGCTGATCCAGGTGCGTCCAGGGCGTCTCACGGTCGTGCAGCGCCGCGACTGTACGTTGTGCGAGGAAATGCTCGCCGAGCTGGCCGTCCTCGGCCGGAGCGTGGCACTGCCACCGATCGAGGTGGTCGACGTGGACGCGGACCCGCTGCTGCAGCGCCGTCACGGCCTCGATGTCCCGGTGCTGTTGCTCGACGGCAGCGTCGTATGCCGTCACCACCTCGACCGTGTGGAGCTGATGCGGCTGCTGCGTGCCGGCCCAGACGACGGTCCGGGCGCCGGCTAGCCCGCGCCGCAAGGGCCAAAACTTCCCTATAATCCGCCCGGCCGCATGACTTCCGGGCGCGGCGACACGCGGCGGTAGTCAGCGCAAGTATGCGGCACATACGTAACTTCTCCATCATCGCCCACGTCGATCACGGCAAGTCGACCCTCGCCGACCGCTTCATTCAGCTGTGCGGCGGCCTCGAGGACCGGGAGATGCAGGCGCAGGTGCTCGATTCCATGGAGCTCGAGCGCGAGCGCGGGATCACCATCAAGGCGCAGAGCGTGACGCTCTACTACAGCGCGCGCGACGGCGAGCGCTACCAGCTCAACATGATCGACACGCCCGGCCACGTGGATTTCTCCTACGAGGTGTCGCGTTCGCTCGCCGCCTGCGAGGGGGCGCTGCTGGTGGTGGATGCCTCCCAGGGGGTCGAGGCGCAGAGCGTGGCCAACTGCTACACCGCGATCGAGCAGGGGCTCGAAGTGCTCCCGGTCATCAACAAGATCGATCTGCCCTCTGCCGATGCCGAGCGCGTGACCCGCGAGATCGAGGAGATCATCGGCATCGAAGCCACGGATGCCGCGCGCGTGAGCGCCAAGACCGGCGCGGGGGTGCCCGAGCTCCTCGAGCGGCTCATCCGCCACATTCCCGCCCCGCGCGGCAGGAGCGATGCGCCGCTGCAGGCACTGATCATCGATTCCTGGTTCGACAACTACGTGGGTGTGGTGTCGCTGGTGCGTGTCATGAACGGACAGCTGCGCACCGGTGACAAGATCCGCGTGGTGTCGACCGGCCGCAGCCACCTGGTCGACCGGCTCGGGCGCTTTACCCCGAAGTCGGTGGCCGAGCGGGAGCTCGCCACCGGCGATGTGGGGTTCGTCGTGGCCGGCATCAAGGAGATCGACGGCGCGCCGGTGGGCGACACCATCACGCTGGAGGGCCGGCCGGCGGCCGCACCGCTCCCCGGATTCAAGCAGATCAAGCCGCGGGTGTTCGCCGGGCTCTTTCCGGTGAATTCGGAGGACTACGAGAAATTCCGCGATGCACTCGCGAAGCTGCGCCTGAACGACTCGGCGCTGCACTACGAGCCGGAGGTCTCGGGCGCGCTCGGCTTCGGTTTCCGCTGCGGGTTCCTCGGCCTGCTGCACATGGACATCGTGCAGGAGCGGCTGGAGCGCGAGTACCAGCTGACCCTCGTGACCAGCGCGCCCACCGTGGTTTACGAGGTGGCCCGCAGCGACGGCGCGCTCGAATACGTCGACAATCCCGCGAAACTGCCGCCGGCGAACGCCATCGGGGAGATCCGCGAACCGATCATCGTCGCCAACATCCTCGTGCCGCCCGATCACGTGGGCGCGGTGCTCAAGCTCTGCAACGACAAGCGCGGCACACAGAAGAAAATGCAGTATCTCGGCAGCCAGGTGGCGCTGCAATACGAGCTGCCGCTCGCGGAGGTGGTGCTCGACTTCTTCGACCGCCTGAAATCCGTGAGCCGCGGCTACGCCTCCTTCGACTACGAATTCAGCCATTTCGCGGCGGCACCCCTGGTGAAGCTCGATATCGTCATCAACGGCGACCGGGTGGATGCGCTCTCGATCATCGTGCATCGCGAGAGCGCCTATCAGCGCGGCCGCGAGCTGGTCGACAAGATGCAGGAGCTCATCCCGCGGCAGATGTTCGAGGTCGCGGTCCAGGCCGCCATCGGCAGCGCGGTGATCGCGCGCGCCACCGTCAAGGCGCTGCGCAAGAACGTGCTGGCGAAGTGTTACGGCGGCGACGTCACCCGCAAGCGCAAGCTCCTCGAGAAGCAGAAGGAAGGCAAGAAACGCATGAAGCAGTTAGGACAAGTCGAGATTCCGCAGGAAGCCTTCCTCGCGGTGCTGCAAGTCGGCCGCAAACACTAAGGTTGCCCAATGCCACAATCCCTGATGTCCATCATCGTCGTGCTCTCCTGGCTGGCGCTGCCGGTGACTCTCATATGCATCGTCGACGACTGGTTCCTGCGCCCGCGCCGCGCGCTCGCCGCGCCGCCAACCACGCCCGATGCGCCGCTGATGACGCTCCTCTACAGCGCGCTGCCGGTGCTGATCGCCTGTGCGGTGCTGCGGCTGCTGGTGGCGGAGCGGCTCGACTTCAGCGCCGTGCTGCTCGCCATCACCGTGCTCACCGGCGCGGTGTGGGCGCTGGATGCGCTGGTGCTGCGCGGCTGGCGCGCCGCCGCGGCCCGAGCCGCCGGCAAGGAGCCGCAGCTGATCGCCGAGCCCGGCACCGTCGACTACGCCCGCAGCTTCTTCCCGGTCGCACTGGTGGTGCTGCTGCTGCGCTCCTTCGTGTTCGAGCCGTTTCGCATTCCGTCGGATTCCATGATGCCGACGCTGCTCGACGGGGACTTCATCATCGTCAACAAGTACGCTTACGGGCTGCGTCTGCCGGTGATCAACAGAAAGTTCGTGCCGCTCGGTGAGCCGCAGCGCGGCGATGTGGTGGTGTTCCGCTATCCGGTCGACCCCTCGACCAATTTCATCAAGCGCCTGGTGGGACTGCCCGGCGACCACGTCGAGGTGCACGACAACCTGATCACCATCAACGGCAAGCCGGTGCCGTTCTACGTCGGCACGGAGCGCTTCAACGACGGCTGCTACGTGAATATGTCGCTTGCCCGTGAGCGGCTCGGCGCCCACGAGCACCAGGCGATCTTCTGTCCGGTGGCGCTCGACCGCCAGCCGGTGTTGCCGAGCTGCAAGCGCGCGGGCGTGCGCGGCTACGTCTGCGGCGACGAGGATGCGCCCGGGGGCATGCGTATGGGCCCCTGGAGCGGGGTCGTGCCGCCCGGGGAATACTTTATGATGGGCGACAACCGCGACAACAGTGACGACGGTCGCAGCTGGGGGTTCGTGCCGGAGGCCAACCTCGTCGGCAAGGCGACCCGGATCTGGTTCAACTGGGATTGGGGGCGCTCCGGAGGACCCATGTGGAGCCGCATCGGAACCAGGATTCAGTAGCGTGCGCCTGTCGGGGCAGCATCGATGCCTGACAGCCGGGGGCGGCGAATAGCGCCTCGCGCGGCACATGACGGATGCCGACCGGCCTGCAGCGTGGGTGCATGAGCGGCTGGGCTACGAGCCGCGCGATGAGGCGTTGTTCCGCGCCGCGCTGACCCACCGCAGCGTCCCGGGTGCGAACAACGAGCGGCTGGAGTTCCTCGGCGATGCCGTCCTGAATCTCCTCATCGCGCACCGACTGTACGAGGCCTTCCCGCACGCGACCGAAGGAGGTCTGAGCCGGCTCCGCGCGCGGCTCGTGAGCCGCGAGCCGCTGGCCGAGATCGCGCTCGCACTCGGGGTCGGGGACATGCTGCATCTCGGGCCGGGCGAGCTCAAGAGCGGGGGTTTTCGCCGCCAGTCGATCCTCGCCGATGCGCTCGAGGCGCTTTGCGGCGCCATTTTTCTCGACGGGGGCCTCGCCGCCGGCGAGGCGGTCGTGGCGCGGCTGTTCGCCGCCCGCATCGCGGCGCTCCCGGAACCGGAGGCGCTCAAGGACGCGAAGACGCGCTTGCAGGAGTACCTGCAGTCGCGCAGTCTTACCCTGCCGCGCTACAGCGTCCTCGGCATCGAAGGCGAGGATCATGCCCAGAGGTTCAGGGTGAGCTGCGAAGTGCCGGGCCTCGCGCTGCGCGTCGAGGGCGGTGGCTCGAGCCGCCGTCGCGCCGAGCAGCAGGCCGCGGGGCGCATGCTCGAGGAGATCGCAGCCCGGCAGGCACCGGACGCACCAAAGTGATTGCCACATCGACGGAATTTCGCAGTGGCTTTGCCGCGCTCGTCGGCCGGCCGAACGTCGGCAAGTCGACGCTGCTCAACGCACTGGTGGGCCAAAAACTGAGCATCGTCACCCCGCGGCCCCAGACCACGCGCCACCGCATTCTCGGCATCCTCACAACGCCTGCGGCGCAGATCGCCTTCGTCGACACTCCGGGCCTGCATACCGGGGGAAGCCGCGCGCTCAACAAAGCGATGAACCGCACCGCGACCGCGGCGCTCGAGGACGCGGATCTGACGGTGCTGGTCGTGGAAGCGCTCAAATGGACCTCGGAGGACGACCTCGCCCTGCAGCGCATCGTCCGCTCCGGGCGCCCATCGATTGCGGCGGTCAACAAGATCGACCGCGTGCGTCCGCGCGAGCGCCTGCTCCCATACCTGGCGGAGCTCGGCGCTCGCCATGCGTTTCTCGCCATCGTGCCGCTCTCGGCGCTCCGCGGCGACAATCTCGAGGACCTGAGAGACACCATCGCCGCCCATCTGCCGCGTTCGCCGCCGCTGTTTCCCGACGGCGAGCTCACCGACCGCGGCCTGACATTCCGCATCGCGGAGACGATCCGCGAGAAACTCACCCTCGAGCTGAACCAGGAGGTGCCCTACGGCATCGCCGTGGAAGTCGAGCGGCTGACGGAAGAGGACCCTCAGCTCACGGTCGATGCCGCGATCTGGGTGGACCGCGAGGGGCAGAAGCCCATCGTCATCGGCGCGCGCGGTGAGCGGCTGAAGCGGGTAGGCCGCGCGGCGCGCCTGGCGCTCAACGAGCTGCTCGGGCGGCGGGTGCATCTGAACCTGTGGGTGAAGGTGCGGGCAAACTGGGCCGACAACGCCCGGGCCCTGAAGGAGCTGGGGGTCGAGTGAGCCGCAGTCTCCGCCGCGTCGATCTCACGCCCGGGTACATCCTGCACCACCGCCCCTGGCGCGACACCAGCCGCATTCTCGAGGTGCTGACGCGCGAACACGGGCGCCTCACGCTGTTCGCACGCGGCGTGCGCAGTCCCGCCGCGCGGCTCGCGCCGGTGCTGCAGCCCTTCCAGCCGCTGCTGTTGTCCTGGAGCGGGCGGGGCGAAGCACCCAATCTCACCGCGGCCGAGCGCGCCACGTACGCTCCCGCCCTGCCACCCCGATGTCTGTTGGCGGCTTTCTATCTCAACGAGCTGCTGTTGCGGCTGACGACGCGGCATGACGCGCTGCCGCAGCTGTTCGATCACTATCATGGCACGCTCGAGCGCCTGCGTACGGGCGCGCCGCTGGCGCCCTGCCTGCGGGTGTTCGAGAAGCGGTTGCTGGAAGAGCTCGGTTATGGCCTGGATCTTGCCGCCGAGGCGCATACCGGCCGGCCGCTGGAGGCCGAGGGGTACTATGAGTTCCTTCCCGGCTCGGGACTGGTGCGCGCGCGGACGCACGCCGCGCACGCGCTCTGCGGGAGGTCGCTCCTCAATCTCGCCCGGGAGAGTCTGAGTGGCGCCCACGAGCTCGAGGATGCGCAGCGCCTGCTACAGGCGGCCCTCGCGGCGTGCCTCGAAGGCCGTCCGCTCGCGACACGTGCGGTAGCGAAGTCGCTGCAGCGAAAGGCGGCGCTATGACGAGCGGCATCCTCCTCGGGGTCAACATCGATCACGTGGCGACGCTGCGGCAGGCGCGGCGCGAGCGCTACCCGGACCCGGTCCACGCGGCGCTCGCCGCGGAAGTCGCCGGCGCCGACAGCATCACGCTGCACCTGCGCGAGGATCGCCGCCACATCCAGGACGC
>Ga0123356_10006916_pt1 | contig 11390 bp, 9 predicted proteins | sample TergutEmb28metaG_2_FD_92546 | JGI IMG/M metagenome (GOLD analysis project Ga0123356, IMG submission 92546) | Embiratermes neotenicus P3 segment gut microbial communities from Petit-Saut dam, French Guiana - Emb289 P3 | ecosystem: Host-associated > Arthropoda: Insects > Digestive system > Gut ... | reverse complement strand
GAGGCCACGAGCGTGCGCACCCGGTCCGAGGGCTGTGCGCCCTTGCCGACCCAGTAGTCGATGCGCGGCAGATCGAGCTTGAGCTTCTGCTCGCCGCGGCGGGCAATCGGATTGAAAAAGCCCACGTGCTCCAGGCTTGGGCCTCCCTGGCGCTTGCGGCTATCGGTCACGACGACGTGATAGAAGGGCTGGTTGCGCCCCCCGCGCCGCGTCAGGCGAATGGTTACCATGATCGTATCGCTCTCGTACTGGCGGGCGCCCCGAAGGGCCGCCCAAAAAAGAGCGCGGATTCTACGCAACATGCGAAATCTGCGCCAGTTTTCTTATCCATTGGAAAAACGGCCTGCGTCCGTTTTTCGGACAGTAGCTTCGTTTCCGCCGGCAAAAGGCGCGGCTTTTGCCGGCTGGGCCGTGCCGTTCATTGGCGGCCGTTTTTGTGCCGGCCAGTCCCTGGCCGGCACCCTGCGTGCCGGCTGTCAACGGCCCGGAAAACCCGGCGGCAGGCCACCCTTGAAGGCGCCCATCAGCTGACGCAGCCGCCCACCCTTCATGCTCTTCATGACGCGCTGCATCTCCTGGAACTGCTTGAGCAGGCGGTTGACGTCCTGAACCTGCACCCCCGAACCACCAGCGATGCGCCGCCGCCTGGAGCCGTCGATGATTGCGGGATTGCGCCGTTCACGCGGGGTCATGGAGTTGATGATGGCGATCTGCCGGCGCAGCTCCCGGTCCCCCTGGTCCCCCGACATGCCCTTGCGGGTCACCGCGCCGGGCAGCTTGTCGAGCAGCGCCCCCACCCCGCCCATCCTCTGGAGCTGCTCGAGCTGGCTCCTCAGGTCCGCCATGTCGAACGTCTTACCCTTGACCACCTTTCGGGCGAGGCGTTGCGCCTCGGCGTGATCGACCTGGCGGTGCACCTGTTCGACGAGACTCACCACATCGCCCATCCCGAGGATGCGCGAGGCCATGCGCTCCGGATCGAAGGGCTCGAGGGCCTCCGTCTTCTCGCCCACGCCGATGAAGACGATGGGCTTGCCGGTGACCTCCCGTACCGACAGCGCCGCCCCGCCGCGAGCGTCACCGTCGGCCTTGGTGAGGATGACCCCGGTGAGATCGAGGGCCGCACCGAAGGCACGCGCAGCATTCACCGCGTCCTGACCGGCCATGGCATCCACCACGAACAGCCGCTCGTTCGCGCCCACTGCGGCATCGATGTCGCGCACCTCGGCCATGAGGGCCTCGTCGACGTGCAGCCGGCCGGCGGTATCGACGATCAACACGTCGAAGACACCGCCGCGGGCGCGCTCGAGCGCCGCATGCGCGATCGCCGCGGGCGTCGCGTCGCTTGCGGCATGAAAATAGTCGGCGTGCACCTGTGCGGCCAGCCGCTCGAGCTGCAGCATGGCCGCCGGGCGGCGCACGTCGGTGCTGGCGAGCAGCACGCGCTTCCTCTCGCGCTCGATCAGGAAGCGGGCAAGCTTCGCCGCAGTGGTGGTCTTGCCGGCGCCCTGCAGTCCCGCGAGCAGCAGCACCACCGGCGGCGTCGCGTGCAGCGTCCAGGACGTCCCTGCCCCGCCCATCAGCTGCACCAGCTCCGCGTGCAGGATGCCGATGAACGCCTGCCCCGGCGTCAGGCTCGAGAGCACCTCCGCGCCGAGCGCCTTCGCCTTGACCGACTCGATGAACGCCTTCACCACCGGCAGTGCGACGTCCGCTTCCAGCAGCGCGACGCGCGCCTCGCGCAGCGTCTCGGCGACGTTGTCCTCGGTTATGCGGCCACGGCCGCGCAGACTCTCGATGGTGCGCGACAGGCGTGCCGTCAGGTTGTCGAACATAGCTACCCGTGTGACGAGCTGAAGAACGAAACCGATAATTATAGGGTCGTCAGAGCGATTTTCCCGCTTTCGCCGACACCTACTATCCTTAGTGCGACCGACTCCTGAGGAGCTCCGCCTTGAACCTCGCTTCGACCACCCCGCTGCTGCTGGCGCTGCTGGTGATGCTCGTTATCGTCGCCTTCTCCTCCGGCACCGAGGTTGCGATGCTGTCGGTGAATCGGTACCGCATCCGGCACCGCGCGCAGGGCGGTTCGGGCAGGGCGCGCACGCTCGAGCGGCTGTTGCAGAAGCCGGATGAGTGGCTGGGGGCGAACCTGGTGATTCTTGCCGCCGCGAGCGTGTTTGCCTCCGCGATCGCCACGGTGCTCGCGCAGCGCACCGGGCAGCGCTACGCGGTGCCGCTCACCGGCGCGCTGCTCACGGTGGTGGTCATCGTGTTCTGCGAGCTCGCGCCGAAAATCTACGCGGCCTCGAACCCCGAAGGGGTGGCCCTGCACGCCGCCGGGATCTACCGCGTGCTGGTGCTGGTCACGCGCCCGGCGCTGTGGCTCACCAACAGGCTCGCCTACGGCTTCCTGCGTCTCTTCGGCGTGGGAGGCAGGCGCAGCAGCTCGCAGAGCCTGAGCGCGGAAGAGCTGCGCACGGTGGTGAGCGAGGCGGCGCCGGTGATCCCGCAACGTCACCGGCAGATGCTGCTGTCGATTCTCGATCTCGGGCGCATCACGGTGAACGACATCATGATCCCGCGTCAGGAGATCTCGGGTGTCGACGTAAGCGAGAGCTGGGAGGACATCCTCGATCAGCTGCGGCAGACGCCGCACACGCGGCTGCCGGTGTACGAAGGCGAGCTCGACAATCTCATCGGCCTCCTGCACATGAAACGCGTGGCCAGCGAGCTGGTGCGCGGCACGCTGACCCGCGAGCGGCTCATCGAGATCGCCAGGAGCCGCGAGCCGTACTTCGTACCCGAGGGCACCCCGCTCACCGTGCAGCTCGGCCATTTTCAGCGCAACCGCCGGCGCTTTGCGTTCGTGGTCAACGAGTATGGCGACATCGAGGGTCTGGTCACGCTCGAGGACATCCTCGAGGAGATCGTCGGTGAGTTCACCACCGATCCAGCGACCATCACCCACAAGGACGTGCACGCCGAGCAGCCGGGGGTGTTCATCGTCAACGCCAGCGCCACCATCCGCGCCTTGAACCGGGCGCTCGGCTGGCAGCTGCCGACCGGAGGACCGAAGACCATCAACGGGCTGCTGCTCGAGCAGCTGGAGACCATTCCGGACGCGGGCACCATGGTGCGGGTCGGCAACTACGAGTTCGAGGTCCTGCAGCTCGGGGAAAACGCCATCCGTACGGTGCGGGTGCGGGCGCCCGCGCTGCCGAAGCCCGCGTAGATCATGGGAAAAACTGGCCTGCGGCCGCCGGCTGCGCCCTGCCTCAGTTTGCGCAACGCAAGTCCGACAGGTTGACCAGTCAGTGCGCCAGCGCCGCCGCGAGCGCCTCGCCGATGCGCGTCACCGCGACCACGCGCATCGCCGGCGACGGTTTGCGCGGTGCGTTGCCGTGCGGCACCACCGCGACGCGAAAACCCTGCGCCTGCGCCTCGCGCAGGCGCTCATCGCCGTACGCCACCGGGCGCACCTCGCCCGTGAGTCCGATCTCACCGAAAGCGATCAGTTCGGCCGGCACCGCCCGACCGTTCAGGCTCGAGGCTAGCGCGATCAGCACCGGCAGGTCCCACGAGGTCTCGCCGATCTGTATTCCTCCGACGACGTTCACGAACACGTCGTGCTCCTGCAGCGACACGCCCGCATGGCGATTGACCGCGGCGAGCAGCATCGCGAGGCGGTTGGCATCGAGGCCCTGCGCGATGCGGCGCGGTGCGCCAAAGCGCATGCGATCCACCAGCGCCTGCAGCTCGATCAGCAGCGGCCGACCGCCGTCACGCGTCACCGTGACGATGCTGCCGGGCGCGGGCGCGGGCGAACGCGCCAGGAAAATCGCCGCCGGGTTTTTCACTTCCTTCAGTCCGCCGGCGGTCATGGCGAAAAAGCCCAGCTCGTTCACGGCGCCAAAGCGGTTCTTGGTGGCGCGCACGATGCGATAGCGGCTGCCCGCCTCGCTCTCGAAGTACAACACCGTGTCCACCAGGTGCTCGAGCAGACGCGGACCGGCGAGCGTGCCCTCCTTGGTCACGTGGCCGACGATCACCACGGCGGTGCCGCTCGACTTGGCAAACCGCACCAGCTCCGCCGTGCACTCGCGCAGCTGCGACACTGCGCCCGCCCCGGCACCGCCGCTGCCGGACTGCACGGTCTGGATGGAGTCGATTACCAGCACGGCCGCGCGGCGCTCGGCCGCGAGCGCGAGAATTGCCGCGAGGTCGGTCTCTGCGACCAGTCCCAGCCCGTCCGCGCTCAAGCACAGACGCTGAGCCCGCAGACTCACCTGGGCCACCGACTCTTCGCCGCTCGCGTACAGCACCGTCCGCGAGCCGCCCACGAACGCGGCCACCTGCAGCAGCAGCGTCGACTTGCCGATGCCGGGGTCACCCCCGAGAAGAATCACCGCGCCCGGCACGATGCCGCCTCCGAGCACCCGGTCGAGCTCCGCAGCACCGCTGGCCAGGCGACCGGCCGAGGCGGCGAGGTGCGTCCCGGCGCTCAAGGTGACCACGGCTGCGGGAACGCGCGGGCGCACGCTCGCGAGGTTCTGCGCCTCGAGCGAGTTCCACTCCCCGCACAGCGGACACTGGCCCTGCCACTTGAGGGTTTCGCCTCCGCAGGAGCTGCAGACAAACACCGGACTAGCGCGTGCCATCGATGCGCCTTCCGTCGACTTTCAGCTAGGATTCGCGCCCGGGGTCGGCCGAAAGGCGTCTTTTGTGACTTGAACCTCGCGGAGTCCCCGGCCGGCGATGCTAACTTATGCCGGCTCGCATCGGGGACGGGAAAGTGACGCGTATCACCATTGGCGGACCACGGCCGGGCCGGGGCATCGCATGAGCTTGCGAGACAAGCTGCGCTTCGTGGGGCTGACCGACACCGGCAAGGTCCGCGAGCACAACGAGGACACCATCGCGGTCGATCCGGACATTGGCCTGCTGGTCCTTGCCGACGGCATGGGAGGCTACAACGCCGGCGAGGTCGCGAGCGGCATCGCCGTCAAGACCATCGTCAACCTGGTGCGCGAGCAGGTGGAACGCGAGGACCTGTCGATCGGCGACCGCGAATCGGGCCTGTCGCGCCCCAACATCATCCTGCGCGATGCCATCACTCGTGCGAACAAGATCATCTACCAGACCGCGCACACCCAGGCGCAGTGCGAAGGCATGGGCACCACCGTGGTGGCGGCGCTGTTTTTCGACAACAAGGTCACCATCGCCCACGTGGGCGACTCGCGGCTCTACCGCCAGCGGGGGGACAAGTTCGAGCAGGTGACCATGGACCATTCCCTGCTGCAGGAGCTGGTCGACCGCGGCTTCTACTCAGCGGAAGAGGCGCAGCGCGCGTCGAACAAGAACTACGTCACACGGGCGCTCGGCGTCGAGCCGAGCGTAGAGGTAGAGATCCAGGAAGTGCCGGTCAGCAGGGGGGAGGTGTTCGTCCTGTGCTCGGACGGGCTGTCGGATATGGTCGAGGACAGAGATATCCATCTGACCATAAATACCTTTAGTGCGAATCTGGATACCGTTGCCAAGCAATTGATTAAACTGGCAAATGACCATGGGGGGCGCGACAACGTATCGGTGCTCATGGCGCACATCATCGAGGCCTTTCCGGCGCGCACGAAGATTTTCGACAAGATCCTGGGTTGGTTCGGCTGACCTCGGGTAGAGGCAAAAAACATGGCAAGGTTGGTCTTGAGCCTGGACGGCCAGGTTTCTGCGGAATACGACATGGACAAGGAGCGGTACACCATCGGGCGCCTCCCTGACAACGACATCCGCATCGACAACGCCGCAGTCAGCGGGCATCACTCGCTGATCATCAACATCCTCAACGATTCGTTCCTCGAAGATCTGAACAGCACCAATGGCACGTACGTCAACGGCAAGCTGATCAAGAAACATGCCCTGCAGCACGGCGACGTGATCACGGTCGGGCACCACCAGCTGCGCTTCGTCGAGGACGAGGAGCAGCAGGACGAGCTCGAGAAGACCATGGTGAGTCAGCCTTCCGCCCGCGCGGTCGACAAGCTGCGCAGCCCCAGCGAAACACCCGACGAGATCGGTGGCAGCTTCGTGGCGCCGGGGCGCACGCTCGCCAACGGCGCCGCGGCGCTCGGGAAAGCGAAGCTGCAGGTGCTGTCGGGAGCCTTTGCCGGTCGCGAGGTCGAGCTCAGCAAGGCACTCACCACGCTTGGCCGGCCGGGGGTGCAGGTGGCCGCCATCACGCGCCGCTCGGGGGCCTACTACATCGTGCACGTCGACAGCAGCAAGGAGAACGAGTTTCCGCTTCTGAACGGCACGCCAATCGGCGCGCAGGCAACCAGGCTCAACGACAACGACGTCATCCAGCTCGCGGGCGTCAAGATGGGGTTCTTCATCAACTGAGCCGCCGGAGGCGCTTCCCGGCTGCACGACCCGGGCGCGCGCGCGTGCTTCAGCGCAGCTCGAGCGGCACGCGCTGACTCACGCTGCAGAGCAGCTCGTAGGCAATGGTACCGGCGTGGCGTGCCACCTCTTCCACCGGCAGTCCTTCACCCCACAGCACGACCGGCGCGCCGACCTCGACCGTCGGCAGCCCCGTGACATCTACGGCCAGCATATCCATCGACACCCGGCCCGCGAGCGAGGCGCGCTGCCCACCCACCAGCACCGGCGTGCCGCTTTGCAGGCTCCTATGCACTCCGTCGCCGTAGCCGCCCGCCACGGTGGCGATGATCGAATCACGCGCTGCCACCCAGGCAGCGCCGTAGCCGACCGACTTGCCGCGGGCCACGTGGCGCAGCGCAATCACCGTGCTGCATAGCGTCATCGCAGGCTTCAGCCCGAGCCGCTCCGAGGTGCAGTCCTCGAACGGGGATGCGCCATAGAGCGCAAGCCCAGGGCGAACCCAATGGCCGCCGAGGGCCACGTCGCCAAAGAGGCCGGCTGAGTTGGCGATGCTGGCCTCATAATCGAGGCCGCGCGTCGCGGCGCGAAAACACTCCAGCTGCGCCTGCGTGACCTGCCGGTCGCGCTCGTTGGCGCACGCCAGGTGCGTCAGCAGGCGCAGCTCGCGCGGCGCCGGCCTCAGGCGACGGATGCGCGCCAGCGTCGCGGCAAACTCGCGCGGCGCAAAGCCCAGGCGGTGCATGCCGCTGTCGATCTTGAGCCACAGCGCAAAGCGGTCCGCCGCCGCGGAGCTCTCGAGCAACTCGATCTGCAGCGCATCGTGCACGACCAGATCAAGGTGCTCGTGCGCGGCCTCCTCCAGCTGCGCGGCAGCGAACACGCCCTGCAGCACCAGGATGCGCGCGTCGATGCCGGCCGCGCGCAGCGCCAGCCCTTCTTCCAGCCGCGCCACTGCGAAGGCGTCGGCGCTCTCGAGCGCGCGAGCCGCGCTCACCAGCCCGTGCCCGTAGGCATTGGCCTTCACGACTGCGATGACCCTGGCGCGCCCGGCGCGGGCGCGGATGACGCTCAGGTTGTGGCGCAGGGCGTTGGTGTCGATGACGGCCCGGATGAGCCGGCTCACCGCAACACGCCTTCGGCGTACGAATCAGACACGTAGTTGGCGAAGCGCGTGTACTGTCCCTGGAACGTGAGCAGGAACATGCCGATCTCGCCGTTGCGGTGCTTGACGAGATCGATCTCCGCGATGCCTTTTTTCGTGGTGTTGCGGTCGTAGACTTCTTCGCGGTAAATGAGCAGGATCATGTCTGCATCTTGTTCAAGGCTACCCGAGTTATGCGATACAACACCGTCGGCTAACCAAGATGCCGGACCGGGAACCGTCAGATCAAACACGTCCTCTTCGCCGTCGGGTGTGATGGCAACGATTCGGTCCCAGAACAGATCGGATGACGACCACTCGGTGAGCTCGGGAGAGCCCAACAGCTCCGTATAACTCGACATCTGCGCGCGGCTGGGACAATACCTGAAGTTCGACGAGCCAATGGTGCCGCGCATGCGAGCCATGGCCTTCTGAGTGATGCCCTGCTGGCGCATCTCCGCGCGTACTGCGGCAAACGCCTCGAGTGGGAGTGTGTCAACGTTGGTATTGGCACGCACGTCACGCAGCGCATCGGCCAGCCGCTGTGCCGGCGCGCGACGGGGACCAAATGCTCCGACTCGTTGCAGAAAGGTCCTCTGCGACTCGGCACCGCTCACGCAAACCATATAGAGGGGACGATAGTCGCCCACCTTCACGGTTTGAGTCCGAGACACGACGCCCAACCGCAGCAGCAGCGCCGCGACATCCGCAGCGAGGCGGCGACTGCATGTTGAGAAGTTCACGCCGTGGCCGCCACGTCGCCCCGGTTTGCACAGCGAAATCGTACCGTCGGTAGCCCAGAGGTGGCGCAACAACAGGGCAATCTGGCTATTGGGCAACGAAAACACGCCCGCGGGTAAGTGTTTCTCGTGCGACCGCTGCCCGAAGATGCCGAGGTCCTTCAGCCATTTACCGACCCCGAAGGGCGACCACCGATTGCCGTTGCCGCTTATTTCCAGCTGGTGCCAGTTGCCGACGCCTTCGCGCCGCGTTACGCGGCAGCCGAACATCTCTGCGGCGCCACGCACTGCGCAGCTGTTCTCCTCAGAAGCCGTCGTGTAGCGCAGCGGCTGATGCGCGACGTAGCTTCCGTCGCCGACCAGGTGCGCCAGCAGAACCACGCAATGATCCAGCCACTCCTGCGGCTCAACCGGCTCTGGCAGCCGACGTGCCAAAGCAAGTCGATCGCCCCCCTTCAGTGCACTCACGGCCGTCCAGCCCGCACCCGCCAATAACCGATGCTCGGCCGTTGCCCGGATCGATCGACCGCTAGCGAGCTGAACCTTGAATACGGGTCGAGGACCGACCTTCCAGACCTTATCGGAGCGGGCGCGCGTGAGCCTCTGATGCTCGTCGATGGCCCACACCTCAGGCTCAGATCCGACCAGGTCCGCGATCGGTAGTCGATGTCCGTCGGTCAGACAAACCAGCGTATCCCCGGTGACACACTCACGAAGATCCGACATCACCGGCTTCTTGTGCTCGCGCTGCTCCACCGCGCGATTCAACTGCGACAGCGCGATCACCGGCACCTGCAGCTCCTTTGCGAGCGCCTTCAGTCCCCTGGAGATCTCCGCGATCTCCGTGGCGCGGTTCTCGACCGTGCCGGGCACCTGCATGAGTTGCAGATAATCAACAACGATCAGATTCAGGCCGTGCTCGCGCTTGACGCGCCGCGCGCGGGCGCGCAGCTCCGTGGGATTGAGCGCCGGGGTCTCGTCGACGAAGATCTTCGCTTCCGACAGCTGGCTGGTGGCGCTGGTGATCCGTACCCAGTCCTCGTCCGAGATCTTGCCGCTGCGCAGGCTGTTGAGCGGCACACCGCCGATCGAGGCCAGCATGCGGGTGATGACCTGCTCGGAGGGCATTTCCATGCTGAAGATCGCCACCGAGGCACGGGTGCCGGGGTGGACGGCGGCGTATTCGGCCATGTTGACCGCGAGCGTCGTCTTACCCATCGACGGACGGCCGGCCACGATCACCAGATCACCGGGCCGCAGACCACCGGTCAGCTTGTCGAAATCGGTGAAGCCCGTGGGGAGCCCGCGCAGCTTGTCGGGGTTGTTGTGCCACTCGTCGATCTGGTCGATGACCCCGGGGAGCAGTGAGCGCACCGACACCGCGCCTTCGCGCCGGCGGAAGCTGCCTTCGGCGATCTCGAAGACCCGTTGCTCCGCGCGGTCGACCAGGTCGCGCGCAGTTGCACCGTCGGGATTGAAGACCGCCGCGGCGATATCGGTGCCGGCGCGGATCAGCTGTCGCAGCAGTGATCGTTCGCGCACGATGTCCGCGTAAGCGCGCACATTGGCGGCGCTCGGCGTATCGCGCGCGATCGAGCTCAGGTACGCGAGCCCACCGGCGGCTTCGAGCTTGCCGGTGCGCTCGAGGTGCTGCGACACCGTGACCGCATCGCACGGCTTGCCTTCGCCGGCGAGCCCGCCGATAGCCTCGAAGATCAGCTGGTGATCGGGACGGTAGAAGTCCTGCTGCGTGACCGCATCGGCAACCTGGTCCCAGGCGACGGGATCGAGCAGCAGCCCGCCGAGCACCGCCTGCTCCGCCTCCACCGAGTGCGGCGGGGTCGGCGCATCGAGCACTGCAACCGTGCCCGAGTCCCCGCGCGCCTTGGCGGAACCGGCCATCTGCCGAGTGGCGGCTACTCTTCCGCGACGATCGCCACCTGCAGCGGCACGTCGATGTCGGCGTGCAGGTGCAGGCTGACGGTGTGCTCACCGAGGGTGCGCAGCGGACCGCTCGGCAGGCGCACCTCGCTGCGTTCCACCTTGAAGCCCGCGCGGGTGCAGGCCTCGGCGACGTCGCTGGTGCCGATGGAGCCGAACAGCTTGCCCTCGGTGCCGGCCTTGGCGTGGATGGTGAGCTTGAAATCCTTCAGGGCCGCCGCACGCTCCTCGGCGGACGAGGCTTGCTCGCGCGCCGCGCGCTCGAGCTCGGCACGGCGCGCCTCGAAACGCGCGATGTTGTCAGGGGTGGCGAGCGTCGCCTTGCCCTGCGGCAGCAGGTAATTGCGGCCGAAACCCGAACGCACCTTCACCCGATCGCCGATGTTGCCGAGGTTGGCGACCTTCTGCAGCAGAATGACATCCATCGCTCGAGACCTCTAGTGCTGATCGGTGTACGGCAGCAGCGCCAGGAAGCGCGCGCGCTTGATCGCCACCGCGAGCTGGCGCTGGTAGAAGGACTTGGTGCCGGTGATGCGGCTCGGAACGATCTTCCCCGTCTCGGTGATGTAGCCCTTGAGCGTGGCGAGATCCTTGTAGTCGATCGACTTCACCCCTTCGGCGGTGAAGCGGCAGAATTTCTTGCGGCGCGAGAAGCGGCTGCCGCCCCCGCCGGATCCTCTGGACATTGCCATGATGCGTTATCCTCGAATGAGTTTGCGTGTGATGCAAGGTGTCCGCAGCGTTCCCGCCCTCAGACGCCCTCGGCCGCGGAATCTTCGTCGTCGGCAGTGGTGACCGCCTCATCGCGTACGCGCTCACGACGCCGGCCGCCGCCCTCGCCCTCCTCGTCGGCGGCCTTGGCCATCGGGGACGGATCGGTGACGGCGGAATCCATGTTCACGACCAGGTGGCGCAACACCGCGTCGCTGAAGCGAAAGGCGCCGGTGAGCTCATCGAGGGTCTTCTGATCGGTCTCGATGTTCATCAGCACATAGTGCGCCTTGTGCACCTTGGCCAGCGGGTAGGCGAGCTGGCGGCGTCCCCAATCCTCCAGACGATGCACGTGGCCGCCACCGGCGGCAATCATGCCCTTGTAGCGCTCGATCATGGCGGGCACCTGCTCGCTCTGATCCGGATGCACCAGGAATACGATCTCGTAATGCCTCATG
>Ga0123356_10006915_pt1 | contig 11393 bp, 8 predicted proteins | sample TergutEmb28metaG_2_FD_92546 | JGI IMG/M metagenome (GOLD analysis project Ga0123356, IMG submission 92546) | Embiratermes neotenicus P3 segment gut microbial communities from Petit-Saut dam, French Guiana - Emb289 P3 | ecosystem: Host-associated > Arthropoda: Insects > Digestive system > Gut ... | reverse complement strand
GTACCACAGTATCGTGGCGAGGTGCTCTATGTTCTCTGCGTCAAACTCTACGTTAAACGACCGGCCGAACATCTCTTCCGAATCCGGCGTCAGGCCGATCATGTCGGCTATCCGCTTGAACGATGCGGCTATGAGGGTGTTGGCGAACTGCTGCTTGTTCTCGAACTCAAGCAGCAGTTCGAACCTCTCCCTGCCTTCGTCGGTGCTGAAAAACTTGTTGATGGCTTTAAGCTCTGTGAAGAACCCGTCTAACTCTTGCGGGTCGAGCGTGTCGATCTTGTCATTTATATAGTTGATGAAATCGCCCTTGGCGGCTTCATCGGCGCTGTCCGCGCTATCGGCCTTATTCTTATTATTGGCGCCTGTGCTCGAAGCCGTTTCAATCATATACATGCTTGGGTTCAGGGCTCTCTCGCTGCAAACCTCTATGGCTATCTTGACTCTCTCGTCGAACGACAGGCCGTCGCTTGCGGGGCTGATGACGCCGGCCATCCTGGCCATACCGGCCCTCATCTCGTCTCCGCCGGCCGAGATAACGCCAAACATGCTGTTGACGTTTACGCTGTTTTTAATCTGTTCGTTCATCATTTTTTTTACCCTTTCGCTCCCTCGTTATATTAATGGCCGCGTCCGTGCCGCCTATTTTATCAACCTGTTTATACGACCCGCTTTTTCCTTCGTCAGCAGGGACATGATCCGCCCCTTCTGGCGATCGTCGCCCATTCTGCTCAGTATCTGCGCAACCTGCGCGTCGGGCAGCGTTTCCAAAATCGCGGCCGCTTCGCCCGGCTTCATGGCTTCGTAAATCTTCGCCAGCTTCCTGATGCGCGCTACCTCGGCTTCGGGCACCACGGCCATCTTGCTCTCAAGCTGCGTACGCTCGCTCACAAGGTCCCGCCTGCCGCGCTCTATCTCAGCCTGCAACATTTCAAGGCGCGAATACTGCTCGGCCAACCGCTCCTGCTCCCTCGCCAATTCCGCGCGCTCCTGCTGAACAGCCTCAAAAATCTTCGTATTCTGAGCCGAAAGCGAATCGCGGCGGGCGCTGTGCCTGACCTCTTCAACCTTAACCGCCTGCTCCTCGTCCTGCTGCTGAAAACCGTATTCAAGCCTCAAAGTCCCGGTGACGAACAGCATGGCAACGTATATAACAGGAAATGTGGCCAAGGCTACCGCCGCAATCGCTATTATGTCACTTTTACGCATACCGTTTCGTCCTTTTCGTTTAACCGGCCGGGATTTCCCGTGCCTGCAACTTAAAATACTGCAAGTCCCGTGCCAAACGATAAAAAATGGAAAGGGTAGTCGCGTAACGTGTTGATTTTAGTGGATTTACGTATATTGGGGCGATACGGGGACAGCGGCATCGGCAGGATAACAAGGCACAATGATGCCGCTGACCGGGAAAATTTTTCCGACCGGGCAAAAATTTCCGTATCGGCCGGTTTACTTCGGGTCGAAGTCAAGCAGGTCGGGAATTATGGTGTCGCCGCTGACCGTTACGTCGACGCCGACCTCCCTGTTTACGCAAACAACATAGTCGCCGTCGGCGACACCGGTGAAGACGTAATCCCCGTTGCCGGTGCCCTTGGCGGTGTGCAGCGCCTTGTTAGTCTTGCAGTCCGCCTCATCCGCAACCATCTTCACAGCCAGCCCATTCCAGCCGACACCGCCGTTTTTGATGACGATAGTGGCCTCCGCCCAAACGCTGCCAACAGCGCCGACAACCAAAAAAGCCGCGCAAACCGCCCGCACAGCGAGCGATTTAACATTTACAATCAATCTTCCACGCACCATATCCAACCTCCGTTTGTTGTTGTTGTTACAGACCTCACGATAAAATGTTGCGTCTGCGCCGTGCGGCGACATCACGGCTGTCGTGCAGTTGCCGCACGGCGCGGGCGCAACATTTTATCGCAACGCCAATATAGAGCTACATATCCACCCTCAATTTGTATTTAACAATAACCTCCTGCCCCTTAGCCACCGGCACATCAAACCTGAACGTATTAGCATCCACTTTCGTATGCTTATGCGAAGCGTCACGAACCTGCCACTGGCCGCGGGCGTTCTCCTGCACGCGGACGGTGATGTCCTCGTTCTTGCGGTTGCGGATGGCGACCTGCCACTCCGTCTCGGTCTGCTTGTTGGTCCTCTGCGTGAAATTGAGCTGCGTGCGCTCCGCCACGATGTCGAACGCCTCCCCTACGCGCAGGCGGATCTCCTCGTCGCGCGGCGTGTGGGCAATGCGGTCCTCCCCTATGAACTGCTGGCTGCCGTTGACGTCCGCCGTATATATCCTTATTATACCGGCGGGCAGCGGGTCGCCTAATTTGTTGTCCTTCGAGTTCTTGAACGTGAAGAACGAAACCACCGCCTGCTTGGAGGTACCCTCGAACCGGCTGAGAAGGTGGACGTTCGGAGTGGTGACGTACTCTCTGTCCACGGCTAAACCCTGCGCTTCCATCAGGCTTATCTGCTTGGTCTGGTTCTGCTTGAGCGTCGTGGGGCGCTGGAGGTCATACAGATAGTACTCGAACATCTCGCTCTGCGCGAACTCAGGCGCCGGCGCCGCCATCTCCATGGCCATGCCCCTGGCCGCCATGGGACGCACACCTCTACCGTGATCCTGACGCACACGGTTAACCTCGCCGGCAACAAGCTTCAGCTTCGCGTTCTCGTACTCCCCGCCGCTTTGATTGTTGACCGTCACCCAGCCCGAAAGCCCGGAGGGAGCCTTGGCGTCAGCGCCCACCAAAAGGACATAGTCGGCATTCCAGTTCATCCCGCCCGTAAGGTAGGATACTTCGAGTTGATACTCACGGGCAGTCCTGTTCCTGAATATCCACGACAACGTGGGGCGGCTGATGAGGTTGCCGGGGATCGTAGGGAGGACCTTTATCCCCGGATGCCCCAAATAAATCTTGTCCTCAATCTCATACACCTCGCCGCCGTTCATGCTCAAAAGCTTTGCGTTGACCACGCGGTGGCGGTCCTGATACTCGTTTCGGTCGATGATTTGGATATCCTTACCGACGTACTTCTCCATCAGCTTGGCGTGGCTGATGAGGTCGTACTCGTAGTTTTGTTCGAGGACGGCGAAGTCGGCGGCGTTGGCTAACGGCTTGATGTGGACGGTTACCGGGTTGATCTGGTTGGCGACGTCCATGAACTGCAACTCGCCCTGGCCTGCGGGAATGCTGATCTTGCGCTGCTCCTTGACCAACCCCAAATTTCTGTTGTAGATGGTGACCTCTACGGCCTGCCTGTCGGCGGCGGTGGTCTTGTGCGGGGCGGCGGCCGATGTTTTGGCCTGCTTAGACGACGCGGGTTTGGATTTCGCCGCCGGGGCGTCGGGGGCTGCCTGCTCCTGCGCCCACGCGGAACAGCATGCGACGGTCAGGGCCAGCAGCGCCAATTTTGTGATCCTGTTCATTTTTAATCCCTCCATATTATTAAAAATTAATGTTTATCGGTGTTGTTGCCTTCGACAAGCTCAGGCAACGGCAAATGACTCGGGTAACCCGGTGGCTGAGCTTGTCGAAGCCACACCTGTTAGATAAATTAATATTTGTTTTCACCGCCGGCGCTCGCCTCTTATCTTATATTTTATCACGGCCTCCTGCCCGGCCCCCACCACAACGTCGAACCTTAACGTCAACGCGTCTATCTTTGTGTACTCGTGGGAGGATTCGACTATCTTCCACCGGTCGGCAACTCTTTCATCCATGCGGACGGTTACCTCTTCGTCCTTGCGGTTGCGTATGGAAATCTGCCACTCCGCCTCATCGCTTGAACGACTAAAATCTGTCTTTGCCAACGTGCGCTCTGAGACGATGTCGAACACCTCGCCGACATTGAGGCTTATCTCCTCATCTCTGGGGGTGTGGGCGATGCGCTCCTCACCTGAGAAACTCAGGCTGCCGCTGGTGTCGGCAGTGTATATCCTTACCGTACCGCCCGGAAGCGGGGCACCTAACCCGTTCTCTTCCGAGTTTTTGAACGTATACTGCCGACTCACCCGCTGTTTTGCGACAGTGCCCTCTAACTGCTGAAAAAACCGGTACGCAGTATTCATGCGGTTGCGCTGATGGAGGCGAGCCACCATATAATCAAAATCGTCCGCATCCAACGCAGTATAGCCGGGGCTCCACCCGGGTATAAACGACGGGGTTATGACGTACATTTTTTCTACCTCTACCCCCTGCGCCTCTAAGAAATTTATCTGCTTGCTCTGGTTATCCTTGACAGTAGTCTGACGCGGCAGGTCGTACATATAGTACTCGAACATCTCGCTCTTCTCGAAACGGGAAGCCGCAACCGCATCATCGAAGTAGGGGTCGGATTGCGGATCGTCCATATCCAATATGTACAAGGGAGTGGGATTGTCCAAATAGCCAATGATCTCTGAACTTTCAAACGCGAACGCCCCGGCACCCCCATTACGCACGGTGGGCACGACGTTGACCTTGCCGGCCACAAGTTTGAGCTTGGCATCCTCATAAGTCGCTCCGCTCTGATTATCGACCGTCACCCAACCCGAAAGCCCCGACTCCACCCCGGTATCGGCGACCACAAGGACGTAGTCGGCGCTCCAACCCATGCCGGAGGTTATGTACGACACCTCAAGCTCGTAATCCCCGGCGGTTTCGTTGCGGTACGCCCACGACAAGGTCGGCCGGCTGACAAGGTTGGCGGGGAGCTTGGGGAGGACTTTTATCCCCGGATGGCCCAAATGCACCATATCCCCTATTTTATATACCTCACCACCGCCACCGGCATTTGCCGATTCCGGGCGATAGTTCCCCCCGGACTCATTCCAGTAACCCATATACATCCTGTTATCTATATTATTATGATTATAAACCTCGCCGCCCCCCACACTCACCAATTTCGCGTCTACCACCCGATAACTGTCCTGAAACTCGTTCCGGTCGATGATCTGGATATCCTGCCCGACGTACTTTTCCAAAAGTTTGGCGTGGCTTATCAGGTCGTACTCATAATTTTGCTCCAAGACGGTGAAATCCCCGGCGTTCTCCAATGGCTGTATGTGGACGGTCACGGGGTTGATTCTCGCGGCGACGTCGATAAACTGCAACCTGCCCTCGCCCTCCGGGACGCTGACCGTGCGCCGCTCCTTGATAAAGCCGAGGTCGTTGTTGTAGACGGTAACCTCGAGGGCCTGCCGGTCGGCGGCGGTCGCCGTCTGCGGAGGGGCGGCAGCCGCGGACGAAACGCCGGCTTCCGCCGGCACGGGGGGCGGCGCGAGCTTCACCTTGGGCGCGCAGTGCGCCAAAATCAGCGCCAAAGCTGCTAAAATGACGGTTTTGGCCGTTTTTACCACTTCAAACCACCCCTAAGTTAGCGTCAAAACGTCTATTCTACCTCTATAATATAATACATATACGCCAACCGACGCCCATTTATTTTGGAGCCGATTTTCTAAATTCTAACTTTACAAAGATTTTTCTTGTATTCCGACTAACCATGAAGTATTTTAATAGTAGTTGTAACCCGGGGGGGTAGTATCTCCGGAAATGTTTCATTTTTCAAACGAGGTTTTGTAGTATGCCTACAGGTGTTGTGAAGTGGTTCAATGAGGCCAAGGGTTTTGGCTTCATATCACCCGATGACGGGTCCCGTGACGTGTTTGTGCATTTTTCTGCCATCCAGACTTCCGGTTTCAGGAAGCTCGACGAGGGGCAGAAGGTACAGTTTGAGGTAGTTGACGGCGCCAAGGGGCCCAACGCTCAGAACGTTCAGCCGATGTAATATATATAGGTTACATGGGAAGGGAAGTAAGAGGGCAGGCTTCGGCCTGCCCTTTTTTTGTTCCGACCTGTTTTTATCCCGACCCTCAGAAAATCTACACCATTTTATCTGCATCATTTTTGCTGTAATGATGTAGATTACGCCTTGATGAGGCAAATATCTCAGTAGGCCTTCAAGCCCTCGTCGTATACCTCCACCGCGTCGCCTTTAAGCCGAAGTACGCCGATGCCGTGTTTTTTGGCACAGTCCACCGCTGTTTTTTCGACGGTCAGACCGGCTACGGCCAAATAAATCTTGTAGTTGGCGTAGTAGGGAAACAATTTTTTGAAGTTAGCCGCCGACGTGTTAGCCACTTCGTCTACATCGTCTTCTCTAAGCCTGTATTTAACCTCAACAATGCAGACGGCGGTATCGTTGTACATGACGGTGTCATATTCGTCAACGAGTATCGTTCCGTCTTCGAGCTTGATTTTAGCCTTTATGTTTCTCTGCACGTCGTCAAAATGAATCCCAGCAAAAGCCTTGGACTCGCTCAGCGACTCGAAAAAGTAGTCTTCCGCTACCATGCAGTTGCTTTTGCTAATGCCTAAAAGCTCTTCTCGCATCTTGGCGAGATTCCTCTCATTCAACTCCGCCAACGTAGCGACCCTTTCAAACTTAGCGCCCACCTCTTCCAAAGTTACAGCCATAACACCCTCCCGATTTTGGTAGATAGTTTAAATATACGAAATCCGCGCCAAAAAAGCAATACCCAAAAACGCAGGCAAGCCGGAACGGACTTCTGCTGAGTGGAGGGAGAGTCGACCGGAAATACCGGCCATTAATACCAAATATAAATCACGGACGGAGAAGATGTCTACAAAAAAATGGCGGTACAGACACCGCAAGGGTTCAAAATTTTGAACCCCTGCAACGCCCGAATGTACATCAAACTACCTGCCTACCGAACCACCATCCTGACCGGCCGCTTCCAAGCCTCGCGCCCGGAAACTACATCATTTTATCTAAAATTGGCCCGGATAACCTACCCTCTTCAGCGCTGCCTGAGAAAGCAGGTCTATTTTTCTGCTATTGTCAAATGCGTACACCCTGGTAGAGTGCCGAAACAATTGATACCCAAAATTTATTTTCTCTACCGTTTCTGGAATCGTAACCGTGGTTAAATCTTTGCAATTGCCAAACGCGTACGAATTAATACTCCGAATAGTTGAGGGCAGAACAATATTAGTTATGCCTGTACTACCAAACGCCATTGGCCCTACGGCTGTAACGCCTTCAGGTATCACTACGGTTTTTAGATAACTGCAGCCCGCGAACATACCCTGAGTAGAAGTATCATTAACATTCGCCTCATTGCTGCCAATACTGGTTACCGAGGCCGGCCATGTTATGGAGGTTATAGATGTTGTCGCAAAAGCCCCATCTCCTATTCTCGTAACACTGTTAGGGATGTTAATTGACGTTAGTGAGATACAGTGACGAAATGCCTGAGTACCTATAGTAGCAAGTCCTTCCGGCAAGGTAATTTTTTGCAGTTCAGAACAACTTAAAAACGCACGATTTCCTATACTTACAAGCGTACTTGGAATGGTAACCGTTTTTAAATCCTTACAACGGGCAAACGCATTATTTCCTATAGTGGTAAGCCCTTCGGGCAGCGCAATATTCAACAGAGAGATACAATTATTAAATGCGTTATCCCCTATGCTGACAAGCGTACTTGGGAAAGTTACGAAAGACAGAGACACGCAGCCTTCAAACGCTCCGTTTCCAATAACAGTAAGCCCTTCCGGAAAAGTAATGCTTCTTAAAAGAGGTGAATTATTAAATGCATCTATGCCTATTTCAGTGAGTCCCGCCGGAAAAATAATACTTCTCAGCGGTGAGTCTTTAAACGCGGCTTTGCCTATTTCCCGCACCGGCATCCCCTGTATCGTACTGGGGATATGCACGTCTTTTGTTTTGCCGATATAACCGGAAATTACTACCCCGGCGTTGTCTTTTGTCAGCGTTACTCTAAAGTCTTCTGCACTGTTCGGTGGAGGCGGGGTGTTGCTGGATGGCTGATCGGGTATGTCTTGAACACAGCGAACCGAATGGCCAAACTTCCTATCTTCGTAGCGAATCAACCTGCTCCTGTTGTCAAAACGTAAGCGAAAGTACTTTCCAGACGCGCCGTCCTCTTTCCCGTTATCAAACCACCAATACCCATCGCCATCATTTCCCACGCCTACAAAGGTACCGTCTTTGTGGCGATAACCTCCAGGCAGAGCCAAAAAACCGAGTTCACCATTTTCAAAAAGCCCTCCACTAAATCTCATCCTCGTTGTACCTGGAATCCAACCTTTATCGGCAATAGTAAGCACGTTATCCCAATCACCATCATTAGGTAAACGCCACCCCACAGGACAAGCAGCTTTCGCAGCATCCAAAGTATACAACCGCCCGTACTTCGTACAATTTGCGCCGCTGTTAGCATAACACCAACTGTCTTTAGTCTGATGGTCGAGGTTCTGCGCCATCCACGTACGGTTGCCTATTGTTACGGTATTGTACTTTTTCTTGTCCCTCGGGTCGGTAAAACTGCCAACCTCTTGCGCCGACACCGCCAAAACCGCCACGGCAATTAAAAACACACATGCCCGGCCGCCTGCTCGTCTACTACGAATTGCTGTTATCATACCGCAATCTCCATAAGTTAAAATTGTTAATATATGAAAAAACCAAAATTTCCATGCTACCTGACGCACCTCACAGTAATCGCGAGATCCTTTCTCAACGAAATTGCGTCTACGCCCGGATCGTTGTTGTACATTCGCAAAGGATACGCGTAGGTACTGTCGCGCTCCCGAGAACTCCACCAAAGGCCGCTGTAACCGCTAACCGAGAAATTACCAGTCGGCATGCGGAAGCCGACAGAGAGTGCCGAAAAGCCGAGCTCATCGGTACCGTTACCGTTATCATTCCAGCTGGTTGCCGCCTTTAGTTTTTCGCCGGCCGTTACATAACCGCCCGCCCTGTTCACCAAAGCATTCCAGTCGGTACGGGTCGGCAAACGCCAGCCATCGCCAAAAGCGGGGCACGCGGCCAGCGCCGCCTCCCACGTGTATAACCGCCCGTATGCCTCGCAATTCGCAGGGTCATCATCATAGCACCACGAATCAGGGGTTTCAACATTGAGATTGCGGTTCATCCACTCTTTGGCGGGCGGATAGTCGTTATCCTGCACGCAACGCACCGAAAATCCGCTCCTCTTTGACTCATCCGCCGCATACAGTCCCGACATTCTTCTGTCGATGTGCCGGCTACGCGCTGCTGTATTGCCGGCGTTCTCCGAGGCACTCCACCAATAGCCTACATCGCCGCGAGATTCGAAGAAGTTTGCAGGCCCCGTGACGAGATAGCCGCCACCGGGCAGCGCCGAAAAACCGAAATTATCAGTACCACCGCCTATTGACCGTGATAATAACTTTCTGCCGACATCCGATGAACCAGCAGCAGCAAACAACGCACCCCAGTCACCGTCATCCGGCACACGCCAACCGGCAGGGCAAGCAACCATCGCGGCATCCCAGGTATATAACCTGCCGTATCTGTCACAATTGGCCTGGTTGTTGGTATAACACCAACTACCTTTATCTCTGACGGCAAAATTTCCGGTAAAATCATTTAGCGGCCACGATGGGTCAACATAGTCAAGATTCTCGGCCATCCACGTCTGGGAACCGATCACTACTGTTGTGTATTTTCTGTTGTTACGGGGATCGACAAGCGGTTCGCCAAGCGTAATGCCATCGCGCCAACGCTGATACGCAGCAAGTTCCTCGAGGGCTCTCTCTAATTCCCAGTCTTTTTCGTCGATAATAGTTGAATTCAAATGTGATAGCAAGGAAGCACTGCTGGCGAGAGCTTTAGTGCAATTGAGCGCCAAACTAAATACATTACCAGTAACAGCAGCCTCAGCGCACACTAAAACATCTACAAGTGCTTTACCTGCATCTTCTGTAAAGCCATCGAAAAGTTGCTCAATTACAAACTTGCTCACATAACTAACAGTAGATGTAACACACACTTTGGCAGTAACCGGATTTGGGGCAAATGCAGTTACACTACATGAGATTGCCGGTACTACAGGCAGATAACTCAAAGTTTTAAAAACGTTACCCCAAAAATGCGCCTTAGCTAATCCTGACGCACTAATGTAATCATCCCAATTTACATCAGTCTCTATATTATGATGATACCTAATCGTGTTGTCGGGATAAATCACAGCCAGATCATATTTGTAACCCCTGAAGTTGTCGAAATACAAAATATGTTCATCAACTACCAGTTTATCCGGCAACCCGCTTTCTTTAAAGAAAATGGTTAAACCTTCATCAGAATCGTTTTCAGGCCTTAAAAACATGCGGGTCGGTATATCGGTAGATTCATCCACATCAATAAATACAGTTGATCCGTCTCCTCCAACAACCATGTACTTCCACTCTGTTTCCTGACTGATATCAATCACAAAAGGACGAACCAAAAGCGTTATGTTCTGCACTTGATTCACCCCTTCTACGGGATAGAACGTATACGACGTATCGACGTACCCCTCCGCCTGCACGGCAATCGTCCAAGCACTTGCCGCCGAGCTCGCTTTTGCCAACGCCGGCTGTAACGGCAACGCTGCGCTCTCGCTCGCAAACGCAATGTTGATGTTCAGCCTCCCACCGCTGTGAGTCAGCCTTGTCGCGTAGGAACTGCCCTTTGCGCCCTTAACTTTTAGCAGATAGGCACCCGATGCGATGTTAGGGCGCGATATGCTGTGGGTAGCCTTCGACGCGTCCACCCTGCCGCTCATGAGCCGCTTCCCGTTTATGGAATACAGCGAGACCATCGCGTTGGCGTACTGCTGCGGCTGCAGCTTGAGCGACACGTTTCCGCGGCTGTGGCTAACTGCCGCCGGGGCGTTCGGCCGTGTTTGCGGCCGGTGCGATACCGAAATGTAACCGCTTCCGAGTGCAACGGCCAATGTGTCCGGCGTATTAGCCGACACGCTCTTGGTTGCCCCCACCGCGTCCTCCGCTCCCGCGGGCGGCGTGATCGTGACGACGGCATCAACATTCACTACTATGGGAACAAGGGCTGTCCCCTGCGCTGACGACGCCGACGCCGACAGTAATACCGCGGCTAACGCTGTGATTGCTAACTTCATTTTTCTAAACATATTGATCCACCTTCTTATTTTTTGGTATATGATAGTGTAACTGTTTCACTCCAAACCATAAGTTGCCACCATAAAGATTTTATTGTACCGCATACCTGCCTGCCCTCCCTTGTTTATGGTTATTTACAGTTATAATTAGTTTTTTTACCATTGTTATCAGCACACCGGCTTGTACCGCCAGTAATTTGACGTTTCGGCGCCCGAAACAGAGTGCAGTATTGGATTTCCGTTTTTGTATCCCGGCGGGATACATTCCGGGATTTTACGGTGTTTATATAATCTTTTGTTGTAAGGATTGTCAATAAATAAAGGATGTAAGTTACTGGTTTTAAATGGGTTACAAAGAATATATATAATAGGAGGGGGGGGGGGGGGCATTTTTCCGCGAAAAACCCGAAAAGGTTTT
>Ga0123356_10006914_pt1 | contig 11394 bp, 3 predicted proteins | sample TergutEmb28metaG_2_FD_92546 | JGI IMG/M metagenome (GOLD analysis project Ga0123356, IMG submission 92546) | Embiratermes neotenicus P3 segment gut microbial communities from Petit-Saut dam, French Guiana - Emb289 P3 | ecosystem: Host-associated > Arthropoda: Insects > Digestive system > Gut ... | reverse complement strand
GTTTTCCGATAGAAGATTTGCTTAATCGCGCAGAAACTCTATCATTACTATTCTGCAGTGTTATCTCTCCTTTTTCACCAACCAAAGCGAAGAGCTTTTCGTGAGCTGTTTTATAGCTAACACCGCGCTTATACAACTCATTGTTAGCAGCTGATTTATCATAGCCAGCGTCAGATAATAAATTTGAATCGCTTTCACGCGATAAAACATTTTCAATAAAATCCATATTACGCAAGCCTTTATTCCAACAGTTTATAAGTTGGGAACAACTACCGAGAATTAAAAACGGAAGATTCCTGAAAAAATACCGGAGAGTGCCTATCAATGTGAAGATATACAATATAATTTATTGTTGATAGAAGAGTCTTGATATTTAAATATACCAATGCGGTCAATGATGAAATTGTCCCATTTTTATACCGTAGCCGAATAGCGGAAACTTGAGTAATCCTCCTCAGAGATAATTTGTTGTATAATATAACTTCCCTGTTGGTATTTCGCTGACGCTTCAGTTAAAGCAGTAGCGAATTCATCATATACGAAATTGCTGTTCCAAAAAGTAAGCCAGTTTAAAAAAACTATCAGAATTGTAAAAAATAAGTTGGCGCGGGAGTTCCCGCGCCAACGCACATCTCTGCATTTACCTCACGCCAATCAACAACGATACTCTCTCTTTTTTACCGTTGATATCCGTAACAACACCCCTCGCCAAATACTGATGATTGATCAACAAAAAAGAGATTTACAGATAAGTCAGGCAACAATAAGAGATTTGCGCGAACAGGTTGACTCTTTACCCAATTAAGAAAAAAAGCCTGATTTTAAATCCTGTAAATCATGATGCAGACAATGTGTTTTATCTTTGGGGTTAATGAAAGAAAAGCAACTCCGTCCCCAAAAATAAACTTACGAGCATTGCGATTTAATAGCTTCAAGTTCTTCCATAGCAAAATTTGAGAACTCACGGGTATACTCATAACGGCTGTATCGTGCAGTCCAAGACATATCTTTGAGGTGATTGAACATATTGGCCAACTGCGGCGTCTTTTCCAGCACAAGTTCGGAAAACGCGCGGTGCTTACCGTTCCGTATCTGTTTTTTCAAACAGTAAGCATTAAAATCAGGCAGATGAATCTCTTTTCCATCTATAATTGCGTCAAGGGGAAAAATTTTACTCCTAAGAAAATGAAGCGAAGCGTAAAATGCGGTAGTAATTACCCAGTCAGCATTCTCCGGTTTTTTGTTCAGATACTTACAAACTTTCTCGTTATGAAGCGCATGGTCAAGGCTATTATTTTTTTCCATACTTAAGGATGTAGCCATCCATCAACATACTCCTCTCATCCAAAGAGTCCGTGAAAGGCATGAACGCAAAGGAAAAGTTGAAAGTAGGAGTATTTATCTCTTTTTTCTTTTCTCGCGCAATGCCGTAAGCGGTATTAACAAAATCGTGAGAAAGAAATTTTTGTGCGGGGACAACAAAAATGGCATCAAAAATCGTTACAGATTCCGCTCTTAAAGAAACAAAAAAACTTTTTATTCCATTTTTTTCGAGCGTTGCAAAAAACTCTTCACAAACCTGTTTTGCCCGTTCCAAGTTGTCGGAAAACGTTTTTAAAAGAACTTTTTTATTTTCCTCAACCTGATCTCTTCTGCCTCTGAAATACGCGTCAATCACCTCATCAGCAGAGAAATGCTTCTCTTCCTCACTCTCAAACTGAGGACGTGTTAACCAATCCGCCATCTCTTGCCGTTTTTTGATTTTTGTGGTAGTATTCATGCAACTGAATATACTTTCAGGCGTCTCTGCCCTCAAGCTAATTCTTAATATACTCATATATTATGCCAATTTTCCGTAACCTGATGAAAAGCGAGCCCCTATGATGGAGCCCGCCCGCAAAAACCGTAGCAAACGCTGATTAACGCACGCCAAGCAATAGCGATACCCTCTCACTCTTGCCGTCTGCCGTCTTTATTGTACCTCTTACAAGATACGTCCCCTCTGATACAGGGCGGCCTTTAGCGTCTTTTAAATCCCAGGAACCTACTTCACGCCGTGCTTGTGTATCAAGCGCATTGTCAGTGATCTTTATCCTGTTGACAACGTTACCGGATGCGTCAAAAATTGTAAGCGCTGCGGATTCTATCCGCTTACCCTGACGAAAGAAGTTTACATTGCCGGATGAACGAGCCACTGGGTTCGGACCGGCAGTTAACTCGCCTGTCAACGCAACGCCTGCTTCCGTATTTGGATGAACGATAGTTGGAGATGTCCGTTCCGGTGATGATATTGCGGTGGGTCTGCAATCATTTCCTGTCAACATCGGGATTTCGTTTACCTCTTTATGAGTACAATCGGTTCTTTGACACGTTCCGGTTTCTTCGCCAGTATACGTACAAGTTGCCGGAGTAGTTATCGCCCATGTGAGGCTGTGGCCAAGCATATCTATCACTGAAACATCGCTCTTTGTACCGCATATCGAACAGGTACGCGCTTGTTCGCCATTATGTGTACAAGTGGCTGGAATTGTTACTGATAATGCTCCGAAGTTATGACCCGTTGCGTCAATTGATCTTGTGGTGCTGTGTGTGCAACCGGTTCTTTGACACGTTCCGGTTTCTTGACCGGATTGTGTACAAGTTGCCGGAGTAGTTATCGCCCATGTCAAGTTGTGACCAAGCATATCTATCACAGAAACTTCACTCTTTGTGCCGCATATCGAACATGTACGCGCTTGCTCACCGTTATGTGTACAAGTAGCGGGAACCGTTACTGTCAACGCTCCGAAATTGTGACCCGTTGCGTCAATTGATCTTGTGGCACTGTGAGTACAGCCGGTTCTTTGACACGTCCCCGTTTCTTGACCGGATTGTGTACAAGTTGCTGGAGTAGTAACAGCCCATGTGAGATTATGACCAAGCATATCTATCACAGCAACATCGCTCTTTACACCGCATATCGAACAGGTACGCGCTTGTTCGCCATTATGCGTACAGGTGGCCGGAATTGTTACTGATAATGCTCCGAAGTTATGACCAGTTGCGTTGATTGATCTTGTGTCACTGTGACTACAGCCCGCTCTTTGACACGTTCCGGTTTCTTGACCGGATTGCGTACAAGTCGCCGGAGTAGTAACAGCCCATGTGAGGTTATGACCAAGCATATCTATCACTGCGACATCACTCTTTGTACCGCATATCGAACAAGTACGCGCTTGCTCGCCATTATGTGTACAAGTAGCGGGAACCGTTACTATCAAAGCGCCGAAGTTATGACCTGTAGCGTCAATTGATCTCGTGGCGCTGTGAGTACAGCCCGCTCTTTGACACGTTCCAGTTTCTTGGCCGGCTTGCGTACAAGTCGCCGGAGTAGTAACAGCCCATGTGAGGTTATGACCAAGCATATCTATCACAGCAACATCGCTCTTTGCGCCACATACAGTACATGTACGTACTTGCTCGCCGTTATGTGTACAAGTAGCGGGAATCGTTACCGTAAAATCACCGTACGTATGATTCTCATATACGGCGGTTACATCAAGATTGCCGGTTACATTGTTAAACGCCCTATCCCAATTCACGAAATGTCCGTCCGCTTTGCTATTCGGGCTTGACGGTGCTGTTGCTCCCGCACCGTGGTTAACAGTCTGCGTCTTCAAAATTTCACCGTTCCAATCAATAAACTTCACCGTGTAAGTTTTGATAGACCACAATGCCGTTATCGTACGATCACCCGTAACGTTCGTGTAGTTTCCGCTCCAACCAGTGAAATCATGGGTAACGCGGGTCGGGGCTGTTGGCGGCGTCGCATCTGATCCATGTTCTATCGTCTGCGGAGCGCCTATGTTGTTACCGAGACCATCAACAAACGTTACGATATAAACCGGCAGCTGCACCGTAAAATTCGCAGTTACCTTTGCGTTGTCTCCATTGATGTTGGTTATCGTGATCTCTTCATTATACACGCCTACCGGCAAATTCGCCTTCGGACGCACTGTGAACGTTGCCGACGTGCTTGGATTAAGCATCGTTGACGTCAAGGAGCCTATATCGTAATACGTTGCTGTCGGCTGTCCTAAATTTACAACTCCGGTACCTGTATTATAGACCGTTACGGTCTGCGCCGCAGGCTGGTTATATGGCGAACGCAATGAGCCAAACGGCAGCGATGAAGACGATACACTGATGAGGTAGGTCAATGGCCTGATTGTCACGGTAATATCATCCGGCTGTTCCAGCTCGTAGTTTTTAGCATCATCGCCTGTCAGCGTGATGTTCGTTGTTACCGGCTTATTCGTGCCGACAAGCGCGTTTTCCATCTCGCCGACACCAAGATCAAAGTCTACATAATCACCGTCAATAACGCCTTCAAGATAACCGCCGCCCAACTGAACACTCTTAGTCTCGTTGTAATCACGAGACATGGCATATACATGGGATATAGTTATCGGCTTCCTGCCTATCACGGCATTAGCAAACAAAGGCTGTACCGGCGGCACTGCGTACTTCCACACGTCAACACCGCTCACGCTCCAGCCGGAGGCGGTAGCAGCAACGTCATCATTGGCATTCACGCTGACAAATGACGCAACTCCTCTCATCACAGCTACGTTATCACTGTTGATAATACCTGAAAGCGTTGGCGTACTCTCTACCTCGGCGGCTACCGTCCGGTCATAAGTCTTGTCCACAACGGTACCACCGTTCCACGTCAACGCTTTTGCCGCTATCGTGAAAACTGCCGATATGCCGCTACCGGTGTAGACGAGATCATTTAACACTGCGGTTACGGTATATGTACCGGGAAGAGTTGGCTTATCTGATGACGCATATACCGCGCCGTTTAACTGCGTTCCGCCGTAATGATACTCATACGCGAAACTGCCGTTCACACCTGCCGTAACAGACGGATCTCCCAAAGTTTCACCGTACGTAATGTTTGACGGAGCTGTAACAGTAACGACTGTCGGAATCTTACCTGTCAATTCAACGTCAATATAAACCGTCACATCATTATAATTGGCGAATCCGCTGACCGTCACAGGAATAACAGCTTTATTTTCAGCCGAACCGCCAACAAGCGTAAACGTTACACCGCTTGACGTACCGGTCAAACCGGATATAATGCCGGGATTATCACCGGTAACACTACCCGGCGTATAAGTCAGCGCCGCTGATGTCGTGTTGTAACTTGACACAAGACCGGAAAGGTCAATGGACTGTTCCGACACATTTGTATACTGCACAAACTTATCCACTCGCGGCAAACCGTTTATCGTAGCCGGATTGATTGTTACACTCGCCATCACCGTACCCATATAGATACCAATACCCTCTATCGTTATAGCGTTGACATAAGTACCGGCATTAGTATGAGACGTTACCGATACCACCGTGTAATCTACGCCCGCCTCAAGCCCGCTGCCGCCGGTTATACCCACGGCAATTGATGACGCGGTAAGCGGACTGCCAGTGTAAGTCAACGTTGCGTGCGTCACATTAAGATTAAGAGCGGCAAGATTAATCAAGTCAACAAAATTCGCCGTTACCGTCACGTTGTTGGAAGGCATTGTAAACGTGGTTGCCGCATTGTTAGCGTTCGCAAATGTCACACCTGCGCTTGGTGTTGTCCAGTTGACAAAACGTTTGCCGGCGGGGATGTCTGCCGTAATAGTTACTGCTGCGCCTGCGAGATACTCATCTTTGTCTGCGGAGCCGCCAACTACCGTTACGGCGTACCTCTTAAGCTCAAAGTTAACGACAAGCGTACGATCGCCGCCGGACGCTATGAACTCATAAATTGTATTTGCACTGATCTCTGTACCGCCCTCCGTCCAGTTTACAAAATTGTAACCGGCATTAGGTATCGCAGTTAAAGTCACTTCATCGCCGTGATCATATTCGCCCTCGCCGTCAATTGTGCCGCCATTTGGAGGACTTGCTATTACCAAGAAAGTGTAGGTTTTGATTTTCCACTTCGCAGTAACCGTCAAATCACCGGTTATGTTGTCAAACACAATATCCCAACCATCAAAATTGTGGCTATCACTCGTAGGCGGATCCGGTTCATTTACCGCACCGCCGTGGTCAACCGTCCGCTCACCTATTTCTTCGCCGTTCCAACCGACAAAGATTACTCTGTACGTCTTTATCGACCACTCAGCGGCAACATCAAAACTTGAGGTTACGTTGTTAAATGTGGTGATACTCCAACCGGTGAAGTTGTGGCTGACACTGTCGGGATCTGCTGGTGGAGTTACTGCCGCGCCGTGATCTACGATTCTGCTTGCTAATACGGTTTCACCGTCCATAAATCTTACAGTGTATGTCTTGATTGACCATTGCGCCGTAACGGTCAAATCCTCTGTTATATTGTCAAACGCAACATCCCAACCAGTGAAGTTATGGCTGATGCTTGTGGGTGTATTTGGTTCATTTGCCGCGCTGCCGTGGTCAACGGTTTGTTCGTCTACTACAGAGCCGTTCCAGCCGATGAATGTTACTGTGTGTGTCTTTATTGTCCACTGTGCCGTAACCGTCAAATTATCTGTTATGTTGTCAAACGCGACATCCCAACATGTGAAATTGTGGGCGATGCTTGTAGGCGCATTTGGTTCATTTGCCGCGCCGCCGTGGTTAATAGTTTGTTCGTCTATTACGGAGCCGTTCCAGCCAATAAATGTTACCGTGTAAACATATACCTCGTAATTGGCTGTTACTGTCACCGCTTCGGCTGGCATGATGAATGAAGTTATCACGCTGGTTGCATCGTCAAACGTAACTGCCGGATTTGATGTCCAATTTACGAAGTACTTACCAGTTGGCGCAGTCCCAGCGTTGATGTTCACAGTTGCGCCCTCTAAGTAATTACCGTTGCCGGATGCGCCCGTTCCCTCACTGACCACCGTTACCGTATAGGCCGGAATTACTGTAAGCGTACCGTTTACAAATGTTATGTCGTAGTTAGTTGACGTGAAGCCGCTTGGGGTAATGTCATACATCCCCGCTTCGCTGCCCTTTGTATATGTACTGGAAAATGATAACTCACCGACCAAAACGGTTTCGGTTTCTTCGTTCACGAAACCGTTGTATGATACGGTATAGTCAGGCGCGAAATCACCGTAGGTAATAGTTTTGTCGGCAGCTGTTATAGAGAGCTGGGTTTTGTCGATAGTCAATTTAGCCGTCAATGACAACGATGGAAAATTGTAATTGACATCAGATGTCGTAAAGTTAGCCGTTACTGTATACGTGCCCGCACCAATTACGCCATTGCCCACATACTCTGCCTCAACATTTGGCGGAAGTGTCCCGGATACAAGAATATTGTGCGTTTTACCGTCATAAATTACGGTTTTGTTTTCAAATGTTATTCCGCTCATGTCATAATTGTTTTTGAAAACTCGCAAGTACGGATAGCCATCATTTACATCATGACGGATTGCCCAAATTTCGGCTAAATTCCAGTTGGTATAAGTGGATTGTTGTTTCATTTCAACCAGTGTTTTGGGGATTCCACGTCCGTTGTTTACGTTAGCGCTATTGTAATAACTGTTGATTATTGTAATTGAGCCACTCCCCACCAAACCGCCGACAGGGCTTGTCCCTATAACATTTCCGGCAACGTAACTGTTGGTGATTGTACCACCAGATCTCACTTCCCCCACCAAGCCGCCAACACGGTCTGCCCCTATAACATTTCCGGCAACGTAACTGTTGGTGATTGTACCACCAGATCCCATTTGCCCCACCAAACCGCCGACATAGCTTCCCCCTACTGTAACATTTCCGGTAACGTAACTGTTGATGATTGTACCTTCACTAACCCCCACCAAGCCGCCGGTATAAGACCCACCACGGATATCCGAAGCAGTAACACCAATATTCATTACAGTACCATCCGAACCGAGATATCCGAACAATCCTTGCGAACCACTACCATAACTAAAAACTCCACTGATAACAAATCCGGCACCATCAAATGTACCACTAAACGGACGTGTCCACAACCCTATCGGCTCCCATCTGTTGGTATTAGCTGATGGTGCGTAGCCTGTCCAGTTTTGCCAGCCTGTTGTATCATTAAGCGCAATATCATTAATAAGTTTAATATATTCACTTTCAAAACTTACACCCAAATTAACAAGCGCGGAAAAACACTGAAGTTGGTTTTTGGTTTCTATTATATACGGTTTATCTTCCGTTCCATCTCCATTCGCAAAAAAATCACCAATCGTTGTTTCCTTGCCATAAACACTATTACTCAACGTCGGATACTGACCCACTGAATAACTCCACTTGTTTATATCGTTTTCGGATAGAGCATAGGCACCTGCGTTAAGTAAGACCGCAAATTCAACACTACGCATCTCCGCTTCAGTTTTTGGAGTACCAAAAAATCCGGTTCCGGCGGTGGAACGATTGTAATGGCTATTGGTTATCGTAACCGATGTTACCATCCTCCCAAGCAAACCACCAATATCTTCTGTTCCAGTAACACTTCCGGTAGCATAACTATTAGTTATAGTTCCTCCCGATCCAGTCAAATTGCCTGACCCCATCAAGCCGCCAACAGCACTTGTTCCAGTAACATCTCCGGTAGCATAGCTATTGGTTATTATACCACCTTGTCCAGTCAAACCACCTACATTCTGACCAGTTCCTGTAACATTTCCGGTAACATAGCTGTTAGTTATTGTTCCTCCCGAACCAACCAAACCGCCGACAAAACTTGTTCCTGTAACATTTCCGGCAGCATTGCTGTTAGTTATTGTTCCTACCGAACCAACCAAACCGCCGACAAAACTTGTTCCTGTAACATTTCCGGTAGCGTAGCTGTTAGTTATTGTTCCTCCCCGCCCTACCAAACCGCCGACAAAACTTGTTCCTATAACATTTCCGGTAGCGTAGCTGTCAGTTATTGTTCCTCCCCACCCTACCAAACCGCCAGCACCACCATTGCCGATTGTTCCTGTTACAGTAACATCACCTGTAGCAAAGCTATTGATTATTGTACCTAAATCACCAAATCCCACCAAACCGCCAACACCATCTCCTACTCCAGTAACATTTCCAGTAGCAAAGCTATTGGTTATTGTACCACTATTCGACCCCACCAAACCGCCGACAGAGTATGTCCCTGCAGCATTTACGATAGCGTAACTGTTGGTGATTGTACCACCCGAACCCATGTAACCCGCCAAACCGCCGATAGTACCTTGACCTTTGATATATGAAGCAGTAACGCCAAGATTCCTTATCGTACCCGAACCAACATATCCGAACAACCCTTGATAAAAGCTTGAGTTGTTAATATAAACCCCATTAATAACAAATCCGGCACCATCGAATGTACCACTAAATGGTCTCTGTACCGAGTTAAAGGTCGCCTCATTCCCAATCGGCACCCAACTGTTGATGTTGGCAGGTGCGTTATCCGCCCAATCTTGCCAACCGGTTGTATCATTAAGCAAAATATTATCGCCAAATGTAATAGTTTTACCCTCAAAGGTATCTGTACCATTATTCACCAACTGCGCCAATCCCGCCAACTGTTCAGCGGTGGTTATGGTAAAATTCGATGCCGACGGGTTACTGGTATACCATGCGGTATTTACCGTCCCATCCCATGTCGTGGTAAAACCCTTAACACAAGAAGTGAATCCCCAACCGGTGGCTGTTTCGTAAGCGCCTATACTGCTTTGCGGAACGTACAGACAAGCGTTCGAGTTTACGTTGCTAAATGCGTCTGAACCGACTGCTGGTGGGACGGCGTTTAAACTGATTATGGAAGTCAGGCCGGTACAACCAAAAAATGCTACGTCTCCGATAGAGGTCATACTGTTACCGATTGTGACGGAAGTTAGGCCGGCACAAAAGCCAAACGCGACGTTTCCAATAGAAGTCACGCTGTTAGGGATGGTAACGGAAATTAGGCCAGTATTGGCAAACGCCCCATCTCCGATAGAAGTAACGCTGTTTGGAATGGTAACGGTAGTTAGACCGGCACAATTGCCAAACGCCCCATCTCCGATAGAAATCACACTCTTGCCAATGGTGACGGCGGTCAGGTTACGACATTCATTAAACGTCGATCTTTCGATAGAAGTAACGCCATCACCAATGATAACAGAAGTTAGGCCAGTACAAAACATAAACGCCCCTGCTCTGATAGAAGTCACGTTGTCAGGAATGGTAATTGAAGTTAGGCGAACACACCAAGAAAACGCGCTTATCCCAATAGAAGTCACACTGTTGCCAATGGTGACGGAAGTCAGGTTACTACAATGATAAAACGCATAATCACCAATAGAAGTTACGCTGTTAGAAATGATAACAGAAGTTAGACCAGTACAAAATCTAAACGCATTATTTCCGATAGAAGTAACGCTGTTGGGGATGTTGTATGCGCCTTGTTTGCCTTTCGGATATTCTATCAAGACAGTTTGGTCTTTATTGAATAATACGCCATTTTCAGAGCTGTAATGAGTGTTAGCAAACACTACACTTATGGAGGTTAAGCCGATACAATCCTGAAACGCATTAACTCCGATAGAAGTCACTCCGGTACCGATTATGATGGAAGTAAGGCCAGTACATCCCATAAACGCCGCACTTCCGATAGTAGTTACACTGTTAGGGATAGTGATAGAGGTTAGACGGATACAGCCATAAAACGCCCCATCTCCGATAGAAGTAACGCTGTTAGGGATAGTTATGGAAGTTATTCCCCATTCAAAAAACGCATTATTTCCGATAGTAGTCACGCTGTTAGGGATGATGACTGAAGTTACAGCGCCAAGTCCATAAAACGCGCTGCCCCCAATAGAAGTCACGCCCTCCCCGATAACCACGGCGGTAATTGAAAATCTAGAACTAAACCAAGGGGGCAGATCGCCGACGTAATCCGCCATCGCCCCCGTCCCACTAACGGTAAGCCTCCCACCGCTAAGGGTGACAGTCGTCGCACCGGAAGTCCACGTCTGCCCCAGTACCCCACCCGGCACCCCAAAAATCCCAACCAAAACCGCCGCAATAATAAAAACACGTCTCATAAAGGACAACCCTTTTTTAATATATGAAAATGTAAATTTGATTCTATACAAAACAGAAACGCAAACACCCGATTTCTTTGCAAAAGCAGCATCTCAGCAAACCTGCGAAGAACACCAATAAAACGCGGAGGAACTATAATTTTACCGAAATCAACACACCCGTAAAACGCGCACAAACGGCGTTTAATCGCACTTAGCAAAAATTGATCAAAAATGATTCTTAACCCGCAGAACAGCCTTTTACAGCAATCATAGCAAAGATTTAAAGGCTTCCAAAAACGGGGGGGGGGGGGGGGCGTTTTTTTTATTTAAAGGGGGGGGGGTTGAAGGGTGAGGGTGT
>Ga0123356_10006913_pt1 | contig 11397 bp, 10 predicted proteins | sample TergutEmb28metaG_2_FD_92546 | JGI IMG/M metagenome (GOLD analysis project Ga0123356, IMG submission 92546) | Embiratermes neotenicus P3 segment gut microbial communities from Petit-Saut dam, French Guiana - Emb289 P3 | ecosystem: Host-associated > Arthropoda: Insects > Digestive system > Gut ... | reverse complement strand
GCTCTTGAAAAATGGCGCGATGATGTAAGCGTAGAGGATCCTTCTGTGACGACTGTTGCAGATAAATACCGCCGCAGTCCATGGGCAGTGCTTGTCTCTACAATTATCAGCCTGCGTACAAAAGATGAAGTAACATTAATAATATCTAAACAACTTCTAGAAAAAGCAAAAAATCCCGCTGCGCTTGATAAAATGAAAGAAAAAGATATTGAAAAACTTATTTATCCTGCCGGATTCTACCGCAACAAAGCGGCTTCTTTAAAGAAAATTGCAGCAATATTACTTGAGCAGCATAATGGAAAAGTTCCAGCGTCGATGGAAGAGCTGCTTGCGCTTCCCGGAGTTGGAAGAAAAACAGCAAACCTTGTTTTAACAGAGGCATTTGATATGGAAGGGTTATGCGTTGATATTCATGTTCACCGTATTTCCAACCGCTGCGGCTGGATTTGCAGCAAAGATCCCAACGAAACAGAAATGAAATTAAGGGAAATCCTGCCGGGTAAATACTGGAAGAGGATTAATTACTTGCTTGTTCTTTACGGGCAAAAAATTTGCCGCCCGGTCAGCCCATATTGCTCATGTTGTGTAATTCTTAAACACTGTCTGCGTTGCAATGTCGAACGTTGCAGATAAGATGTGGATTTTTAATTAAAAGGAGGAACATCTTGTTAAAGATTGTTCCTCTTCTTTTTTAGCGTTTTGCTTTTTCGGCTTTTGGAATTCCTTTGAGCGCTTTTATTAATGTTTTGTTGTTGGCTGCTTTTGTTAGATCAAAATCCATTTGCGCCAATAGCCAGAAATCCGGTTTTGTGCCGAAATATTTTGCAAGACGAACAGCGATAGATGTAGTAATTCTGCTTTTGTCAAGGCTTATGAGTCTTAACGCAGTCTGACTGCATTTAATCTCTTTTGAAAGCCTGTTGCAGTTAAGATCGTACTTGTCAATAAATTCCAGAAGCAACGCTCCTGGTGATTGTTTTGTTTTTGGCATGATAACTCCTTATTTTTAATATAATAAAAAAGTAAATCTTAGTCGAGTGCTTTTGAGGTTAATTTGCTAATTTTTCTTTTTGCCAAACAGTTTTTTCGTTATTTTTGCCTGTAAATAATACATGTTCATTAAAACCTGCTAATTTAAGGACATTTACTGCATTGTCGTAATTTCCGTCAATATCATATGCACGGTGAGCATCTGCTGTTATTATTACCGGAATATTGTTTTCACATATTATTCTTAAAAAAGTCAAAGAGGGATAGGTGTCATGTATTTTTTTTCGATTTAATCCCCCGGTATTTACTTCAATTACCAATCCTGCTTTTGCGGCAGCTTGTGCGACTTCTTTTTGGCGGCAAATTTCTGTTTCTTCCGGCCAATAGTTTTTTCCCTGACAGTTTTTTTTAAGAAGGTCTAAATGCGCTATAATATCAAAGCCGCCTTCTGTAATCATATCCAATACTGAATCATAATAATGATTCATCAGCGCCTGGGCGTCTCCGTTATAACCTTCGCTTAGTCCTTTTTCAAATTCTTCTTTTGAGCCGTCAACTGTAAAAAATTCAGCGCCGTTTTTTGGAAAAAGAAAATGTACGCTGCCAATTATGTAATCCAGATTAAGTGATGTAATATCACTGTCCAGCGGAGAACGTAAACCTTTTATATAGTCAGCCTCGTACCCAAGAAAGACATTAATTTTTCCCTGCCAGCGTTTTTTTGCAGCAAGAACTTCAGTGACATAATCATTTACTCTGCTTTCCTTAAGATTCCAGGTAGTTTCTTTGCCAATTTGTTTTTCGACAGGCGCATGAGCGCTAAAACCGATAGCAAAAAGTTTTTTTTCAAAAGCTGTGCGGCACATTGTTTCTACATCATCTCTTCCGTCGCAGAATATAGTATGAGTATGCATGCTGGAAAATCGCTGTGTATTCATTTTAGTCCCTTCATTAAAGCGCCGCTTTTTTGATCCCGCTGCCCGGCTGCTGCATTAAGAGAATTAACAATGCTGTAAGATGATATTTTTTCCATGCGGCTTTTCTCTCCTGTTACTAATATAAGCCCTTCTGCGCCGCAAGCATAGCGGCCAAAACGATTTTCCGGTAAAGGGAATGAATCAGAGATAACGCGAACCGCTTCCGGACATGCCGGTTTTGCGGCGCCGACAGCGGCACATGCTGACCCTGTTAATAAAAAACTTAAAACCAGCCGGTCTTTCGGCAGTTTTGCCGCAGCGGAAAGACGGTTTAGTTCTTTTGGCGCATCAAAGGTTTCAAAAGCAAAATGGCACCAGCGCTTTTTTGTATCAATCCAGTTTCTGCCTTTTATCATTTTTGTTGGACCGCCAATTAGCGGGCAGTCAAGCGAGTGCGTGCACGGCGAAAGAGGTGTGTGTCCCAGTTTTATTAATTCGCTGCGCAAAAGAGAAATAAATTTTCCAGATTGCGGTACTCCAGGTTCTACGGTTAAAATTGCAGCATTGGCAGAAGCCTCGCTGTTCAGTAGTTTTGCCGCATTCTCAGCCATGCTGCGCAGTTCTTCTGCATTGTTGTGCGGTAAGCGTTCGTAAATTTCGTTGAACATATTCACAGCGCAGACAAGAGCGGCTTTTTTTCTTTTTTTTACAGCGCTTGTTTTTCTTATATCTATATCTTCTTTTAATAAATTTATTTTCCAGGCAGAGGCGGTGTTTGTGCTTTCACAAAGAGCGGTAAAAAACTTTTTACCTGCTTCCAGTGCAGGACCGCTGCGATCTATGCAGTTAATTTCCAGCGAAACGCTGCGCAGTTCCGGACGCGCAATCCAAAGCGCCGCTGCGAATGTGAGCGGACCGCAGCCTAAATCTGCAATTGTGTCACCATCAGAGAGTTTAAGATCCAAAGTTGGGAGCAAAAGGCAAAGACGGTAAAGATTCCATGGCAGAAAATAATAAAGATACGCAGATAGAAAATTTGGACGCGTAAGATAGGAAAGTGACCGGTTCCCTCTGTTGTTTGTTAAGAGACGGGAAAGTTCTGCAATGTCAGAAGGCAGCGCGCTTTTAAAACGCGCCGGTATCGGGAAAGTCTTTTGGATTAATGAGGGAATTGAATCGATCATCGGAATATTATCTGATGACTGTTGATACCGGGACAATTACATACCCCGAGCGGATAAATGCATCAAGCAGTACTTCTATTCTCTGGAAAAGATATTCATCTCTGCCGCCGGGAAGAAGTCCAAGACGTATCGGAACTATGGCGCCGGATGCTCTTTTTTCGATAATTTGTTCAATCATTTCTGACGGCATGACTTGACGCAAGTTGAGCCTTAACGCATCTTCTCTGGAAATCCAGTCGCCGGGATCGATGCTTCTGTTAATGGTTGTGTATCCTGTTGCAGCCGCAGCAGAGTTAACAAGGTTAGAGCTGCGGTAAAACGGAGGATGCCAAAGAACAGAAAGTTCTTTTCCTGTAGCCTTGTGAAACTCGTCTTCGTTACGCGCAAGCCCGCGGGCGATAAAATCCGGTGTAACGCGGTAACGGGAGTCTGAGAGGTCTATGGGAGTGTAAAACATGGATGCGGTTTCATGTCCGGCTTTGGCAATTGCCGCCGCTGCGCCGGGATTACGCCGTATAAATCCTCCGTTTAAAAAGAACGTCGCTCTGATATCCAAACGGCTTAATGCAGAAAGTACCTGCGATAATCCGGTATCGTCATCGTAAAGATCAAAACAAAGCGCGATAGGCATTTGCCGTCCCAAAGTATATGATCTGTTGGCTGTATGTCTGGAGAGCAGAGACACTGTGCCTGTGGTGCTCATGTTGCGTATCATTGGAATGTTTACATAGTGCCCGGAAACCTGAGGTTCCAAAAACGCGCGGTATCGATCCGAATACAGTATAGGCGGTTTTATCTGAATACCCGGCGCAACAGACCAGGGATTTCTTCCATCGCTGGAAAACCATTCGTTTCCTATTCTTACGGCAATCCGGGAAGAACCTCTGACATTGTCTTCAAAACCGAATTCTTCCGCTGCGGAAAGACAAATTCTCCTGCGCGGATATGAAGAGCTGGAAATATTAATTTCTTCTATAAAGCGGCTGGTTCCTGCAATTAACTGCCTGTTGTTAATCCACGCGCAGGAATAAACTGGTATGTTGTTCAGCCTTTGAATAAGCCGCCAGTTTGTGTAGTCCCAAAGTTCAAGACCGTTTTCTCCCCAGAATATAGCTCTTGTTCCATCCGGCGATAATGCGGCATTTGCAGCAAGCGGATAGCTTCTGTTCGGCAGCGCTGTAATATTGCCTCCGTTTACTTCAAAACGCAGTACCATAGTTTCGCCAAGCAGTGAATAAACAACGGTAAGATGACTTTTGCTGTCGCTGCGCCTTGAACGCGCTGTGTTTGCTCCCCGCTGTTCGCTTTCGGCTAAAGGCCAAAGAACATTAAAATTATCCGCTCCGTGAGGAATAATCACATGCGGAAGAACAGCAGTATTGTTTTGGTTTTCACCTAACAAAAAGAAAAATAAACCCCTGCCGTTTTTATTAACAAGGATTGAACCTGAATCCGGCGCAATCCAGTAATTGTCAAAACCGGAATCGAATGTTAACGGAAGAACTGCCGCAACAGAACCAATGGATAAAAAATCACCGTAAATTGTTCTTGTAAACAATTCCGGATTTGTTACACGGTATAAAGTATTTCCCGCTAAATAGTAGAAATCACCCTGCTGGCACCATAAAACCGAATCAATTCCGCCCGGACCTATCATCCTGAAACGTTCATCGACCAGTACCGAAGGATCGCTTAAAATTGGAAAGTAAAAAAGCCTGTCGCCTTTTGAATATACAAAAAGCCTGGAATCCGGGCTCCATTTTGCAGGAAAATTATTGCCTGGTAACTCAATTCTTTCGCTGACAATTCGTTTTGAACCGCTTGAAAGCTCAACAAGCAATAGATTGCCGAAACCTGCGCTTACCGGCTCCATTACAAGCGCCCATCTGCCGTCGGTAGATGCCGCTAAATCCTGAAGCCTGCCTTTTAACGGCGTATCGCCTCCTGCAAAAGACGGATATACGGGAAGAGGCGTTGGGAGTCCTCCTGAAACCGGAATCCTGGACGCTCCAAGGCGGTTTAATATCAGAATCGTTCTGCCGTTATCTACCAGATATAATTTTTCGGGATGCATTGTTAGCTGCTGCAAGGACAAATCGCTGAGCCTTGTTACAAAGAGAGCGTGCTGTCCTTCGAAATCTGCCCTGAATAAAAGCCTGTCATCGTTGGATACAGTTAAGCCGTTGAAGTTTACTCCTGCAAGCTGAAGAACCGGTACAAGGAATAAAACCAGTAAAAGGAGGGTTTTAAAACCCCGGTTTGTTTGGTTTATCATGCCATTTTCCTGTCTTTATCTGATAAAAAAACATCCAGTTCCCGCTCCAGGTCACAAAGACTTTCTTCCATTTCCTGAATGCGGCGGATTGAGTGTTTAATTTTTTTGTCCATCAGCCCTTTACATGCTTCGTCTACAACATCGCTAAAAGCATAAACGCCGGAAGACGGCCTTTTCACCTTGTCTGGTGAAAGTTCCCCTCCGGTTACAGCTGCGGTTTTTTCGCCAAGTGTCATAATATAATTGTAATATATTCTATCGTACAATTTCCACAGTTTTTTCCTGCGGAATTTCTCCAGCTTCGGCAGTATCAAAAGCGCGGATAAATGTAAATAAAGCCAGAAAGGCTAAAAGAATGATAACTAGTTTTTGCATGGGACCTCACTCTATCATATTTAATTCAACAAATCCAGTGGGTTAACCAATCTGTTGTTTTTATCATATATTCCAAAATGTAAATGGGGTCCGGTACTATATCCAGTACTGCCGACTTCCCCTATTTTTCTGCCTCTGGCGACCCTGTCTCCCTGTTTTACAGAATATGCATTCAGGTGCCCGTAAAGCGTTTTATATCCGTTGCTATGACTCATAATTATGTATTTTCCATACAGCCAATTTTCGCCTATTACCGAAATTACTCCGTCTAAAGCTGCCATAACTGTGGTGCCTGTGTTCGCTCTAAGGTCAATTCCGGCGTGGAATTGCATAGATCCGGTCATTGGATCCCTTCTCATGCCGTAATAACTGGTAATAAACCGTCTTTGGAGCGGATATGTGAATAATTCGCCAAGACTTAGTTTAAGATCGATGTCATTCATCCTGGCTCCGGGGATAAAAATGGTCTCCCCGGCTTTGATATTGTCACTTTTTATGTCATTTATGTCCAAAATGATGTCTAAAGGCACATTAAATGATGCGGAAATCCTGGAAAGACTATCGCCTCTTTGAATTTGATAAGGAATTCCATCGATATTTGGTATTTTTAAGACAGCTCCTTCCTGGAGCCTTCTTGCATTGCTGATATTATTGGAAGCAATAATCGCTCCCACAGAAACATCGAATTTTTTTGCTATAGTTGATACCGAGTCACCCTTTTGAACCCTGTACTGCTGCCAGTCAAAAGTAACAAGAGAGCCGTGCGGGTTGTCATTTGCGGTGTTTATTTCGGCATCTCCTGCCAAAACATCGCTATCCATATTTACAGTCGCAAAAATGCTGGATCTGCCCGTAGCGGCGTATTGAATTGTGCGCTGTTCGGCTTCTGAATCTTCGGCTGGTTTAAATGAATATATATCCGGAACCTTTATATCGATATCTTCCCAATTTAATGCAGCCATGGCTATTACTACAGTTCCAGCAATAACCGCAAGGGTTGCAAGTGAAGGCACAGGAAAACTGAAGCCGCTGCTTTTTGATGTCCCGGAAGAGCGGCTTTTTCGCGGTTTTTTATCCCAAGCTGCCCTGGATTTAACTTTTTGGGTACTTTTCCGGGCAAATAGTAATATGGGACTCTTGCTTTTTGTGTGCGCCGGTCTTTGGTTAAACTGGTTCATAAATCCGGTGTTAAAACCTGCCGATTTATTACCATGCCTGGAAGAGGATATTCTGCGCCTCTTTGAAACATGCTGCTTTTCTATTATTGATGCCATACTGGGTATATCGACAAAAAAGGCGTTTGGCATTATATAGAAGAAAGGAATGAAACCAGTTTTTTTTGCAATTATTGCTGCACTTATATTAAAATTGTTTGTTTTTGATTTTATCGTTGCCCAGGGGCAGTCGATGGAACCATCAATTAACGATGGCACTGTTTTGGTTGTGAATCGCATGAGGTACGGGATACAGTTTCCATACCTTATTCGGGCAAAACCAGGGTATTTATTTCGCTTTTCCCAACCCAAAGTGGGAGATGTAGTCGTTTTTTACACACCTTTGGGAGATATGGCGGTTAAACGCTGTATAGCGCTCTCCGGGGACGGCTATTTTTATGCAGAAGGGGACAACAGTCTGGCTTCGTACGATTCACGATCATACGGGCCGGTTTCAGTATATAATATTATTGGGAAGGTATTGGGATATTAAATGAACTTGAAGCGGAGATATATTGTAGTCTTTTCGTTCCTCGGTGTTTTTCTTTTATACCTGCTTATTCATTATGCAGTATTAATGATTAAAGGCGATCTGCCTCCTCCTCCCCGCCAGAATACAAGCCTTCCTGAACGCGGCGCAATTTTAGACAGGAATGGGCGTTTTCTTGCAATTCAGATCAGGTTTGCCGATGTTAGTATTTGGCGCCCATCTATTACCGACATTAATTTGTTATCCAGTGAACTTGCAGATATTCTGGAAATGTCTCCCGGCGAAATCCGCGAAAGAATAAATTCATCGGAATCTAATTTTTTATATTTAAGAAGACAGATTGATGACGGTACGGCAAGGCGGCTTACTACTCTTATTAACGAAAAAAAAATAAGAGGTGTGATGGTACAGCCCATTGTAGGAAGAGTGTATCCGGAAAGAAATCTTGCAAGCCAGATAGTTGGTTTTGTTGGAGACAGAAACAGGGGACTTGAAGGAATTGAATTTGCATATAACGACATTTTGAATGGAACTGATAATGACGGGAAAGGTTCGCAGATTGTACTTACAATCGATACTTATGTTCAGCACATTTTGCAGCAGATTGCCGCAAAAACTATGGAAGAAACACAGGCGGAATCAATTATTTTTGTAGCTATGGATCCGCGTACCGGTGAAATCCTGGGTTCAGCATCTCTTCCTGATTTTGATCCGAATAATATCCGCGCTTCCGATCCTAACAGCCGCATGAACCGTCCTAACATCTGGGCTTTTGAACCGGGTTCTACTTTTAAAGTTTTTTCTCTTGCGGCTCTGATAGATTCCGGCGCTATTACCGGAAGGTCTACGTTTTTCTGCAATGGTGTTTATACGCCAAGCCGCGGTACTGCGATCAACTGTCTTGGAAATCATGGCAGGGTAACCGCCAGAGAAATTATTATCCACTCATGTAACGCCGGCGCTGCATATGCTTCGGATAACATCAGCTCCAGTGATTTTTACCAATTAATGAGTGATTTTGGATTTGGTTCGCGAACCGGCGCCGGAAGCCCCGGCGAGACAGCCGGTTATCTTGTCCGCAGCGAAAACTGGTCGGAGCGTTCCAAGCCGACAATTGCATTTGGGCAGGAAATTGCGGTTTCCGCGTATCAGATACTTCAGGCGACTACAGCAATTGCAAACGACGGGATTCTGGTTCCTCCAAAAATAATTTCAAGAATTATATCGGCAGACGGCAGAACAGTAACTGAGTGGGAAGGCGGAGCTAACCGCCGTGTTATAAGCGCGGAAACCGCAAGAGCAATGCGATCTTATATGGTTGATACAGCGGCAAGCGGCGCTATGGGCTGGCGTGCTGGTGTTCAGGATTTATCTCTTGGCGTAAAAACAGGTACTGCGCAGATAATCGATCCCGTTACAAGACGATATTCTGATACTGACTTTATCGCAAGCTGCGTGGCATTGCTTCCTGCGGAGAATCCGTCGCTGATTCTTTACCTTGCAATCATGAAACCGCAGGGTATAATTTTTGGCAGCCGCATAGCCGCGCCTGCAATCCGTGAAGCCGCTGAATCATTAATCGATTATCTTGGCATTCCGCGCGGACGCAACCCGCAGATTATTCATCCGCCGTCGGTTAATATTCCCGCAGGCCGTCTGCCCGCAGTGGAAACCCACATCCCCGATTTTACCGGCCTTGCAAAAAGAGTGCTTCTCCCCATGCTGTTACGCGACGATCTCTACGTAGAAATCCGCGGAGACGGCTGGGTACGCCGCCAGTATCCGCAGCCAGGAACCCCCGTCACCCCTGACATGAGAATCATCCTGGAACTGGAGTAGAGCAGGGTTAAGGTGGTATTTAATCATTAATGCGAAACCCAATTCTTTTTGCTTCTTTTGGCTTTTCAATCAGATTGTTTAAACTTGTTAATATTAAATTGATTGTTCCTGCATGTTCTGCAAAATTATGACTTGTATCATCTATATGAAGCATTAGAACCTTTTCTAAATCACCTAATTTTTTATGTAATGGTTTGTAAATATAATGCCGCATATCTATGAATGCCTTAACGACAGCTATATTTATTTTAGTTGCTATTTTACTGTTTAAAACAGAAGATAACATTATAACTCCATGTTCAGTAAAAGCAAAAGGATGTTTTCGCCGCCCTCCCCAACTTGAAGTCGCAAATTGCGACTTCAAGTTATCATATTCTTTTTTGGTTAATTGAAACATGAATTCAAGCGGAAAGCGATCAATATTGCGCTTAACTGCTTCGTTTAAACGTTTTGTTTCCACTTGGTAAAGGCTTGCTAAATCATTGTCTAACATGACTTTTTGTCCGCGAAATTCATAAATCATGTCCTGGATAGGTATAACCCTGCTTTTTTTCATTTTTTTAATCTCCTTGTAAACGGGGTTTGCCCCGCGCCAGCGCACAAGCGCTGTTGTTAGATTTATGACAGAAAAAACTGTCATATAATATGGCGCGAGAGTGCTGTTTTGCTTGACTGAGAATGAAAATATTTTGAAAATAATTAAAATTTTTAACTATTTTAGGTTCGGGTGCAGAAACATACATTGACAATCATATACAATGCGTTGTAATATTCTTTTAATGAGCAGAAAAAACGCCATGTTCAGCAAAGATTCTCAAATACACCGCTTTGCGGTACTGGCAACTATTACCCCCCCCCCCCCATCGATCAGTAGAACTAAAAGCTTTTCAAATAAACCCAAATTTTCTCAAGAATATAAATCAAATCAGGAAAGGAGTCTTAAAATGAAAACAAATAAGAATTTTGTAATAGGTGTTTTTGTTGTAATCGTTGTTCTGGCGTTTTTAGCTTGTCCGGAACCGGATAACCATATGTGCGAGTGGGGCGGGTGGAAAGAAACAACAGCACCTACCTGTACAATGGCAGGTGTGGAAACAGGGGCTTGTACCCACAGTAATTGCGATAACACTACAACACGACCTGGTGATCCTGCCCTTGATCATGATTGGGGTGAATGGACTATTAATGATGGTTACAGTATCGAAGATGGAGGTTCGGAAGAGCAAATTTGCCTCCGGTGCGGTGAAACAAATCCGCGTGTTTTGCTTTCAATAATTAAATTACTTGAAACACAGGAAGGAACGGTTACTAATCCTGCAGAGTTAACAATAAGAATTGATTTGGGCGATATGGGAGCTGGCAGCGCATGGCAGCAGCTTTTAGCTGCGCTGGATACATGGGAAGGCGAATATGTATCGCTAGATTTATCAGCCTGCACATTGGAAGAAGGAAAATTTACTACCAGAGATGTATGGAATAACATCCCAAAAGGCATGGAAAAAATTATTTCCATTATATTGCCGCAAACAACAATCTCGATAGGAAACGGTGCGTTCTACGGATGTATTAATTTGATAAATGTTACAATACCATTTGGAGTTGAAATTATTCCCGCTAGAGCTTTTCAAGATTGCAAAAAGTTGACAAACATCATTATACCTGACAGCGTAACAAGTATCGGCAATTATGCATTTAGCAGTTGCACAGGATTAACAAGTATAACAATTGGCAACAGCGTAACAAGTATTGGCTCAGGTGCATTTAGCAGTTGCACAGGATTAACAAGTATAACAATTGGCAACAGCGTAACAAGTATCGGCAATTATGCATTTAGCAGTTGCACAGGATTAACAAGTATAACAATTGGCAACAGCGTAACAAGTATCGGCAATTATGCATTTAGCGAAACAGGCATAACAAGCATTACCATACCCGACAGTGTAACGAGTATTGGAGTAGGCTCATTTACTGGATTGATTAGTATTCATATTAGTAATAATCATCCGAATTTTACTATTCAAGATGGTATTTTATATAATAAAGAAAAAACTGAAATTGTATTAATATTTGATATTAAAAGCGGAAATATAAATATTCCCAACAGCGTAACAAG
>Ga0123356_10006912_pt1 | contig 11401 bp, 8 predicted proteins | sample TergutEmb28metaG_2_FD_92546 | JGI IMG/M metagenome (GOLD analysis project Ga0123356, IMG submission 92546) | Embiratermes neotenicus P3 segment gut microbial communities from Petit-Saut dam, French Guiana - Emb289 P3 | ecosystem: Host-associated > Arthropoda: Insects > Digestive system > Gut ... | reverse complement strand
TTGTTGTTGGTTTGGGGTTTGTTGTTGGTTTGGGAAGATGTCGTAGTAGTTTCTGTTTGGGATGAGTTGTCCTGTTTTGGGGTCTTTTTTTCCTATGGCTATGGTGTCGCTTGTGGGTTGGCCTTTTTTGTTTCGGTAGGCGCGTAGGGTGTAGTAGACGTATTGTGTGTTGTTTGTTGTTTTTCTGATTGTGATTTTTTTTGTGGGCATGGGTACGGGTTGTTTTTTGAGTGTCATGTTTTTCCCCTGCGTTTGTATAGTATAATTGTACTATACTATATAAGTGTTTTGGTTGTGTTTGTTTTTGATTTGTTTGGTTTGTGGTTTTTTTGATTTTGTTTTGGTTTGTGTGGTGTGTGATTTTCAAAAACTAGATGTGGCGGGCCTGAATTAAGCGTTTGTATATGTCAAATCTGCTGAGAGTTCAGGTGATAAGCAAAGGCAACTCTACAAGGCCCTAGAAATTAACCCGCCAACGTAGGATGGGTTAACGGGAATCTGATCTATGACGTATGGTTTGTCAACGCTGAAAAAAGTCAAAAATTCATAGATATAATTTTCCGGGAGGACAGGTTATAGTGAAACTAAGTATGTGTTTAGCCTACACCGGGATTTATGGGCAATGGGGTGATAATGTTACACAGGGTGTTTACGTTTCCCATAGCACCTAAACACATACGAAACTAATGGGCCATGTATGGCAAAATATGGCGAATATTTTTCAGCCTTGTATATTACAATTTTGCTGAGAATTCAGGTTCAAACATACAACTATTAACATCAGCCCAACCCTTGCGCCAATCCTCCAAATAGGTTTTCTTAGTCACTCACGGTTTTTGTTCCCAAAGCCCTCAGACGAAACATGGCGGGTTGTGAGCATAACGTGAGCATGCAGATTACCATCACCCTTGTCGTGTATAGAAAAATCCGCAACCATACCTTTGGCAACAAAATTTTCCTGTATGTATTCCCGCAAAACCTCCAACTACCGTCTTTGATTTTGGGACACAAAAACAAAAACGTCCCTGTATGGAGCAGACAAGTCCCATAACAGAAGCGAATTTGATTAAACCTCAGAGCAGAGAAACCACTTTGCCACACCCTATGAAAATTTCGATTTTTGTTTGTTGATAAAGTTGGGATTTACTTAGATGTCTGTTTATGTAAGCATTAGATGGCAATGTGGGACTAGTCTAAAATGGTCAGTCTTATTGAAGTCTACCATAACAGAAAATTCATCAAATCATCTTGAAAGGTTTCAACTTGCATCTTGTTTGTCGGGGAGATAGAGGGGGATGTTGGCGTATTTTTTGCGGAAATTTTATATTTGTATAAAAAACTACATAACGATGAAAAAATTTACAGGTGAATGGTGTGAGGAACGCACTAACAAACAGCAAGTAAAAAAGAACCTCGCATCAATAGCTTGCTAAATATATCTGCGCTAAATCATATGCAAATAAAGCATTTAACGCAGAGATAAAAAGACAGGGTAAAGTGAGCGGATGATCGATAAAAAAAGAATCGAAAACGCAGTAAAGGAAATCTTGTATGCAATTGGCGAGGATCCGAACCGCGAAGGGCTGATTGAAACCCCTACAAGAGTGGCAGATATGTATGCAGAGATATTTGCTGGACTACAAACTAACCCAAAAGGCTGCACAAAGATCTTCTATGAACCAGAAAACAGCGGACTTGTTGTTGTAAAAGATATTCCTTTCCAATCTGTATGTGAACACCACCTAATACCGTTCATAGGCAAAGCGTGCATAGCATATAAGCCCAATGGCGGACGCATACTGGGACTTAGCAAAGTAGCCCGCATACTTGATATACTATCTGGAAGACCCCAAGTACAAGAAAGACTCACAGCCCAAGTTGCCCAAACAATAATTGAAATTGCTGATCCCAAAGGCGTATATGTCTACATTGAAGCAGAACATTTGTGCATGACCATGCGAGGGGTAAAAAAACCCGGAGCTAAAACCGCCACCACATGCATAAAAGGCGATATAGACGAGAGGGATATAGCCACCGTTAGAGGCGGTAATTATAGTTAATACCCGAATGGTCTATCCAAGAAAGCTATATGAGGCCATAGAAGAAATACGCAAAATAGAAACAGATAACAACATCACACAATGCATAGCCGCTAAAGCCATTCAGATATGCATGTTTGTTGAAGATATCCCGCCCTTTGTTGCAGAGACTCTTAAACAGGAAATGACTAATGCTGGGGGAGATACAGTTATTCATAGAGGGTTACCCAAAAGTTCGCTAGAAAACACAAACGCACTTATTGTGGGCAACTTGGATCAGATAAACAAGATGCTCACAAAACTTATGTCACAATCAGAGGTATTAGCAGATATAGGTTCTAAAATACAATTTAGCGCACAAAGCGTTGAAAATAGAGAACCCACGGTTTATCGCTGTGGAAAACATAAATTTGAAATTGGCAAAAAAACATACACCGTGGGCATTTTAAACATCACTGCGGATTCGTTTTCTGGAGATGGCCTTCTTGGAGAGCCACCCAACAGATCACTCAGAGAAACAACCAATAAATCATCAAACAATTTACAGATCGAAGATAAAGATACCCTCATTGAGGTTGCTTGTCGCAGAGCCGAAAAAATGGTTGCCGATGGAGCTGATATAATCGATGTTGGAGGCGAATCCACAAGACCCGGATATACCGCAGTGGATGATAGAGAGGAATTAGACAGAATCTTGGGCGTTGTAGAGCGACTTGTTAAAACACTCAAAGTGCCAATTTCGGTTGACACATCAAAATTATATGTTGTAGAAAATGTCCTCAAAGCAGGCGCACATATTATTAATGACGTCAATGGACTGATAAAAGAACCCCAAATTGCCGCCCAAGCAGCCGCATATGGCGCGGGTGTCATTGCCATGCATAATCCAGTCGACCCCATTACTGGAGACGTTTTTAGCCACATCAGTCGGTCTTTGAGAAAGAGTGTAGATATAGCGATGAATGCAGGATTAAAACAAGAAAATATCATTTTGGATCCAGGGATAGGATTTGGTAAAACCGTGGAACAAAATTTGGAAGTCATGCACCGACTAGATGAGCTTAAATGTTTGGGATATCCCGTTTTGCTGGGCACCTCAAGAAAATCCATGATAGGCAAAGTCCTCGATCTACCTGTAAATGAGCGCCTAGAGGGTACAGCGGCCACAGTTACTCTTGGGATTACTAAAGGGGTTGATTTCATAAGAGTGCATGATGTAAAAGAGATGCACCGAGTCGTAAAGATGAGCGACGCAATGATTAGGAGAGTATAGATTGTCAACACCAATGCATTATAGGGATAAAATATTAATTGAGGGTTTAAAAGCATGGGGAAAACATGGAGTTTTTGATTTTGAGAAACAATACGCTCAAGCATTCATCATAGATCTGGAAATAGAGGCAGAAATCTCAAAGTCTTATTTAAGTGATAAGTTAGAAGATACGGTGAATTATGCCGATGTTTACGATATAGTAAAAGCAGTTATTGAAACACAGAGCTACAGACTTCTTGAACGACTCGCTTATGTAATTATAGAAAAAATCTTTCTGCATGACACCCGCATACAGAGGATCAAAATCCGAGTTATAAAAGATAGAGCCCCCCTAAGCGGCCAAGTTGACAGCACCGGGGTGGAGATTGAAAAAAGCAGAGAAGAAATTTCGATACAAAACACAGATATCAAAACAAACACAACCCCCAAGATTGACACAAACACAAATACAGAAACCGAGGGGTATAAAGCGGTATTGGCGTTGGGATCAAACATCGGGGACAGATATCAAAATCTTCAAAAAGCACTAGAAATGCTGGCTGATTCCACAGGGATAAGTATACTAAATAAGTCTAATTTGTACGAAACCGAACCGGTGGGTTATGCTGAACAGGAGAAATTTTATAATGCCGCAATTCTTATCGAGACGACCCTAAACCCCTTTGAGTTATACAACAAAGTTAAAGATATTGAAGATAATTTAGGACGAAAGAAAACTTTTAGATGGGGCCCAAGACTCATAGATATTGACATAATAGCATATGAGAGATGTGTGATTAACACAAAAGGCTTGACTCTGCCACATAAAGAATACATGCAAAGAGCATTTGTCTTAAAACCTCTATCAGATATGCCAGATGCAGTAGAAGTGGCAGGCCTAAACATGACCCTTATAGAAAAAATGACTGCCTGCGCAAACGATTACCGCGGCTTAAAATGCATTGGCCCGCTATAAAAACCATTTAACTATCCAACACAAAACAAGCTCCATTTTAACGCCTCAATACGCTCTTGCTTTTCTTTCTTCAGTCTCTTCTTCCCATTTTACACTAAATATCTTGACTTTTAGGATGCCCCTTATGCAATAGAGTATTAGCGGTAATGTAACTATACCACCCACTAAAAATATAATAAAAAATATTACTAGAAAATTTGTCATCTATTGCACCCTTTCACAGTCAGAATATTTACTTTTTATCATAATTGCCCAGCAATATTGATGAAACTTCTGCCAACAGAGAAGCAGTTTGTGGATTTATAGAAGCACGATATTGTTCAAAATAGGGCGGCATCTTGCAGGTAAGTTTTATCGGTTCTTAGAGCTATCTCAGCTTTCGCTAATTCGTTGCCAAGATATGCAGAATGATCCAATTTTGAAACTATGCCCAGCTCTAAAATCTGGGTATACACTGCTTGAGCGGTTTTGCCTTTTATAATATTGACAGGCTCATTTGGACTGCTCGCAGAATAATGTATAGCAACTATTAGGTGGTTGGTATGGTCTATAAAAATTCTAAAAGCACCCAAATAGTCAAGGGTGGTAGACGCTATTTCTTCGGGGGCAATAATAACGGATTTGACAATAGTTTCTAGGTTTTGGTCGTAGGGTTCTTCATGGGTACGTTTGTCTTTGAGAATCAAAAGATCAATACCTAGATCTTTTGGGACAGACCCACGTTTTTTAGCTAGAAACATCATTTTTGCGGCAATAACCGCCTCAGCAACGGTACCCTTGGCTTTGGTGCTCTTCTCTGTTGCTAAGATAATACCGCCACCTATCTCTGCTGAGATACGGGTCAAAACAGCGTTTAGACCCACCGAGTCTGCATCAAAGAGCTCAGTCACATTAGAAATCCCCACAAACAGAGGCACCTCAGGATTTTTCTGGGCAAACTCTTTGAAAGCAAGAAAAGAGTTGAGAATTTCTTGGGGGTCCAAAATTAAATCCGCCAAGATACTATTTACACCTAGACTTTTGGCTTTAGCGATAATCTTTTCAAGGAACGCTACACGTTCAGAGGTGCTTTTTGGAACATACCCTAAACGCTGGTTAGTGGGAATAACAACAACGGGTATGTCTTTGATGTATGGGGCTATGGCTTGGATGTTACCCGCATCAGCACTCAAAACTAGTTGGACCCCGGCTTCTACCGCCGCTTTAATCTCCTCAGAGTCAAGGGTATCAATGCTTAGGGGTAAATCAGTAACTTCTCTAACCCAGTGAACCAGCTGGGCGGCTTTTTCGGGTTGAGATTCACCTGCAACCATACCCACATCGATAAAATCCGCACCAGCTAAAGCAAAGCGGCGGGCGGTTTGTTGAACTGTCTCTTTGTCCATTAGGGCGGCATCTACGATTTCGGCGAGCACCCGAAGGGGAAAATCTTTGCCAACCGCAACACCGCCCACCAGCATGTTACCGGGTCTTTGGAGCAGGGTGGCACGTTGGTTTTCAATGTTTTCTATTTCCGCTAAGGCGTTTATAGTCAGCCTTTGCTGGAGTAACTCATCGGCAGGTATGGTTGTTGAGAGTTCTACTTTGCAGAGCATATCTAGCACTACAGAGAGATCAGCGGCATATCGAGGCCCCTTAAAAACAGGGACACCGAGGGCTTTGGTGATGGTTGCGGTGTCTCCTCTGAGTAGCCCAGGAGTTAAAATGAGGTTAAAGCTAGAGAGGGAAATGTCTTTTAGGGCTGCAATGATTGTTTGGGGTGTTAAAAATGCGGCAACTGCAGTCTTTAGGGCAATAACCTCAGTTTCGATTTGGCTTTGTTTAACGTATCTAACAATGGTTTCTGCAGCTAGTTGGCCGGTGATGAGAAGTACCTTCATGGTTATGCCTCAATTTTGATGGTTGCCCCTTGGTTGTTGGCTTTGGCGATGAAGGCTTCTCCGCCGGTGTTGGTTTTGAGATGATCTTGGACTTTAGTTAGAAATGCAGAGGCTTGATGTTGTTCTACAAGTGCGTAGAGTGCGGGTCCCCAAGAGCTCTGGCCTACGCCATATGCGCCTTGTTGTTTCATGAATTGGATGCATTTTGTGGCGACGGGTTTGGCATATGTTCCGCCTTGGGTCTGGGCGAAATGGTTTCCGGATAAAATTTGGATTTCGGTGAGGGCGGCTCCAAAGTTTTCGATGTCGTGTTCAATTATGGCTGGTAGGAGTTTTAGCATAATTAGGCGGCAGATCTGGCCTACGTCTTGGGCAGGCATGGTTGTGAGTTTATCAAATGCCTGTAGCTCCTCAGAGCTGGATAAGCCTTTGGGTTGGTTGGGGAGGGCAACAACAAAGCACCATTGTTCAGGAAAAGGGGTTTGGTAAATTAGTGGGGGGGCGGTTTGGGTTTTTGGGTTTTTGCCGCCGTCCACCACAAACCCGCCATACTCAAAGATGCTTGTGCCAACACTTGTTCGTTTGGCACGTCCAACAGTTGTTGCAAGCTCAGCTATGGGCGTTTTGATGTTTGAGATTTTTGCGAGTGCAACAGCGATGGCTATGGCAAGTTGGGTGCCTGAACCTAAGCCGGTGTGGCAGGGAATGGTTTTTATGATGTTTAGATGGACTTGGGGTGGGAGAGGGTATTTTGTGAAAAAACGGGTGATGATTTCTTTGGCAAGCTCAGTTTTCTCTCCGGTAATTTGGAGGTTGTCTGCACTTTGAGCCTCGACTATGACGTTTGGGTGGTCTATACCAACGCCTAAACCGCCAAACAAGCGGCCTAATTCACCATTCATATCGATAAGTCCTAGGTGAAGTCTTGCGGGGGTTTTGATGTAGATTTTTATGAGTTTGGCCTCCACAACGCGATTTGTTTTTGCAGATCAGCTATCACGGTTGTGTAGATACTGCTGGGTGCTACACGGTTCACCGTCTGGGCATAGTCACAGATTTGTTTGATTAACTTGTCGGTTTCGGCTTGTTTTTGGGGGTTGGCGCAGTATGCTTCTATGCGGGTGGCATGTATGAGGGCTTCAAGGGTTAATGCCAGGGCGCGACTGTAGGGTTGAGGATAGTTTGTCTCTGAGGTTATATGTGTGACTCTGCAGAGAACCTTGGTTTTTTCATCGTTAAGCGGCTTAAAGTCCACGGTTAAGACCTCAAGGGCGGTATATGCAGCCCGTAACTTTTTTGCCGCCACTGAATCAGCTTGGATAAACCACTCTGAGGGAACTTTTCCCTCTGGATTAGTTTTTTTAAAGACCGATCTGTAGAAGACCTCTATGTCATCGGTAAAGTTGATAACGCCGCATTGGGTGGTTTTTAGGTTCTGCAGGGTTTTTGAGGTGTTAAAGATTGTTAGAGATAGATGTTTTTCATCCTGTATTGTTATACCCATAGGCGCCGCGTTGGATGTATGGTTGGAATTTAGGGTAGAGGCAATGGATTCATAGATTACATTTTTTTTGAAGTTAAAGCTGGATAGTTTCTCTAAATCAGCTTGGAACCGCACAGTCATGAGCATTCCCGTTCAATCGAATGTAAAAATTTACAGTCAGATAATAAAAGTTTTGCCGCATAATCATCAAAGGTTTACCGTCAAGACACAACATCAGCACAAGACAAGCCATTTGTTAGAGCAAACTTTTTACGTGTTAAGAATTGTTAGAACTTAATATAGCAGTTGAGTGGGGAGAAATGGAGAATCAATATTCCGATGATAAGCGTGCTCAGATTTGTGGAGATGTTGAGGTTTGGGCGCAAGAATGTCAAAAACATCCTGATTACAAGTTGCTCTCAGAGGAGCAACAAAAGAAATTCTACGACATCAGTCGTCTCTTTGCTGAGACGATGTATAGTTATTATCTTCAGGCTCCTGAGCAGTGGACAAAATCCGCGCTTCACAGTACATTGACAGACATTTACCCAAATAAACTGTTGGTTCAAATAGCCTACGCAAAAGATGTGGAACCCGTTTTAACTGTACTTTTAAGGTATTTGCAGAGCAACTGTATAATCGATCCCCTCAACGCACAAAATCTAAGAGAGCAATTAAAAATCAGCACCTCTGAGATGCCCCTGACCTATGAAAAACCAACCGCTAAAGAGCGGCCCAAAAAACAGCGCAGTGTAGCATCCATTATGGGAGTAAATCTAGAAGGTGCATCGGAGATAAGTGATAGGGGATATATCACACAGACAAACACGATTGAAGAGGCTAAATCCGAAGGAATCACCGAAGATGCTGAGTCAGAATCGCAATACGCCAAAAAACCAATACACAACAGACGCTGTACATGTGGAAGCGGAAAAAAATACAAGAAATGTTGCATGCCCAAAACTATGAATACCAATAAGAGAGAAAAAGTAGACCGATCCAAATATGGAACTATCTCAAGAAGCGAAACAGATGAACCGACCCTTGCTCAGTGGAGCAAACTCTACGATATTACTCAAAAAATCGGAAAACTTGAACCGTGGGATTTTTTGCAAGAAAAACATTTTATCACACTCATGCTTCCTGGACGTAAAGAGCCGGTTTACTGTGCGGTAATTGGCAACGCTGGGAGATGCTTTGGCATTGGCATATATCCTGGATATGAATCCCTCGGAGCACTACAGCGACTATATGAATTAGATGACACCATACGCTTTCTAAATGGGTTAGAACAAGATTGTATAATGTGTTATTTTGGAGATAATAAGGAATTAACAACAAAAGAACGGGAGATACTCAAAAAATTAAATCTGCGTTTTCGCGGACACAATCAATACATTTATTTCAGATCCATGACCCCAGGATATTATCCATGGCACATCAATGCTGAGCAGGCTAAACTTGCAATACAAACATTACAAAACTTCTACATGGCATGCATGCATCTTTTAAGCGAGAAATTCTGTGTAAATTTTTTTAGCGGCAACACACTTCTACGCCAATATTCTCCCGAAAAGAAGCTTTGGATAAATACAGCAATTGAGATGCCCCCAGTACCACTTATGAGGCAACGGATAATTATAAACGATGATAATTTGATAGCTGAGATGAAAGGAAAAAAACGCACTAGAGCAAAGCTTGAGTTTGAGATAACCTATCTAACCTCGCCTGTTGAGGAGAAAAAAGGAGACCGACCCTATTTCCCGCGTTTATTTTTGTTGGTTGATAAAAAAGACGGAATGCCCCTTGACCAGCACCTATTACACAATGATGACCGACTTGAGCGGAGCAAAATTGGCCTTGGGATGCTTCTTGAGTATATATCAAACTTCGGCAGACCCCTATCGATAAATGTCAGAGATGACCGTGTTGCAGACATAATTGCAGATTTCTGCGAAAAAATAGGGGTTAAATTAATTGCGGGCCAAGGAATACCAAACATTGATAACATATTAGAAACACTGTCAAATCACATGAATTCAGATCCAAAAGAAGAGTACTTCTAAACTCGGCGCTACAAGCGTTACTCCCGCTTTAGAACTAACAAATGCCGCACAGAACGCCGACTGGCCCACATACCATCTCCTCGGCAATCCGATAAATTAGCAGATATATCCCACATTCCCGAAATACATAACTATGTGCAAAGCACAATAATTCAAAGCATTGAATACACATTGTACGGTTTAACACTTTTTTTTACAACATCATAACGAAGAAAAAACCAAATGTAGTTCATGAAAAATGCCCAATACAGAAGAGTGTTTGATAATCCGAAATTCCCGAAAAATTACCTACCGTAGTTTGATGTGTTGACAAAATTTATGGCTATTTTGCAATTATCTTGATAAATTGAGGTTTTTTCTTAAAAATTATGGTCGATTATATGGTAGGTAATACCTACTGTGTGTTGTGATGAGTTATTTACAGATTACAAGTTGAATACGCGATCAAGCTATTTTAAGGGTTTCTTTTTCTTTTATGGTAGGTAAAAATCTGGGAATTTCGGATAATTGGAAAAATTCTCTCAGCCGACATAGACATCGACGGCAATCTCCACCTAACCCTAAAAAACAGCAACACCTACTGGACTGAATACGCAGTTAAACACCTGCGAGAACTAACCAACCAAATAATTGAAGCAAACATAAAAAACAGCAACACCTACTGGACTGAATACGCAGTTAAACACCTGCGAGAACTAACCAACCAAATAATTGAAGCAAACATCAAAAAATGGAACCCAAACAAGAAAAATTACTTGTAAGCCTTCTTTGTATGCCCAGTATCGTAGAGCATTACAATTTTCTCAACATCATCTATCATATAGATGACGCGATAGTTGCCGCTTCTAATTGACCATTTTCCCACAAAATTTCCACGCAAAGCTTTGCCCACATAAGGATCAACCTCAAGTTGTCTTATGACCAAATCAAGCTTTTGCTTTGTAACAATATCATATTTACGAAAAGCTTTCTCAAAAATGGGTGTAACTTGAAGTTTATATTTCGCCAGATTCCCTCAACTCTTTGAGAAAATCATCATAATCCCGAACTCTGCCCGCTTTAACGTCTGCTTCAGCCTCTTTTAGGCTGGCCACAGCCTCTTTATCCTCCAAAAGGCTAAACGTCTCAACAAGTTCCTCAAGTAAACCACTTACCTTTACCAGTAAAACTCTATCTTTGTCGGTAATAAGAGCACTCTCAGTCATAAAATCACCAAACTAATACTACAACTCAACCTTTAAAATATTATCCCGTTTGATGTTGAAATGCATTATAAATGATAACAGACATTTTTTATCGTAGAGACTTAGCGCTTAATTTAGTAAGATACAGACGGTATTTCCATTTTGCATTTTTATGTTGCACACTTGATAAGATATTGGCCAATTAGTTACTGCAAAATGTTTGCCCGATAAGTTGTTGTGCCAAGGTTTTTAGTTTTAAGAATTTCCATAAACGCTATTTTCAGGTCTTTATATGCAACCTAAATTCCCGTAGTTTTTAACCTAGGTTTGTATTCGACAGATCATGATGCAGAAGTTCAAGCAAAGTTTCAGGGGCGGGTTGTTTGGGTTTTCGACCACGCTTTTTAGGCACTACAGGCTTGCGAGTATCATAATCAGGCAAAGCAATACCAAACGCCTCAAAAATCGATACCTGCTCCTTAGTTAGAGGCCGCAAAATAGTTTGACCATTAAGACAGACA
>Ga0123356_10006911_pt1 | contig 11402 bp, 9 predicted proteins | sample TergutEmb28metaG_2_FD_92546 | JGI IMG/M metagenome (GOLD analysis project Ga0123356, IMG submission 92546) | Embiratermes neotenicus P3 segment gut microbial communities from Petit-Saut dam, French Guiana - Emb289 P3 | ecosystem: Host-associated > Arthropoda: Insects > Digestive system > Gut ... | reverse complement strand
GCACAGCCGTTAGTTAGTTCAACACAGCTGTCATCCTGCCGCCAGGCAGGACCTCCGGCGGCTGATGTATGGACTGTGGGTGGATCTTTTCCCAAGACCCTAGGTTGGCTTCCGGGGGTCCTGCCTGCGGCAGGATGACCGGGGGCGGGACCGTTGGCTTTGTCGCGTTCTCTCGACACGCACCTACCTAACGTGGAATGCTGAGGGGGTGAGTGAAGCTTCCGCGGTGAACCCTCCTAAGGCCTATCGGGTCTTGGATCGCGCGCTTGTGGCTGGGGTTGCTGCTGGATTAAGTACCCATTCGCGTTTGCCGGTTTGGGCGATACGCGCTGTGTTCGTACTGGGCTGCGGATGGAAACTTTCTGGAGCCGTGGCGTACGCCGTACTGTGGCTGCTGATTCCCCGCGAAGAAAAGAATGTCCCCATCGGTCTGGTTGCTGCTGAGCGCCAAGGATTGCGGGTCGTCCAGCGAAAGACTCGATGGCAGAGACTATTCGGCTGGATTGGTTGCTTCATTGTCGGGATGGCTATCGCCTTTCTTATCCGGTTATACGACACCTCTTGGGTGGGGCTCAATGCTGTGTACGGGTGCACCCTGGGGCTCGGGGTTGCGCTAGTGTGGCTGACTCGGGAGGTTGGGTGGCCCCGCTGGGGGCGCTCCTTGGTGATTTTCCTCGGGGTTCTTTTGGCGTGGACATCAGGCACCATTCTTCTCACCGATGGCTGGAAACGCCTCTCGGTTTCGCTGTTCCCGATGACGGAGCCGTACGAGGCGACCTTCTTCTTCATAGGAGCCGCGATGGCAGGTTGCGTACTGATCATTCTGCCGTGGCTTCTGCGTCCGCCGCGATCTGAGGAAGCCAAGCAAGCTGAGTTGATTGCTCAGACACGAGCCGACATGGCTGCCCATCTCCATGACTCGGTCCTCCAGACCCTAGCTGTAATGCAGAAGCGTGCTGGCGATGCTAAGGCTGTTGCCCAGTTAGCTCGGCGCCAGGAGAAGGAGCTTCGCGAGTGGCTCTATGCCGAGCACACCGACGACGAATCGGCTACAACAGCGTTGAAGGATGTCATCGCCGAATTAGAAGCCACCTACCCGGTAGCAGTCGAACTGGTCACCGTCGGTGACCATGAGATGACCGTTGAAATCGATGCGGTTGTCCGGGCAGTGCGCGAGGCGATTCTCAATGCTGCCAAGCATTCAGGAGCCGACAAGATCGACGTGTACGCTGAGATCAGTGCCGGACACGCTGAGGCCTATGTGAGGGATCGCGGCTGCGGTTTTAGGGTGGAAGACATCGAAGAGGACCGGATGGGAATCAGGCGTTCCATTGTCGATCGCATGATGAACTACGGCGGACAGGTCGACATACGCTCCACACCAGGAGAAGGGACAGAGATTCACCTGTCGATGCCGTTGACGCAGGAAGGAAACGGACATGAATGAACAACCTCGTTATCGAGTGGTCATCGTGGATGATCACGCTATGCTGCGTACCGGCGTACGCCATGAGATATCCGGTGCTGTCGATGTGGTCGGCGAGGGGGAAGATGTTGCTTCCGGGGTAGCAGTGATCCGCAAGGAGAACCCTGATGTGGTCCTGCTGGATGTCCACCTGCCCGGCGGCGGGGGAGTCGAAGTCATGAAACAAGCCGGGATGGAGCATGTCTGCTATCTGGCCTTGTCAGTCTCCGATGCGGCTGAGGATGTTATTGGTACGATTCGCGCTGGTGCCCGCGGGTATGTCACGAAGTCCATCTCAGGGGTGGATCTGGTGGATGCGATTATCCGCGTAGCCGAAGGTGATGCAGTCTTCTCACCGCGCTTGGCGGGGTTCGTACTTGACGCTTTCTCTGGATCGATTGAAGTCACCTCAGTCGACGAAGACTTGGATCGGTTGTCAACACGCGAACAGGAAGTGATGCGCTTAATTGCGAGGGGTTACTCGTACCGAGAGGTAGCCAGGGAACTGTTCATTTCGGTGAAAACAGTTGAAACTCATGTGTCGAGTGTGCTGCGGAAGCTCCAACTCTCCAACCGTCATCAACTCACCCGGTGGGCGACAGACCGTAAGTTGGTGTGAGCTTACCTTTTCTTGCCGGTAAGTGCGCCCCAGACGAGCAAAACCAGTGCTGATCCGGCGATAGCGATCACCCATGTGCGCAGATCCCAGAAGGTTCCAAGGCTGACATTGAAAGCCAAGGTAGACAGCCATCCACCGACGAGTGCGCCGATGGCCCCGAAAAACATGGCTTTCAGTAATCCACCGCCGATGCGACCGGGGAGGAGAATTCGAGCGATGCTGCCTGCAATAGCTCCTAGAATAAGAAATGCAAATGTACCCATGCATCCATTGTAAATAGGAGGCGCTCGGAATCCGCAGAGGATTCACCCTGGACTGCCCCTGAGTCGAACCTGAGCCAACCCCTCTTCCAGCCACACCATGGGCTAATCCCCGCCAGTGTCGGTACCTCGTCGTAGAGTTGATTCCCTCATGGATACCTTCAACGATGACACGCGAAACACCCGGGCCGAAGCACTACTGGGGGATCTCAATCCACCCCAGCGCGACGCGGTCACGCATTGGGGATCACCCCTGTTGGTTGTTGCGGGCGCCGGCTCAGGGAAAACCCGCGTCCTTACTCGGCGAGTGGCCTATCTGATCGCGGAGCGGGACGTGCATCCTGGGGCAATCTTGGCGATTACCTTCACCAACAAGGCTGCTTCGGAGGTACGCGAGCGTGTCGCGGAGTTGGTCGGGAATCGTTCACGCTTCATGTGGGTGTCGACTTTCCACAGCGCGTGCGTACGCATCCTGCGTGCTGACATCGACAGACTGAGATATGCCAAGTCTTTCTCGATCTATGATGACACCGACTCGCGGCGGCTGCTCTCGACGATCCTGCGGGAGAAGAATCTGGATGCTAAGAAGTTTCCTATTCGCTCGGTGCGGTCCTGGATTTCTGATCAGAAGAATGCCCTGGTTGATGAAGTACAGGTGCTGGATAAGGATCTTCGCTTCCCGCAGACGATCTATGCAGAGGTCTATGGTGAGTATCAAGCCCGGTTAGCCAAGGCACAGGCTCTGGATTTCGATGACCTGCTGATGCTGACAGTAAGGCTATTGACCCAGTTCGATGACATTCGTGACAGGTATCGGCGCCGCTTCCGCCATGTCCTAGTTGATGAATATCAGGACACTAATCATGCCCAATATGTTCTGATTCAGTTGCTGTGTGCTCCAGAAACTGGACCCGACAAGGTAGATCCCCCGGAGTTGATGGTTGTGGGGGATTCCGATCAATCTATCTATGCTTTCCGCGGGGCTTCGATTTCTAACATCCTGTCTTTTGAGAATGATTTTCCTCGCGCCAGGGTGATCCAACTGGAGCAGAATTACCGATCAACCCAGACCATCCTGTCTGCGGCAAATGCGGTGATTAAGCATAATAAGGACCGCCCAGAGAAGAACCTGTGGACTGATGCCGGAGATGGGCCTTCGATCATCGGCTATGTCGGGGACACCGAGCATGACGAGGCTCGGTTCATCGCTGACGAGGTCAAGGCTTTGGCGGCTGACGGGCAGTCGCGGTTCAAGGACACCGCCGTTTTCTATCGTACGAATGCTCAGTCACGGGCCCTGGAGGATGTCTTCATTCGCTTGGGGGTTCCCTACAAGATCGTCGGGGGTGTGAAGTTCTATGAGCGTAAGGAAGTCCGCGATGCCATCGGATATTTGCGGGCGATTGCGAACCCGGCTGATGACGTGTCGGTGGAGAGAATTCTGAATGTACCTCGACGCGGGATCGGGGCGACAACAGAGGAAGCTTTACGGAGCTACGCCCGTACTCACGCAATTTCGATCACTGAAACCCTAGAACACTTATCTGAGATTTCCACACTAAGTACGCGCGCAGTCAAGCCGCTGCAAGAATTCGCCGATCTGATGTCGCACCACCGCCAGATGGTTGCCGACCGGGTTCCTGCTGATGAGATTCTGCGCTCGATCTTGGATCAATCCGGTTTGCTGAGGATGTATAAAGATTCCGCGGATCCCCAGGATGAGACTCGTTTGGAGAACCTCATTGAGTTGATCGCTGTGGCTGCAGAGTTTGTCGGTGCTGCTTATGAGGTCGATGTCCCGGTTGACCAGGAGCTTACCCACGACGATGATCCGCTGGCAGGAGATGATGAGCAGTGGATAGTGGACCCTGCGCCGCCTGATCATCTAGACAGTTCACTCCTCGGTGCGCCTGAGCCGGATGATTCCCTGCCTGCATTCTTGGAGCGAATCGCGCTCGTCGCCGATTCCGACGAGATTCCCGAAGGGCTTCAAGGGGAGGGTGTGGTGACTCTGATGACACTTCACACTGCCAAGGGCTTGGAATTCGACACCGTCTTCGTGACCGGCTTTGAGGAGGGCTTGTTCCCCCATGAGCGGACTATGGGCAATCGCAAGGAACTGGAAGAAGAACGCCGTCTTGCGTATGTCGGTTTGACCCGCGCGCGCAAAAGGTTGTATGTCACTCGTGCAGTGGTAAGGACAATGTGGGGCACTCCGGCGTACAATCCAGGCAGTCGGTTCTTAGATGAGATTCCTGCCCGATTCATCGAATGGAGGCGTATGGAGCGGGTCGCGAACTGGGCTGCTTCGGCGAAACCTTCGGGGCATCGCAAGCCGGAGCGGTCTGTGCGTTCAGAGCCTGCATTCTCAGAATCCTCGATCCGCTCAACGACAGCTCTGCCTAAGAAGTCAATCACCCTGGTTGTCGGAGACAAAGTGCTTCACTCCTCCTTTGGATTGGGTACGGTCACAGCGGTGTTCGATCACGAGGGAGACCCCCGAGCCGAGGTTGACTTTGGCTCCTATGGCACCAAGCGTCTTTCCATTAAACACTCACCGATTGAAAAGCTCTGAAAGGGTTGTTCACGGCGTCGACTCAGGTGAAAATCTGCCATGATACGCTGTCAAGTGGCATGGCGTACCCAGAAATGCGAGGAGTAATACCGATGATGGCATTGAAGCGAGCCGCGGGAATGGCTGCAGTACTGTTGCTGGCGGTTTCGTTGACAGCGTGCAGTAGCCTCCTATTCGGACCACACGATGAACAACCAGCGCCTCCAGACCCGAACGGGAGGTACTTTATCCTTGTTGAGCCGAAGTATGACTGGGTGGGTCGGTTTTCTTCAGGCTTGATGCCGGTTGCTATGGATGGGAAATACGGTTTCATTGACACTGAGGGTAATGAGGTGATTCCGCTGACCTATGACAGCACTTTTTTCACCTTCGATGGGTCCATCCCCGTGAAGAAAGACGGCAAATGGGGGTATATCAATCATGCGGGGGAGCAGGTCGTTGACTTCATCTACGATGAGGTGACCATGGAGTTTGAAGGAATGCGAGGAGTGAGTCTGGATGGCTTGTGGGGCTACCTCAATGAAGCAGGTGAGCTAGCCGTACCGATCAAGTACGAAACTGTCTCACCCTTCAGCGACGGATTAGCCTGCGTGACCGTGAATGGAAAATTTGGGTTTATTGACAAGGCGGGGGTTGAAGTTATCCCATTCCAGTTTGACGAAGTTGCCTATTTCAGTGAGGGTATTGCAAGGGTGAGCCTTGATGGGAAGAGATTCTTCATTGACACCACAGGCGCTGTTGTGCCAACTGCCCACGAAATAGCTGGGGATTTTCATGGTGGGCTTGTAGCAGTGACCCAAGACGGCAAGTTCGGTTTCATCAATACCGAGGATGAGGTCATTGTGGACATCATCTATGAAAACGTTGACCAGTTTTTGGAAGGCTTCAGTCCAGTTTCGATCGATGGAAAATGGGGCTATGTTGATGTCAGCGGGACTCTTGTCATCCCACTCACCTACGACTTTGCATGGTTCTTCCTCAACGGGATGGCGAAAGTAAAGAGTAACGGGAAAACCGGTTTCATCAATCCTCTAGGTGAGGTTGTCATCGATCTTGCCTGGCAAGATGCACGGATCTTCTCTGATGGTGTTGCTGGAGTGCAAAAAGGGGCGCGCTTTTGGGGCTTTATCGATGACCAAGGCACGCTTATCGTCGACTGCATCTATGACTTCGTACAGGAATCTTCGGAAGGTTTTGCTGGAGTCGGAATCGATAACAAGTGGGGTGTTATCGGATTTAAGTAGATCGTGGACGAAGGGAACTGAACCCTTCTGGGCGTGGGAGTCAGCCAGGAGCGCGGATCACCCAGCAGAATAAAGTGATGGGCGCAAAGAAGTCTCGCAGCAAGAAGGTTGTCCTCGAGAAATACTCCGATGATGACAGTGCAGTGCGCCCTGCAACTATGCCCTGGTGGTTGGCAGCGGTGGGCGGAGCCTTGGTGTGCATCGTCGCCGGGTGGGCGGTGATCGCGGCTCTTGTTCTTGTGGCTCAGGTCGCCGAAGAAGGAGTTGTCCTCGGGTCAGCTCTTCACTTCGCCACACAGGTGTGGCTCCTGTCGCACGGCGGGATTTTCGAACTCGGTATCACCCGGATCACCCTCGTACCTCTGGGATACACAGCAATCCTCGCTCTGCTTATTCATGGTGCAGCTTCCTATGCTGGAAAGCAGGCGGAGTTGTCCGGTGGGCCTGACATGCAGCGCGGGTACGCCGTCGCAAAGGTGACCGGAGTCATGATGGCGGTCTATGGCGCCGTGGTGACAGTTGCTGCCTTTGTGATTGATCTGTCTACAGTACGGGCTGGCCTCGGTGCGATTGTTCTGGCTGGGGGTATTGGGTTTTTTGGTGCGAGAAAAGCCATCGATTGGAATCCTCATCAGCGGTGGCCCGTCTGGGCGAGGGCTCTGCCTCGGGCAGCCGTAGCTGGCGTACTGATTGCACTGGTGGGCGGGGTGGTCGTCCTGGTTTCAGGGTTGATCGCCAACCGTGAACAGTTTGTGATGATGACCAATCAACTGAATCCGGGTTGGGCTGGCGGGATCGTACTCGCCCTGATTCAGGCTTTCTATGCGCTCAATGTCGTTATCTGGTGTGTGTCATGGTCCTTCGGACCTGGCTTTACCCTCGGCGATGGTTCGGTGATCTCGCTGATGGGGTCCCATGCCGGGCTCTTGCCAGCTTTCCCCATCACGGCTGCATTACCGTCACAGCCGGGGAGTTTACTGTGGTTGGCCTTCCCGATCGCTGCCGGAATTGGAGCGGCTTTTACCGTACTGCGAGCGCGGCCTCGGGCTCGTTTCGATGAGACTGCTTTGGTAGGCGGGCTCGCAGGAGTGACAGGCGGAATCGGTGTTGCCGGCTTGGCGGCGATGACTTCAGGTGATCTCGGTATCGAACGCCTGACCGGGCTTGGTCCTTTCGTGGTTCCTCTGTTGGTTATTGCTCCTTGTCTGATGGGATTATCCGGGATGTTTGCCGGGTTCGTCCTGGGATTGGTACGTCGGCCAACGACCGAAACGGATCATCGCTGGTGGTCTCGCTGGGGAACGGAATCTGGGAAGGAAACTGAGAAGCCACGGAATATGGGCAAGAGAGGTATCGCAGCACCGGATTCACCCACGGTTCTGATCAAGAAGACTCCCGCCTCGAAGGGCGCAGAAACTAACGGCGAGAAGTCGGTGACGAACGGTGACAAGAAGGTGAAGTCGCCGGATGGAGTCAACGAGGCATCTGGTGATGCCAAGAAGCCAACAAGTGCCAAGAAAGCCTCTGATGATTCACAGACCGTGTCGATCACCGAGAAACTAAATCAGTCTGCACGCAAACCTGACAAACCCAAGGAAGAACCCACTGTCAGTCGATCCTGGCTGGCCCCAATCTTCCGCAAAGCGAAGACCAAGAAACCGGCTGGGGCGTCTAATGAGTCCCCAGCCCAAGAAAACAGCGAAGCCACCGCCAGGATCCAACCAGTCGTCGCCGAACAACCAACACTGAACTTCCACCCTGACGAATAGGGGCGTGACAGTGAGGGTGACAAAGGGGAGCCACTCTAGACCACCGGTCATCCTGCCGTGAGGCAGGACCCCCGGCAGCCGACGTAGGGTCTGTAGTAAAGCCCTTCTTCTTCAAGTCCATTCGCCGACCCCCGGTCATCCTGCCGTGAGGCAGGACCCCCGGCAGCCGACGTAGGGTCTGTGGTAAAGCTTGTCTTTCTCAAGTCCATACGCTGGCCACCGGTCATCCTGCCGTGAGGCAGGATCCCCGGCAGCCGACGTAGGGTCTGTAGGAAAGCCTTTCTTCTTCAAGTCCATACGCTGGCCACCGGTCATCCTGCCGTGAGGCAGGACCCCCGGCAGCCGACGTAGGGTCTGTGGTAAAGCTTGTCTTTCTCAAGTCCATACGCTGGCTGCCGGGGGTCCTGCCTCACGGCAGGATGACCGGGGGGTAATACAGTCAAGTCATACCTCCCCCGACACCCCCACTTGGTTCATCCAGTAGAGTTACTGTGTGCCTGAATCGCTGCGTTGTGTCGTCCTGATCTCGGGTGCTGGCACCCTTTTACAAGCTCTGCTGGACGCCATTGCTGCCGGGAACCTGTCAGCACAAGTCGTGGCGGTGGGGGCGGATCGTGAAGCTGAGGGACTTGTGCGAGCATCGGATCGTGGGATTCCCACGTTTGTGCTTCCCCTAGTGAAGGGTACGGATCGCGATGCGTGGGATCGTGAGCTTGCCCGTACTGTCGCTGCCTATTCCCCCGACCTTGTGATTTCGGCAGGGTTCATGAAGCTCGTAGGTAAGGCATTCTTGGCCCAGTTCGCCGGACGGTTCATCAATACCCACCCAGCACTTCTCCCGAATTTCCCCGGCGCACATGCCGTACGCGATGCGCTGGCTGCTGGGGTCACGATGACCGGGTGTACGATTTTCGCAGTCGATGAGGGGATCGACACCGGACCAATCATCGCCCAAGAAGTGGTGGCGGTCCAACCTGGGGATGATGAAGCAAGTTTGCATGAACGCATTAAGGGGGTTGAAAGGCGGCTTCTCGTTGAGGTCGTCTCTGATTGGAGGAACAATGACCGATAAACGTCAAATCATTCGCGCACTGGTGAGTGTTTACGACAAAACGGGGCTGGTCGATCTTGGCCGCGTCTTGGCTGAGCAGGGTGTGGAGATTATTTCCACTGGGTCCACAGCGAAGACCCTTGCCGAGGCTGGGATTCCTGTGACCGCAGTGGAGGATGTGACCGGATTCCCCGAATGCCTGGATGGTCGGGTCAAGACTCTCCATCCGCATATCCATGCTGGGATCTTGGCTGACCGCCGCCTGGAATCCCATGTTGCTCAGCTTGAGGATCTCGAAGTCACTGGGATCGATCTGGTTGTGTCGAATCTTTATCCTTTCGCCGATACGGTCGCCAGTGGGGCCAGTACGGATGAGTGCATCGAGCAGATCGATATTGGCGGGCCGACGATGGTCAGGGCTGCCGCGAAGAATCACGAGAGTGTCGGGATTGTCACCTCACCGTCCCAGTATCCTGGGCTCATCGATGCTCTCCGTAACGGCGGGCTGACCCGCGCACAGCGTCAGCAGTTAGCCCGCGAGGCTTTCTGTCATACAGCTACCTATGATGTCGCAGTGGCGACGTGGATGTCTGATCAGTTCGGGTCGGGACAGTGGCCGGGGTGGATCGGGCGTACCTATTCTTTGGCTCATCCTCTGCGCTACGGCGAGAACTCCCACCAGGAGGCGGCGTTGTTTGTCGGCCATGAAGCGGGTTTGGCGCAGGCTGAACAACTCGGCGGCAAGGAGATGAGCTACAACAACTATGTGGATGCCGAAGCGGCCTACCGCGCCTGCTATGACTTCGATGCCCCTGCTGTGGCGATCATCAAGCACACCAATCCCTGCGGGATCGCTGTGGGGGCGACCATCGCTGAGGCTCATCTGAAGGCTCACGCTTGTGATCCCCTTTCCGCTTATGGCGGAGTCGTGGCGGCGAACCGCGAAGTCAGCCTGGAGATGGCTGAGAACTTGAAGAGTATTTTCACTGAGGTGCTCATTGCTCCTGGGTATGCTCCCGAGGCTCTGGCTTTGCTTCAAAAGAAGAAGAACCTCCGGATTCTCCAGGTGGGTGGATATGCGCCGGGTGGGTACGACCTGCGTACTATCTCTGGCGGTGTCCTCGCCCAAGGTTTCGACCGCATCGATGCCGCTGGGGACGACCCCACCACCTGGGAGCTCAAAGCCGGAGCCGGCGTCGATGAGGCCACGCTGGCCGACCTAGCCTTCGCATGGAGAGCAGTACGTGCAGTGAAGTCCAACGCGATCCTGCTGGCACACGACCAAGCCTCAGTCGGGGTAGGAATGGGCCAAGTCAACAGAGTCGACTCCTGCCGCCTAGCTATTGAGCGAGCCGGAGAACGAGCCCTAGGGTCGGTGGCAGCCTCCGATGCCTTCTTCCCCTTCACCGACGGCCCCACCCTGCTCTTCGAAGCCGGAATCCGCGCCATCGTAGAACCAGGCGGCTCCATCCACGATGACGATGTGATCGCCGCCTGTGAGGCTGCGGGGGTGAGTCTCTACTTCACTGGAGTACGCCACTTCTTCCACTAAGCCGCCAAACCCGTTAGCGGGCGCGATTCGTCGTCGCTTTGACGACAAACCATAACCTCCGTTGCAGGAACGTCGATTATGCGGAAAAGCCCATTGCGCTGTTATCAAACTTCAGGGTCCGAGCATTCTCAGTGATGGTACGAATCTCAGCCTCGGTGAAACCATCGGCTTTTCGCGCTTGGATGTCGAGACTGATCTCCAGAGTCGCTCCAGCACCAGCAAGGTAATCGATGATCTCTCTCTGGATGTTGCCCAGATCGCGACTGTATCGATCAGGATTGAGGGTTACTGCGCCGAAGAAGCGGATAAAGCCATCTTCTTCCTCCGTTTCCATGGGTGGCTCGGATGGTGTCAGAACGCGGACCGGGCTTGAGGGCTCGGAAGTAAGTGACGAGTCTTGGGTCGCTGGCACTGCTTCCGTTGCTTCAGCTTCAGCTTGAGCCTGCGCCACATCCCATTCGACGAACAGCGTATTGTCGGTCGGTGTGATGCTTGCATCTGAGCGAGGTGGGATGATCAGCCCACGATAGCGCTGAGTGGTCTCATCCCAACCGGTGGCTAGGGCAAACCGCTCCTGTCCTACCAATACAGCAAGCGGCGCATGGCGGACGCACTCATCCAGAACATCTCTGCGAGCTAAACGAGGGAGATAGGGGTATCGTGTCATGTGTCCCCATAACTCACCTAGGCTGAGATGCCCGTGACTCCACGCACCTTTCAGCACACCGTTGAGATAAGGAGCAAGATAGACGGCGCCAAGGGTGGGGACAAGAGCTTCCTCTTGAATCATCTTCTCGGAAACTCGCTGAGCCATAGACTTTCCTGCCGTGCGCGGAACCGCGGTGGCAGTGAGGTAGAAAGCCTTCG
>Ga0123356_10006910_pt1 | contig 11402 bp, 14 predicted proteins | sample TergutEmb28metaG_2_FD_92546 | JGI IMG/M metagenome (GOLD analysis project Ga0123356, IMG submission 92546) | Embiratermes neotenicus P3 segment gut microbial communities from Petit-Saut dam, French Guiana - Emb289 P3 | ecosystem: Host-associated > Arthropoda: Insects > Digestive system > Gut ... | reverse complement strand
GGGCGGTATTTGGCATTATCCTATAAAGATACTACGTGGGAATCGAAAAAGCAAGAAAAAAATAAATTTTTTTTGCGGGTGTTCGTACTGTGGGTGGAAATTGCGGTTTTATTGGGGTTTTTGTGTTGTTTTGTGGTGGATTGGGCGGCGTTGGGCCGCCGTTTTGGGGGCCCAGCGCCTGGTTGTTGGTACGTTAGGCGGTCACCGTCTCACCGCGTACGGCGTTTTCTTTGTTGTAGAGGCTGTCTATCATTGAGTTAAGTGCGAAGCTGTCGCGTTCGGCTGCGCGGGCGCGGGCCCAGGCGTAGGCGTCCTGCAGGGCCGGGGTGATTACAAAGCCGTGGCGGCCGCTTGCGCGTTTGATGTCTTCCCACAGTTCGTCTACCGACTCTTCCGGTATCGGGTCGCCGTCCTCAATCGCATACACGGCCTCTGCGTACAAGCAATTTGTGGCATGCTCCGCATCAGTGATACAGTCCAATATGTCAAATTCCCTAAACTTAGATACATCTATTTTATCCACCTCGCACCTCCTTTGCCAACATTTTGGCTTTTTCTATGTCAGACACCTGACTTGACTTATCCCCACCGCACAGCAAAAGAATCTGCGTGCTACTGAGCGGTGTAAAATAAATCCGGTACCCCGAACCAAAGTGAAACCTCAATTCCGCTACCCCCTCGCCGACCGGCTTACAGTCGCCGAAGCCCCCTGCCTTCCTAATTCGTCTCAGCCGAGTGGAAATCCTTCCGTAACATGGCGGATCCCGCTTCTTCAAGTTCTCATACCACGCATCAAACACCTCGTGGTGCCTTACCTTAAATTTTTCTTCCACTGCCCCCTCCTTTAATTTAATATTAAAGACACAAATAAGTCAATACGTACCGCGGTAATGTTGTAAATCCGAGAGTATGGCAGTGATTTGCCGTTGCACGAGGGCGACAGCCGGAGTTGCATCCCCTGAAACATCTTGGGGAGCCGCCGTTTTAGTGGAGAGATTCGCCGTCGTTAGACACGATGGCCGGAGCGTGCCCCGTAAAACCGAGAGACAGGGGGTTGCCCTGTTATTAGTATAAATATAATAAAATAGCGCATGAAAATCAAATTTGTATTTGTGTGTAATGTTTTGATTTTGCCGTTGACGTTATGAGTGCCGGGCGGACAGCCCGGTGCCTAAGGCTCCGACTTCTGCGTGATATCCTTTATTTTGACGCCCATCCCTGCCAGCAACATCAATCCGGCCAGTGTGATGACCGCGTACTGCAAGCCGTGATACAGCACCACTACCGCTCTTGCCTTGCCTACCTCTACACCCATCATCGCAAGCCCCTGCAGCAGGACCGCGTGCAGCGTGCCTACGGCGCCGGGGGCCAGCGGGATCGCCGAGCCGAACGCCGCGAACGCCTGGCCGAATATAGCTTCCAACGGCCCGAACGCCGACCAGTCGGCTATCAGTATGGGCAGCATCACGGCGTAGCACATTGCGGTCGCCCACGTCAGCGTTATCACGGCGACGGCCTTGCGCGGGGAGAATATCCAGTCGAGCCCCGACTCCAACTCCTCGCCTATTTTTCCCGCTGCCGCGCCTGCTTTTGGCGGCAGCAGTTTGGCGGCCCGGCGGGCGGCCGCCCTGAACAGCCTTGGCACGAGCGCGTAGAGCGCGAACATCCCGGCCACCGCCGCGAACGCGGCGAACGCGAGCCAGACCACCGCCGGCGCCGCGGGATTGAGTGCGCGCAGGCTTGCCGCTATCTGCGGCGAGAGCCATATCGGTATGAAAATGAACGACAGGTAGGCGAGAGTGTCGAGCGCGCGTTCCAGGATCAGCGCGCCTATGCATACCGTTACGGGGAAGCCGTTGCGCTTCCACATCAGGAATACCCGCGCGGCCTCGCCGAGGCGGGCCGGGAGTATGTTGTTTATCATGTACGAGACGGTGGTGATCGCGAAGAGCCCGCGCTTGCTGCGCGGCGGCCTGCCCCCCGCGGCCGGTGCGGGCTTGCCGTCGGCCGGGGGCGGCTCGTCGGGCAGCATTATGCCTAACCTGACCGCCCGCAGCCACATCGAAAATATCGCCAGAGCGGCGCATACGGCCACAGAGACAGCACTCGTGCCAGCCATCTCGCTTGCGAGCGTCTCGAGCACCGCGTCGTCGCCGCGAAAGAATATGTACAGGCCCGCGCCCGCGAGAAGCAGGCCAATGATGATGTGCAGATATTTATTGCGCGCCACGCCGCACCCCTGTCCATTCCCGCGCCACACGCACCACGCACACGCGGCAACCGCGCCGCCTTACCTGTGCCGGCCTCGGCGGCGTTACCGTTACATCCTGTTAAACACTAACCCCGAGTACAGCTTCGGAAAGAAGTTCGTAGACTTTTGCGGCATCCGCTCCCCACCCTTCACCGTGTCGTTTATTACGCCTATCGACACCGGCCTGATGAAGAAGCCGCCGTAGTAGTCGTTTCCGGCCTCCGTGAGGCGCGCGGCCCCGGCGCTCACGTCGTTTACGTAGTGCACTATGTCGTGCAGCACGTGGCCGTCTAACGGCAGTTGCAGAATCCCGTTGATGATTATGCAGTTGATTTTCGAAACGTCGAGCTGCTTCCAGCTGTCCGACTGCTCCGGCATCACACCCTTGAGGAACTCCCTGCCGCCCGCGTTGAGGCGCAGGCCGAACAGCTCGCCGGACGCGCGGTCCCAGTAGATTATCTCCGCCGACGGCGACTCCAGCGCCCCGCAGACCCGCTCCGCCGACACCGCACCCAAAAGCTCCATGTCGAAGTACTTCGACAGTTCGTTGACCATGCTCTCGACAACCCGCCCCTCGCCGGTCTTGCGGACCAAGCGGTGAAACGGACGTATGACGAGCCCGGGGTCGGCCATGGACACCAGCGTCATCATCACGTGGGAGAACGCGTCGTTCCCCCTGTCACGCCAGAACCGCAGCGCGGTCTCGTAGCGGTGGTGGCCGTCGGCGATAAGTATGGTGCGCGTCTTCATAAGCTTGGCGGCCTGCGCGATCAGCCCGCTGTCCGTGCAGCGGTAAAGCGTGTGGACGACGCCGTTCTCGTCCGTAAACACCCCCACCGGCGCCGCGGCGCCCGCGGCCTCGCTTATCAGCGTGTAGAGGGCGCTGTCGCCGTCGGTGGCAAGCCCGAAGATCTGCCCGGTGTTGGAATCGGTCGTCTCCATAAGCTCATAACGGTCCTGCTTCGGACCCGACAGCGTGTACTCGTGCGGCAGGACTACCTGCTCCTCAAAGCCGACTAACTTTACCAGAAGGCAAATGCCCGTGCGCACGTGGGACACCGGCTTGCCGTTCTGCTCCGTCGAGAACTCCTGGCGGTAGATGTATACGGAGTCGCAGTCGTCCTGCGCGATTATCCCCTTGGCGACCCACTCGTTAAGGAAGCCTGCGGCCCTCACGTGCCGGTCCTTGTTCGCGGCGTCGGCGGGCTCGCGCCGGTTCTGGGTGATACGCACGACGTTGAGCGGGTGCTTCCCGTAGAGCCGCTCGACCATCGCCTCGTCGATCATGTCGTACGGCGGCGCGCAGTGCTGCCCAAGATCCTCAGGCTTTGCCAGCGCGAACCTGTACCCCCTAAATGCTTTTACGTCTGCCATATCTATCTGTCCCCTCCGTCAAAAAGGTCTATTTGCGTGATAATGTTTTCACAAAAAGTTTTGCGGTGGATCCCGCACAGGCCGTGTTCCGCTATCATGGCCCGGTGCAGTTTCGTCCCGTACCCCTTGTGCTTCGCGAAATCGTACTGCGGGTAGCGGCTGTGGCACTCCTCCATCACCCTGTCCCGCGTCACCTTCGCCAGTATGGACGCCGCAGCGATCGAGGCGCTTTTGGCGTCACCCGACACTATGGTTTTCTGGCACCCGCGCGGCAACCCCGGTATGTACTGATTTCCGTCGACCAACAGCAGGCCGTACCGCCCCTCAATCTTTTCCAACGCGCGCCGCATCGCCAGGAACGTCGCCTGCAGGATGTTGACCTCGTCAATCTCCTCCGGCGCGGCCACCCCTATGCCGAACGCCGCGGCGCCCGCGGTTATCCTGTCGTACAGCGCGTCGCGGCGGGCGGCGGTCAGTTTTTTCGAATCGTTGACACCGTCAATCGGCGCGTCCAAGTCCAAAACCACGGCCGCGGCGACCACCGGCCCGGCCAGCGGGCCGCGCCCGGCCTCGTCGACCCCGGCAATCATCACCGTGCCGCCGGCCAAGGCAGTGTCATGTCTATACAGGTCATCCATCAGGGCCGCCTAAAAAAAAAGGGGCCGCAAGACGCCCCTTTTTCATAATATGCGGTCGGTCGGACTCGAACCGACACAGGCATACGCCCACTACCCCCTCAAAGTAGCGTGTCTACCAATTTCACCACGACCGCGTTAAATCTCTGTCAACCACCGCCCAAACTTACGGCTGCGCCTGCCCGGCCTCCGCCGCACCCTCTTCGGCAGCGCCGTCGAGGAACAGGTTGCCGCCCTCCGTCGCCGCGGACTCATCGGCAAAACCCATACCGGCAGACGCGGGCATGGGCGTCACGGTCTGGACGCGCTCGGCGCGCTTCTGCATCTCAGACTTCGCAGCAGCGGAACCAACGCCGCCGGGAGCGGTAAACGTCATCAGGATGCAGAGCAGCAAGAAGACGGAACCGACAATGTACGTGCCCTTGGTCAGGATGTTGGCGGTATCCTGAGTGCCAAGAAAGTTGTTGGCACCGCTCAGGCCGCCTATCGCGCCGGAGATGCCGCCGCCCTTGTCCGACTGAATCAGGATCAGCAGGCAGAGCAGGATGCAAATAATGATGAACAGGAACAGCAAAATACCGAAAATCATGATAGTACCATCAGCCTTACGTTAAAATTAAAAAATAAAACCTTAAAAATCAAATTCAAAGTCAAATTCAAAATCAAATTCTTAAAAATCTTTATATGGGGACGGGGCTCTGCCCCGTAACGCCCCGATATTTTAGCCCCTAAATCCCCACCACGCGGTGGCGTGGCGGGGACGTTTGATAAACATGCGCCCCTACGAGGGGCGCGAAAACCGAAACGTCAACGGTTGGCGGCAGATTGCCGCCACTATATTTGACGTTTTTTGTTTAAGCATCCCAGAGGGATGCTACGCTCGGTAGCCCCGGGTTGGGCCACGAAGGGGCCCTACCCGGGGTTAACGATCCACAAAATTTTTCCGCACCCCGGAGGGGTGCGACCTTATTTTGGCTGCACTATCCCTGCAAAATCAGCCGCTTTCAGGGCTGCTCCGCCTATCAGGCCGCCGTCTATATCACTTCTGGCCAGCAGGTCTTTTGCGTTGTCCGGCTTCATGCTGCCGCCGTACTGGATTCGCATTTTGTCGGCGGTTTCCTTGCCGTACAGCTGGGTCAGTATATTCCTTATAAATATATGCGCCTCGTTTGCCTGCTCCGGGGTGGCTGTTACGCCGGTGCCTATTGCCCAGACGGGTTCGTAGGCTATTGTGCACTTGGCCGCGTCTTCGGCGCTGATGCCGGCGAACGCGCCTTTTGTCTGGATGTCGATCACCGCGTTCATTATGCCGCCGTTGCGCTGGTCGAGCGTTTCGCCTACGCACACTATCGGCAACAGGCCTGCCGCCAGGGTCGCCTTTGTCTTCTTGTTTACGGTTTCATCCGTTTCGCCGAAGTACTGGCGCTGCTCGGAGTGGCCTATGATGACGTATGTTACGCCGACGGCCTTGAGCATGTCGCAGCTCACCTTGCCGGTGAACGCGCCTTTTGCTTCCCAGTGGACGTCCTGCGCGCCGAGCTTCACGTTTGAGCCCTTGATTGCCGCGGCGACGGCCGCCATGTTGATGTACGGCGGGCACACGGCCACGTCTACGTCGGCCACGCTGCCCACGGCCGCGACTACGTCTTTCGCCAGCGCCGCAGCCTCTTCGGCCGTAGTGTTCATCTTCCAGTTACCGGCAATAAATTTCTTTCTGGACATTCTTTGATCCCCATTCATATTAATAATGATTGCCGCCATAGCGGCTATGGCGCCTTTTGCTGCCCGGCGTCATACCGTAATATCATAAAATACTACAGGGGCACAACGAAAGTCAAGAAAAAAATGCATAACTCGCCGCGGCTGCAGAAATCCCGCCCGCCGGCGCCCCCTGACGGACGCGCCGGTGCGGCCGGAAAAGTGGCTTGTCACTCGTCCAAATAGGTATCTTCCTGACCGTCGGCTTCGTAGTACTCCATGTTTTCAGCCCGGTTCAGTTCGGCCTCGAACGCGTCCAGCACCTTGTCCTCGATCAACTTCCTTGTCTCGTTGTTGATCGGGTGGAAGATGTCCTGGTACATCCCGTTGCGCCGGCGTTTACTCGGCATGGACACAAAATACCCGTTGGAGCCGTTGATGACCCGCAGGCCGCGCACGACTAAACAGCTGTCAAGCGTTATGCTGGCGAACGCCTTGAGCTTTTCTTCGTTGCGCAACGAAATCCTTACTTCTGTGATCTCCATAACAAACCTCCCCCGCGAAGGGCTTGTAAAGTTGTTTTAAGTTTTTTTTTACCGTGTACTGACAAATATATATTGTATTTTGCCATCGCGCTGAAAAAAATGCAAAAATCAAAAAAAAAAATTACAGCCTTTTTTTGGTGCGGCGCCGTCCCCGCTATTATTTTACATATAGGAGCGGCCGGGCACACCACCGCCGCGCCAACCGGAGCGGCGGCATGATTGCCGGTACGCCTGCTGCAATGAGCGCTTTCGCGCTTCAACAGGCAAAAAATCCCCGCCGAGGCTGCCTTGCCCCCGCACAAGCGGCACAAGGCGGGTTTGACACCCGGCAGCGCCCGCTTCCGTGCGGCACGCCGCCAAGTTATTCATAGGTAATACGGGCAAATAAAGATACATATTTAAATGATTGTGTAATTATGAGAAAAAAAGACTTGCTGACACTTTTCGACTACTCCACCGAGGAGATCCGCGGCATACTGGCGCTCGCGGCCAAACTCAAGGAGGGCAGAGGCGTCTCTGAGAAAAAAGTGATGGCCGGCAAAACCGGCGTCATGATCTTCGAGAAGCCGTCGTTGCGCACGCGCATATCATTCGAAACCGCGATCTACGAGCTCGGCGGACACCCAATAAACCTAGCCTCCGAATCGGTGGGGATGGGCACAAGAGAGAGCGTGGAGGACGTAGCGCGCAATCTGGAACGCGTAGTACACTTAGTAGTGGCGCGCACGTTCGCCCACGAAACGCTCACAAGGCTCGCAAGCGCCTGCAAAGCGCCGGTTATCAACGCGCTGACAGACACGTCGCACCCCTGCCAGGCACTGGCCTTCGGGCTGACTATGCAGGAAGAAAGGGGCGGAAAGCGCCTGAACGTGGCCTTCGTAGGCGACGGCAACAACGTCTGCCGCTCAATAATGGCGCTCTGCGCGAAATTAGGGTACAGAATGACAGTGGCAGGGCCAAAAGGGTACGAACCGCCGGACAGCGTCATAGACAGGTGCAAAGAGGCCTGCAAGTCAACAGGCGGCGAACTGTTCATAACAGACGACATCCAGGCGGCAGTATGGAACGCCGACGCCGTCTACACAGACGTCTGGGCAAGCATGGGCCAGGAAGCGGAAGCGGAAAAGCGCAGGCAAGACTTCGCATCCTACCAGGTCAACGCCGCCCTGCTGGCGCACGCGCCCAAAGACGTAATGGTATCGCACTGCCTGCCGGCGCACAGAGGGGAAGAGATAACGAGCGAGGTTTTGGATTCTGAAGCCTCGGTAGCCTATGACGAGGCGGAAAACCGCCTGCACGTACAAAAAGCGGTAATAACGCACTTGTTTTCGTAAAAAATCAGGGAATATATCTATATGGCAACAGAAAAAATCGCAACGGCAGCAGAAAAACGGGTTCCGTTCGGAATAAAATCCTTGGACAGCATGATCTGCGGCGGACTGCTCACGGGCTCCGCGAACCTGATTGAGGGCGCTCCGGGCACCGGCAAGACCACGCTGGGCATGCAGTTCATCTACAACGGCATCACCATGTACGACGAGCCCGGGCTCATAATAACGTTCGAGGAGTTCCCGCAACAGTACTACCACGACGCCATGCAGTTCGGCTGGGACTTTAAGAAACTTGAGGACCAGGGGAAGCTCCGCGTCCTTTTCGCCGACCCGGAAACAGCGCTTTCCGAGTTCGACAAACCCAACGGCGAGTTTGTGCGCATGGTTGAGGACATGCACGTCAAGCGCGTGGTTATCGACTCCATGACGCACTTTGAGCCGATGGCGCAGAACCCCTACGAGCGGCGCGACATCGAGCGGCGCTTCATCAACGCGCTCAAGCGCGAGGGCCTTACGAGCATACTGCTGCGCGAAAACGACAGCCTGCTCGGCAACCTTTCGCATATTACCAGCAAAATACCGTTTATAGTAGACACTTATGTACTTTTAAGATACGTGGAGGTCGACAGCGCCATAGACAAAGCGCTCTGCTTTTTGAAGATGCGCGGCAGCGACCACCAAAAGGAAATCCGTTGCTATCAGGTTACGCCGCGCGGGATAGAGGTCGCGTCCAAGTTCGGCGGCAAGGAGGGCATCATGAGCGGAATTACGTATTCGACGGTGACGCCGCAAGAGGCGTTCGTCAAAGCATTCGGGAAGAGGTGAGCGGGCTGTATGGTATTTCCGACAACGGCTGTGGAGCTGCTCATCCTCGGGTACGTTTTACTCTGTATGGGGCTGAACGTCATATCGTTTCTGATATCGGCCTTCTACCAGAAGAAGGGCGGGACTAACACCCCGTACCTGGGTTTTTTGCTGTCGCTGCTTCTGGGCGCGGTTTTTATGGGGACCTTTCTTATGAAGGGCGACGGAGAGTTCGTGGAGATCGTCAGGGCGACAACTTTGTTAGGCTGCAGCATGAGTTCGACGCTGAGCATGGTGGGGCTGTTCCTGTCGATGCGGCGCAGGAGGGCGAGGTAAATGTACGACCAGCCGCTATTCTTTTTTGACGTGGCCGCGGTCACGATGATGCTGGTTCTCGCTTACCTGAGCAAGCGCGTGGGCGAGGCCATGCACGTCAAGCCGTATTATACGATACTGTTCGCGACAGCAGCGGCGGTCGTGGCGGCCTCGGGGTTAGAGTCTATACCCCGGTCGCTGAGTTTTGAAATTATTACCATAATAACAGCCTCGATACGCTTCGCAGCGTCTGCAGTAGCGTTCGCGGTAGCGCTCCGATACTGGAGCTGGCTCTTTGCCGAATTTTCAAAAAAGTGAGGTACGGGGAGGGAATGAAAAAGAAAATTCTGGTCATTGAAGACGACATGGACATCGCCGACCTCGTCAAGTTAGTCCTGGAAACACAGGACAGCTTCGAGGTGGACTCCGTGCTGGATTCGGAACGGGCTTTCGACAAGGTCAAAGAGTACCGGCCCGACGCCATACTCCTCGACCTCTGCATGCCGAAAGTAGACGGGTGGGCGGTGTTCAAAAAAATCCGCGCCGACGAAGAGTTCAGGGATACGCCAATCGCAATCCTGACGGGTAAAGCGCAGGAATTCGATCACATGGTTGGACTTCACATAATGAATGCGGACGCGTACATCGCAAAACCATTCGGAAAACAGGAACTGATAGATAAAACATATGAGCTCGTTAAAAGAAAAAAATAGGAGAATCCTCGTCGTAGACGACGAAGCCGACGTCCTCGAGTTTCTGAAGATATACTTAGAAACTATGGGGTGGGACGTGACGGCGGCGCCGACGGTAAGCCGGGCGTTCGAGGAGCTCGAAAAACAGCCGCACTTCTTAGTAATAACCGACATCGCAATGCCGGAGATGGACGGCTATGAGTTCATCAACGCGATAAAAATGCAGGGGTTCGAGTGCCAGTTCGCGCTGATGACAGGGTTCGGGTACAACCCCAAGCACACGCTGGTCAAAATCTACAAAACCGTGAAATACCCGTGCCTCTTCAAACCGTTCAACAGAGAAAAGGTGACGGAGGCCGTCAACGGGGCGTACGCGCTCTACCACCACGACATCGACAATATCGACGGCACCGCCGCAGACGCAGACGGGAACAGTGACAATAATGACTGACAGCGAGGCAGTTAACCCTTGCGCTGTGCCGCCCGACGACTGCACGACAGCCGTGAGGTCGCCGGGCGGCACAACACAAGGGTTAATGGCGATTTAGTTGGGGAACACACTAAAATACCGGTAGATATACAATGCGCAATATTGAAATAAAGGGCGCGCGCGTCCACAACCTGAAAAATATCGACGTCACAATACCGCGCAACAGCCTGACGGTAATAACCGGGCTGTCGGGATCCGGCAAGTCGTCGTTAGCATTCGACACGCTCTATTCCGAAAGCCAGCGCAGGTACGTAGAGTCGCTCTCCGCCTACGCAAGGCAGTTCCTCGGGCTTATGGAGAAGCCTGACGTCGACAGGATCGACGGACTCTCCCCCGCCATATCAATCGAACAGAAAACAACGGGCCACAACCCCCGCTCCACAGTCGGGACGATTACCGAAATCCACGACTACCTGCGCCTGTTATACGCACGCGTGGGAACGCCTACGTGCTACAAGTGCGGGCGGGTCATCGCGCGCCAGTCCATACAGGAGATCACCGACAGAATCCTCGCGCTCGACGTCGGGACAAAATTCCAAATCCTCGCGCCGGTCGTCAACAACCGCAAGGGCGTCCACAAGGAACTGCTGGCGAAACTGCAAAAGAACGGGTACGTCCGCGTCAGGGTCGACAAGGTTATCTACGGCATAGACGACGACATCCCGATAGACGCGAAGAAGAAGCACACCATCGAGGTGGTCATCGACCGCCTTGTCAACGGGCCAACGATAGCGTCGCGGTTAGCCGAATCGTTAGAAACGGCATTGGCCGTCAGCGCCGAGGAGACGGTAATAGCCGACGTCATCGGCAAGGAAGAGCTGCTATTCTCACAACGCTTAGCCTGCCCGATATGCGGCATAAGCTGCGACCAGCCCACGCCGGCGATGTTCTCGTTCAACAGCCCCATGGGCGCGTGCGAAGAGTGCCATGGCCTCGGCTTCCTTATGGAAATCGACCCCGACCTCGTAGTGCCGGACCAGACGGTAAGCATGCTCGACGGCGCGATAGTCCCCTGGAACGGTGCATACATGGACGGCGGCTGGAACAACCTGATGATGCACGCCGTCTGCAAACACTACAAAATCCCGATGGACGTGCCGTACAAGTCACTGTCGCAGAAACACAAGGACATCCTCTTCTACGGCAGCGGCGGCGAGAGGCTAAACGTAGAGTACCGCGGGAAAGACGGCGAGAGCCACGGCAAATTCGTCAGGGAGTTCGAAGGCGTCATCCCCAACCTGCTGCGGCGGCGCAGAGACACAACGTC
>Ga0123356_10006909_pt1 | contig 11402 bp, 13 predicted proteins | sample TergutEmb28metaG_2_FD_92546 | JGI IMG/M metagenome (GOLD analysis project Ga0123356, IMG submission 92546) | Embiratermes neotenicus P3 segment gut microbial communities from Petit-Saut dam, French Guiana - Emb289 P3 | ecosystem: Host-associated > Arthropoda: Insects > Digestive system > Gut ... | reverse complement strand
TGAAGGCCGCCGCCAATAATGACGGCGGTGCCATGCAAGGCTTTATCGGTATGGGCATGGCTCAACAGGCCGGCGGAGTCAATGCTGCCGATCTGTTCGCCATGGGACAAGCCCAAGGCGGGCCGCAGTCCGGTATGGGCCCAGCCTCTCCTCCTGTTGCTCCAGGTGGTGGATATGTTCCGCAAGCAGCACCGCCGCCCGCTCCACCAGTCGCACCGCCCCCAGCCGCTCCGGCTGCCTACTGGGCCTGCGCCTGCGGATTCGCCCAGAATGCAGGAGCCTTCTGCGCAAACTGCGGACAGCCAAAGCCAGTCGCTCCAGCACCCATGGGTTGCCCCAGGTGCGGTTGGACCCCAGATCCTTCACTTGGTGTCGCAAAATTCTGTCCAGAATGCGGCACACCATTGGCTGCTGGGTAAGACATGGCGCAACAAAGCTTCAAGTGCCCGAATTGCGCCGGAGCTATCGAGTTCAGTCCGGGTACGGCACAACTGGCGTGCCCGTACTGTGCCTCGATGATTGATATTGCCACCTTGGCGCAGATGGAAGCCGACCTCGCGAACGCCCAACCATCTGAGGAAAACCCCTATGGTTACCAGAACCAGGGGTGGTCACCCGAGGAGGCACAAGGCCTAGCGGTCTACTCCTGTCAATCCTGTGGAGGCGAAATCATCGGAGATGAAACACTGGGGTCAACCTCGTGTCCCTTCTGCGGGAACCCGGTGGTGATGACCTCGAAGTTCTCAGGAGCATTCCGCCCTGATGTCATCATTCCGTTCAAACTGGGTAAAGATGCCGCCCTGGAGGCTCTGAAGAAGCACTATCTGGGAAAGAAGCTTCTTCCGAAAGTCTTCCAGGACAAGAACCACCTGGAAGAGATCAAGGGGGTCTACGTTCCCTTCTGGCTATATTCCGCTGATACCCATACCCGCGTCGATTACGACGCCACGAAGGTACGCACATGGACGACCGGCCAGATACGAAACACCGAAACCTCGCATTTCTATGTCCTGCGTGAAGGCAACCTGGCCTTCGACTATGTTCCTGTCGACGGTTCGGCTGCGATGGATAACACCTTGATGGAGTCCATCGAGCCGTACAACATGACAGAAGGGGTGCCTTTCGCAACTCCTTATCTGGCTGGCTTCTACGCCAACAAGTACGATGTTGATTCCTCTCAAGGCGTACCACGAGCCAATGAACGTATGGAAAGGTCCGCTGAACGGGTTTTCCGAGACACCGTAGCCGGATATGACTCCGTCACTGCCAAGAACACCTACATTTGGGTCAGAAAAGGTGTGGTCTACTACGCCATGATGCCGGTGTGGATGCTGACAACACGGTGGCAGGACAAGGGGTTCACCTTCGCTATGAACGGTCAAACAGGCAAGCTGGTCGGGGATCTTCCCGTGGATAAAGCAGCAGCGAACGCGTATTTCTGGAAGCTCTTCGGCATCTGGGGTCTGATTTTGCTCGTTTTGGGACAACTTCTCGTGAGTGTGATGTGAGGTCAATGATGAAAAAGAAAGCGTTTCTCGCAACCGCACTGTCCCTTGTTTTCTTGATTTTGCTTCCGCCGAATCTTGCGTCTGCAACACCGGATCTTCCGCGCTTTGTGGATGAGGCTAATCTCTTGACCGATGCGCAAGCCTCAGCTCTGACAGCTAAGCTTGACGATGTTTCTGCACGGTACTCCTTCGATGTTGTTGTCGTGAGCATTCCGGGCTTGGATAACCGCGATGTCTTCACCTTTGCCCGGGATTTCTACCTCGAAAACGGATTCGGCGATGGGTCAAGAAGAGATGGCGCGATCCTGCTGATCTCCATGGAAGACAGGGACTTCGCCTTTGTGACTTTCGGACGCGGAATAGAAATCTTTACAGAAGCCGGTGAGGTTTACCTTGATAAGCATTATCTTCCGGATCTGAAGAATGACAACTACAACGACGCCTTCCATGCTTTTGCTGATGCGTGCGAGAAGTTCATTATCCAGGCGAATACAGGCCATCCCTTCGACACCGGCAACATTCCTCTGACACCTTCCGAGGTAACAGCTTCACGTATCATGGCTGGCACAACCGCAGTGGTCATTGCTCTGATTATTGCTCTGATCGCCACCTCAAGCCAGAAGCGCAAGCTCAAGTCGGTGCGAAAGCAGGATGCTGCGGCACCGTACATTCGGCAGGGTTCCATGGCCGTGACAGCCCAACAGGATAGATTCCTGCACTCCACTGTCTCTCAGGAACGAATCTCGAGTTCAGATGATTCCGACAGTTCGGGTCGTACGATCTCCAGTTCCGCCGGAGTGAGTTCAACAGGACACTCAGGTAAGTTCTAGATCCAGTTGAGTCTGCAAGTGCCTATCGTGTAAGATAGGCGAGTTGACTTTGGGTTGGTACCCAACGAAATCGAGGAGTTAAAGCAATGGCAGCCGTGTGCGATATCTGCGCCAAGCGCCCGGGTTTTGGCCACAACGTGCCATGGTCGAAGAAAAAGACTCTGCGCCGCTGGGACCCCAACATTCAACGGGTTCGTGCTGTGATCAACGGCACACCTCAGAGAATGAACGTGTGTACGTCCTGCATTAAGGCAGGCAAGGTCTCTCGTTAAGAGATTCTGATGCGACACCCGCCCGAAAGGGCGGGTTTGTTGTTTCTTAGGCCAAAATTGTCTGCTCAAGGCACTAGTCTCAGTGGAGGAGGTTCGATGACAACTTGGAAGACGAAAGCGTTTCAGGATCTGGCAGTCCCTTTAACGAAGGCGATTGGCCCTGAGTCTGCTCAGCAGTTCCTGAAGCTCAACTGCGAGACCTGCGGTGACTTGCTTCGCCTTCTTCCGCGGCATTTCATGTCGGGGACCGAGTTGACTGATATTCGTTCTTTGATTGCCCGCCACCAGGGGGACGATGAATATGTGGCTTTGCTTGCGCGTATCTCGAATGTGCACATAAAAGGCGAATTTCCGCGTCAGCGCGTGGAGGTCACTCTTTCGGATGGGCATGGATCGCTGACAGCAACCTTCTTCGGTCAGAAGAAGTACCTTGAATACTGGCAACGTCTTCTTTCCCGATCAGAACGTGGGATCTTCGCAGGGAAAATCGGTTGGTTTCGGAATTATCCTCAACTCACACATCCGGCATTTGCGATGGTCACTAAGAACGGTTTTCTAGGCAATGATGAAGCTCAAGAGATGGCTACGGCTGTGGGTGAGAAGTCTTTCATTGGACTCTATCCCCAGACATCCAAACTCATGACCTGGGTTGTCGCGAAGTCTATTAAGACCTGTTTAGGCTTGATTTCTGGGTTGGAGGATCCCCTACCGAGGTGGGTGCGCGACAAGGCGGAAGTCTCCGACCTCTTACTGGCTTTCCATCAGGTTCATACCCCGATGAGTAAGAAAACCTATGACAAAGGGGTTCAGCGCCTTCTTTTCGATGAGGCCTTTGCGACCCAAGTAGCAATGGCTTATCGTCGCCAGGATTCCTCCAAGCACACCGCCATTCCTCGGCTCGTTGGTCCAGACGGGCTCCTGACCGCCTTTGATGCGCACTTACCCTTCACACTGACTCATGAACAGATCGAGATCGGGAAAGCGATTACTGAGGATCTAGGAAAGACCCGTCCCATGCAGCGTCTTCTCCAAGGAGAAGTCGGCTCTGGTAAAACCGTCGTTGCTCTACGGGCAATGCTGACAGTGGCCGATGCAGGCGGTCAAGCCGTCCTCCTAGCTCCCACAGAAGTCTTGGCTGTCCAGCATGCCTACACTGTCATGGAGTTGATGGGCGAACTCACACATGGTGACCTCATTACTGCTGGTCCAACTACCGATGTTGTTCTGTTGACTGGGTCCATGACAGCCGCAGCAAAAGGGGCTGCCATCGCGAAGATCACTAGCGGTGAAGCGGGAATCATTATTGGAACCCATGCCCTTCTGAGTAAGGGCGTCCAGTTCGCGGACCTAGGATTAGTGGTGGTCGATGAGCAGCATCGTTTTGGGGTGGAGCAGAGAAATGCTCTCGCCGATCAAGGTACGACCCGTCCTCACATCTTGGTGATGACGGCTACACCGATCCCACGATCGGTTGCGATGACTATCTTTGGCGACCTGGATATGTCCACACTAGTCGAGATTCCCGCAGGCAGGGCACAGGTGACGACCACTGTGGTAGATGTCAAGGCAAAACCAGCCTGGGTGGACCGCGCCTGGGAGCGAGTACGAGAAGAGGTAGCCCGGGGGCGTCAAGTCTTTGTTGTGGCTCCCAAAATCGATCCGACCGACAAAAACGAAGGAACCTCGGTCGTCGAAGCTGCTGGCATGCTCACTGCGGGGCCTCTGGCGGGCCTGAGGCTTGCTGTTCTGCATTCTCGGCTGCCAACCTCGGAGAAGACAGACATCATGGCTCGGTTCACTGCCGGTGAGATCGATGTTCTTGTTGCCACATCGATGATCGAGGTGGGTGTGGATCAACCTAATGCTTCGATGATGGTTGTCTTCGACGCCGAGAGATTTGGTATCTCACAACTCCATCAGTTACGGGGACGAATCGGGCGAGGGGAGTATCCCGGAGTCTGCATACTTCTGACTCAAGCAGAGGAGGAAACCCCGGCAAGAGAAAGACTCGAAGCTGTCGCTCAGACCCGAGATGGCTTCGAACTAGCGAAAGCCGATCTGGCTCAGCGCCGCGAAGGGGATGTCTTGGGGATGAATCAATCAGGGCGGCGCAGTTCACTTCGGCTGCTCAAGGTTCTTGAACACGGCGAGATCATCGACCTTGCCCGCGGCCTTGCGGAGGAAGTCGTACGTCGAGATCCGCTCATGACAGATCCTGGAATTGCAGATTATGTGGCAGATGTTGAGGCGCGTGCTCAAGCAGACCTCATTGAGTCGGCTTGATTCAGCGATACTTCTCGATGGGATCTTGACCAAAGAAGAACTTACGGGCTGTAATCGAATGGACGAAGATTCGAACGAAAGTAGTCTTCACCGTGGGAACCCACGGCTTTAATCTCAGAGCCTCAACCTGAGCAATCTCATCAGGATCGGTGATAGGAGCAGCGTGTCCGCGGGCGACCACAGAATAACCTGCCGTCTCACCCCAGTGATCGATTTCGAAGGTGACCAGGCTGTGAGCCTTCAGATTCGACAGTTTGGATCCATCAGCAGTCCTGAAGACGATGGATTCGCCGTCAACCGCATAGTTGACTGGGTAAATATCCACGCCAACTTCGTCTTGGACACCGAGGCGGCCAAGACGATCCGCGGCGAGCAGATCCCAAGCTCTGTCCATGTCGAGAAATGCGACTGGGGACTCATTTTCTGTCATGATTCGATTCTTTCACGTAATCTTGAATGGTGACTAGGATTATCGCAGGTTCATTGGCCTCCCGGCGAATTGCTACACCCGCTGGGCCCGCGACTCGTCCCACCACTGATCGGGTCAGGGAGTCAGTTTTTTCCTACCTTGCATCTTACCTGGGTGTGGTTAACCGCGTTGCCAGTGAGCAGTTATCCCAGTGCCGTTTCCTTGATTTGTACGCGGGTTCTGGTGCCGTGGGGCTTGAAGCTCTCAGCCGGGGAGCCGAGGTGACCTGGGTCGACAAACACACTGCTCGTCTCATTAAACAGAATCTGGAAACCCTCTCCGTCCACGGCGAAGTCCTAGGGATGGATGTGGCGAAGTTCCTTGTTCGTGAGCCCACAAGCTTTAACATCATTTGGATGGATCCTCCCTATGAGATGCCAAATGACCTTGTTGAGGCAATTCTCGGGCAAATCAACACCCGCGGCTGGCTTTGTGAGCCTGGATGTGTGCTTGTTGAGAGATCGGGACACAGTTCTGCGGTAGAGTTTCCTGAGAGTTTCCTAAAGGTCTCAACCAGGCGTTACGGAGACACCGTCATTTTCCATGCAGAGAAGGGAAGTCAGTGAAGGCAGTCGTGTCGGGATCCTATGACCCATTCACGCTCGGCCACCACGACATCGTGGCGCGAGCCTCGCAGCTCTTCGATGAAGTGATCGTTGCTGTCGGGGTTAATCTTGGAAAACAGACCATGTTTGATTTAGATTTACGAGTTGAGATGGTACGCACAGCGGTCGCTGGTTTTGATAATGTTTCCGTAGCTGCGATGGAGGGGCTCCTGGTGGATTTCTGTCGCGAACACCAGGCCAACGTCGTAGTCCGCGGAGCGCGGGGCGGGGCAGATTTCGAGGCAGAGTGGTCTATGGCAATGATGAACACATCATTGGGGGAAGTTGAAACCGTAGTTCTGCCTGCCAGCACATCTGTGAGCTTCATTTCGTCCACCTTGGTAAGATCCATTGCCCGTGCTGGCGGAGACGTGTCACCTTACGTACCGTCTAATGTCAGTGCGCTAATGCAAAAGGAGTTGTAATGGCTGAGACTACTGCGACCGAACGTCGTTTGAGAGACCTCAAGAGGTCGATTGTTGAGGCTCGGGCCGTGCCGATGTCTGCGTCATGCATGTTGAACCGTGCTGACACCTTGGCTGTGATTGATTCCATCATTAACGGGCTGGAGGAAGACCTCGAATCTCGTGCCAAGGTGGAATCCGCGACATCGTCTCGGCGCGGCTGGGATATCGTCGACCAAACCGAGATCGTACAAGAGGCGAGAACTCGAGCGGCACGTATCGAAGCCAAAGCCAAGGCTGAGCAAGAAGAACTGCTCGCTGAAGCTGACCGGTATGTGGAGACTCGTTTGGCTGCCTTCGAAGCTGAACTGCAAGTGACCCTGTCCCGCGTGGGAGTCATGCGGGAGAGGCTGATGAGCAGAGTCAAGGAAGAAAACGACGAAGAGTCCCATACGACAATCATGCCGAGGTGGAATCTCTAAGCCATGAGCACAGAATTTGAACTCAGTCTTGTTGATTTGAAGAGAACACCAGGCTCGCTCAAAGACTTCTTTTTCGAAGCTGGCTTTGATGAGCCGGTTGACGTGGGACTCATCAGTCTGCCGCAGGGGCGCCCGATCGCGGTCGAAGGAAACCTGCAAAGTGTCGGTGATGGAGTGCTGGTCACCGCCAGCGCATCCGGCGAACTCGACTACCAATGCGCACGATGCCTCAAGTCTTTTTCTGATGAGGTTGAGGTGGACATCTTGGAGATGTTTGTTTATCCCGAACATGAGAAGGATTACGAGGAAGAAGAAGTCGGAATCATCACTGAAGAGATGATCGATCTCACCGACTGTATCCGTGAGGCTGTGATCCTCGACCAACCGCTCAACCCCGTGTGTTCCGCCGACTGTCAGGGGCTGTGCACCCATTGCGGGGCTGACCTGAATTCCGATCCCGATCATCACCATGATGAACCGGCAGACTCGCCTTGGATGTCACTGGGGCAATAGGGTAAGATACTCTAGTTGTCCGCGGAGAATTCCGGCGGAAAAAGTTGAAGGAGTCGACCAATGGCTGTCCCGAAGAGGAGAATGTCGCGCGCGAATACTCGTGCCCGCCGTTCGCAGTGGAAGGCAAAGATGGCTACATTAGTCACCTGCGCTAATGCTGCTTGTGGTGCCAAGCATCTGCCCCACACAGCGTGCCCCTCATGTGGGCAGTACGGTCCCCGCGGTTCGAGGCGCCAGGTACTTCAGGCGTAACCCAATGTGAGCCGCCTTTCCGATCGTCTTGATGAGTTGGGAATTAACGTCGATTCTCAGCTCATGGATCTTGCGTTCACTCACCGCTCGTGGGCTTATGAGAATGGGCGCGGAGCCACCAATGAACGCCTAGAGTTTCTCGGTGATGCAGTCCTGGGAGCTGTGGTCACCGAGTTCATTTTTCATACCTATGCAGACCGCATGGAGGGCCAGCTTGCCCGCCTTCGTGCTGCTGTTGTCTCGGGCCAAACTCTGGCTCAGTGTGCACGTGAATTAGACCTTGGCACCAATCTGAAACTGGGAAAGGGTGAAATCGCCACCCACGGTGATACCAAGGATTCCATCCTTGCTGATGCTTTCGAAGCAGTGGTTGGAGCCATTCACCTTTCCGGCGGTTTCCCGGCCACCGCAGTCTTCATGTCCAGTGTTCTTGGTCCAGTCATCGAAGATGCGGCATCCAGAGGAGCATCCCTGGACTGGAAATCAAGCCTCCAGGAGTTAACCGCCGCCATGAACCTGGGGATTCCTGTCTACACCGGTGATGCTACCGGCCCTGATCACGAACGTGTCTTCACCGCAGAGGTTCACATTCACGATCAAGTCTTAGGGACTGGGACAGCAACGTCCAGGCGAGGTGCAGAGCAGCATGCAGCCGAAATTGCCTACGAAGCCCTCACGGCATCCGGACAGGAGTGAAGGTGATTCGAGACTTCATCGTGAGGCATTGGAGGAGTTTTGGCCAACTCGTACGTTTCTCCATTGTCGGCGCTTCCGGAGTGCTGGTGAATCTCCTGGTCGCCTACGGCGCCAGAAAGGGAGCACCGCTGATCTGGGCGAATGCTGAACCTGAGAATGTGTGGCTTCCGATCCCAGGCACTGTGTATAACATCCGCTGGTTCCTCGTCTTTTCGGTGGTTGCCTTTGTTGTGGCCAATCTGTCGAACTATCAGCTCAATCGGATGTGGTCTTTCAAATCCAAACTCCATGCAGGATGGTTAGTTGAGTTTCTTCCCTTCTTCGTTGTGGGTTTGGTGGCCCAAGGGCTGGGCATGATAATCGAACAGCTTCTGATGCATCCCAACTCACCGATCGGTCTGCCGAGCTCAGTGTTCGACAACACAACAGGATTTCGAACCAAGTGGTACTGGGCACACCTGATAATGATCTTTGTTACTCTCCCGGTCTCATTCCTGCTGAACAAGTTCTGGACTTTCAAGGCAATCAGGAAAGAACCCACCGAGATGGTCAGTGAGGCAGACGATGTATCTTAAGAGACTCACCCTGCGCGGTTTCAAGTCTTTTGCCTCAGCGACGACCCTCGATCTTGAACCGGGAATCACCTGTGTTGTCGGCCCTAATGGATCAGGAAAATCCAATATCGTTGATGCGCTCGCCTGGGTCATGGGGGAGCAGGGAGCAAAGACCTTGCGCGGCGGTTCGATGGAAGATGTCATCTTTGCCGGGACCTCCACCAGGAAACCGCTCGGGCGTGCAGAAATCCAACTGACCATCGACAATAGTGATGGGGCCTTGCCCATCGACTACACCGAGGTGACGATCTCTCGTACGAAGTTCCGCAACGGTAACTCGGAGTATGCCATCAACGGGACAAGCTGTCGGTTATTGGATGTACGGGAGTTGCTGGCTGACTCCGGTATCGGACGCGAGATGCACACCGTCATTGGACAAGGTGACTTGGAAGAAATCCTCCATGCCACCCCCGAGACTCGCCGTCGGATCGTGGAAGAAGCTGCGGGGGTACTCAAACACCGAGAGCGCAAAGAGCGTGCCCTGCGCAAGCTTGAAGCAACCGAGGCCAATCTGAATCGTCTGACAGATCTCATCGCTGAGATCCGGCGTCAACTCAAGCCGCTGGGCCGTCAAGCGGAGGTCGCCAAGCGCGCCAGTGTCGTCCAAGCCGATCTTCGCGATGCCAAAGCCCGACTGCTGGCTGACGATATCGCCCAAGCACACGAGATACTGGTCACTGAACTGGCAGATGAACAGAAGGTACTCAACAAGCGTGAGCAGGTGGAAGCCGAACTCGGCAAACACCGTCAGCTTGAGGACGACTGGCGCAAAGCCATGTCCGACCAGGATTTAGCCTACCGCCGCATCCAGGAGACTTGGTTCCTGCTGTCGGGGATCACCGAGAGAGTGAATTCCATCCTGACTCTCGCAGAAGAACGAGTACGCAACGCCGAGTCCATGCCTGTCATGACCCCGAACCCCGACCGAGATCCAGAGACACTGATCGCCCAGGCTGAGCGGATCTTGGAGGGTGAATCCCAGTTAGTCTCCCAGATCACCAGCCTCCAAGGCGCCTTAGAAGAAGCCACAGCACGCCGGGTAGACATGGAGGCTCAATCCGCTCAGGCGGAGAAGGATTTCGCGGTTCAGACTCTGGCAAGCTCCGCTACCCGGGAAACCAATGCACGCCTAGCCGGCCAAGCAGCATCGGTGAAGGCACGCCTGGAGTTAGCAAGTACGCGTTTGGAAGAACTGAAGACTGCCCTGGCACTTGCCCAAGAACAAGCGGATCAGGCGACCAAAGCCCTCGACGAATTCAGCCAACCATCCAACCAAGCCGAGAATCGGGCGTCGTTGGTGACTGAACTCGAACAAGCCCAAGCCGATGTCAAAGCCGCTGCGGAAGCGCTCGAATTGGCTCGCACCCACACCCAGGAATTGGCGCAGCTTCAGGCAGGCCTAACTGCCCGCTGCGATGCCCTCAAAATGGCTCAACACACTGATGGGAGTTCCTGGATTTCCGCACAGGATGACCTGGCAGGAATCCTCGGCTCCGTAGCATCCATGATTGCTGTGGAGTCCGGCTACGAGCGGGCTGTTGCGGCTGGACTCGGCAGCGGAACCCAAGCTATCGCCGTACGCGATTACTCCACCTCGATTAATGCAGTCCAAGCCCTCAAACGTAGTGATCATGGTCGAGCTGGTCTGTTGATCCTTGGTTCCCAAGGTATACCGGCGCCCGCGACCCTGCGCGGAACTAAGCCGTTAATGTCTGTCATCACTGGAGACACAGCAGTTCTGGCGGCCTTGGCTCACCTGATGGCCGATACCTATGTTGTGGACTCGCTGGATGACGTACGAGCAGTCCTCGATCAGCGCCCGGACGTTACCGTGGTCACCCGCGATGGTGATTGCGTGAACTCCTGGTTGATGACTGGAGGCTCGGATTCGGCTGACTCTGCTATTCAGATTGCCTCGAACCTCGCAGCAGCCCAAGCCGAACTGGCGCTGGTGACTGAAAAGATCACCGCTGCGCAAGCGACTACCCAGAAGGCACAGGCTGATCTTCAGACAGCAGCTTCCGTGGTTGAAGAAAAAACCTCGCAGCTTCAGCACAGGGATCTTGCCCAGGGGGAAGAGGATCGTCAGCGGGCCGCAGCAGAGCAAGCCGTGATGGTTGCCAAAGCCCACGCAGATCGACTTGCAGCACAACTCACAGGAGCAGAACAGGACTTAGCAGCCGATCATAGCCTGTTGACTACACTGAATGACCAGGTGGCGGCAGCGAAAACGACCTCTGATGGTGTCGCCCCCGACCCGAAACTGAAGGAAGAACTCGCACAGTCGGCGCGTACGGCACGCCAAACCGAGATGGAAGCCCGCTTGGCCTTGCGTACTATGGAGGAGAGAGTACGTTCCTTGGAGGGGCAGGCGGAATCCCTGAGAAGGATGGCCGAGTCCGAAACGGCAGCGAGATCCGAAGCTGAACGACGAACTGCAGCCATTCGTGACCAGGCCGAGCGAGCTCGGTTGG
>Ga0123356_10006908_pt1 | contig 11403 bp, 10 predicted proteins | sample TergutEmb28metaG_2_FD_92546 | JGI IMG/M metagenome (GOLD analysis project Ga0123356, IMG submission 92546) | Embiratermes neotenicus P3 segment gut microbial communities from Petit-Saut dam, French Guiana - Emb289 P3 | ecosystem: Host-associated > Arthropoda: Insects > Digestive system > Gut ... | reverse complement strand
TTGAAGCCCAGAAAACCCAAATGGGGCAACTGGAATCACAACTGGCTCAGATTGCTCTTCAGCAGTACCAGGACCGCGGTCTAAACTCGACTGTCGCCATCATGACCAGTACGTCGACAGATGATTTCATCAGCTACCTCACTGTCATGCAGCAGGTCACCGACACTGCGAATACATTGTTCACAGCCCTTCAGCTCGAGCAGGGGACTCTCGCTGATCTGGAGCGTAGTGAGAAAGCCGCTGTTGAGACCATCCAGCGCGAACAAGCCACCTTAGAGTCTCTCGACCGCGAAGCCAAGAACCAGATCTCCGAAGCCAACTCCTTGCTGCGCAACATGACAGTCGTCGTGAGCGGGACCGCAAGGGTTGGCTCTCTCTATGGATACAACGCTATCGGCAAGGGCTCCAAGGATCCCTATGCAGCGGTGCCGAATCCCTCCAGGGATTTGAAGTCTCCCATGGATCGCTATCTGATGACGTCGGCTTTTGGGATGCGTATCCATCCTATTTCCGGGGCTTATCACTTCCATGATGGTATGGATATGGCTGGCCCATGCGGAACCGCGATTTTGGCTCCTGCGAACGGTCTCGTCCTGGATTACTACTGGGGCGGAGGCTATGGTAATCGTCTGGTAGTCGATCATGGCATGGTCGGCGGACGCCACATCGTCACAAGCTTCAATCACCTCTCAGCAGGCATCGCAAAGCCAGGTACCTCTGTTGTTCAAGGACAGGTAATTGCCCTAGTCGGAACCACTGGAACCTCGACCGGCTGCCACCTGCACTACATGGTTTGGGCTGACGGGGAGATGGTCAATCCGGCGCTTTTCGTACCACGCTAATCTGGGTCTCAATAGTCCAAGAAGCACTGTGCAAAGAAACAATGAAATGATGATGTCCGAAGCTGTCCATATTGCGCCCTGGATTGGATCATCGACTGAATTTCCCTTAGAATTTCCTCAGGAACAAAGTTAATTAGGTTGTGAAGGTAGATAATGACGCGAGTGAGACAACTAGCGATGGCAGTTCTTTCTGTCATCCTGGTCGGGGGTCTTGTATGGATAGGGACAGCCACATCGCAAGCGGACGAGCTCACCGATGCGAAAGCACGCTTGGTGGCACTCCAGGGGGAAGCCAGCAAAGCGAATGAGGAGTATAACCAAACCCAGGCCAAACTGGATGCGGCCCAGGCGAGGCTGACCCAGATTTCTGATGAGATGGATCTTCAGAGGGAAAAAGTTGAAGTCCTTCGGGCCCAAGTCGCCGTACTGACTCTTCAGCAATTCCAGGATCGCGGGACCTCATCCACCATGGCACTATTCACCAGTCCCAATCAACAAGCGGTCGTTGAACGTCTCATCATGACAAATATGGTCGCTGACACCACCACAGCGTTATTTCAGAACTATATTTTGAGCCAGTCTGAACTAGACAACCTGCTTCGAGAGCAGAAGGCCACCATCGCCTCCATTGAGGCAGACCGCGCCAGACTGAAAGACCTCAAAGACAAAGCTGCCAAGAAGGTCCAAGAAGCCGAGTCTCTGGTTAACCGGCTCACAGCAGCTCAGCAGGCTGCCTTGTCCAATGCGAACGCCGCTGCTTATGCAGGGGGCAACAGTTCATCGAAGGTTCATAACCCGCCTCCACCGGTCAAGAACGGCGCAGCGGCCCAAGCAATCGTTAACTGGGCGATGGCCCGCGTCGGCTACCCCTATGTGTACGGAGGGTCAGGACCGCGCGGTTATGACTGTTCCGGATTCACCATGTCAGCCTATTCCTCGGTCGGTATCAAGCTTCCCCATGGTGCGGGCGGTCAGTTCAACTATGGCCGGGCGGTCTCGAAGTCAGATCTTCAACCCGGTGACCTTGTTTTCTTCTATTCCGGCCCTGGCCACGTAGGTATCTACGTCGGCGGCGGAATGATCGTAGATGCCCGCAACGAGCGTGTCGGAGTGGTCTACACATCCATTAATGCAGGGATGCCCTTCGTGGGTGCCAGGCGCCTGCTGTAGCCTAGACCGTTCCATTTTCATCATCGTCACGCGGTGCGTGAGTGATATGCCACAAACACAGTGTTCCCCCCGCAATGAAACACCCCACACTGACCCACCCAATCCACAGCGGTAAGCCCATCGGAGCAATCTTCGCCACTGCGACAACAATGCCGATGACAATCAGGGACAGCCCCCACATCATGATGTGTGACATCCTCCAGGTGGTGTGAGGTACCTCCCGGTAGGACTCATCGTCATCATAGAGATTTAAGTGAAAGTCGGGAAGAGGCCCTTCCACCTGGGCAGCGGGCGTCACAGCGGGCTTCGCAGGCGGCTGTACAGCAGGCGTGGAAGGCTCCCACTGCTCATCGAACTCTTTCTGTACGATCTCAGCAAAGGTCTTGTCCTCATCGCGCACACCAATGATGATACTCGGTTAGGAAGAAACCCTTGAACCGCAATTGGTTGGCTTGAAATAGTCGAGGGTTCAGACGTACCCTTATGACCGTCGGAAGGACTATAAAAGTGTTGTACACCGTGGTGAAGTATCTCCTCAAATTCTTGGTCTTCATCTTGTTCTGGCCCATTTATCGAGGCAAAGAGAATTTCCCAGCAACCGGACCAGCCGTTATCGCTGGGAATCACCTCGGTGCCGGTGAAGCCATCATGGTGTTGGCATCGTCACCGGTTCAGGTGACCTTCCCGGGAAAGAAGGAACTCTTCCGTACCGACACCTTGGTCCATAGATTCGTAGCCTGGTTTCTCAAGGCGATCCATCAAGTACCGATCGACCGCACAGGAGGCCAAGCAGCCACCGAGGGCTTAGAACAGGTCCTTACTGTGCTGGATAGGGGAGACTTCGTTTCTATTCTTCCTGAGGGCCACCGTTCCCCGGATGGACGGCTCTACAAGGGCCGCACTGGTGTTGCCCGCATCGCCTTAGCTTCGGGTGCCCCCATCATTCCTTTCGGGTGTTTTAATACCCGCTTCGTCAAGAAATGGCTGCCCTTCCCCTGGATGTACCGCCCCGAAATCCGAATCGGGGAACCCTTTTCGATTGATCCGGAAATCCGTGAAGCCTACCTCACCTCAACTGACTATGACGAAACTCACAGGATTCTTCGGCAGACAACCGATGAAATCATGCGTCGTATCCAAGAAATCACCGGACAAGAGATGGTCGACGAATACTCCTACAACCCCAAAAAGCATAAGCCTCACAGTTGATTTGGCTGATCAGGTCCATGACACGATACCCTAAGGGATGTGAACCCGACCGTACCATCCCTGGATTCTCTGATCGCCCTCAATCCGGCCCAGCAGCCTGCCTACGAGGACCAAGCCCTAGTCGCTAAGGTCTTGGACCAGTTGCGTTCTCTTCCTCCGCTGGTATTTGCCGGAGAATGTGATGCCCTCAAACACAAGCTTGCCGAGGCAGCCCAGGGACGAGCCTTCGTACTCCAAGGCGGAGATTGCGCCGAAACATTCGACTCTGTGACGGCTGCCTCCATTCGAGGACGTTTGCGGGTGCTGCTGTCGATGGCGATCGTTTTGACCTATGCCGCGGAGGTTCCAGTGGTGAAGATCGGGCGGATTGCCGGTCAGTTCGCCAAGCCTCGATCCTCAACAACCGAAACCCGTGATGGGATCACCCTGCCTGCCTACCGAGGCGATGCGGTCAACGGTTTCGAGTTCACTGAAGAAGCACGCCGCCATGACCCCGCGAGGCTTCTCCAGGTTTACAATGCTTCCGCCGCGACACTGAATCTGGTGAGGGCTTTCACCAAGGGCGGTTTCGCTGATCTGCGGGCGATGCATTCGTGGAATTCGGACTTTATTCGTACGGCGAAGGTCTCCGGAAGGTACGAACAACTCACCTCCGAGATCAATCGTGCACTGGCCTTCATGATCGCCTGCGGGGTTGATGATGAATCCTTTAGGACCGTGGACTTCTTCGCCAGCCACGAAGCGTTGCTGATCAACTATGAGCACTCCCTGACCAGAATTGATTCACGTACCTCCACTCCGTACAACGTTGGAGGCCACCTACTGTGGATCGGGGATCGTACCCGCCAACTCAACGGAGCACATGTCGAATTGCTGAAGTCTCTGCGCAATCCAGTCGGGGTCAAGATCGGCCCCAGTGCGAAGGCTTCCGATATTGCTGATCTGGTAGAAACCCTGGACCCCACCGCAGAACCGGGCCGGCTTACGATTATCTCCCGCATGGGGGCCACCAAGGTACGTGATCTGCTTCCACCGGTCATCGAAGCTGTTGAAGCTACTGGGCGCAGGGTCTGTTGGGTCTGCGATCCCATGCACGGCAACACCTTCAGTTCCGCGAATGGCTATAAGACTCGGGCTTTCACCGATGTAGCCGAAGAGGTCAATGGATTCTTCGATGTCCATGCAGGTCTGTCCACATGGCCTGGCGGTATTCACGTCGAGCTGACCGGTGATGATGTCACTGAGTGTGTGGGAGGGGTCGCCGATCTTCATGAGGAGGATCTAGCGCATCGCTACGAGACAGTCTGTGACCCGCGGCTCAACCGTACCCAATCCCTCGAACTGGCCTTCTTGGTCGCGGATCGCTTGTCGATGATGGAGAGGCGCCGCGTTGACTTTGTGGGAATGGACTTCTAACCTGCGAAAATCCCGCGACGCGACTAGGCTAAGCACATGGATTTACGAAGCGATACCCTCACCAAACCGACTCCCGAGATGCGCCAAGCGATGGCGATGGCTGATGTGGGAGACGATGTCTTTGGAGAAGACCCCACGGTAGCCCGCCTAGAGGCCATGGGTGCCGAGTTGCTGGGTCACGAAGCAGCCCTGTTTGTGGTGTCAGGGTCGATGGCTAACCTACTGGGGTTGTGGCTGATTGCCGAGCCTGGGATGGATGTTCTCTGTGATGAGAGGGCACATATCGTACGCGCTGAAATGGGTGCCCACGCTTTATTGCATGGGATCACCACCCGTACTTGGACCTCCGATGCCGGGGTGACGCGCTTGGAGGATATCGAACCCAAGGTGTCCTTCACAGGCGGTTACCTCGTCAAGACGGCTGCCGTTGAGATCGAGAACACCATGAACTTCCATTCCGGTGCGATTCAGCCGTTGGACAACTATCTCGCCATTGCCGATTACTGCGCGGACAATGGGCTGAAACTCCACCTCGATGGAGCCAGGCTTGCCAATGCCTGTGTGGCACTTGGAACTAACCTTGCTGATTTTTCGAGCCGGGCAACAACAGCGACTCTGTGTTTGTCGAAGGGATTGGGAGCCCCGGTCGGAACCCTACTGGCATCAAGTCGTGAGAATATCGCTCGGGCCCGGATCCAGCGCAAGAGACTCGGCGGAGGCTGGCGCCAAGCTGGAATTCTCGCAGCAGCAGGAATCTATGCCCTGGAGAATAACATCGACCGCCTAGCCGATGATCATCGTGCGGCATCAGCATTCGCTGACCAAGTACGCACCTGTGCCCCGTGGGCGGTCAGCGCAGAGATTCCCACCAATATCGTGATCATCCAAACAGGGTCCTGCTTAGCTGATGAGATTATTCTGCAGGCAGCAGCACAGGGGCTAATGCTGACGAAGATGGGGGAGCGACTTGTCAGAGCAGTTGCCTACCTCGGTGCCAGATACGAGGATGTGGTGGAATCCGGCAAGATACTGGGTTCAATTCTCAAAGACGTGGACCCATCATGAACATCACACATCTTGGACACTCCTGTGTCTTGATCGAAACAGAGAATCTGAGGATCCTTATCGATCCGGGCAACTTCTCTACAGCCTGGCATGATGTGGTCGACCTTAATGTCATCCTGGTGACTCATAAGCATCCCGATCACATTGATCCGGTCCATATCTACCCGCTGATAGCGAACAACCCTGATGCACAGTTCCTCGTTGAACCCAGTATCGTCGAAGCCTTGGACCTCCCCACAGCCCAGAAGCTCGTGGCGAACTCCAAGACATGGATCCAAGGCACCCTCATCGAGGCTGTCGGAGGTCTTCACGCCATCATCCACAACGAGATCCCCAGGATTGGAAACGTCGGTGTCGTGCTGCGTACAGAAGGTGAACCCAGCCTCTTTCATCCCGGCGATGCCATCGATATGGCACCACCGGACATCGACATCCTCGCTGTCCCGGCCCATGCACCCTGGTGCGCGATGAAGGAGACCATTGACTTCGTTCGAGCAGTCAACGCCAACCAAGGCTTCCTGATCCACGACGGCCTGATCAACGAACGCGGCTGGACCCTGACCTACAACCGCCTCACCGAGATGACTACCACCGCTTTGACCGATCTGCGGGACGGCCAACCAGTCATACTCTAAGCAGACCCCATGGTGGGCTACTCTGGTAATTATGATTCGCAAACTAATAACCGCAGCTACGTGCGCTCTTGTGCTTGCCAGCGTCATGGGAGTTGCTGGGTGTACCCCTGCGATTGTGGAACCAACACCGGCACAGTCTTCTCAGGCTCCCATTCCTACTCCCTCGCAAACCACCTCGGATTCCGCAGCGGTTGGCTCGATCCTCTTCGCCCATAATTCGGTCGGCCAAAACATCATCGACGGGATGAATGCCATCGATGATGGTCTTTTTGTTGGTGCGTGCGATACACCCTTCGGTGTGGGAATCAGGGAATGCACACTGGGGTTCAATGGTGATCCGACAGCGAAACTGGCCGCATTTGAGCGCATGATGAGAGACATCGGAGCCGAATCCCAGATCGCGATCTTCAAGCTCTGCTATGCGGATTTCCAAGCTGATACTGACATCGATGGACTCTTTGAGAAGTACGCGGCCACGTTCCGTACTCTTGCGCAGGCATACCCTGACGTCATCTTTGTGCATATGACAGCACCGCTTTATGCGTACGACGCCTCCTGGAATAACTGGGTCCAGCACAGCTTCAATGAGAAGCTTCGTGCGAACTACGGTGATCTCGTCTTCGATTTGGCAGCACTGGAGGCTCTCGGCTCCTCGGGGACGCTGACGGTATCCAGAGATGGTGTGACACCAGCCCTAGCGGCGCAGTGGAGTTTAGATGGTTCCCATCTGAACCCAGCAGGTAGCCAAGCCATAGCCCGTGCACTGGCCGAGTTTTTGAAGAAGACTTCTACACGATAATCAGCACCACAGTCGAACCCTCAGGAGCAAACTTCCCGGCACGCGGCTCGGTTCCTGAAGCAAGACCTAAGGGGATTCCGATGGGGTTTCTAACCTGGGCATCGACGACGAATCCGGCATCAGTGAGAACCTTTGTCGCATCTGCTCGTGTCATGTAGTACACACCGGGGACTTCGATCATGCGCGGTCCCTTGGAGATCACCAACTCGATGATGTCGCCTTTGTGCCCAGTGCCTTCGTTGGGAGTCTGGGAGACAACACTGCCGACGGGGATGTTCACGGAATACTCTTCGCCGGTGACGCTCACCTGGAACCCTTTGTCCGTCAGGGCCGTCGTGGCTGCCTCTTGAGCTTTGCCAACCTGAGATTCAATAGTGATCGGTTCGCGCCCCTTGGAGACAGATAGGTCGATCACCGTATTGGGCTTGAGTTGGTCACCAGCAGCCTCAGATGCGGAGATGACACTGCCTTCAGGATAGGTGTCGCTCCAGTCGCGGCTGATCGTACCAACAGCCAGATGGGAGCTGAGGATGGCATTTTTAGCCTCCTCTTCACTGAGGCCAATCACTGTGGGCATGGGGTACCTCTCCGGGCCCTTCGAGATGTAGACAGTGATTTCTGAGTTCTTCTTCACCCGAGATTCGCCCTGAGGAACCGTTCTGATCACCTGGCCTGCCGGGACGGTCTCGGAGTAGTCCTGCATCACAGCGACGGTTAATCCCACAGCTGCTAGCTCTGTACGGGCGACCTGCTCGGTCATACCATCCACGGGAGGAACATGGGTCCAACTCCAGATGAAGACCCAGCCGAGAATCCCTGTGACAACCAGAGTCGAGGCAAGGATGGCGACCAACGGTATGACAGGCAGTTTGCGGCGGGAGTCCGAGGGTTTCCCCCCGGGCGAGGATGGCTTTGCTGCAGCAGCGGTTTTTGGTCGGTTCTCTGCTGCTCTTTCCAGCTTAGTTGCCGAAGGATTCGCTGGTTTTCGTACGCCGGGCTGCGCCGGTTTCGGCACTCTGGCTGAGGCCGGACGTATCGGAGCCACCGGAGTCTGCTCGCTGGGAGTAATGCCTTCACGAAACTCCCGTACAAGATCAGCATCATCGAGGGTGCCTGCCTCCAGGCGGCGGCGAGCCTTCGCGATCTGGGCTTCAAGAACCCGGCCGTCCGGCGGACGATGGTCATCGTTGCGGGATGTACAGGCAGTGACCAGGGCATCGACATAGTTGGGGATCCTTGCCCGGGCTTGACCGCTCAGTGCTTGTGACGGAGGCGGGATATCTTCGTGCACATGCTTATACAGCACCTGTGATAAGTCCTCCCCAACATGGGGTTTCTTGCCTGTCAGCATCTCATAGAGCACCACGCCAGCCGAGTAGATGTCGGATGCTTTCGTGGCAGCTCCTGATTGGGGGATCTCGGGGGCAATGTAGCTCATCGTACCCATCAGAACATTCTGAGAAGCTGTGGTTGTCTGGGCGGTGGTGATCTTGGCTAAACCGAAGTCGGTGACCTTCACCGACCCGTCATTGGTGATCAGGACATTCTCAGGCTTGATGTCACGGTGAATGACTCCAGATTCGTGAGCTGCGGCAATGGCCTTGGCAACCTCATGGGCATAGGTCAGGGCAAGCGAGGGAGGCAGCGGCGCTGAGGAAGCAATGATCGACCTCAGGGATTGGCCCCGGACATACTCCATAACAATGTACGGTCGATCCCCAGCCATGCCTTGATCGAAGACAGCAACGATATTGGGATGGGAGAGGTTCGCAGCAGCACGGGCTTCCCGATCAAAGCGATTCACATAGTCCGGGTCACCGGCCAGCGCAGCGTGGATAACTTTAATGGCGACAGTACGTCCCAAGCGTCTGTCGATTCCCCGGTAAACAACAGCCGTACCTCCGCCATTAATGCGTGCGACTATCTCATAGCGGCCGTTGAGGACTGACCCTATGAGATTATCGACTGGTGGTACAGTCACATTCACTCCTGAAAATTGCACTAATGATCCATATTTGAGTGTAGGAGAATAGCTCCACAACTGGGTGAGGCGCACCGATGAATTCGTTTCCTATGGTACTTTACCCCTGTCTTGGGTTAGTCTGGATATCAGAGCGTACACAGCCGCGGGGGACCCTGACTGGAGTACACTGATTCTTTTCATCCGTAAGGAGATGCCTTTCTTGATCAAGCTCAATTCTCATCATCCCCTCAACAGCAACTTCCATGCAGCGGTTCAGTCCCGCTTGGATCGCTTCATTGCTGCCCAGCATGATCTGCTTGCTCTGACAGGGGATCGGCTCGATCTCGTCTGGGATCAGGTACGCCATTTTGCCGGTGGCGGTAAGAGGATACGCCCGGCGTTCTGCTACTGGGGGTACGTGGCTGCGACAGAGGGGAATGAGGAGCCTTCGAAGGCTGTCCTTGATGTGGCGGCAAGCCTGGATTTGCTGCATATGTCAGCCCTGATTCATGATGATCTTGTTGACGATTCCGATACTCGCCGAGGAGGGCCCTCTGCCCATCGTTTGGCGGAAGCTGTGCATCGGAACGAGCATTGGCAGGGGGACTCTGAGCATTTCGGAAAATCTGCTGCCGTACTCTTGGGCGACATTTTATTCACCTGGTCGGTCTCGATGGCCGAACAAGCATCGCTGTCGAAGGACCAGTTGAAGCGAGCCAGACCCTATCTCGATGTGATGAGGTCAGAGGTGCTGGCCGGCCAATTCCTCGACCTATTTGCCGAGACAAAACCGTTGAGTGCCGAAGATGTGATCGCTGATGCACGCATGGTGATGGAATACAAAACCGCCAAGTACACCGTCGCACGCCCTGTCCAGATCGGGGCTGCTTTGGGCATGGCTAATGAGGATATGCTCCAAAGTCTTGGCGTCTTCGGCAACCACATTGGCCAAGCCTTCCAGATGCGCGATGACGTCCTTGGGGTCTTTGGCGACCCTGAAGTCACCGGTAAGCCGGCTGGAGATGACATCCGTGCGGGGAAGAAGACCCTGATGATCGGCTATGCTCTGCGCGATGCTACTCCGAATCAAGTGATTCGGCTGGAGAATCTGCTGGGCAAGCAAGATCTGCGTGACTCTGAGATTGAGCAGGCTCGTCACATCCTGGTGTCCTCCGGCGCTGTTCAAAACACCGAGAAGGCCATCGCAGCAGAGGCCGCTGCAGGGATGCGGCTGCTGAACCGGCTCCACCTGTCAGCAGAAGGGACCCAAGCGCTCATGGGGTTAGTCCATGCCTCCGTGGAGCGCACCGCATGAGGATTTCCCAACTAGCTGCGGAATCCCGCCCCTTGTTTTCTTTCGAGTTCTTCCCACCGAAGGACGATGTCAGCGATGCCCAGCTCTGGCACACCCTGGAGAAGCTGGTACCCTTGCACCCCGACTTTGTTTCGGTCACATATGGGGCCAATGGCTCCCAACGCGACCGAACGATGGCGGTGACCACCCGGTTGTCCCAACAGACCCATATGAGAACCATGGGGCACCTGACATGTGTGGATCAGCCGGTCTCGGACCTAGTGTCGGTGTTGGATCAGTACGCGGAATCCGGGCTGGAATTGGTTTTCGCGATACGCGGGGACATGCCCGGCGGACCGACCGTACCCTGGGAAAAGCATCCTCAAGGCCTGGAGAACGCCACCCAGTTGGTGAGCCTGATCAAATCTCATTCAGATTTCTGTGTCGGAGTCGCAGCTTTCCCGGAAGCCCACCCGGCCCAGAATGATCCGGATCTGGATGCGAGGATTCTCAAAGACAAATGGGAGGCAGGAGCGGACTTCGCCATTACTCAGTTGTTCTTTGACCCGTTGGCCTATGTTCGCTTGGTGGACCGAGTCCGTTCACTGGGATGCGAGATCCCAGTCATTCCTGGGATCATGCCGATCACCATGATCTCTCAGGTGGTCAGATTCGCCGAGATGAGTGGTGCCGAGATCCCAGCGTCGGTGCGTGCTCGTCTGGATGAGGTAGCCGACGATCCTGCATCGGTACGGGCAGTTGGTACCCAGATTGCCACCGAGTTGTCGCAAGAATTATTGGAGCTAGGAGCCCCAGGACTGCACTTCTTCACCCAGAACCGATCTGCTGCCACACGGGCAATCATGAAGAATCTTTCAGCGGGCTAAGCCCGAATCCACCGATGGCTGCCGTAACGAGCGGCACTAGATGGGTGTGCTGGCAAGGCGACCATCGCTTCAGGCAGGCTGGACGCCTGCCGAGCGGTGGCAACGCAGCCAGCGCACTCAGCT
>Ga0123356_10006907_pt1 | contig 11405 bp, 13 predicted proteins | sample TergutEmb28metaG_2_FD_92546 | JGI IMG/M metagenome (GOLD analysis project Ga0123356, IMG submission 92546) | Embiratermes neotenicus P3 segment gut microbial communities from Petit-Saut dam, French Guiana - Emb289 P3 | ecosystem: Host-associated > Arthropoda: Insects > Digestive system > Gut ... | reverse complement strand
GACGCTGAGAGTCTATTATTCTCTATTCTATAATTCTGTAAAGTCACAAGCCAAAGGACTTAAAGGACATAAAAGACTTAAAAGGCCGATGGGTTTTGTGATTTTGATTTTTTTTGAGAGGTTTTATAGCTGAGTGAATATATTATATGGCGGAAGAGAGGCGCAAGAGCTGTATATGTTATAGACAACGTACTATTATGGTATTTCATTCCTCTTCCCGAAACAGATCCAAAAAACGCTTTTCGTACAGGTCAAAAATTTTCCATTTGTCGAGTTCATGCTTTAACTCTTTTGCTTTGTCTCGATTTTTGCTTTTGGCTACTTCGCTGAATAGGTGTTCAATTTTGTTCATCACGTATTCTGGAATTTTTTCTTCGGCAGGTTTCGATGGTGATTCTTCTGTTTGCGATAAAGAAAAATCTTCGCCGTTAAACATCTCCTCTCCCTCTTCTGTCATTGAAGGGAATACCTGACGCAGCCGCTCCTCTATTTCCGCGTAAGACTCTTCATATTCACCGCTTGCTTTTTCAAGTTCTGTTGTGTCAATATTAAATTTGGCGGCTTTGGCGAGAGTTTGTACTATCGCAAGAGAGCCCTTAGGATAAACTATAGCGCTTGCGTAAGAGGGTATAGTAGCCAGAATACACGCGGCCTCAATATCGCGCGAGGCGGCAATTCCAAGAAGAAGCCCGTTAAGGCCGCTTATAAATCCCTCTTGCATCGGTTCTATTCCGCAGGTTTGAAGATCACTGAGAAGCCGCATATTGTTTGCGGCGGCAAATATTTTTATGGGTGATTTATAACTCATCGGATAAGGAAACGCGGCGGCTGTAAAAATGCGCCGCGCTTTAATTTTATGCGCGACATCAAGCACCGCCTGCGCAACAGTAATAGCGTCTGAGCCGCCCATTTGTAAACTGCTCTCAAAAAAAACCATATTGGGATCATGCTGCTCAAGAAACAAACTTTTTGGAATTTCCGGAAAACTAACAAGACCGCCCATTACAATTACCTCTTCCGGCGAATAAAAGGGGGTCATATCAAGCTCCGCAAACAGATGAGCGCCAACGCTCTTGCGGATATACTCCATCGCGGTAAGCCCCACGTCCCCCATTCCAGGCCACGCGGCAAACATCACCGGCGGCTTGTCAAATTGCAGCATCTCATCGCCCATTTAGTTTCCTCTCGTTGAGGGGTCACTAATTAATAAGGCGCAATATGTATACCACAGGACGGATGCAGTCGTAATCACCGCGCGTCATAATCACCCACGGCGCTGCCGCGGGTTACTGATGTCACCCCGTTGGGGTGCGCAAAAAGCCGGAAAATCGCGGAAGACCGGCGAAGCCGGGCTGGAGACAGGGGGGTCGCCCCCCCCTCTTAAACATCTTTATCAATATCTTTATTTTTTATTTACCAATAATACGCCACTCAACCCGCCTATTACGACTATGACAAGCTTCATTTCCATCGCAATTAGGATCTACAGGACGTTCCTTACCATAAGAAGTCAGTTCGATTCTTGCGCCGTTAATACCGTAAGTAACTAAGAAATTACGAACAGCCTGCGCTCTTGATTCTCCAAGCCCTACGTTATACGCGGACGTTCCGCGCTCGTCGGCATGACCCTCCGCCATAACACGCAAACCGGCACGTTCACGCATCATATTTCCCGCTTTTTCCAAAGAAGCTATCGCTTCCGGACTCAGCGTGAACTGATCGTAGGCAAAGTAAATCGTTTCAAAGGCGGCTCTTATCTCCGCGTCAACATCAACTTCCAAAAAGCTTTCGGGTTCGTCAAAAACCGGCGCAGGTTCCGCTACAGCCGCAGGCGGCGGCGGAGGAGGAGGCGGAGGTTCCGGTGTAACCGTCACATTCTTTTTACCGCATCCAGACAACACAAACGCAAGCGTCAAAGCAAGCATCGCTAACTGTTTAACTTTCTTGTTCACCATGTACCTCCGCGAGTTAAATTTATAACATCCGACGACTTATCAATAAAAACTAAATTTATGTCTTAGTCATCACTTTATTAAAATATATCACTGATGGTGTTCTTTTGCAACATTTTATGCGCGGAGAAACAAAAAAAATGGTCATTTATTATTTTTTATATTATGAACAGCCAAAATTTCCCATCAAACGAGTATGAATTGATAGATCGTATCCAAAAATACCTCCCTGCCCCCTGTCAATTTAAAAACTCTTACGATGAGATGATAGGAGATGACGCCGCCATACGGGTGAACCGTACTGCGGGCGAGCGCCTTATAATCACTGCGGATATATCTGTTGAGGATGTTCATTTTTCTCTGCATACTATGAGTCTTGAAGAGGCCGCCTATAAAGCGATGGTCAGTAATTTAAGCGACTGCGCCGCGATGGGAGCAAAGCCGGACAGCGCGCTTGTACAGCTTGTTTTTCCTAAAACCCGCGCCGATATCACAGCGTCTGTCGAGAATGTATACAAAGGGATTGGAAGAGCGTGTGACAAATGGGAATTCCCTGTTGTCGGCGGGGATTTGTCGGGCGGTGACAAATGGACAATCGCCGTTACTCTCATTGGTTCGATAGCGTCGGGCGAACGGGTAATGAAACGAAGAGGAATTTGTGACGGCGACGTTCTGTGGGTCACCGGAATGCCTGGCGTCAGCGCCGCAGGTCTTGCGGCGCTGTTACAATGGGGACGCGAAAAATCCAACGGCAAATATCAGCAATTTGTAAAAGCCCATATCTCACCGGTCCCAAGAATAGACGAAGGCCGCGCTCTCGCGGCGAGTCAAGAGGTACATGCCATGATGGATCTCTCCGACGGTTTATCAAAGGATATAGCAACACTCTGTTTCGACAACAAGTTAGGATTTATCTTTGACAAACCGGCAGAAAAACAGGGTTCTGAGGAGATGAAGCTATTGGCTAAGGAGCTGAATTGTGACTGGAAGGAGTGGTTTTTTCACGGCGGTGAGGAGTATGAGCTGCTTTTTGCCTGCGCCCCCTCTTTTAATATTGAAATTCTCGATACGTTTTCTACCGTAAAACCGCTTCGTTTGGGCTGTTTCACCTCACAATTTTCAGGAGTCCGCCTCAGACACGGAGATGATACCATTGAACTTGAGCCCCGCAGCTGGGATCATGTAAAGGCAGCGCGCAAAATGTAATTGCGCAAAGGTCTGCCGTTTAGATATATTATAGTGGTGATTACGGGGACGCGGGATTTATCATACCCGCAAGTTTAGGAACAATCCCAATTGATCGCAATTAAAAACACAGCGCCGCTTTGATAATAGTTAAAATTGAGGTAATGATAGATGATGGAAAAAACGGTTTTGTTTTGGCTTGTTCAGTCTCTCATTGTTCTTTTTGGAATCGCGGTTGGGCACAGTTATCTGCTTTTGAGGCTCAGGCGTGAAGAGAACCGCAGACGGGAGCTTGAGATTATGCTCATGGAGAAAAGGTCTGAGGTGCTTAAGCAGAGTAAGGTGGCCGCTAAAGATCTTGAAGACGTTCTTTACAAAGCTAAGATTCAGCAGGAGATTGACGACATAATCCGCAAGGGCAATGTATAATGAAACGACTTTTGCTGGTGATATTTCTCATAGTGATCTCTGTACCCGCTTTTAGCCAAATCCGGTTTCGCGGCAGTGACGGCTGGGGGTGCTCCACTAACTATGAGCGCCTTTTTAATAATTTTAACCTCGAAACTTTCACCGGCAGTGTTTCAAAGGTAGATACTATCACGCCTATGACCGGTATGGGTGTAGCGGTTCGGCTGATTCTCGCCGTTGACGGCGGCGTCACTCTGCCGGTACATCTTGGCCCCTCGTGGTTCATCTTGAATCAAGATCTTAATTTTCCTCAAAATGACAAAATTGAGGTAAGAGGGTGCAGGGCGAGTATTTCGGGTTCAGAATTTGTTATGGCGGTGGAAGTGCGCAGAAAAGACCGTATTCTGCGCTTTCGGGACGATGACGGAAATCCGTTCTGGTGCGTCTTTCGCAGGAAATAACGATTATATCCCCTCAAAACACGCTTGCGCGAACTCCCAATTTGCCATATTTTCCACAAATGCCGTTATATAATCAGGCCGCCTGTTCTGGTAATCAAGATAATAGGCGTGCTCCCAAACGTCAATTGCGAGAAGCGCCGTTTGATTTTGCGCGAGAGGAGTCTCCGCGTTAGAAGTCTTGATAACCTTTATTGAAGACCCATCCTTTACAAGCCACGCGTAACCGCTTCCAAACTGCGCGGCAGCAGCGTCAATGAGCTCTTTCATACAATTATGAAAACTTCCAAACCCGCTGTTGATAGCCTGTAAAAGCTCACCCTGCGGCTTTTTTAACCCTCTGGGGTCTAAACTGTTCCAGTAAAACCAGTGATTCCAAATTTGCGCGGTGTTATTAAACAGTTTTTGAAACTCCGCGCTGCCTGCCGTCTCTTTAATGACCTGCTCAAGACCCATCTTTTCAAACTGAGTGCCTTTAATAAGCTCATTTGCGGTAGTTACATATTTTGCGTGATGTTTCTCGTAGTGAAAAGAGAGTGTTTTTTCGCTGATATAAGGCTCAAGCGCCGATTTGCTGTACGGCAGCGGCGGCAGTTCAAAGGGAGAAGCGGCGCGAACCTGACTAAGTCCTTTAATTTCCATTCTTTAACCCCTTATATTGATTGGTTTATTTATTTTATTTGGCGCAAATAATGTACCAAATCTGTTATTAATAAACCACAACTCTGTTGCGCCCCGCTTTCTTCGCTTCATAGAGAGCTTTGTCCGCTTTTTCAATGATTTCATCCGCTTTTCGCCCGCGCTTGGGAAAATCCGCTATTCCAAAACTCATCGACGTCTTTACCTCCCGGCCATCGGTGGTTTTGAAGACCATCGCCTCTATCGCTTCTCTTATTCTGTCAACTGTATCGTGAGCCGCCTCCGCACTCGTTTTGTCAAGTATGAGCACAAACTCTTCCCCGCCATAGCGCGCGGCCGCGTCTATGTCCATACGGATACTTGACTCAAGTTTCGCGGCAACGCCTTTAAGTACAAGATCGCCGAATGGGTGGCCATAGTTATCGTTTAGTTTCTTAAAATAATCGATGTCGCATAAAACCAATGAAAGCGGTTCATTATATCTTGTACAGGCGCTCAGTTTTGTCACAAGAATTTTTTGAAAATGCTGATGGTTAAAAAGCCCTGTGAGACCATCATGGGTGGCGAGAGCGTTAGCTTGATTTAAAATAAAGATTTTCTCAAGCGCAAGCCCGGCGCTTATGCCGATGTGAGAGAGCAGGTCGATGTTGGATTTAGTAAATACGTCGCTTTTCGCGGATTCGATAAACATCATCCCCTTGCACATGTCTACCCCAAACGGGACTGCGAGAAATGAAGCGAACTCATCACATTTTGCCTCCTCCTCACTGTAGCGTATCTCATATTGATCGGTGCTGAAATTTCTGAAAAAACTCAGGTTTTTAGAGTACGCCATACTCACAATAGATTTTTGAGCGCTTTCACCCAAAGTAAATTTTAAATTAAGAAGTTCATCTGAATTTTGACCATATACCCGCACAACCGCGGCGCTGTTTTTCTTGCTCTCATCTTTTAGGCTTATTGTGAGTCTGTCGCAGGGAATAGCGTATGGGATAATATCGCGCATTTTATCCATAACCGCGTTAAACTCAAGATTTGTCCAGAACTCTTTTTCGATATTGCTCATTGCGACAAGCCGCTGATAGTCGAGACTGTGGCCGGTGTTTAGATAGACGTTATAGACAGCTGTTCCAAGAAAAGCGGCCGCGTTTGTGAGAAACGCCTGATCTTCAGAAGAGAACGCGTTCTCCTGCGTACTGTCAACAAGCAAAATGCCTCTTGTCACGTTATCAGCTTTTATCGGGCTTAACATTACAGAACGGACGCGCTCCTCCGGTTTAAAGCGGTGATACTCATCGTAATAATAAAGCGTAGCGTTTTGGTTTGTAAAGTTAGGTTCGTAAAACGGGCGCAATCCCTCCGTTATGAGACTGCCAAGGATGCCGCGCCGCGGTACAAGGAGAGAATCTTTATTGACAAATTCACTTTTTGACTTAAACCGGCGCAGCATGTAACTGTCATCTTTGGCAGGGAAAAAGACCGCTATCGTATTGTAATTGGAAAAACGGCTGTAAGCTGACACTATGAACATGTCAAGCATCTCATCTACAGCCGCTTCGGTTTTCTGCCACTGTTTTTTGCGGTGCGCAGTTCCAAGAGCTTCCGCCTGTACGGCAGCGGCCTCCTGCGCTATGCCGGCTTCTGCGCTTATGGGCAGCAGGTTTTCGATTTTTTGCGTTTCACCGCGCTGCGCCGCGGAACTTCTTTTTCGTTTTTTAAACGCCCCCGCGCCTAAAAGTCCGCCAAGCCCCACGCCAAGAAAAAGCCCCGACAAAATTTTGGCGGGCGCCAAATCAATAAATAAAAGCAAAGAACCCAAAATGACAAGAACAAGCGGAGTGGTAAGTTTTTTAGAGAATCTGTTCATCGCTTATCTTTTGCCTTTCTAATCGTTGATAGTTGGGACGAATCATTATCCGCCCTTACGCCGCCTAACGCATCGCCTACAGCGGCTCTTATGGTTTGTTTCTCAAACGGTTTTGATACTACCGCGCAAAAGCCCATGTTAATAAGACTGTTTGTAGTTATATCGTGATCAAATGACGTAACGGCAATTATCGGCACGCGCGTCATCTGTTCATTTTTGTTAATTTGGTTAAAAAAGCGGATACCATCCATAACAGGCATCATAATATCGGTTATGATGAGATCAGGCGCCTCATCTTCCGCCTTTTTAAGCCCTTCAAATCCGTTAAGGGCAGTGATAATTTCGTAATCTTTGTAAAGAAAAATTTCAAGGGTATCAAGAGTATCCTGATTGTCATCTACAAGAAGGATTGTCTTTTTCATAACAGTCTAATGAGCTGCCTTTCTATAAAGAACAAGTCCGATAAAAAGAAATATAACGTTGCAAATCCACGCGCCTACTACTATAGGCAGGTGTCCGTTTTGGGCGAACACAAGTGTAAACCTGCTTAGTATCCAGTAGGCAAATGTCATCATAAGCCCAATGCCGAAAAGCGCAGGCCCGCCGCCTCTTCTGCTTGTGCGCGCGGTGATGGCCGCTCCTAATAAAATAACTATAAAATTCATAAACGGAAGAGCTAATTTAAATTCAAGCTCCGCCATGAACTTATTTACCGGCTCGCCGCGCTTCTTTGCGGCCTCTATATAGTTTGAAAGTTCCCAGTAGCTCATCTCTTCCTTAGAGCGCACCCTTTTTACAAGCTCAGGGGGAGGGTCTAAAAGTTTTGTATCAGGAAGCGACGCGAAGCTCTTAACCGAAACCGCGCTGTCGGAGAATACGCGCGCCTGTCCATTTACAAACTGCCATCCGTCGTTTTGACAGTACAGAGCATCCGGCGCTTCAATAAATTCCGCGAGTCCGTCTTTCTTAAAAGTATAGCGCTTTACACCGCGGGCGTATTGAGGATTTGTACAGAACTCATCATAAAAGTACATGGTTTGCGGATCGGCGAAATAGAAAAAATTCTTGCGGTATTCGCGTATAGCGCTGCCCTGAGGCGCTTCATCCTGCTTTGGCTGAACGCTTTTGCCAAAACTCGCCTGAAGCTCACGGCGCATCTCGTTGGCTTTTGGGATAACTTTTTCCCCGCCGTAAAATGAGCCGATTGAGATAAGCAGGCCAAGAAGAAGCAGCGGTGAGGTCAACTGCTTTATGTTAATTCCCGCCGCTTTCATGGCAGTAATCTCGCTTGACTTGCTGAGCCTTCCAAGCGTAAACATCGATGAGAGCAGAAGCACTATGGGGAGAATAGTCTGAATAATCCAGGGCATATAGTAGTAGTAAAAAAGAGCTGCCTGAATGTAGCTTGCCTGTTCAAATTTTTTCAGGTTGCTTACATAGTCAACAGTTACAAAAATAATAAGAATAGCGAGAAGAAGCCCTACAGTATATCCGGTAAAAATACCTATCAGATACGCGGGAAGTCTTTTTATGAGTATACTGAGAACAAGGCGCGGCAGTTTAAATAAAACCCACGGCATTTTCCAAAGCCATGATCTCGCAACAGCGCTGAATACACGATTGTTTTTGCCGAAAATATTTTTAATAAAACCAAAATTAAAAGTGGTCTCACGAAGCATGAAAAACATGAGAACGCTTCCGCACAGAATTAAAAAGATGTTTCCCGACCACATTCCCACAAAAGGTGAAACTATCATTTTGTCGCCCAAATTTTCACCCGTTATAAGAAACGCCCAGTAAATAATAAAGAAGAAGACCGAGTAGCTCGCTCCTATCGCAAGCCCGCCTCTTTTTGCCATTATTCCAAGCGGAGCGCCTATGAGAACAAATATTATGCACGCCGCGGGGATAGCGTACTTTTTATGCACCTCAACCATGTACTGGGCGATCTGCATGTCGTTGGCTTCTTTTCGCCTTATAACTCTTTCAGTAGTACTCTGTTCTATTCTTAAGTTATTTATTACTCTGTGTGAGTTTCTTTTAAATTGTTGGCTCCACTCTTCAAAGCCCGCGCTTGTATAGTCATTTTCACCGGCATTTTGAGAAAGCGCAATTTTTGACAGCGAAAGGGAGTCGGCGCGCGATATAAAATTTTGGATGGAATCAATCGCAGTTGTAAACTGCGAAAGGATTTCGCCGGTTGATGATTTTAGCTCCTTTACATCATGCAGCATCATAGCGTTGTTTTTTTCGCGGTCGCTGCGGTAAGCTGATTTTGTCCGTTCAAGACCCGTATCTATATTTTTGATGTAAAAGACCTGCTTCGCAAAGCGCGCGATAAGGTAATCTTTATTGTTTGACCTGCTCCGGCTGTGAGTTTCGCCGTCGTAAAGAAAGAGCTGAAGATACTGCTCGTCGGCGCTCATGCTTATGGAACCGCTTGCCGCTACCGTCACCGAAGGATCCTGATTGGGGTCGGTTGAGAGTATGCGTATGCCTTTAAGAGCGCCGCTTCTCGCGTTGACCTCCTCAACCTGCATGGTATAATTTGGAAAATCTCTTATGAGTACTCCAGGCTCAATAAAGGCGGCGGGACGTTTACGGGAGATATCGCCGAGTAGATTTGCCGCGTAATGATTTGACTCAGGCAAAATGAGATCATGAAAAAAAGCGAGAGCTACCATAAGCACGCATGAAGCGCTTATAACCGGTATCATAAGCGCGTGCATACTGCGCCCTGACGCCTTAATAGCCGTTATCTCGTTATCAGCGGCCATGCGGCCAAAGGTCATAAGCGTGGCGCACAGCACAGCCATTGGAATTCCAAGCGCCAGAATCCATCCGAGCTGTATGAGAAATACCTCAAGTATAACAAACGGATCTATGTTCTTAGACACAATGCGATCTAAAAGCAGAATCGCCTGCTGCATGATAAATAAAAACACAATTACGCCCAAAGAGGCAAGGAACGGGAAAATGTGTTCTTTAATTATATATCTGTATAAAAGCATTTTTTAGCAGTGATTAAATTAATATTTTTAGTTTTTAGCTTTTAGTTTTTGGTTTTTAGTTATGTTTCCTGCTAAAAACTATAAACTACAAACTAAAATCTAACATCCTCTGTATATAGTATAGAAAAATAAGTCAGGGGTGCGGGAGATTGCCCTAAATTTGTGAAATCATCGTCGAACGCGGAATAACTGTCTCCGCATAGATTGATATTGCTTCACGGATTTTTTTAATTTGAATTCAACCGCTTCGACATTTTCTCAACCTGGTCAGCCATTTTTTCCATAACACCGCGCAATTGACTGTCGCGTTTTTCGATTATTTCTTTATATTCCGCGTTTTTTTTCTCTAACTCCTCAATCCGCCCCTCAAGACGGCCAAGTTCACGATCGGTAATTAAATAAGGCTCACTAATACGATCGGACTCGCGGCCGGTATCGGATCTATAAGAGACGCCATGTGTCTCATCTTCAATCAAATAATCAATAGGAACGCCAAGATATTCTGATATTTTCACAAGTTTATCGATCTTTGGCATAGAGCCTTTACGCCAATAGGTAACGCTTGACGTGCTAAACCCAAGCTCAACCAAAAGTCTCGATACAGATATTTTTTTGTCGAAACACGCTTTTTCTAATCGCTCAAAAAACATAAATGCGCCCCAGTCTAAATAATTTTCTATTTGCAGAAAATACTGCTTGATCTTTTCAGTAAATAGAACTATATTTATAAGTGTAGAATAAAATTTCTGTTTTTATTAATTAAAGAAAGCACAAAGTTTATAAAAATATCAAAAGAAAATGAAAATATATCCCTGTATATATACATTAAAATTGTTCAGAAAGCAATGGGGAGCGCTCAATTATGTCTGTTAATAATCTGCGTCCGAATGCCAAAAAAATCAATTTGATAATCGCAGAACAGGAGATGCTGCAAGAAGAGGCATACTGGTAACTCACGAAAAAAACGCTTTAAACGCAAATGGAAAAAGGAGAGGGTATGGCAGAAAGCAGGCCCGAGGAGCAATATTTCACAACAGCAGAAGTCGCAAAAATACTAAAGCTGAATCCGTTCACGGTTTTGGTATACATCCGAACCGGCAAGCTGCGGGCTTCAAAAGTCGGTAAGAGCTACAGAATAACAAAAAGCGACATAGACGCTTTTATAGCCAGAGGCTATTTAGCGGCAAAAACTCCCTTAACGCCAAATACAAAGGAGACTGAACAGTGACCACATCTACAGCAGCAGACAATTACTGCATTTATATCGAAACAGCCGCAACCCCTTCACACATCTCCAAGCCGCTTGACTTACCGGATATGAGCTGGTTAGCTCCGCTTGTTGTGCGGGCATTTTACATGCGCAGTCAAATGTTCGGCGAGGACGGCGAACCGCCTCAGCTTGATCTTTGGGACGTTTACTCCGACGCTATAGGAGATATAGCCATGCGCCTCATGCCGCTCCCGCTCAAAGCTATGGAAATAGCTAAACAGGTAGCGACAGATTCCATCTGGATGGACATTGCCGACGCGGTAGCTGATTATTACACAAATGATTAAATAAAAGAAACTACCCCAGACAGGATTCGAACCTGTTACCCTCTGCTTAGAAGGCAGATGCTCTATCCAAGTGAGCTACTGGGGCAGATTTTAATTAATCGGAGTGGAGGGATTCGAACCCCCGACCCTCTGGTCCCAAACCAGATGCGCTAGCCAGACTGCGCTACACTCCGAAATATTACTTGTGGCGTTAAACAGTGTAAGAGCTGATAATTATCAGCCCCAACAAAATGGCGGAGGAAGAGGGATTCGAACCCCCAAGGCCGCGAGGCCGGCGGTTTTCAAGACCGCTGCATTACCGTTATACTATTCCTCCGAATAAATATAG
>Ga0123356_10006906_pt1 | contig 11406 bp, 3 predicted proteins | sample TergutEmb28metaG_2_FD_92546 | JGI IMG/M metagenome (GOLD analysis project Ga0123356, IMG submission 92546) | Embiratermes neotenicus P3 segment gut microbial communities from Petit-Saut dam, French Guiana - Emb289 P3 | ecosystem: Host-associated > Arthropoda: Insects > Digestive system > Gut ... | reverse complement strand
AGTCGCTCTTGTGTCGAACCTGTAAGGAACATAAATCTTACCAGCTTCGTTGATGCCGTACGCAGCTAGCGTCGTACGCTGGTAGTAACCGCGCTGCAGCACGTAGTACGGATTTGCATCTAAACCGTCGAGGTATGCAAGTGCACCATTGAAACGGCCTGAACGGTTTCCGTTTGCATCTCCGTAGTTGAGATAAGTAGTGTTGCCTCTTGTGTGTACCTGCTCGACAGTGTCGATGATCTGTCCTGTCGTGCCGTCGAATGCCGACACATATTCAGGACCGTCGAGGATATGTCCTGTCCTGCCGTTACTATATGCGCTGTTGTGCAGGTCACGGTAGTCGTGGTTTGCCCTGCCTCCCAGAACTGCTGTGTTGTGGTGCGATCTTGGGACTGCTCCTACAAAACCTGTTTCAAGAAGAGTCCTGTCGGTACCGTCAAGGCTTCTATAGGTTGAGGTCCCGTCTGCCGTCTGCACCATAAAGTCAGCTCTACCGATGCCTCTGAAGTCACCTGCGACAAACTGTGCATAGTGTGCACCGGAGCGGACGTTCACACCAAGGTCGATGCGCCACAGTAGCTTCACTGCACCTGTGTTCCAGTCGACTGAGTATGCATCGAAGATGGTCGTGCCCGAATATCCGATTGGAGCACTATCTCTTGCATTGGATGGATACCACTTAACTATAAGGTCGAGCACGCCGTCCCCAGTCAAGTCAGCGACTGTCATATCATTTGTAGCATATGTTGCTATCTGTCCGTCAGGCATACGCTGGCTTTCCGGCCGGAAGAGCTGTAATCCGAGATAAAAGTCCTCCCATGGTGTTACATCGCGTGCCGTCAGGTTGAGTACGGTATCCGAACTACCAATAACCTTGTAAATATCACCTTTTTTACCACCTTCATCGACGAGGTTGGTGATAGTAAGCCCGGTTGCTATCCTTACGTTGTTACGGAAGACATCGAACGTAGTATTAAGTGCCACATCCGCTTCTAACCAGCGCCAGCTAAGATAAACACCGCTGGTATACTCGTTACCTTCGCTATCTGCTGCTGTGACCAGGATGTCGCCACCCTTACGGCCTGAGAGGTCGATAGCAGTCACTGCACGATCCCTGCCCGGTGTGCGGAAGATTTCAGGTGCGGGATTTATGACCGGACTATGGAAAGCTGCCGACATTTCACTCAAACCACCATGACCCGATGATACCAGCTTGTAGTATGTAATTATGCCATTATATGGATTTGTATCGGTAAATGTGTCGACATCACCAACTTCTCCTGCAAGCTCGTACGGACCATTCGCAAGATATGCCCTGTAAATCAGATACTTGTCCGCGCCTTGGACCTTTGTCCAGTCAAGTGTGTACTGGCGGTAGCCCGATGTCACTGTAGCCTGTGTAACAGGTGCGGGTGCATCAAGGCCTGCTTCGAACAGCACTGCCATACGTGGGAAGCTCCTGTTAGTCGAGACCCCGTTGACCACCGCTTCGGCAGTCACTGCGTAGATTGCGTTACCGCGAGGTACTTCGATCGTGTAGGTTCCCGGCGAATCGACCGTCCTTGCAAGTGACTCGTTACCATCGAGATCTTTAATGTAGATATTGAATCTAGCCCCTGCTACCGGATACGGCTCAACGGTCACGTCGAATGTACCCTCACGTGGGTTCTCGTTGGTGATCGGACTGAGTGTCGGTCTTGACATCGCAGTATATACGCGGATATCCCAGTTGTCGAAGTGTGTTTGATAGTCGAGAGTACCAGAGCTACGCCATCCGAACAGGATCATACCGGAGATACGGTTGCTTGTGCTTGTGCCTGATGCGAACGGCATATTCAGCCTCTCGAGCACGATATCGCCTGTTGCCCTGTCTGTGACAATGAGGTTGATCGTCCTGTTCATAAAGTTGAGATCAACATTGAACCGGTACCATCTGTTGCTGGTTGATGAAATAAGATTGAGGTTTGTAGCAGTAGAGTTTACGGTCGTTGCCCCCAACCGGTAGTGGACTCCAGAGCCGTTGACTATGAACTGGATGTAGTTAGTGTCAGCCCAGGATGTTGTATTTTGGAATCCTAGTACGGCATGGTTCGCCCCTGCCAATGTTTGCTGGGGATACCAATCAAATGAGTAATTGACCCTGTAGTCTGTCTGGATCGGCTCCCTAAGGTTCATCCTGTTGCCGCGGTTGCCTGTGCCACCGCCTTGGAATCTGGAAGACCTGTTGCTATTGTTGCCCGGCGCGTTTGTAACGAGACTGTGCCCCAGTGTTGCGCCTGTGTTGCCGGTCTCATTTCCGGGCTGGAATGTCCACGGAAGATCTGAATCAGCCGGGTTGCGGTCGAAGTTCTCGATAATATGGCGTATCATGTCTCCCGGAGTACCGTCGGTAACGACTATTTCCGAGGTGCCGATTATCGATTCGTTTGAACGCGATATCGCTGATATGATCGCTGTACCCATGTCCACAGCCGTTACAAGCCCGGTGCTGCTGACAGTTGCAACGCTTGGATTGGACGATGTCCAGCCAAGGATCGCCTGGTCAGTCGTGTTTGCAGGTATGAACTGCGGGCTGAGCTGCAGTGTCTGTCCGGGTGTCAGCATTTCGCCGGCCGGGTTGATGATCATTGCACTCGGTACGACTTCGCCCTCACCGATGCGGATGACTGCTGTCTGCGGGAAAGACGCTTCGTGGCTGGCTGTTGCGTTGTTCTTCTGCAGCCAGATGTATGCAGTATAGTACGCGTCTGTCAGGGTTGCAGGAATGGAAAGTGTTATCGTTGTGTTTCCACCTGCAGCTACTGATGCTGCGCCTACGCCGTATCCGACGAGGTTGTTGCGCCTGTCGACCAGCTTATAGTTGATGGTCGTTCCCTCGGTGTCATTGCCTGTAGCTTGAAGGGTAACACTTCCGCCGGGGACAGCCTGTATAAATGACGGTAACGGTGAGCCTTCATAGGTCGGCGCTGATAACTGGTACGGGTTCGCGCCACCGCTGCCACCGAGCACTGTCAGTTTATATGCGCTGGCGGTTGCCGGCTGTACGTAGAATGAATTAGCCGGTGTCGCATCAGGACGTCCGGTGACGTCGTTTAATATTTCAGATGCAAACACTATATTTGCCGGATCCAGCACTGTGACCGGGCGTATGCCTTTTGCAAAGCCGGGTGATGCAGCACCAAGGGTCTCGGCGCGCTCTGGGACAAATAGTGTTGCATTGCCACCGTAAAACGGTGATCTGAGCCAGTACTGCACGAAATTATTAGTACCCTCCTGGCTTTTCAACTGAGCGCGGTTGGGTGTGACAAGATCATTCGTGCCGTCTGTCGTCCAGGATACCGTCTCATTGCGTACATTACCTGAAGGCAGGTAAACCCTGTCGGTCGACTGTACGGGATATAATGTACCCTGTTGCTGCCCGATGCGCTCGTTTGCTGTGGTGTCAAGCATCCTTGTAGTAACGTTGTTGGATGCCAGCATGGATACTTCGCCACTTAAGAAGCTTTCGGTTATGAAAGTGTTATTGAGCCAGTTCCTAAGGGACGATGTCGCAAAGACGTTGAACCCCTGGGTTGAAGCTAAGTTAAAGGGAAGGCTGTCAAGCACGTATTTACTTAACAGTGATAGATTGCCGTTGCCCTTTTCATCGCCCATTACCTGCCACAGGACGGGAGTCGCTTGTGTTTCTTTTACCGGTGTGCCATATGCGCCTTCGGAAAGAGTGCTCGCATGCCGGTAAGAGCCCATGTAAATGTGTGCATCTTTTGCAAGTAATGCTTCGATATCAACACCTGCATTGACCTGAATAGGTTCAGATGCGGGTGCAAGCGGGGCAATTGCGAGTGAAAGGCAGAGCACCAGTAGCATAGCTATGCTGCGGGTCATCATTCTGCGGAGTGTTATTTTATGTTTCATATCTGCACACCCCCCTAATTAATGACAAAGCTGCTGACGACGGGATTTGCGTCTGTGCCGCCGACTTTAACTATGTACAGCCCCGCCGCCGGGGATCTGAGTTTAAAGCTGAAAACCAGGTTGTCTTCTACTGCCACTCTCTGCTCATCGATCCAGACGATGTCGGCAGCATTGACGTTGTTTGCGTCAGAGCCGGGTCTGAGGATAAGCAATGTGGCTGTCTTACCTACCGGGATATCCCACTTAGACGGGTCTATCGTTACAGTACCGGAGCCTGCTGCGTAGCTGACTGCGATATTGTCGTCCGACAGGGCAAGGGTGATCAGAGCAGAAGTAACAACTGTTATGAGTAATGCGGCTACTGCCAGTAAAATAAATAATTTTTTCATGTCGTCACTTCCTTTCTTATAATCCTGTCCAGGAGAAGAGCTTGAGACTCCATGTATTCGGGTCGAAGTTTGCCGGTAACGGCAGGTTCAGATTTACCCGTGACGTCTCATTGACTTCCATCCAGTCAGGTCTCATTGTGCTGGTCGCAACACCGACCAGGAATCCTTCATTGTCAAACAGTGCGACAGTGAAGGTGACAGGGTTGTCGAACTCAAACTTTTTCTCGACATCGACATACCCGATACGGAGCTTATTGCCTTCAGCCGTTCCGTCCGAAGTTTCTACGCCAAACTTGACGACTTCGAACATCCCGATTTCAAGCGCTGTGATTTTAATAGGTACAGGGGGTGATTCCACTCCTGTGACCGCCGTGCCCACAGCAATGATATCCATGTCGGGGGCGTTCGGCGCTACCGTGATGAGCCCGCGCTCATTGACCGAAACCATCGGGCTTGTCAGCGGTGTATTATCGGGGTTGCGCAGTTCAAAGTTGATGATCGGCAGCAGGAGATGCCTTTCCTCTGTACGCTCCGCCAATCTCGGTGACGGGAATCCGCTGCGGGATGCCGTGTAACCAAGCTGCAGGGTTTCACCGGCGTTCACTGTTGCTGAAGGTGCGGTCAAGGCGATGGTATCCGGCCATGCCTGCCGTACTTGCATATTTGCTACAGTTGTTCCGGGTTGGATGTCGATATGCGTCGGTGATTTGCGGGGCATTTCAAAGTAATACTGGATAACTGCAGCGAAGTTGCGCATTTCAGTTGTTGCGCGGCTCCATCTTGCTGCTGTGTTGAGTGTACCATCTTCATTATATGGTGTGAGGATGAGTCTGCTCTGTGCCAGTACTTCTCCGACCGTCACATTGTCGCCTAAATGCGCATTTGCAAGGAAAATATATTCAAGACGGTACCACTGACCCCAGTTTATTGTAGTGCCATACTGCACGTTGGGGTTGGTTCCGCTTGAGTGGCCCATGAGCTGCCTGCTGGCGTTGACATGGACACCCATGCCGGTGTTGCCGCCTGTAGGCTCATTAAAAGCCACGATGCCCGTAAACTGCCCTGATGCTAACTGGCTGAATCTGATGTCCATTTCCCAGACATAGTAGTCGCAGTTTTCGGGGAAGCCGCCGAAGCGGGCTGTCGTTCCGCCAATGGGTACGGCAAATGCGTCCGCGCCGTTAGGTGCAATACCTTCGACCCAGTTTGCCGAAGCCGCGATCATCGGGTCGGCTCTGAAGTCTGCTGCCGAATACAGCACGGGTTCAGGCACCGGTTCCGAGGCGGATATTATTGCAAACAGCGGGAGAAGCGCGACGGCCATGATCAGGCTGATCAGTTTTTTTGATAATTTCATTTTTCTTTTCATTTTCAATCACGCTCCTTTCTATGGGTTTGTAGTAATGGATAGTGTCCTGGCTGTCAGGTCATATGAGTAACCATACCCAAGATGACCGAGGAAGTCGCCGGGATCCACAAAGAACACACCGTTGATGAAGCCTGGCATGTTGTTGATCGGGCCCTGGCCGTCCCATTCGCCGTTACCTATCCTGTAGTAGATCGTAGAATCGTTGAATACCATGCGTACCTGCCTGTCTCCGCGCACGACGAGGATCTCCTCGGGGGATGCACGGTCAAAGCTGTACATTAGCCCTGATGCTGTCAGGAAGTCCATGATCGATATTGCCGGGGCAAAGACACCAAGCCCGTAGTCCAGCGCAGTGAGCTGCTCCCAGGTATCGTCGAGACCCAGATCAACGGGTACTCCGTCGATGAGTGTCGTCAAACGGGCATCTGTGATCGCTTCTTTATAGTATTCGACCATGTCGCTGCTGATACTAAGCGGGAAAACATCTGTCACAGGGCGCATATGGGGCAGTGTTGGAGGTCCTTCGACCTTAAACTCTCCGGGCCATATCTGCTGCGGCATCACTGATGAAACACCGGAGGTAGTCATCGGGATCGCTTCGGACCTGATAGTTGTCGTCCCAACAATTGGTGTATCGCTTCCTTTAAGGTGCAGTGTGAACTTGACTTCGATTTCGCTTGCTGTACGTCCTGCTTTCAGGAACAAGCGGTTCACACCGTTTTCAGCATAGAAGTGGGACTTATTGTATCCCTCTTCCCATCTGTAGTTCTGGCTGAACTGCATGGTGCGGGTCGGGTCAAGATTTTCAAAGTGGTTGAGACCGCCGTTGTAACCACCCATGATCTTTGCATCGCCTCTGATGAGTTCGAAGCTGATCTTGTCATAGTTGAGCGGGTGTACCCTGCCTTGACTGTCGACGACTTCGACATCTATAAACGCAAGGTCGGCACCGTCAGCAGTAAGACCGTTCGGGCCTGTACGGGGCGTAAGTCTCAGTGCGGTGGGGGTATCGACTGTTTCGATAGTCATACGGGCGACTTCAAGACCAAGGGAGTTATATCCCACAGCCTCTATGCTGCCTCGTGTAAGAATATTGATATTAGCCCAGGAATACAGGAAGTTTTCGCTTGCCTGGCTCCTGGTGCGTACACCTGCTGAAGCTCCGTTCACGAACAGCTCGACCGATGCCACATTGGAAGCTACTACGTAGATCGTTTTAGTGGCGGGCCTTGTGCTGTAGGTGCCGAGCCAGCGGGGTCTGTTGGTATGGGAGTTGCCTGATTGGCGGTTCTCGAATACCATCTCCTCTGTGGACGTCGGATAATTCCAGTGACCTACAAGGTAGACCGATGGTGTACTGCTCTGCATTGTCTGATAAGTATAGTAGCTTTGCTTCGGTAGACGCAGTGCGTCGACACGTCCGCTCATGCGGCCTGTCTCTGTAGCTGTCTGGCGGCCGTGCTGGTTCGAGTCACTCCAGCAGAGTGCTGCTATTGCAGAGTAGACGGGGGCACTGGCGTTTGCTTGCATCCTGCGGGAATAGTACTCGTTATAGTTAGAGACATTACCGCGGACAAAATCTTCAGCAGTCTGATCCCAGGCGTCAAAGTCAGGTGAACGTCCTGCCACATCGGGAGTTTCACCATTCACGCCTGAGAAGTGGTTCCTGTACTGGAAGTGCGGTGGGGACCAGTTGTCCCAGACACGCTTGGGTGCTTCGTCGCGTGTGTACTCAGTTTCCTGAATGAGCGACATATTACGGATCGCAAGACCCTGACCACCGTTCTGGAACGCGCCGTTCCAGTATATCTGCCGTCCAAGCATGGTTCCGACATATTCTACCAGTCTCGCCGAAGCTTCGGTACGGATGGAGCGGCAGCCCATGACCCTCATGCCGTTCGGGTCGAGAGTATGCTTGATCTCCATCATTTTTGTCAGGCGTGTCTGGTCGGAGGGGTCGTTGTTACCGATCTCCCAGAACAGTGTGCTTGGGCTGTTACGGAAGTAGATGACTACGTCGCGCATTATTTCCATACGCTGGTTCCACATACGGGAGCTGACATCAGCATGCTCTTTATCCGCTGCAGGAACCGTCGATACGACCCCGTATTTATCGCCGGAGCGTATCAGCCTTGGTACAGGTGCGATATGCATCCAACGGATAAAGTTGGCGTTACTATCGCGTACCAATTGCATTTCGTAGTCTGTAAGCCAGTCGTTTGCTACGCCGATAGCTGCCCACTCATTTGTTGAACGCTGGGCATAACCTGTCAGCCAGACAAACTCGTCATTGATGAACACACCGCCGTTCGCACCTGTGCGGAACTCTACCTTGCGGAAGCCGGTGGTTGTTTTGACCACGTCGATGATATCATCTCCGTTTTTGAGAATAGTATAGACATCGTACAGGTACGGGTCGTGGGTGCTCCACAGGTTCAGGCTGGCTACATTAAATGATACCGACAGGGTCGTTGTATCCCTGAATGCCGAGGAGGTAAGGTCTATCCTTTCCTGACCGTGGGCAACGCCTGTGTGGGTGAGGGATCCGTCATCGGCGGAAACAGCCGTAATCTGGATGTCAGCGTTTTGGGTCACGTCTGAAGCGGGTGCGATCGGCAGAGCGTTGAACGAACGGGTATACGCCACATTACCGTCGCGGTCGATAAGGACGACATCCATTGCGGTCAGTCTGGATACGCCTGTCTCGTTACGTACTTCGGACTGTATGTTTATTGTTGCGGTTTTTGCACCTACATTGACATTAGAGGGGTAAATATATACACCCTGCGTCCGCAGGTTCCGGTAAAGCGGCAATGTCTGGAAGACATCCCCCTTTATATATAGATTTACGTTTTGTGTGATCCCGCCCTGGCTCGGGTTAAAGTCGTTACTGAACCACTGCGAGCTGTTAGCACCGTCCTGGGAGCCGGGTGGTGATGTCGGCAAGGTCTCCCTGATTGTGTTATTAAAGCCCGGGGGGTCATTGATAAGGCTGTCTTCTCCGTCAGTACGGCCGGAAACACCGATGCGGTTATCTGCCGCAACGGCTATAACGTTTGGCCCTGTGTAATTTAGATTCCCTGTTGCGCTCAGGTCAAAACCGAACGCTGTGACACCGGCTTCGTAATACCCGACGATCTCGCCGTTCAGGTATATATACGATGCATGCTTGATGCCTTCAAACTCGATGAATACTTTCTTACCGGCTGCTTCTGTCGGAAGCTCAAAATGCTTACGGTAGAACACATAACCGGCATAAATGCCTCTGTCGCCCATGCGGGATGCCTTTGTCTGGTACATATGGTCGGCGTTGAACGCATGCGGGACGGAAACCCGTTCCCATGATGAGTCATCATAGCCAACTTCATAAAAGTACTTACCTTGAGCATCCTTGAACTGTTCCTTTACTACAGGCAAGGGTCCGCCGACCCTGACCTCAGGCTTAAAAAAGAGCCAGTCGGGATTGAAATTATAGACGCCCGTATATAGGTTCTCGACATCAGCTTTCGAATACGGTACCGGGGTGACCGGGTTTGGCGACACGATATTGCGCGCCATAACGTCTATCTGAGGCATAACTGAGAGCAGCAGTGCGAGTGCGATGGCCAGTGTTATGAATCTTTTTATACGATGATTCATTTTCTTTTGCTACCTCCTGAATTTTCTTGTATTTGCCTCTTTTATTCTGGAGTTGCGGTTCTCCACTGTCTTACTTGTATGACATTTTTCAGCCTCGCTGTAACGCACAGCGTGGTCAAACGGCCTCTTTTTTGGGTCTACAAAGTAAACCAAGCGGAGTTGTGGTTCTCCGCTCTGTAATTTCCCCTCCTTTTTCTTGATATCAATACTTGAGAATTATATGTTCATACTATATTAATAAAATTATCATAGTTTGTTCATACTGTCAAGCAAAAAGGGCTACATTTTGCTGAAAATTAGTAATAATGTCATATTATTAATTAGCATGAAAATGCCACTAATAGTAAAGATCATACAAAACACACGTAAAAATCATGTAAAACACACATGGTGCCTGAACATAGATTATTTGTTGACATTTTGTTAACAAAATGATTTAATACTGGATGGACTTAGTAAAACGCAATAGAAAATCATTATATTTAACATTAAATATTACACAATAGTAACAAAATACATAAATCATCTTGCTATGGAGGATCCACGGTGGCAGAAGAACTGTTCCGTATGGTGAATATAAGTAAGTCCTTCCCCGGCGTTAAAGCGCTTGACGGGGTCTCTTTCTCCGTTAACAAGGGTGAAGTACACGGTCTGCTCGGTGAAAACGGCGCAGGGAAATCCACCCTGATGAAAATCATGTCCGGCGTATTCCGCGAGGACGAAGGCGAGATATTCATCGAAAACAAAAAAGTAAAGATCGAGTCACCAAAACAGGCTCACAACCACGGTGTCAGCATCATTTATCAGGAGTTTACGCTTTGCCCCCATCTGACGGTCGCCGACAACATTTTCATCGGACGGCCAAAGATGAAAGGTGTTTTTATAAGCGACAAGGAGATGCACAGGGAAGCAAAAGAGATCCTTGACGACCTTGGCATCAACATCAGCACGTATTCGATCGTCCGCAGCCTAAGCGTTGCCCAGCAGCAGATGATAGAGATTGCAAAGGCGATTTCATATAAATCTAAGATCCTCGTACTGGACGAGCCGTCAGCCACCCTCACCGAGAGGGAGATAGAACAAATGTTTGAAATCATCCGCACGCTGCAGAAAAAGGGTGTTGGAATGGTATACATTTCGCACCGCATGGAGGAGCTGAACCAGATATGCGAACGGGTCACAGTACTGCGCGACGGTAAGTTCATAGGTACAAGAGTCCTTGCTGAAATCACTATGGATGAACTGGTCAATATGATCGTCGGCCGTTCCATTGAAAACAAGTTCCCGCCAAGATCGGAACGTACGGTCGGTGATGTTGTCCTCAGGGCAAAAAACGTAAGACGCCGTGACCCGGCCAACCCAAGCAGATTCAAAGTCAACGTCGATGATTTTTATTTACGCGAAAATGAAATACTTGGGATATCCGGTCTCGTCGGCGCCGGCCGCACAGAGCTTGTCCGGTGCATATTCGGTGCAGACAGGCTTGAATCCATGGATCTATCTATTTACGGTAAAAATGTCAAAGTGAGGTCACCGATCAAGGCAATTGCACAGAAGATCGGATATATGACAGAAGACCGTAAACGTGACGGTCTGGCACTTGGTCTTGAAGTCCAGTACAATATAAATATGGCACACCTGCCGCAGCTTACAAGGCTTCTTTTTATTAACGATAAAAAAGGCAGGTTAAATGCGGAGGACTACCGCCAGAAGCTAAGGATAAAAACCCCGAGCCTACGGCAGGTATGCAGAAACCTTTCCGGCGGCAACCAGCAGAAAACCGTTCTCGCCAAATGGCTTTGCAACGACACCCGCATTCTGATAGTTGACGAACCTACACGCGGGATCGATGTCGGTGCAAAGTACGAAATATATGTAATACTTCAAGAGCTTGCAAGGCAGGGGAAAAGCATAATAATGATTTCTTCCGAGCTGCCGGAGATACTGGGGATGAGCGACCGTATCATCGTGATCCACGAAGGGCGTATAAATGGGGAACTTCTGGCAGGTGAAACATCTCAGGAGGAACTGCTTTATCTTGCAGCAGGATATAATAAGCTGGAGGGAAAGGAAGCCCCGTCCCTAAATTTAGCT
>Ga0123356_10006905_pt1 | contig 11408 bp, 7 predicted proteins | sample TergutEmb28metaG_2_FD_92546 | JGI IMG/M metagenome (GOLD analysis project Ga0123356, IMG submission 92546) | Embiratermes neotenicus P3 segment gut microbial communities from Petit-Saut dam, French Guiana - Emb289 P3 | ecosystem: Host-associated > Arthropoda: Insects > Digestive system > Gut ... | reverse complement strand
TGTTCGATGGACTTCGAGACTTCCGGATGAGCGAAGAAATCGGGCGCGGTTGTGGCAAGGTCGCAGGCCGCTTGATGTAGGTTCAGCAGTATGGACATTAGATGCGGCGGCGATCGGAGAAACCTTATCGCATTAGGTGCGACAATACCGCAGCCAACAAGCACCCTTCCGCTCTCGGCTAGATCGCCCGGCGGGAGCGACATAGAGGCCCAGCAGGATCCGGCTAAGATGCGACAATGGTAGTCACCGCCTATGGGTGCCATGGACATATCACCCGGATACAATTCCGTGCCTTGTATGCCCATGGGCGGTTCGGCGTAATGCGCAGGGAATTCGAATACCACTCTACCTTCGACGGAGTGGCAATGCGAAACCCACGGTAGATTTTGCCAGCTTCGCTGCATCCAAAGTCTGTTGAAATCTAGACGTTTGAGCTCCGCGCGGTAGTCGCCCGGTTTCGTGACGACGATGTCCGTGTCGGCCCGGATAGCGCGCTCGTGCTCATACGGATCGGTGAAGGTGAGCACGACACTATGTGGCATCTTTCGAAGCCCCTCCACCGGAGTCTCGATTTTATTCGCATGGACGGTCAAAGGCAGGACGGGCGTTTTGTGATTGTAACACCGCCTCAGGGACCCACAAGTGAACGCCCGAAGGGGACGCGAAACAATTCGAAGGGGCGTGGCACATGATTGGCGACGCCCTCTCAGCCCCCTATTGCCAGCGATCACCTGCGTCAACAGCTGTAATCCGGAGAAGCGTATGATCCCCCTACTATCCGGGACTATGCGACGCGACCCGCATCGGAGCACACTGCCACCTGCCATGCCGGAGGGGCAAGACCATGATTGCAGTCGGCGATCCTGGCGTGTCGCGGCCGTACAACCCGCATGTGCCGCGCCTGCGCGTGCCCAATTTGAATGAGATCGATATGGCTTCGCTGCGGGCGAACCGGCTCGCGCGGCTGCATGCGGCCATGAAGCAGCACAAAATCCCGATCTGCCTGTTCTTTAATCCAGCAAATATTCGCTATGCGACTGGCACCGACGTCATGGGCGTATGGACCGCGACTACGTTAGCGCGATACTGCGTGCTCGCGGCCCAACGTGACCCAGTCCTGTTCGAATATCCGACCTCGATGCACGTCTCGCAAAAACTGGTGCGCGACGTGCGCCCGGCAATCTCTTGGCAACACGGCGGCATGTTGGGCGCGGCGCGGGCTCGGCGCTGGGCTGAGTCGGTAAAGAGCGTCATGGCTGAACTCGACTGCACTGGTGCTCCGCTCGCGATTGATAAGCTTGACGGGTTCGGCTTTCAGGCGCTGACCGAACTCGGCATCCGCGTTACCGACCCGAGCCCTGCGACCGTGGATGCACGTGAGATCAAGACGCCGGAGGAAATGCAGCTCATGATTATTAACGGCGCCATCGCAGATGCGATGTTCGCGGCGTTCGAAGCGGCGATCCGGCCTGGCGTGCGCGAATACGAGTTGCTCGCCGTACTTAGCGACACACTTCTGCGCCAACACGGGGAGTTCATCTTCACCCGCCTGGTCGCATCTGGCGCTAACACTAATCCCTGGATGTCCGAGGCGCATGACAAGCTGGTGCAGCCCGGCGATCTTGTTGGCATCGACACCGACGCTAACGGTTACGAGGGTTACGTGCTGGATGTTTCACGTACCTTCCTATGCGGCGATGAAGGGACTGGGGAGCAGAAGGAAGCGTACCGCATCGCCTATGACTCCGTGAACGGCATGCGCGAGTTGATGAAGCCGGGCATGACGTTCGAGGAATTCTCGCACGCCGCGCCGAAGCTGCCGGAGGGATACGTGAACGGCCGCTACGGCTCTATGGTGCACCAAGCCGGACTAGAGGATGAAGGGCCTAGCATCCCATACCCTCAGGATCTGCGCGAGGATTCGCCGCGTAACCGCACGATCCGCGAAAATATGGTGTTCTGCCTGGAATGCTACGCCGGCAAAGATGGTGCGCCGTTTGGCGTGAAGCTGGAGGACCAAGTGCTGGTCACGCAGAATGGGGCGGTCGCGCTCAATGCGTATCCGTTCGAGCGGAAGCTGCTGTAGCCACCGCCTTGAACGCTCCTGCCATTCCGCGAGGACGTTTTGGGTCACGTCCCGCCGGCAGCGACAGTTGGGCCACCCCCGAATACCGGCGGCACACGTCGCAATTCGTCGAGTGAGATATGGCAAAAGATTAAATGCCCTTCTGCCGCCTCCTGGGCTGGTGGTGGCACTTTATCACAAACATTGCCGATTTTGCGCGGGCAGCGGCTGGCGAAGCGGCATCCTGGCGATGACTCGAGTTGGCTCGGGATCTCACCTTCCAGGTGGATGCGGGAATGCCCGGCGGACGGATCCGGCAACGGCACCGCTGACAGCAGAGCTTCGGTGTACGGGTGATAGGGCGGGCTGAAGAGAGCCTGCACGGGGCCAGACTCCATCACCCGGCCGAGATACATGACTACCACTTCATCGGCCAGGTAGCGCACCAGCACTAGGTCGTGGCTGATGAAAATCATCGTTGTCCCGTTGCCGGCCTGAATATTAAGCAGCAAATTCACGACGGCAGCCTGGACAGAAACATCCAACGAGGACACCGGCTCATCGGCGATCAACAGCTCGGGATTGCCCGCGAATGCGCGAGCAATGGCAATCCGCTGCTTCTGTCCGCCGGAGAGCTGGCGTGGCAGCGAATACCTCACCGCCGGCTGCAACCGTACCATCTCCAGCAGCGCCCGCACGCGCACGCTAATCGTGTGGCGATCCCTCGCCACGCCGAACCTGCGCAGAGCGCGCGCCAATGGCCGACCGACCCGATGCGACGGATTGAGTGTCCCGTCAGGGTTCTGGAACACCATCTGGATGGCGGCCACTTGCGCTGCGTCTCGCCCGCGCACGGGCGTCGTTGCGATATCTGCGCCGCGGAAACGCAAATTGCCGCCGCTTGCGCTGTCCAGTCCGGCAAGGATGCGTGCGAACGTGGTCTTGCCGGAGCCTGATTCACCGACAATCGCCAGCACGCGCCCATGCCTTGCTTCGAAATCCAGCGCGTCGTTGGCGAGGAGACGGAAGCGGCCGACTTTGAATATCCGACTGAGCTGACGCACCTCTAGCACCACCTCGCCCACTTCCGTCGCACCAGCGACAATTCCGCCGGTTGACATCGGCGGCGAAAGGTCGGCGAAGCGCACACAGCGCACCGCGTGATCCATATCGGCGTGTTCGATTTCAATCGCTCCGGCATCGCACTGCCCGGCCCGCGCGTCGGCACAGCGCGGTGCGAAGGCACAGCCACGACGTGGCATCGTCGGGCTCGGAACGGTACCGGGAATCGGAATGAGCGACGTCGAATGTTTGTCCGCGCCCGCCCGTGGCAGCGACGCGATCAGCCCGCGCGTATAGGGGTGCCGCGGCGCAGCAAATAGCGCGGCCACCGGCGCGCTCTCCACAATCTCCCCTGCGTACATCACGCCAATGCGCTCGCAGACCTGTGCGATCACGCTGAGATTGTGCGATACATAGATTAGCGCCGTGCGATACTTCCGCCGTAGCTCGTTCACCAGGTCAAGCACCGTGGCCGCGACCGTCACATCGAGCCCCGTGGTCGGTTCATCGAGAAGCAGCAGCGCCGGATTGGCGAGCAGCGCCATCGCCAAGACCACGCGCTGCTTCTGGCCGCCGGAGAGCTGATGCGGATAACGCCGCATCACCGACCCCGGGTCCGGCAGGCGCACATCGCTTAGCACCCGAACAACATGCCTGTACGCAGCGGCGGAATTGGCGTCTGCGCTCAGCAGCGGCACCTCCATCAGTTGACGTCCGATCGTAAGGCTGGGGTTCAACGCCGTTGCGGGCTCCTGATAGACGATGGCGATGCGCGAGCCGCGCACCTGCCGTAGTTCCGCATCACGCAATCCCACAAGATCACGCCCTTCGAACACGATTCTCCCCCGCGGAATGGCGCCATTGCGGCCCAGATAACCCATAATGGCCAACAGCAGCGTCGATTTGCCGCATCCGGATTCGCCGACCAGCCCGAAGCTTTCGCAGGGCTCGATCGAAAGCGAGAAATCCGGGATCACCACCGCTCGCCCAGCCGAAGTCCGGTACTCGACGGAGAGGTTCTCGATCGAAAGTAGCGGCACGGGTGTAACTCAATCTGCGTTAGAGAGTTCGGTCAACCCATCGGCCAGCAGGTTGAATCCGAGAACCAGGGAGACGAGTGCGAACGTAGGATAAAGCGACATATGCGGATACACCGTGAGCATTGCGGCTCCCTGCTTCACCATCCCGCCCCAGTCCGGTGTCGGCGGCGGCAACCCAAGACCAAGAAATCCCAGCGTGCCAATCGCGATCGTCACGTATCCAAGCCTGAGGCAGAAATCAGTGATCAGTGGTCCACGGCAATTCGGCAGCAGTTCGACCAGCATGATGTAGAGATCAGATTCCCGGCGCAGCGCAGCGGCCGCGATGAAGTCCTGATGGGCGAGCGACAGCACGAGCCCTCGAACGATGCGTGCGATCCCCGGTGCCGAGGCAAGCACGGCCGCCACGACTATGTTCACCGCCGACGGACCGATATTGGCGATCAAGATCACGTACAGCACGACGACTGGAAAGGACAGAACCACGTCAGACAAGCGGCTGATGACGGCGTCGACGAGCCCGCGGTAGTAGCCAGCGAGCAAGCCAAGCGTGCAGCCCACGACATAGGCCGCCAGCACCGCGGTCGGCGCCACAGCGAGAACGGTCCGCGCGCCCCAGACCACCCGCGCCAGTGTGTCCCGACCCAGCGGATCGACACCAAGCAGATGCCGTGCGCTCGATCCCGGATGCGCGATCGCCGCGTAGTCCTGAGCCGTCGGCGAGGGTAACGGCAGCACCGGTGCGAGCAGAGCCAACGCCACCCAGAACAGCACCAGCGCCAGTCCCGTCATCGCCACGCCGGAGCTTGGCAGGCGACGAAGGAGGGCGGGAGCGCGGCCTTCGTTCGCTTGCTCCTCGAGGGCCCGCATTGCGGGCATCGGGGGTCTTGGAGCGACTTGCCGGTCGGTTTGCACACTGCTCATTGGCGCGACAGCGGGTCGAGCAAGCGGTAGCCGATATCGCTCAGCAACTGTGTAGAGATGGCGATGAGGAGTGCGATCAAACTCGCCGCCTCGATCAGCGAGATATCGCCAAACAGCGCAGCGTCGAGCAGCATGCGGCCGAAGCCGGGATAGGCGAACACTAGCTCGGTCACCACCACCCCGCCGATTAACCAGTTGATTTGCAGCAGCAGCACGGTGAACGGTGCGATCATCGCGTTACGCAATGCGTGGCGCAGGATGACATGCCGGCGCGGCAGTCCCTTCAGCACGGCTGTGCGGATATAGGGTTGCGTCATCACGTCGGCCATCGAGCTGCGCACCATGCGCGCCACGTAGCCGGCATCGTAAATCGCTAGTGTGGCGACGGGTAGCACGAGCTGTGCTGCCACCGACCAGGAGCTGCTCGGATCGAGTGTGCTGGCGCCGGGCAGCCAATGCAGGCTGACGACGAACACTGCGACCAGCATGACGCCGAGCGCGAATTCCGGTATCGAAGTCATGACGATCGATGTAGCGGAGAGGATCCGGTCGATTCCGCTGCCTGCGCGCATGCCTGCAAGAATGCCGAGCAACAGCGACAACGGCACGATGACCGCAAATGCTGACCCGGCAAGCAGCGCAGTATTGCCGAGCCGGTTCCACAGCACATCGTTCACCGGCGCCTTGTACAGCGTCGAATAGCCGAAATTGCCGAAATACCGAGCGCCCCGCGGGTCGGTGAAATTGAGGCCGAGCGCGGGGTCTTGCAACGGATCGGCCTCGAGCCCTACGAGCACGCCCACCCAGCGCGTGTAGCGCACGAGCAACGGATCGTTTAGGTGCAGCTTGGTGTAAAGGATGTCTACCTGCTGCTGCAGAGCGAACGGCCCGAGCGTCTTGCGTGCGACATTACCTGGCGAAAACTCGGTCACCATGAACACGACGAAGGATGCGAGGACGAGCGTCAGCACCAGCTCGAGCGTGCGGCGGAGGAGGTATCTCAGCAAACCGCGCTCCACCTATTCCGCTCTGTCGGGGAACTCGATTTCAGAAAGAGATTGCACGCGTGCGCGAACCGCAAAGCCCCGACCCGCGGCGCCAGCGCACGGTGACTATTCCTCGTGAGATGGCGCGCGCCTCGCAAAGGCGCCTCTTAAACAGTCTTTTGCAACGCGAGTCGGGCGCCGAACAGATAGTCGGACGGATGCATCGTGTAGCCCAGCACAGCCTCGTGCCAGAAGGTGAAGATATCCCGCCATAGCGGCAGCACGACCGGACCGTCTTCGTGCATAATTTCCTCAAGCTTGCCCATAATTTCTCGCCGTTTGGCGATATCGATGGTCCTGTCCGCCTGATCCAAGAGCTGGTCGAATACCGGATTGGCGTAGCTGGTTTCGTTCCACGGTACTCCGCTGCGGTAAGCCAGATCCAGCACCATCAGCCCGAGCGGACGGTGCAGCCAGGTCGTTGCACCGAACGGCACCTTGGTCCAGTTGTCCCAGTATTGGGTGCCCGGGACGACGTTGAGTTTCACCTCTACGCCGATTTCTTTCCACTGCTCGACGGCGGCCTGTGCTTCGCCTACAATCCAAGCTTGGTCGTTCGGTACGTAAAGCACGGTCTCGAAGCCGTTTGGATAGCCCGCCTCGGCCAGCAGCTTCTTTGCGGCGCCAATGTTACGCGGCATCGGCGGGATGGGTTGATAGTCTGGCTGCACCGGGGCGACGTGGATGTGATCGCCGGGTTTGCCTAGACCCCGAAGAGCGACCTCCATCACCGATTTCGAATCGATGCCGAGGCGCATCGCCTTGCGCACGCGCGGATCGTCGAATGGCTTCTGTGTCACCTTCATGCGCAGCACTGCTGTTGCAGCGGTGGGCACGGAATAGAACTTCACGTGGGGCAATTGCCTGAGCGCATCGTATTGCGCCGGATCGGTTGACATCATCCCGTGAACCTGTCCGGAGGCCAGGGCCGAAATGGGCGCGGAAGGATCGTCTCCGAGATCGATGAATTCGATCGCATCGAGATACGGACCCTCGTTCCAGATACCGCCCCAGTACGGCCTATGCGCCTTGACCAGCGCGCGCTTGCCGATATCGGCCACGGCGAGCTCGAACGGACCGGTACCCTGCGATCCCGGCACGAACACGCCGTTATCGCCCGGGTAGAGCATCGTCGCCGGGTAATGATAGAGGTGCTCAGGTACCGAGATTTGCGGTTCTTTCAGATTCAGCTGCACCGTGTGGGAATCTATCTTCTGAATCGCGTTGGCATCCCAAAGCGTCGCGATCTTCTTCTTCGGTTTGCCGTTAGCGTCGGTTCCCCCTTCCTCTTCTTTCATCAGGTAGCTCTTCACCAAGCCGACGAAGGAAGAGCCAACTGCTGGATCGAGCAGGTGCTTGAGGTTCCACACCACATCGTCAGCAGTGAAATCCTCGCCGTTGTGCCATTTCATGCCCTGCCGAATGCTGAGCTTCCAGGTTTTCAGGTCTCCGCTGACGTCCCATTTCTGCAGCAGCCAGGGGTGAGTGACGTTCTTTTCATCGGTCAGCGTCAGGTACTCGACCACTTGGCTCGCTATGGTAGCTCCCCAGGAATAGGCGTGCGGGTTCTTGAGATCCTGGACGCGGTACGACACACGCAATGTGCCGCCGTGCGGCATCGATTCCGCCTGCGCGGATGGCGTCGGGCGCTCGCCGAGCAGTGCATAAGCTGTCGGTGCGGCCAAGCCGAGCAACGTTGCAGATCGCACGAACGCGCGCCGCCCAATGCGGCCATCCGCAAATTGCTGCTTCAGCGTCTTGATATGCGGATTGTCTCCCTCATCACGCATGCAAGCCTCCACCTGTGTCTCTGTTGTTGTTTATCTCTTGTGGCGGCATCTTTGATGCTATAGCGTTCAAATATGGCCGCGGTTGCCGCGCCCGGGCGGTCCCACATGGCCGACCTGGCGATGTCAGGATACCGGGCCGGCCCCGCTATGCAACGTTCTTCTGCCGGGGAAATCCGGATGCCTCGTCCGATCGATCCGACCTCTGTTGCGGGCAAAGAGTTTCCGGTCGTCGAGCACGTCCCACTGCTGGTTCTCGGCGCCGGGCGGGCCGGTTTGGCTGCCGCAGTCGAGGCCGCACGATGTGGTCTTTCTGTTGTCTTGGTCGATGAGCATCCGGTTGCTTCGGCGCTGATCGGGCTCGATGTGCCCTTCGTGTTTGGCGAGCGCCTCGATCCATCTGTGCAGAACAAGGCGCGTATGACCGAGCGCGTAGTGGCTGCGCGAGCGGAGCTTGCGGAGGCGTTCGAGGCAGGTGTCGATGTGCGCCTCGGGGTCTATGCCTGGGGCGGGTTCGTCAGCGGTGAAACCAGCCGGACCTTGCCACGTCCGCTGCTTGGTTTGGCCGACGAGGAACGGTCATGGCTCGTCTCGTTCGATCGTATCATCATAGCCAGCGGTGCGCGCGACCTTGCTCTCGCGTTTCCCGGCTGGGACCGGCCCGGCGTGATGGGTGCGCGCGGCGCGGACGCGGCGGTTCGGCTCTATCAAGCCTTTGCGGGACGGCGGATCGCGATATTGGGGGCGGGCACGCTAGGCGTCGATGTGGCACGAAGTGCGCTAAGAGCCGGAATAGAGGTTGTCTGTGTGATCGATGTTGCGGCCCGGTCGGCAACGGAGACGGTGTTCCTGAGCACGCAGGGCATTCCTATGCACACGGCGTATGCAGTCTCTGAAACGCTCGGGGCAGCGGAGGTGGAGGGCATCCGGATAGCACCTCTGGGCAATCCGAATGCCAGCTTCGATATTGCCTGCGACACAGTGGTTTGTGCCGTCGATCTCGTTCCCAACGTCGAGATGTTCGATCTCTTTGGCTGCACGATCGCCTGGCGCGCGGAGCTCGGCGGGTTCGTGCCACTGATAGACGCCGATGGCCGCACTTCAGTCCAGAGCATCTATGCTGCCGGCGATTGTGCCGGAGTAGACGATTCGGCCATCATCGATTCCGGCCTTGCTGCAGCGGCGGGTCGCCGCGCCGCGCGTGCCGCGGCGCGGGATTCGGGGATCGAAGTTAACGCATTGCAGTCGTCGCCGATTGTCGGTTCCTCGGTTGACCGAGATGCAATGCGTCGTCACTGGTTGGCTTCGCATGTTGATGCAACCTGTGCCGATCTGATGATTTGCCGCTGCGAAGAGGTTGGCCTGCGGGATCTCTTGGGTGTTCGACCGCCGCGTTACGTGTCGTACGACCCGAAAAGATTCGCGACGCGCAGCTTGCACACGTTAGCTGCCGAGGGGCCGATCAATCAGGATCAGATCAAGCGCCTCACCCGTGCCGGCATGGGCGCCTGTCAGGGTCGGCGCTGTCGTGAGCAGGTGCAACTGTTGCTGGCGATGCAGGGAAATCAACCCACCAGCAGCATTGCATTGCCGAGCTATCGTGCACCGTTGCGTCCGTTGCCCCTGGGCGTGCTGTCGGCCCACGATGAGACCAAGGAGATGCGAGACAACTGGGTAGTCTGGTTCGGCATTCCCGGACAATGGCTGCCACAATGGGAACCGGTAACTGATCGCGCTGAAGCACTGTATGAGTCGCGCGTACTGCGGGACGTCGAGACGTGAACGCGGGGGCTTCGGCCATCGTAATCGGCGGCGGTGCCACTGGGCTTAGCACGGCGTGGTGGCTGCAGCGCGAGGGCGTGCCGGTCACGGTTATCGAGAAAGGCATCATTGGATGGGAAGCATCAGGTCGCAACGGCGGGGGCGCAACTCATCCGGCGAGTCCGCTGTTCCGTGAGGAGCAGAGGCTCTGGCCGGTGATGGACGAGTTGCTCGGCTATCCGACCGAGCATCAGGCCAGGCGAATCAAGATCGCCCTTACCCCGAGCCAGCTCGCGCAGGCGGAGCAGAGCGCCAATCTGGCCGAGCAGCAGGGCTTTCGGGTGGAACGCCTGGATCCCATGGCCTTGCGCGCTCTGGTGCCGTGGGTCGGCGACGACGTAGCGGGCGGCATGTTGTCGCACTACGGTGGTCACGCCAACCCGCAGCGGACTGTGCAGGCCTATGCCTGGGCAATCCAGGACCTGGGCGGGATGATCCTGCAGCACACCATGGTAACCGGGATCCGGGTGCAGAACGGCAGGGCGGTTGAGGTTGAAACCAACCAGGGGAGGCTTGGCTGCGACGCGCTGGTGGTGGCCGTCGGGCCTCACACCGCGCGGATTGCGGCGATGCTGGGAGTCGCGGTGCCGGTGGCGCCGGCGCGCGCCGAGATGATCGTGACCGAGCCGGTACCGCTGATCCGCTACGGCGGGGCAGACGGCAATGGTCTTTATGGAAGGCAGACGCTTCGCGGAAACCTGGCCTATGGCGGCGGGCCGCATGAGTGGTTCGAACTCGCCGATGCTCGCACGCCACGGCCGGTGAACTCGCCAGTGGTGCGCAGCCTCGCGCGTCGGCTGACCGAGATGTTCCCCCGCCTCGGCCATGTACGGGTGATCCGTAGCTGGGCGGGTGTGATCGAGAATACGCCCGACGGGCGGCCGATTCTGGACCGGCTGGAGGATCCCTCAAATGTAGTGATCGCGACAATGTCGAGCGTGGGGTTCGGTCTTTCGCCCGCGTCAGGCCGCGCGCTGGCACAGCTGGTCATGCACGGATGCTGCGATTTTGCCGATCTGCGATGGCTGGGTTTGGCGCGCTTTCGCGGACTGGCGTCCGACTGGCGGGAGCGAGCCGGCTGGGTCCCTTTCTCGCGAGCCGAGACAGAGATGGTCTCAACGGGATAGAGGTGCGTTCATGACATCCGGTTCCGAGATGCTGCAGCTCTTGCGTACCCGCCGGAAGCAGTACTCGCTGCCGCAGCCGTTCTACACGGACGCGTCATTCTACGAGCTTGACCTCAAAGGTATCTGGGAACGCCGCTGGATCCTTGCGGGATTAGAATGCGAGATTCGCCAGCCAGGCGAATATTTTGTGGTCACGATTGCCCGTAGTTCGGTTGTGGTGCTGCGCAACGACGACGGTGAGATCGCGGCGTTCTTCAACACCTGCCGCCATCGTGGCTCGACGATTTGCCCGCCGGGGCGTGGCAAGGCTCGCTCGCTCGCGTGCCCGTACCATCAGTGGACGTACAATTTTAAGGGCCAGCTCACGTATGCCGGGGGCATGCATGGAGAGTTCGATCCGAGCGGCATCGCCCTGAAGCGGGTGCAGGTCGCAGTTTTTTCTGGCATGATCTTTGTCTGCCTGACCGACGATGCGCCGGACTTGAAGGCGTTCAGCGCTGCGCTCGAACCTTACCTGGTGCCACACGACCTTGCGA
>Ga0123356_10006904_pt1 | contig 11409 bp, 13 predicted proteins | sample TergutEmb28metaG_2_FD_92546 | JGI IMG/M metagenome (GOLD analysis project Ga0123356, IMG submission 92546) | Embiratermes neotenicus P3 segment gut microbial communities from Petit-Saut dam, French Guiana - Emb289 P3 | ecosystem: Host-associated > Arthropoda: Insects > Digestive system > Gut ... | reverse complement strand
CTTTGTTTTGAGGATTGGTTCCGCGCGGAACGAATCCTCAAAACACAACCCGCGCTCCTGCTCGGCGTCGGGGGAGGCGGTGAGGCGGCGGGCCGGGGGGTCGGCCGGAATCAGCGCGCCACGGCCAGCGCTTCGCGCAGCCAGTCCAGGCGATCGCGAAGCTGGCGCAACTCGAGCTCGAGCAACGACGGCCCGAGGTCCGACGCCTCCTCGGCGGCCACCGAGCGGAACGACTCCAGCGCCGCGATCCGCTCGGCCACCCGCGCTCCGTGCCGCTCGAGCTTGGCCTGCAGCTCGCGCTCCGAGAGGTGGCCCGCGAAGAGGAGCTTGACCAGCGGGTGGGCGACGAACAGCTCGTGGATCGGCGGTCCCTGCTCGTCCTCCTCCGAGAGCAGCCAGCGCCGAAACTCGGCCCGCCCCGCCGGCGTGACCGAGTAGACGCGCCGCGCTCGCCCGGCCCGTCCCCGCCCGGATCGCTCGACGCTCTTTGCCAGGCCGTCCGCCTCGAGCTTGGCGAGCAGCGGATACAGCACGCCGTCGTTGATGAGCTGCTTGCGCGCCAGGCCCGGCGACAGCCGGCGCTTCAGCGCGTATGCGTGGTCCGGCCGGTCGACCAGCAGACCGAGCAACACGTGCCGGAGCGCCATACCTAGATTCTAGGTATAGTTCGGGACGTGGAAGCCGAAGCCACAGCGGTCGCGGGCGTCACCGTGGAACGTCGCGAGGCTGTCACGGTCGTGCGCATGGACCGTGAGGAGAATCGGCTGCACCCCGAGCTTCTGGGCGCCCTCGAAGCGGTGCTCGATGGGATCACGAGCCACGATCAGCGCGCCGCGCTGGTGCTGACCGGCACGGGCAAGTACTTTTCCAACGGGCTCGACCTCGAGTACATGGGCGCCAATCCCCCCGAGGTCGCCCCGACGCTCGCGCGCGTGCACGCGCTGTTCGGTCGGGTGCTCGCGCTCGATGTGCCCACCGTTGCGGCGATCAACGGCCACGTGTTCGCCGCCGGGGCGATGCTCGCGCTCTGCTTCGACCTCGCCGTGATGCGCGCCGACCGCGGCTACTTCTGCCTCCCCGAGGCCGACCTCGGCCTGCCGTTCACGCCGGGGATGAACGCGCTGCTCACCGCGCGCCTCAGCCCCCCGGTCGCACACCGCGCGATGGTCACCGGCCATCGCTACACGGGGGCCGACGCGCTCGCCAGCGGCATCGTCGCCGAGCTGGCCCCCGAGGAGGAGGTGCTCGACCGCGCTGTCAACCTGGCCGCGGCGCTGGTCGGCAAGCCGCGCGCGGGAGTGGGCGCGATCAAGCGTGGCATGTACGCGAGCGTGATCGACGCGCTGCACGGCGACGGGGAGAAGAGCGGCTGATCACTCGAGCCAGGGATCCAGCAGCTCGATCCCCGTGCTCTCGAAGTCGGATGTATCGCGAGTGGCGAGTGTGGCGCCCAGCTTGCGAGCGATCGCGGCGATCTGGCCGTCGGCGACGCCGATCGGGCGACCGGCCCGCTCTCGCGCGCTGACGAGAGTCGCGTAGTGGGTGGCCGCGGCGGCGTCAAACGGCTCGACCCGGCCGCCCAGATCCTCATCGATCAGCGCACGGATGGTCTCGCTCAGCTGCTCGGAGCGCCTGCCGTCGGGGAGGCGAGCGACGCTGTAGAGAAGCTCCGCGTGAGTGATGGCCGTGATCGCCACGCTTGCCACCTCGAGCGAGTCCATCCAGGTGAGCACGCGCTCCTCGGGCTCCGCGCGGATGACCTCGGAGACGACGTTCGTGTCCAGCAGGATCACGCTTGAATGCTCGCCGCGCGGGGCATCTCACGCCGAGTCGGGAGATCGAGCTCCACGCCGCCCACAGCCGCGAACCGTGCGTGAATGCGACTGCCCAACGCGCCCCGCGCAGTCTGTGGTGGCAGCGTTTCCTCGAGTATGGCGCGCACCTCGCCCTCCATCGAACGGCCATGCGCCGCAGCCCTCATGCGCAGCCGCGCCTTTGTCCCCTCGTCGAGCCCGCGGACCGTCAGCGTCGCCACGTCGCGGGGATGCTCGTTGCTGTCATTGACAGCAACGCTAGCACACTGTGGGCTAGAGCGTGGGTTCAGCCGGTCTGTCGCGGGGATGTGACGCGCTGTTCCAGGTGCACCTCGCCCGCGTCCAGCGCGCACCGCTCGCCCTGCGCCCCGCGCACCACCAGGCGGCCCCGATCGTCGATCCCCTCGGCCCTGCCGGCGCCCTCCTGCCAGCTCACCTGGCGGCCGCGCAGCGCATCGCGCGCGCGCCACGCCTCCAGCGTGGCGGCCCGCGGCTCGCCCAGGCGGCGTTCCAGCGCCTCCAGCACGCAGGCCAGCAGCATCTCGACTGCCTCCGGGTGCTCGCCCAGGGTGGCCGCGCTCCGGCGCAGCTCCGCCGGCAGGTCTTTGGGGCGCACCGCCACGTTGAGGCCGACGCCCACCACCGCCCAACCCTGTTGGGGGCGCCCCTCGATCAGGATGCCCCCCACCTTGCCCAGCCGCTCGCCCGGGGGCGCGCCGTCCGGGGGCGCGCCGTCCGGGGGCGCGCCGTCCGGGGGCGCGCCGAGATTGCCCGGAGATTCGCCCCGCCGAGCCCCGGCGCTGGCGCTGGCGCCACCGCGTGCGATCACGATGTCGTTGGGCCACTTGATCCACGCGCGCTCGCCGAGCGCGTCGCACACCCCGACCGCCGCGACCAACGGAAGCAGTCGCGGTGGGTCTCTGAGCACCACCGACATCAGCAGCGCCCGCCCCGGCGGAGCCAGCCAGCGCCTGCCCTGGCGCCCGCGCCCGGCCGACTGCTCCTCGGCGCTCACCAACGTGCCGTGGGGCGCGCCCGCGATCGCCAGCGCCCGCGCGTGGTCGTTCGTCGAGCGGGTGAGCCGCAGGTGCACGCGAGGGTGGCCCAGGGAGGCGGCCAACGCGGTCACTCGGCTCGCAGCCGCAGCTCGCCGTCGCGCTCCAGCCCAAGCGTTTGCGCCGCGGAGCCGCGGTTGACCGCCAGCGCCGCCAGGCGGCGGCTGTCCTCGTAGAGCAGCAGCGCCCCCGCCGGCACCTCCGCGAACGTCCGCGCGTAGCGCGCGCTGTGCGTGGCGCCCGCGCCGTGCACGGCCACGCGCTGACCGAGGCGCAGGCCCAGCTGGCCGAGCTGCGCGTGCGTCGCGTCCAGGGTCAGGTTGCCGAAGCGATCCACGTGTCGCACGTGCGCGCGCAACGCGCCGTCCCGCACGGTGGCGCTCGTCAGACTGAGCGTGTGCAACTCGTCCACCGCCAGCGGCTCCCCCAGCGCGGCCAGCGGTCGTCCCGCGGCGAGCGCCGCGGCCACCGGCGCGAAGATGTCGCGCCCGTGGAAGGTCGCCGACACCGGCTCCAGGCGCTCCTCCGAGCGGCCGATGTCCACCGCCTCCACCACGCCGCCCAGCAGCTCAGCTGCGGCCATCAGCAGGCCGTTGTCGGGGCCCACCAGCCGCTGCTCCTCATCGGCGGTGGCCAGCGCCACCGCCCTCCGCCCGCCCACCTCCTGGGTGCCGACCTCGGGGTCCACGATCGCGAGGTGCACCCCGCGCGGCATGTATGCCAGCGCGCCGCACAGCGCCCACGCGCCCGCGCGCACGTTGTGGCGTGGGATCGCGTGGGTGATGTCGATCACGCGCGCCTGCCCGCAGCGGCGCGCGATCACGCCGTGGCACACCCCCACGAACTCGTCCTCCAGGCCGTAGTCGGAGAGGAACGTGACCCAGGGCGGGGCGCTCACGATCGGGGGGCGGCCGAGCTCACGATCGGGGGGCGGCCGAGCTCACGATCGGGGGGCGGCGCCCGATGATCGAGCCGTCGCGTCCGCGAGCAGCGTCTCCAGCAGGCCGTCGATGTCGTGGCGCGCCGCCTCCAGGTGGGGCTCCAGCCCGTGCTCGCGCAGCGTGCCGCTGGTGACCGGGCCGATCGACACCACGCGCGCGCCCTCCTCCAGCGCGCCGTCGCCGGCCGCCTCCAGGAAGTTGCGCACGGTCGAGGAGGAGGTGAAGGTGATGTAGTCGGCGCCCCACGCCGCGCGCCACACCTCCCCGGGGAGCCTCTCGGGCACCGACTCGTACAGCTCGAGCTCATCCACCTGCGCGCCCCGCTCGCGCAGCGCCCGCGCCAGCACCTCGCGCGCGCCGCGCGCGCGCGCCAGCAGCGCATGCCTCACCGGAACGTCCGCCAGCGCCTCCACGAGCCCCTCGGCGACGTAGCGCTCCGGGACCACGTCCGCCACGATGCCGTGCGCCGCCAGCGCGCGCGCGGTCCCCGGGCCGATCGCCGCCACGCGCGCGCCCGCCAGCGCGCGCGCATCGCGTCCGCCCGCCGCCAGCCGCTCAAAGAGCGCCTCCACGCCGTTGGCGCTGGTCACGCAGATCAGGTCGTACCCGGAGGGGTCCAGCGGCGGGCCCTCCAGCGCGCGGATCCTGATTGCCGGCGCCTGCACCACGCTCGCGCCGAGCTCTCCCAGGCGCTCCGCCAGCGCGCTCGTCTGCGCCCGCGCGCGCGTGACCGCCACCGTGCGTCCCGCCAGCGGGCCCGCCCGCAGCCACGCCAGCTCGTTGCCCAGCCGCGCCACCGCGCCCACCAGCGTGATCGCCGGCGCTCCGATCCCCTCGCGCTCCGCCTCCTGCGCGATCGTCTCCAGCGTGGCGATCACCGCGCGCTGGCCCGGGAGGGTGCCGCGCTCCACCACCGCCGCCGCCTCCGACCCCGGCCGCCCCGCCGCGATCAGCTCCTGTGCAATCCTCGCCAGCCGGCGCACGCCCATGTAGAACACCAGCGTGCCCGGAAAGGCTGCGAGCGCCTCCCAGTCGATCGCGGTGTCCTCCTTCTCCGGATCCTCGTGACCGGTGATCAGCGCCACCGCGCTCGTCAGCCCCCGGTGGGTCACGGGGATGCCCGCGTACGCCGGCGCCGCCACGCCCGCGGTCACGCCCGGCACGACCTCGAAGGGGATGCCCGCCTCGCGTAGCGCCCCCGCCTCCTCGCCGCCCCGCCCGAACACGAACGGATCGCCGCCCTTCAGGCGCACCACCGAGCGCCCCGCCCCCGCGTGCTCCACGAGCAGCCGCTCGGTCTCGGCCTGCGGCGTCGACTCGCCCCCGCCCTCCTTGCCCACGAAGATCAGCTCCGCCGCGGGCCGCGCGCCGTCCAGCACGCCCGGCGGGATCAGGCGGTCGTGCAGGATCACATCCGCCCGCGCGATCAGCTCCCGCGCGCGCACCGTCAGCAGCCCGGGATCCCCCGGCCCCGCGCCCACCAGGTACACGCGGCCGCGCCGCCGCACGCTCACGGGCTCGCGCTCAGGCATGCTCGGGGGAGGCCTCCCGCGCGCGCGCCAGCAGCTCGCCCGCGCCCACCGCCAGCAGGCGCTCCGCGACCCGCCGGCCGAGCGCCTCGGGATCCTCCGCCGCGCCCCGCCACTCATCCGCGACCCATGCGCTCCCGTCGGCCGCGCCCACCCACGCGCGCAGCCACAGCGCGCCCGCGCCCGCGCCCGCCGCGCGCGCGTGTGCGCCCAGCGGCGTGTCGCACGTCGCGTCCAGCTCGCGCGCCAGTGCCCGCTCGGCGCGCAGGCAGGTGAGCGTCGCGGGGTCCCCGATCGCGCGCGCCGCGGCCACGGTGGGCGTGTCGTCGCGCCGCCCCTCGAGCGCGAGCGCCCCCTGCCCCGGCGCCGGCACGAACCGCGCCGGATCGAGCACCGCTCCGATCTCCTGCTCGCGCCCCAGCCGCTGCAGGCCGGCGCGTGCGAGCACGATCGCGTGCAGGGGTGCCCCCCGCCCATCCGCTCCCCCGCCGTCGGCCACCCCGTTCAGCTTGCGCAGGCGCGTGTCGACGTTGCCCCGCATCGCCACCACCTCGATGTCGGCGCGCGCCGCGCGCAGCTGCGCCATACGGCGCACGCTCGAGGTGCCCACCCGCGCGCCCTCCGGGAGCGCCTCGAGCGCGGCCGCGCCACAGAGCACGTCCTCCGCGCCCGCGCGCTCCGGCGAAGCCAGCAGCTCGAGCCCCTCGGCGAGCTCCCCCGGCACGTCCTTGGCCGAATGCACCGCGAGGTCGATCTCGCCCGCCAGCAGCGCCGCCTCCAGGCCGTCGACCCAGCGCGCCTTCTCGCCGCCCCCGCCGCGATCGCCGCCGGTGGAGATCGCGACGACCTCCGCCCCTTCCAGCCGTGCGGCCACCAGACGTGCCTGGGCGAGCGCCAGCGCGCTGCCGCGGGCGCCGATGCGCATCAGCGGCGGCGGCGCTCGCCGAGGGAGCGCACCTGGGCGAGCTCGCCGGTGGGCCGCGCCTCGGCGCCCCGCTCGCCGCCCTGCCGTCCGGTGCCGCCCTGCCGCTCGGCGCCGCTCCGCCGCTCGGCGTCGCCCTGCCGCTCGACGCTGGCCTGGCGCTGGGCGCCGTTGCGTTCGGCCCCCTCCTCGCCCAGGCCGAAGAGCTCGCGCACCAGCTGGAGGGTTGCGTGGCTGCGATCGCCCGCCACGCCGCGCAGGCGGATCGTGGGCTCGTGGAGCAGGCGGCTCATCACCGCGCGCGCGATCGCGTCCACGCGCTCCAGGTCGCGCGGCGAGGCCGATTGCCAGCGGCCCGCGTTCTCGGCGAGCACCTGCTCGACGATCGCCACGCCGTGCTCGCGCAGGGCGCCCACCGTGGGCAGCACCTCGAGCTGGCCCAACCAGCGCGCGAAGCGGCGGATCTCCTCCTCCACGATCGCCTGCGCCTGCGGCAGCTCCTCCGCGCGCGCGCCGAGGTTGCGCGCCACCACCGACTGCAGGTCGTCGATGTCGTACAGCGTCACTCCCTCGATCTGCGCGCACCGCTCGTCGATGTCGCGGGGCACCGCGATGTCGATCAGCAACAGCGCGCGGCCCTCCCGCTCGCGCATCACCAGCTCGAGCTCCTCGTGGCCCACGATCGCGTGGGGCGAGGAGGTCGAGGAGACCACGATGTCCGCCTGCACCAGCTGCTCCGGCAGGCGCTCGAGCCCCACCACCGAGCCGCCGAAGCGCTGTGCCAGGCTGAGCGCGCGGTCGGCGTGACGGTTGGCGATGAACATCGTGGCCACGCCCCGGTCGGCCAGCGCGCTGGCGGTCAGCTCGCTGGTCTCGCCCGCGCCGATCACCACCACGTGGCGACCCTCCAGCGCGCCCAGCACGCCGCGCGCCAGATCGACCGCCACCGACGGCACGCTCACGCGGCTGGCGCCGATCGCGGTTTCCGAGCGCACGCGTTTGCCGGTGGTGAGCGCCGCGCTGAAGAGCCGGTTGGTCAGCGGCCCGCTCGCGCCCGCCTGCAGCGCGTGCTCGTGCGCGCGCCGCACCTGCCCCTGGATCTCCGCCTCGCCCAGCACCATCGACTCGAGGCCCGCGGTCACGCGGAACAGCTGGCGCGCCGCCTCGCAGTTGCGCGGCGAGTAGATCGACTCGGCCAGCTCGGTCGGGCGAATCGTTGCGCGCGTGGCCAGCCGGCCCAGCACCTCCGCCTCCGCCCGCACCGGGCGGTCCGCCACCAGGTACACCTCGGTGCGGTTGCACGTGCTGATCACCACCGCCTCGCGAACCTGGGGGCTGCCCACCAGCTCGCGCGCGAACTCGCCCGCCTGCCTCTCGGTGAACGCCAGCCGCTCGCGCAGCGCCACCGGCGCGGTCTTGTGCGAAACCCCCAGCGCCAGCAGCTCGCTCATGCCGGCGTGCGCTCCGGGCGCCCCACATCGAGCGCCCCGCTCTCATCGCCAGCGGCGCCGCCGGGCGCGAGCGCGCCCTCCTCGCCGCTCGATGGTGCGGCGCCGCCGGGTGCAAGCGCGCCCTCCTCGCCGCGCGAGCTGTCCTCGCGCGCCGGCCCCTCCGGGGGGCGCTCCCGCTCGCCGCGCCGCAGCAGCTCGCCCAGGGTGCGTTCCATGCGGGTGAGCCGCACCGCCATGATCGCCACGTAGATCAGCACCAGCGCGAACACCACGATGTACGCGGCCGCCACGTAGGGGCCTGCCTGGTGCAGCGGCAGCGCCGGCATCAGGCCTGGCCCTCCAACACGCGCGCGCGCAACCGGCGCAGCTGCGAGCGCGCGTGCTTGGCGGTCAGCTCGTACCTGCACAGCGTCAGGTACAACAGCGCGAACGCGCCCAGCGAGACCAGGAAGGTGAGCGCCATCGGGCCCGGCAGGTTGGAGGTGTCGCCCAGCACGCGCGGATGCAGGTACGCGGTCGAGAGGCGCACCGCGATGAAGTTCATCGGCACGAACGCGCCCGCCGCGATCGCGAACACCGACGCGTAGCGCGCCTGGCGCTCAGGGTCCTCGATCGCGAAGCGCAGCGGCTGATAGGTGGCGTACAGCAGGAACACGATCAAAAACGACACCAGCGTGGGCTCGCTCCACACCCACCAGTGCCCCCACGAGCCCTTCGCCCAGATCGAGCCGGTGATCAGCGTGCCCACCGCGAAGATGAGGCTCATGTGGATCGCCACGTACGAGCGCGCGTCCCAGCGGGGATCGTGCGTGCGCAGGTGCTGGATCGCCAGCACACCGCCCGCCACGAACCCGCACAGCGCCACGATCGCCAGCGGCACGTGCACGTAGAAGATCTTCTGCAAGAAGCCCTGATCGGCTTCCAGCGGGGCGTAGAAGAACACGAGGCTCAGTGCCGCTCCGAGCGCGAGCACCGTGCTGATTGAGAGGGCTCGCAGGCCCCGACCGTACACGGCCTAATCCTCCAGTAGGAAATCGAACAGTGCGTAGGCGATCAACGCGAACACAAAATCATAGAGCGCCAGCGTGGCCCACCAGCGCGCTCCCACCGCGCCCGCGTGGCCCAGCTGCAACAGCGGCGCGCTCGCGCGGGCCGCGCCGATCACCACCGGCACCAGCAGCGGCAGCGCCATCAGCGGCCCCAGCAGGTCGCGCGCGCGCGTGCGCACCGCCAGCGCCGCCACCAGCGTGCCGATCAGCGCCACGCCGAGGTCCGCCAGCGCCAGCACGCCCAGCAGCGCGGGCATCGCCTGCCACAACGAGCTGCCCAGCAACAGCAGCGCGAACGCCGGCACCGCCACCAGCTCCAGCGCCACCAGGTAGATCGCCAGCGCCCCCGCCTTGGCCACCAGCAGCGCGGTGCCGTCCACGGGCGCCAGAAGGAAGCCGTCGAACCCGCCCTGCTCCGCGTCGGCCACGAACAGGCGGTTGATCCCCAGCATCGCCGCCAGCAGCAGCGTCACCCACAGGATGCCCGCCGCCAGCTGGCCCGTCACGCTGCCGCGGTTCAGCGCGAAGTGGAACACCACGAAGGTGCTCACCGCGAAGAGCGACATGCCCGGCACCGACTCCAGCGTGCGCACCTCCACCAAGAGCTCCTTGCGCAGCAGCGCTCCCACCGCGGCCGCCATGCCCGTGCGCGCCCGCGCGCCCGCGCCCGCGTCCTGCTCCCGGCGCTCGGTCCCCACGCGCGCCGCGCCCGTCGCAGCAGCAGCCGCCGCCGCCGGGCCCTCGGCCCGTGCCCCCTCCCGGGGGGTGCCCGCGGGGTCGCCCGCCGGCGCCTCGCGCGTGCGCGTGGGGGCGCTCATCTGTATAGCGCCCCCACCGTGGAGGCGTCGAGCTCGGCGCCGGGCGCGAGCAGCTCGCCGCGGCCCTCGCGCAGGCCCAGCACCAGGTCGGCCTCCGCCAGGCTGCGCGCGGGGTCGTGGCTGGTGAGCACGCGCGTGCGCGGGCGCGCGGGGTCGCTCGAGGCGTGCAGCAGCGGCTGCACCCGCTCGATCGCCGCGGGGTCGAGGTTGGCGAGCGGCTCGTCCAGCAGCAACAGCTCCGGCTCGTGCAGCACCGCGCGCGCGATCGCCGCGCGCTGCACCATGCCCCGCGACAGCGCGCGCAGCGGCTCATCGGCGCGCGCGACCAGCCCCACCGCCTCCAGCATGCGCTCCACCCGCTCGCGCGCCACGCCGTGCAACCGCGCGTGGAAGCGCAGGTTCTCGCGCGCGCTCAGCTCCCGGTAGAGCAGCGGCTCGTGGCCCAGCATGCCCACGCGACCGCGCACCGCCCACGCTTCGGCGGGCAGTGCCCTGCCGAGCACGCGCACCTCGCCGCGGTGGGGGCGCAACAGGCTGGCCAGCACGCGCAGCAGCGTGGTCTTGCCCGCGCCGTTGGCGCCCAGCACCAGCAGCGTGCCGCCCGTGGGCAGCGCCACCGACAGCTCGCGCAGCACCTCGCGCTCGCCGAAGCGGCGCACGAGGCGGTCGATCTCGAGCGCGCGCACCGCTCAGGCGCTCTGGAGCGCCCGCTCGCTGCGGCGCCGCGCCTCGGCGATCAGTTCGTGCACCGTCGCCTCGTCGCCCGCCCTCAGGAGCGCCACCGGGTCCGGCTCGCCGTTGACGATCCCCTCGAAGAACTCCTTGCGCTCCCGATAGGTGGGCAGCGTGGCCTTGGCCCAGCCGCGCGCGTCGTTGAGGATCACCGCCAGCCGCGCGTAGGGCTCGCCGAAGAGCGCCGCAATCTCGCGCTTCATGCGCTTGGCCAGCGCCGGCGAGGCGCCCGCGGTGGAGATCGCGATCGCCAGCGCCCCGTTGCGCACGATCGCCGGCAGGATGAAGTTGCACAGCGGCGGCACGTCCACCACGTTGACCAGCATCGCGCGCCGCTCCGCGTCGTCGAACACCCCGATGTTGACCTCGCTGCTGTCGGTGGCCGCGATCGCCATGAACGCGCCCTCCAGGTCGCTCGCGCCGCGGTACTCGCGCCGCTCCCACGCGATCGAGCCCTCGCGCGCCAGCTCCTCGAGCTCCCCCACCACATCGGGGGCGATCACCGTGACCGCGCCGTCGCACGCCAACAGGCCCTCGACCTTCTCGAGCCCCACCTCGCCGCCGCCCACCACCACGCAGCGGCGGCCCGAGAGGCGCAGGCACGCGATGTAGAAGGGCGTCTCGAGCATGTCCCGCACGCAGCTCTGATCGCAGATCCCCCTGCGCAGCTGGCACACGCACTCCTTGCCGGCGTAGGCCTGGGCGGGCACGGCTACTCCTCGGCGGCGGTCAGGGCGGGCACGGCTACTTCCCGGCGTGGGTCTGGGCGGGCATGGCTAAAGAGTACGACTCCCTCAGCGGCGAAGAAGCACGGAGATCGCTCCGCCGGACGCCTCGCCGTCCCGCCGAGGAGGCCTCGCCGTCCCGCCGAGGACGAATCCGGCGCGCGGCGTCGAACACGCTTGTCGGAGGCGGCGTTGGGGGATTCAAAAAGAGGATTCCTTCCGCGCGGAACGAATCCTCAAAACGAAAAACGGAACGGATGGCGCTCGACCCTGCACCGCTGGAGCGGGCGCCCACGCATTTTGCGTGAATCCGGGGCGGCCTCGAACACACCTGTCTGAGGCGCCGTGGGGGGATTCAAAAAGAGGATTCGTT
>Ga0123356_10006902_pt1 | contig 11409 bp, 13 predicted proteins | sample TergutEmb28metaG_2_FD_92546 | JGI IMG/M metagenome (GOLD analysis project Ga0123356, IMG submission 92546) | Embiratermes neotenicus P3 segment gut microbial communities from Petit-Saut dam, French Guiana - Emb289 P3 | ecosystem: Host-associated > Arthropoda: Insects > Digestive system > Gut ... | reverse complement strand
CCAAATCCCATAGTTCCACTAAAATCACTTCTTAATAACCCCATAACTCTGCTTCTTCCAAGCATCCCGAAACTTGTTATAATAATCCACACCCTGAAAAACAGGTGCATAAGCAAGCTCCCACTCAAGCCCACATTTACAAACCGCATACGCCTTCTTATTTTTAACATCAACAAACATCTGCAAAAATTCCTTCCGACACTTAGGACAATAATAAGGCCCATTTACCATCTGCTTAGCATCTTTAGTCAGAATCTTCATACCACTAGCAGCAACTTTATGCAAATCCTTACTCTCTCTAACAGACTTCTCGGAACTCATAACCTAAAATTAGGTCTAGCACAAAGATATACTCTTCCATCAAAAACCCCAAAATAGCTCCCAAAACACAAAAACAACACCAACAACCCAAAGATGAACTGCCAAATACCAACAACGGATTCGTAAGAAGCGGTTATTCATTAGATAACCTTAAATTTCGCTGAGAATATGGACTATTCAGCGCGGTTGTCGTCTAGTCTGGTTTAGGACTTTAGCCTTCCAAGCTAATGATCCCGGGTTCAAATCCCGGCGACCGCACCATTCACTCAGGTATGATGCCGATCCTCAAAGTTTGGCTTTAAAAAACCCAAAAACAAAACCAACATGAAACCAACACCCAAAAACCAGGTTTATCCATCTCCTTGTTGGATGAGCCGGTTCCTAATTATCAACAAAGATTTGTCCGATCCCGTCGCAACATAGCACCACTATCCAATGGTCAGCAAGTTTGCAGTTTTTAGATCGCATGGGTGCACTTGGCCTCTTTGTGGGTCGGGTATCAAAATATGCCGCACACTTAGGGATTGTTACAAAATAACTTTTGCAGTTAAAGTTGCCTGTGAAACTAATCGCAAAATTATCGCGCGACAGTGGATCTTATCAACATATGATCGTAAACTTTCAAAACAAATAAGCCATAAAAATGTTGTTAATGATGTCTAACTATAAAAGTTATTTAATCACAATCCCCTACAAACTCTGCGCAATAGCAAAGGTAACGGCAACTCTCAATAGCCCTTTGTTTGAACGATAGTGGTATGGATGTCTGAGTGTCAGATTATCCATAACCATCACCTTTTTTATAAATTGACTCAATTGAACCAATTTTCTGTAGCCTAGCGTAGTGATTCTCAGATTTTACTATCTGTCAGTTCAGTTCTTTTACAGTTTTCTCTGGATAATTTTCGATTGTTCGGCTCGCTTGGTTTTTGTGTTATTTGTACGGCGGCGATTATGTGTGATCCCTTTGATTGGTTGTGGTATAGAAACCTTCTTTACTCAAACTGTGGTGTCACCAGTGTAGGGATATGTTATGCCTTTAACTTTCATTATCGGGACTGCAGGTTCAGGTAAATCTCTCTTTACAGCTGCTTTTGCTGATTGGTTAAAGATGAGTAAGCAAGATGTTGCTATCGTTAATCTTGATCCGGGTGCGCTTAAATTGCCCTATCAGCCTGATGTTGATGTCCGTAACTATGTGGATGTTGGGGATTTGATGGAGAAATATAGTTTGGGGCCCAATGGGGCTCTTATCATGGCGGCGGATTTAATTGCTGATGAAATAGAAAATTTGTCGCGTGATATCGATGAGGTGCATGCTGATATTGTTTTGGTGGATACACCTGGACAGATGGAACTTTTTGCTTTTCGTGCAAGCGGCCCCTATATTGTTAATGAATTAACCAAAGAGCCCAAAGCACTAATTTATCTCTTTGATGCTGTTTTTTGTGTTAATCCTCTAAACTATGTTTCTAACATGTTTCTCTCTGCGGCAGTGTATAATCGGTTTTTTCAGCCTCAGTTGCATGTGCTCTCAAAAACTGATTTGGTTCCCCAAAAAGATGCACAGACGGTTGCGTCTTGGTCGGCTAATCCTATGGCACTTGAAGATGCCATTGAGGCAAGGTTAGAGGGCACTAAGCGTCTTTTTAGTCGTAATATGATGCAGGCTATCAATAAATTGGGCTTAAAATTCCTCTTAGCCCCTGTTTCCTCAAAGACTAATGAGGGTATGGTTAACATTAACACTGTGCTGGAGCGTATTTTAAACGAAGGTGAAAAATACACCACCTAGATAGTGTTGATAAGGGTCCATGTGGCGGCGAATGCGCCTCGTTTAGCTTTTTGGGCTGATTCTGCCCCAGCTATGACGATTATGTCTTTGTCTTTGGGCTTTAATTCTTCTAGTAGTTGATGGACAGCTCTTGGAAATTGTTTTTCTATATTCTCACTCACCGATTCAATTTCTAGATGGCCGCCTTTGTATGCTATGATTAAGGCTTGACGTGCCCCTGCGATGATGGCGGCGTCTCGTTGATCGATACCTGAGCCGATTTTTTCTGTTTTGCCTCTTACTAGGTAGGCGTAATTAAATTCTTGGGGGTTTAGGTCTGATTTGGGTATGTTTGCTTGTTGGGGAAAAACTGTTTCGAATTGCTGCCAGATTTCTCTACCTTTTTTGCTCAAGTTGGCGCCGCCTTTTGTGATCTCAATTAGTTCGGCGTCTTTTAGTCGGCTGATGATGGTGCGAACGGCGCCATCACCTACGTAGAGTTTTGCGGCTAATTTGTTTCTGCCCATTGGTCTTTTAGCTAACAGTTCGAGGGTGTAGTAGAGGTGAAATATAGTAAACGACGTGGAGGGTCCCGGTGCCTTTTTTTCCGCCACTTGTTGCATAAATGCCTTTAAAGATACCGCCATGTTTCCGCCTCTACATACTTAACACGGCTAATACTTATAATTTATCCGTCTACAACTCTGGGTTTATTTGCCTCTCCATTTGTTGTTTTGATGTTGTTGGACAGCAAGGTGTGTTTGGGTATTTTAGTTAAATTCATCAAGAGCGTAGTGTCTGGGATTGTTTGTTACATTGGTATTGTGTTGTGTTGTGTTCTATATTTCAAAGGGATTTTTTTAGCAGAAAGGAATATAAGAAAACTGGTCGGTAAATACGTCAAGTTGCTTAACGGAAGAGAACCCCATGAAGCGAAACGGAAAATACTTGTTCACATCTGAATCTGTTGGAGAAGGTCATCCCGATAAGGTGGCAGACCAAATTTCTGATAGTGTTTTGGATGCTATTTTCACCCAAGACCCCAAAGCTCGTGTTGACTGTGAAACAATTGTTATGCAGGGCACAGTTATAATTACTGGTCAAATTACCACGCCCGCATCAGTGGATATTCCAAAAATTGTTCGCGGAACCCTAAAAGACATAGGTTTTGACAACGCCAAAGATGGTCTGGACTGGGAGACTTGTGGTATTCTTGTCTCGTTAACTGCCCAGAGCCCCGATATTGCCATGGGCGTTAATGAATTTAATGGTCATGAGCAGGGGGCGGGTGATCAGGGTATGGTTTTTGGTTATGCTAGCAATGAAACCCAAGAACTTATGCCCCTGCCCATCATGCTGGCTCACAAACTTGTAAAACGTCTAGCTGAGGTGCGCAAAAACGGTACCATGCCCTATCTGCGTCCTGACTGTAAATCTCAAGTCACTGTTGAGTATGAAAACGGCAAACCTAAATGCGTAAAAACGGTGGTTATAGCGGCCCAAAACAACGGCTCCATTGAGGATGCTGTTCTTAAAAAACAAATAATTGAACAAGTCATAAAACATGTTATCCCAAGTGAGCTAATTTCTGCTGATATTAACTATGTCATAAATGGCACTGGGCGCTTTGTTATCGGAGGCACACTTGCCGATTCAGGGTTAACTGGTAGAAAAATCATCGTTGACACCTATGGCGGCGTGGGAAGCCACGGTGGTGGATGCTTTAGCGGTAAAGACCCCTCCAAAGTCGACCGAAGCGGATGTTACATGGCCCGCTACATCGCAAAAAATGTCGTTGCATCCGGTTTAGCTGATCAATGTGAAATCCAGATCAGCTACGCCATCGGTGTCGCCCAACCCATATCAGTTCTTGTTAATACCTACGAAACCGGCAAACTAGGCGATGAACAAATTCTAGAGCTTGTCAAAAAACACTTCGATATGCGACCCAAAGCAATCATCGACCAACTCGACCTGTTGCACCCCATCTACAAACAAACCGCAAGCTTTGGCCACTTTGGACGCGACGAGTTACCCTGGGAAAAAATCGACAAGGCTGACAACCTCAAAAAAGACCTCGAGGCCATAAAGGCCTAACCCGTTAATTTTTTTGTTGTTTATTTAATGTTTTGTGTTATTTCTATCTCTTGTTTTTGCTTTTGATTAGCTGATCAGTAGTGGCGCAGTGGAGTGGATAGAGTGGTGCGATAAGGTTGACTACGTTTCCCATGACGCCTAACATACCGAAAAATAAAGCACCCACAATTATTTCCCTACTACACTTAACAGACGCAAAGACGTTTTATCAAAACCCTGCTGTATTTACTCAGATTCCTGGACACTTGGCGTATTACCGTTAAAATCGTTAACTGACATTTTCGTATATCTTTCAAAATAAGCAGATTCATATGCCAAACTACATCATAACGACCTAAATTCCAATACCTTCAATAACAACAATTCAACGCTTTATTCCGAACTGCTTGTGTTATTTTATTTTGCCCATTTCTTTTGTCACATCTATGGGTGAGATGTAGGTTTTATCAGGAAGCAGACCAATCAAATCCATAACATTATTGGGTGCATTTTTACTTTGTGCGCTATCCATCATGTTTTTTTTACTTGCCGGATAATGCATACCTCGAAGATATTTTACAACAACGGCTGGGTTGACATGCCCCAATGAGCATTGCTTTTCTTCTTCTTTTTTGCGTTGGGCAGTTATTGTTTGTTCACTCGTAGATCTCACCTCCAAGATAGCTAAAAAAATAAGGGCTGACTCACCGCTATTTTTCGAGTTCTTTGCCTTCTTCGATGAGTCTTTTTACTTTTTGACCGCCTTTATGGCCGATTTCGCTGTAGAATTCGGGGCCGTGGGTTTCTGCGGTTTTTTCTCCTCCGAGGCGGCCTGCCTCTGCAACGGTCATTTTGCCTCTTTTTCTATCAGACAATTTTTCACCTCCTTATTAGTGCGGGGTTAATTTGTAAGAAAAAAACTGATTATCTGGTTTTGTATGCTTTCTTCGATAAGCCTTCGGACCCTTTGTTCACCTTTGTGTCCTATGGCTCTGTAGAATCCTCTACTGTGGGTTTCTGCGGTTCTTTGTTGCTTTTTTGCCTGCCTAATCGCCTGGCTTCTTGGACGCTTATTGCTCCCTCTTTGGGTAATCAGCCAACAATTTCATCTCCTCTTGGAAACCCATCAAGGGCGGGTGTACTTCTCAAAAAGCGATGAAGTTATGTTTCCTCGTAGCTTTTGCCTTCCTCAACTAATTCTCTGACTCGTCGCCCGCCGCGCTGCCCTGCTTCTTCGAGGCTGGTTCTGCCCTCAGCGGCGCGTGTGCCTTCGTGTTGCTTGGCTCTCTTTGCTCCTCCTTTGCTACCGATTTCGCTGTAGAATTCGGGGCCGTGGGTTTCTGCGGTTTTTTCTCCTCCGAGGCGGCCTGCCTCTGCAACGGTCATTTTGCCTCTCCTTTTGTCTTCGCTCATTTATTCACCTCCAAAAATTAAACGGCGCTTTGCTTTCTCTACTGTCTATCTCCAAACATTATTCTTAAATATATGTGGCTATTTGTGCACAGTAACAACAAACCCTGATTATAATTCAAGGATATTTACATAAAAAAATAAAACAAAACAAACTGACTGGAGTGCAGGCTACTGAGTCTCATATTTTTTACCTTCTTCGATGAGTTTACGGACTCGTTGGCCTCCTTTTGGCCCACCAATCCTGCCGCCTTTGCGTCCAATTTCGCTGTAGAATTCTTCTCCATGTGTTTCAGCTGTCCTCAATCCGCCTCTGCGGCCTGCCTCCTCAACAGTCATTTTTCCCTTTCGGTCTTCCAAAAACTTTCACCTCCTACAATATGCTCTAAAAATTAAGCTACGGAAAAATGGAACACTACACGTTAAAATTTGGCTCAGCGTGATTCACGTTCCTTTCCGGCTTGAATTAGGCGTCGAACTCTTTGTCCGCCGCGGTGTCCGGCTTCTTCGAGGCTGGTTTTGCCCTCGGCTTCTTTTGTGCCCTCGTGTTGCTTTGCCCGCTCAGAGCCTCCTTTGCTGCCAATTTCGCTGTAGAATTCAGGTCCGCGCTCCGCTGAAACTTTTTCTCCGCCTTTGCGTCCGATTGCTTCATAGAATTCTCGACCATGGGTTGATGCAGTTTTCTGTCCGCCTTTCCTTCCGGCTTCAGCAACGGTCATTTTACCCTTTCTTGGTTCTTCAGTTCGTGTACTCAAAAAACTTCACCTCCTAATAACTACGGAAAAGTAAACAACAATAGAGCCGGATAACCGCTCATAAACATATGTTGTTGTAGTAAGGCAATAACACGCTCAGCCCCACTCCAACACGCCAACCTCTCAACACCAAATAATTGCTCTAACACTCATGTTAAACTATATTTGGGAGGGTAACTAAATAGTCCCAGGTATGCTATGAAGATTCTGCTGATTAACCCTCCCCAGACCTTCTATTTGGGTTCAGAGCTCCCGGCTGGCAACTTGCCTTTGGGCTTGATGTCGGTGGCGGGGGTGCTTCAAAGAGCTGGTTATGGGGAGGTGGAGATTTTAGATGCTTTCTTTATGGGTGATACCAAGGCTGGGTATGGGAGTAGACCTGTTACTCTTGGGTTATCGTTTGCTCAAATAGCTCAGCAAATTCAAACCCGCAAACCCGATATTGTTGGCATTGCCGGACCTTTCACCAGCCAAATTGATAATGCAATCAAAACTAGTCAAATAGTCAAAGAAATAAATCCAAAAATTTTAACTGCTGTGGGCGGTCCTCATGTGACTTTGATGCCCAAAGAGTTTCTTGAGCAAACCCCAACTGTTGATATAGTAGTTTGTGGGGAGGGTGAATATCCGATGCTTGAAATCGCTCAATATTTTGAAGGCAAAAAACCTCTAAGAGACATCAAAGGCATCGCATATCGTCAACGCAACAGTGCGATCACTCTAAATTCTCCCCACCCCTTTATAGCAAATCTTGATGAGTTGCCCTATCCCGCTTATGATTTAGTTGATATGGAGCAGTATCTCAATCCTAAATACATTGGGTATCGCAGTTTTCAATCTCGCGCTATATCCATGGTGACCAGTCGGGGGTGTCCTTTTGGTTGTTGTTTTTGTGCGGTGCATCTGCATATGGGACACAAATTCCGCGCTCACTCTGTGGCCTATGTTTTGGATCATATTCAATATGTCATAGACAAGTTTGGGGTCAAAAACATTTTTTTTGAAGACGATAATCTCACCTTGGATCTCAAACGCTTTGAGGCTATCTGTGATGGTTTAATTGCGCGGAAAATAAAACTCGGTTGGGAAACCCCAAACGGTGTCCGCGCTGATTGTCTCACCTTGGAGTTGCTCAAAAAAATGAAACACTCAGGCGCTAAGAGCATCTTTGTTGGCGTGGAATCAGGTGATCAACAAATCCTTAACAACGTGGTCTGCAAACGTCTTGATCTCAACGCTGTGGTTGAATTTGCTAAAAACGCCAAGGCGATTGGATTAAAAACGGGGGCTTTCTTCATCATTGGTTTTCCTGGCGAAACAAAGCAAACTATGCAGCGTACAATCGATTTTGCCCTTGAATTAAAACGCAAATACGATGTTGGGATGCATTTGTTTGTGGCCACGCCATCCTATGGGACTCCTCTCTATGCGGACTGCAAAGCCAAGGGCTACATCGAGGCGGATTTGTCCTGGGATGCTTTTGCTGCAGCCCGTCAACCCAGTGGTATGCCCCTTATCACAACTGCAGATTTTACTCCCGCAGATGTTAAGGCTTTGGCGGCTCAGGCGTTTGCTAGGTATAAGCGGCTCTCACTGCTAAATCACCTAAAAAATCCCAAGAAGACTCTGGGGATTGCTTTTGATCAGCCGCATCTCATCTTAAAGTATATCAAGAGTTTATCTAAATAGTTATTTTTGATTATTGGTTTGCGTAGCGCGTTTAGAAAATCATGTGGGGGTGTGTTGTGGATGTTTAGAAATACCAACATTTATATTGAAACGTGTGACAAGTTAGTTTAGTGACTTGCAAAATGAAGCGAGACGAAGCAGTCGCTTGTCTAAGAGAAATCAACAATAGTTGCAGGCAGATGTCACCTGACGCTGTCACACTCATAAACTCCCCCGCAAACGATCCCCTCTCCACCGGCTACCAAGTCCACATCCAAACCATTCTAGACAAAGAAACAAAAATCCAGATCCAAACCATCACCCAAGGACACCACTTAGCTGTTAAAGAAGAACAAAACAAAGTCGTCATCTACCAACCCAAACAAACCCCCCAAACCCCAACAGTAATCTAACAACTTACCATCAGCAACACTTCTACCTCCGTCTGTAACTTTTACAAACCAACCGCCTAGTCCACCCGCCAAACATCACTCTATATCCATTAACAACCAACAAGAAAACAATAAGCCAAACGCTAACAACCACAAGTTGCTAACTGAGTTGTTAGTAGATGCCGGCTTTGTGGAAGTAATAGTTCTCCTCTTTTTTAGGACCAAAACTCCGCACGCCGCTTCTCTTTAGTTGACTCCGAAGTTCCCCTGCATATTCTTCGCTAATCTCTCCTTTTTTCTGCAGATAAGCAATGATCTCCTCCGCCTGCTCAACGGTATCACATCGGCGCAAAAAATCCACCGCCTGCGGGTTAAAATTGCGTAGCTTATCTGGCATCTGAGTGCGCTTTGGTTGCTCTATTTCTTGCGGATGGGTCTTTTCACATTCACAAACTTCTTGTTCTACTTCTGCGGCATCTTGAACTCCCTCAATAGGAACTTGGTTTTCGCCCCCCTCAAGTTCACGATAGAGGTTGGGAAACATTTTTTTGAGATCCTTTTTACTCACAGCCATAGCAATCAATTTACACAAAATATCTGTCGGTACGTATTTAGCTTTTAGCTTCCTGCCCAAACAATAAAATGCTAACCCGCATGCCAAATCTTCTGGTTCTAAATGGCAACGGTAAACAACCTCATCATTACATCAACAAAAGACGTTTTAGCATCCGAAGAGACTGAAATAATTAACCCTCTGATCAATTGATTATCTGTTATCATATCGCCTCGCTGGAGATGTTGGCGTGTAGAATCCACTTGGTGCTGGTCTATGCGAAAGTCTCTTTACCGTTTAGCGATTGTTTCGTAGAGTTCTACGGTTTTTTCTGCGATTTTGTTCCAAGTGAACTCTGCTAAGACCCGTTTTCTGCCGTTTTGGCCTAGTTTTTTTGCCCAAGTTGTTGTCTCAAGCGCACTGGTGACGCCCCATGCGATATCGCTTGGGTTGTAGGGGTCGATGTGGTAGCCACACTGTTCGGGTCCACAGCATATAACGATTTCTCGCATCCCACTCACCCCTGAGGCACCCACAACAACCGGTTTTTCCATACTCATCGCTTCTAGGGCAACAATGCCAAAGGGCTCATAGAAACTTGGAAACACTGCGATGTCACATGCTGCATAGTGGCGAATGCGCTCTTCTTCGGGGATAAAATCAAAACAGAATTTGACATACTCCCCCATCTTGGTTATCTGTGTGAGGTTAGTGAGATATTCTTGGAGATCCCCCACCCCAACAATAACCAACTTAGCCTTGGGCATCTTGGCTAGTATGTGCGGCATGGCTAAGATGAGCTTATCTACCCCCTTCACACCCACCAATCGCCCTATGAAGAGCAACATATACTCATCATCTTTTATATCATATTTAGCCCGTATACGCAAAATATCCTCTTTTACAATGTTTTCAGGATTGTACTTCTGTGGATCAACCCCATTGTAGCTGACCTGAATTTTTTCCCTTGGAAAACCCAACCCCACAAGCTCATCTTTCATCGCATAAGAAACCGTAATAACCATATCTGCCATCTTTCCCGTTCGCAACTCAATGTTACTAACCACCCCTGAGCCAGTTCCCATGGTGCGACCCTTCTCGGTGGAGTGCACATGAAAAGCAAACGGCAACCCCGTTTCACGCTTAACCGTTGTGCCCCCCATAGCTGAGAGCCAATCATGGGCAACCACAACATCATAGTGCATACCCTCATGTTTGATTAATTCATTGATCAGCTTAGCCGCCGAGAGATAATTATAAACCATCAACTTACCAAACAACCGCTGCCCTCGTCCCCACTTCTTAATATCCTCCGATATGACATCGGGAAGCGAATCAGAAATATCAATATGCAACGGACGATGAATCTCTATACCCCGCCAAATCTCACGTGTCGGCATCGAACCCGCATCATCATTCATAGTAAAAACAGTAACATCATGATCACTCAAAACAAACCGTCGAGTAATCTCTGCTCCATAAGTGCCAAGTCCACCAACGATTTTTGGAGGATACTCGTAGATAAAAACAGCAATTTTCATATCAACACCTACTACCTAGAAGTAAGAAAACTCGCTACTAAAACCTTGCCTCCCCACACAATTAATCGCCTCAGTATGTAAGGAAAGTTTGATTAGCACCAAACCCCATAGCATAATAGTGTTCTGCTATGAGTTTATCACCTGCCAAACAGGAAATACTAACCACCATGCTTCTAAATGAACAACCCCAAACAGCAGAAGACATCGCCAAAAACACTCAAAAAGAACTCCAGCCCGTCACAATAAACCTCTTAGGCCTCAAACGCATGGGCTATGTAACCCTGTCCGAAAAAGGGTTATATGTCATAACTCCAAGCGGCAAACAAATACTAGGCATACCCCAAACCACCAAAGAAAAAGCAATAACTATTCTCGCTTATACACCCCACGACAAAGCATTCAACTTTTATACAACACTTGACAAACCCCTACACATCCACGCCCACAACCTGCGCGACTTTACAACAAAACTCGAAAAAATCGACAGCACCTCACTTGAATTCCACCTAAACCGTGGCGACTTTGAAACCTGGTTTAAAGACCTAGGCGACGAAGAACTCACCAAAAAAACAATTCTGCTCAAACAAAAAAACTCCACCGGCGAAGAACTGCGCAAACAACTCCAAACTATCACAAAACAACGATACATCGAACTCGCCAAACTTGCAGATATATCCTTCCCAACCGAATAACTCACTTAGCAGTTAGCAAGATAGTCTTTTGAGAAGACAGTTCAGACTGCGCAACAACGATTAATTTTAAGCGAGAGTACAAATTTTCTTGTATTTTTAGTTGCATTATCCGAAATTCCCTAAAATTTACCTACCGTATTTTCAATTGCTTCAAGTATAAGCCTTTGCTTTTTAGTAGGTTCAGCAGGCAGAATTGTACCATCATCAAAAACCTTACAAATCCAATT
>Ga0123356_10006901_pt1 | contig 11410 bp, 12 predicted proteins | sample TergutEmb28metaG_2_FD_92546 | JGI IMG/M metagenome (GOLD analysis project Ga0123356, IMG submission 92546) | Embiratermes neotenicus P3 segment gut microbial communities from Petit-Saut dam, French Guiana - Emb289 P3 | ecosystem: Host-associated > Arthropoda: Insects > Digestive system > Gut ... | reverse complement strand
GAAACACACCTGACCGGTTTGAAACGCGCCATCAATGAGTTGACGGTTCCGGCCGGGATCTGTTTTCGGTATAAGTCTTTGCCGTCATAACGAGCCAACGCACCATTATCGGAAATGAGGATATCCGGTATTATCCCGGAAGCGGGACTGATAAATTCGGTAACAAAACGAAAATCCCTTGCCGTGGCAAACGCAGTTAAAATACCTTTTTCACGAACACGTCTGAACACATCCGCAGAGTATTCACTGATTATTTTATCACTTCGTAAAAGAGTATTATCAAGATCGGTAACGATTAATTTTATGTTCATTTCATTTCCCATAACGCAATCCGGTTATTTAAGTTTTTTACAAATTTATCTTCCGATGGTTATTATTTATCCGCAACAATTATTATCGATGAATAATATTTCTTCCAGCCATTTAGCGACGCCGTCTTCATCGCAATCATCGCAAATATATTTGGAGACGGCTTTGCATTCGTCGATTGCGTTTGCCACGGCTACCCCGATTCCGCAATCACGGAGCATTTCCATATCGTTATAATCGTCGCCGAAAGCAACCGTTTCAGCGAGGGTAAATCCGTAATGGTCGGCAATTTCTTTTACTGCATTAATTTTCCGCGCATTTTTATTCATCACCATCAGGATTTCATTATCGGAAATTTCCCAATAAAGATCATCACCGAGCAATTGTTCTATGATGTTTATCATAGATTCGTCTGCAGTACCAAAGATTATTTTATCTGCACACCGATTCGGCAAATCATTGAAATCAGTCATGACACATTCTACGCCCTGCCATACAGTGGATGTATCGAAGTTTGCATAAAGGACATCATTGATTTCCGCAGAAATTTTCATATCTTTGATCTTACTTGCAGATTTAAGAAGTTTATACATCTTATCATATTCAATACCGAATTCTTTATACGGTTCACCACCGATATGAATTACCGCACCGTTATGAAATGCACCGGCATCGTAATTTATATTCATATGTTCCAACCACTTAACTGCTCTGACCGGACGGGCAGTGGCAAATACGACTTTAATCCCTGCATCACTGCACCGCTTAAAAACAGACGAAGTATAATCACTAACAGTCTTATCACGCCGTAAAAGTGTGTTATCAAGGTCAGTGACGATCATTTTGGTTTTTGATTGATTGGCTCCTACCATAATAATGTCGTCCATATATAGTTATAGCAAGCGCTGTCATTTTGCGTCCAGATACGTTTTACGAGGTCTGTATCGCCTGAGAGGCAACGGTAGCCGGCGCTTTCTTCTTCCCATGTTCGGACTGATAGGGGAGGGCGTTTTGATGCGGGAGATTTGACTTTTCCGGAAGATTCGGAAGGTTTGGATGATGCAAAATTACGATCCGGTGCCGGTGATGATTGAGAATACACTCCTTTATCCATGGTATAGTCAACGGCGATTTTTAAGTTTTCCGGATTTATATCGTGGAGCATCAGTGCCGTACAATCCAAGATATAGCCGCCGCCGGGCTTCATCACATCAAAGAGGGTTTTCATTTCATTACGTACATCATCCGCAGATCCTTTAGTCAATACATTGTAAGGCAAACCGCCGCTTATTGCGAAATGACCTTTGAAAGCCTCAGCCGCCAATACAGGGTCTCCTTTATCCAAATGATATATGATACTGCCTGCCGGTAATTCTTTCAGTGCATTATAATGCGGTTCCCAATTTCCTTCTCCGTAGAAAAGAATTTGATGGCCTTTTGAAATTATTTCTTCGAAAATCGGCTTTAATGTCGGCCAGAAAATCGTATCGAATGTCTTTTGGCTGAAAAACGGCACGCAACCGCGATGTGCCCATATTGTGACAGGAACATTTTTATCAGGATCGGCGCCTGCCAAAGCATTAGCCAAAATATGAGGCATCAAGGCTTCACAGGCTTTGAGGACCTGTTCGGGTCGTTCGATCGTATCTGCTGCCGTACACATGTAGCCGCGGAACTTATCGGCGAGAATGTCGAGCGGTGCTTTTATCATCCCCGAGTTGGCACCGACAATACCTGATTCGAACTTTAACTTAGCGGCTGCAGGACCGAATGCATTCATATAATTTGCATAAGCCAAAGCACCGGAAGCAAGAGCAACATTATGATCGAAAGTCACGGGTTGCCCGGGCTTAACAAGTCGTGCAGTGACTCGCGGAAACCACTCAGTGAATAAAAATGCAGTCGGATCATCAATGAGTTTATCATATTCGTCTTCTAGCATAAACTGATCCGCCGGATCTTCGGGTTCACTGTACTGATTCACACTGCCGGTATGTACATCAACACCGGGTACATGCAAATATTTCCATGAAGCAGATTTACCAACGCCGTAATTACTCCAAATTGCATTGAGCATAACAGCATCACAATTCAAATCTTCAGCAGTTCGCCGTGTTGCTTCAAAAGCAAGATTATAGTCACAGGCAACCTGCTGGTTAGTATAACCGACATAACGAGCAGCAGCTTCCTGTAAAAGAAAACGTACCGGAATCCGATCGGGAGTACCGAGATTCATTGCAGTAACATAACGTTCCAACCTGTCCACATATAATTTTTCAACACCGGAATCCTTAAACATTTGCATCACCTTCCATTATTATATTCGTCATTTATGTTATTTAATTCATTGATACATCAGTTGCGATTTCGGTCCATTTAAAAAGACGTTTTGCATCATAACGGATCGTGCTGATGTCTTTGAGAATAAATTCCAAAGGGCAATTGTTTGAATCGCATGCATTTTTAATGGCGGTCAGTTCATCACGTATAAGTTTTTCATCAAAGCCGTTTCCTGCTAAAAATGCGGGATTGGGTTTTGAAGAAAAGACGAAATCACGACCGAGTTCTTCGGCACCGCGATGTGCATCAGTCCAGGGACTCATGGATATTTTTCGTACATTGGGTATTTTTTTAACAATATCAAGCTTCATATCGAGAGGTTCGCAACACCCGTAATAAACAAATCCGAATCGCTTGAAAATCGGATTCATATAATCCAGTTCAAATTCCTGATGCATATCGGGAGATACCATTGAAAACATTTGAGCGAGTCCTGCAGTCCAAACATCTTTGCAACGCGGTTTTTCGGGATCGTATCCCGGCGCCGGAAGATCATCGGTATATGCACCGGTACAATGAATTGTCGTTTGTGCATTTATATCACACAACAATCCTTTATCTTCAAGCTGATCGATCATCGAAGTTAATGAGGTCATCATTTTTTTGACCAGACGATGCATGAATTCCGGTCTGTCAACCATTGCATAAACAGCGTTTTCGGCACCCATATATGTTGAGATCGGATCCCAGAGCTGTGTCATAACAGACCAACCGACAGGACGTACATCGATTATACCGTCAAACAGTTCTTTCGCAAAATCGATTCGGCGCGTATTTTCCGAAACATCCAAAGATACATCGGGTATTGTGATTTTTTCTATATCATCATCATTTTCAAGTAAATTAACATATTTATGAGCGGTAACACTGTTATCGGGATCTCTTACCAATACTTCATCTTCAATTTCCAATCCGTATCCGTTATTGATTATTGCTTTTGACACATCAATAAAGGGTTCAATTACCATATCACCCGGAAAATGCTTCCATTTAAAAAGTAATTGTCGTAAACCCTGTTCATATAAACGACATTCCTGATCTTCACAAAGTAAATCCAACGATCCGTCAAAATTCAACTCATGCCAACAAATCTGATCGATCATAACCGGCGGACGATCGGGTTTAAGCCCGTTCAGGTTCTTCCAAAGCTTCCGCTTCTCCTCCTGCACCGGTAATGCGGCAATCTCCGCAACCGACTTTGCAAGTTCCCGAATTATTAGTTTGTCTTTTAATAAATTACTCATTATTATTACTCCGAAAATATAAATTATATGTTATTGATTACGAGTATAAATGATTTATAGACAAAAGAAAAGTAATAAAGCGGCGGGTGGTTATATTCCGTAAAAATTAAATATATTTTGTGATACACAACATGATTTATATGTTATACTGTCAAAACAAATATCACTGAATTGTAAAATTCTTTTGGAAAGGAACCCGAGATATGCCGAAATATAAGTATGAACCTGATTTTAATGAACTTTTGCGTGTACTGAATCAGCAAAAACCGTCCCGTCCCGTGTTGTTTGAACTGTTTATGAACCCTGAAGTTTATGAACTCATGGCGGGACATAAACCTGAAGATGATTCCGAAGAAGCGCATCAAAAAATGATGATCGACGGATTTCACGCCGGCGGTTATGATTATACATCGATCAGTGCAAGCAGCTTCGGTTTCACTCACGGGCACAGAGAGTCGCAAAAAACAACATCATTAAATGACGGATTTACGGTAACGGATGAAAAAAGTTTTGACGAATACAAATGGCCCGATGCCGAAAATTTCGATTATTCCCGTCTTGACACATTGGGGAAATATAAACCGGACGGCATGAAGTTCATGATACTCGGACCGAGCGGCGTTCTTGAAAATACGATCGCACTCGTCGGATATGAAAACCTTTGTTTCATGATTGCTGATGAACCCGATCTTGCAGAACGTATATTTAACGAAGTCGGCAGCAGGATACTGAAGTATTATCAAATTGCAGTTGAATATGAATCGGTCGGAATGTTGATGGTAAATGACGATTGGGGCTTCAATACGCAAACATTCCTTTCACCCGACGATATGCGAAAATATGTATTCCCGTGGCATGCAAGAATCGTTGCGGCAGCGCATAAAGTTAACAAACCGGCTGTTCTCCATTCATGCGGAAATGCGGGTCAAATCATGGAAGATATAATTGAAAGCATTAAATTCAACGGTAAACATTCATATGAAGATGTAATAATGCCTGTTGAAGAAAATTACAAAATTTGGGGTAAGAGGATCGGGATTCTGGGCGGGATCGATGTAGATATGCTTACAAGATCGACTCCCGAAATCATTAAAAACCGTTGTGAAGCAATGCTTGATCTTGCTGACGACTTCGGCTCATACGCACTCGGTTCAGGCAACAGTGTTCCTCCTTACATTCCTTACGTTAATTATCGCGCTATGATCGACACAGCACTGGCAAGAAGGTAAAGTCGCATTAATAAATATATTACGGGGGTCAACGTAATGACAGCACGTGAAATAATAACAAAGCGCTTAAATCATGAAGGTACTGATATAACACCGTATACACTGAGCATCGAGCACGATTTGGAACTTCGTCTTGCCGAATATTATAATGACACCGACTGGAGAAACGGCAGGATCCGTGAATTCACATGTTCATATATGAACGTTGATAACCAAATGCATGAACCTATCGACGAAATATATACAAAAGATGTATTCGGCGCTCTTTGGAGGATGGATAAAAGACCGTGGCACCTGGAAAAACCCCCTCTCAGCGAACCGTCACTTGACGGGTATGAATTCCCGACACCGGATATGTTCACAAAGCAAATATACGAAAATAAAGCGGAAGCAATAAAGCAATACGAAGCCAATGACGAACAATACCGAATAATCGGAATGGGTTGGGGCGTTTTTGAGCACACATGGCGTCTTCGCGGATTTGAAAACAACCTTGCCGACATGATCGCCGATGAAGACTTTTATACGGAAGTTACCGAAAAGCTTACAAATATCTATGTTGAATCAGTACGAGCCTGCGCCGACATCCCTGCCGATGCGTTTTTATTCGGTGATGATTGGGGTGATCAAAGAGGGGTCATTTTCGGACCCGAACGTTGGCGCAAACTCATAAAACCGTGTTGGGAAAAAATCTATGCCGAAGTGCACAAACAAGGCAAAAAAGCATTGCAGCATTCGTGCGGAAGTATTGCCGAAATATACGACGATTTGATCGAAATCGGACTTGACTGCCACGAAAGCGTACAACCCGAAGCAGCCGGCATGGCTCCCGAACTCATCAAAGAAAAATGGGGCAGTCGTATTTCATTCTGGGGTTGCCTCGGAAGCCAGGGGATACTCAATTCAGGCACTCCTTCGGAAATAAGAGCAGAAATCAAAAGACTGGCAGAGCTGTTTAAAAAAGACGGCGGATACATACTGGCACCTGCAAAACCGCTTGCAGAAAACATGAAAACAGAAAATGCCGTTGCTGTTATCGAAGCACTGGCAGAAATTTATTAAAATCAAAGGCAGGTACCTGATGAAGAGAAGTGAAATCAATAAAGCGCTCAAAGAAATGGAATCATTTATAAATAAATTTAAATTTGCTCTTCCGCCTTTTTGTCATTTTACTCCCGATGAGTGGCAATCAAAAGGACCGGAATATAACGAACTTCGCGACAACATGCTCGGATGGGATATAACGGATTACGGCTCGGGCGACTTCAGTAAGATCGGCCTTTCTCTCATAACGATACGCAACGGCAATCTTGCTATGAAAGAAAAATACAAAAAAACATACGCGGAAAAACTCCTTTTTCTGACAGAAGGACAATATTCTCCCATGCATTTTCATTGGAAAAAAATGGAAGACATCATCAACCGAGGCGGCGGTAATATACTTATCGGTGTATATAACTCAACACAGGATGAAAAACTTGATATGGCAGGTGATGTTCGTATAAATTTGGACGGACGCGAAGTCACGGTACCCGCAGGAACGAAAGTACGTTTAACTCCGGGTGAAAGCATCGCCATTCAAAGCATGATGTATCATGATTTTACGGTCGAAGAAGGTACCGGTCCCGTCCTCATGGGCGAAGTGAGCGAATGCAATGATGACAACACAGACAACCGTTTCCTCGAAGGAGTCGGCAGATTCCCGTCAATAGAAGAAGACGAACCCCCATACCGCTTGTTATGTAACGAATATCCGGCACCTTAACAGCCAAGCACCTTAAACCCCGAACACCGGCTGAACACATTATTCAAGATCGGAGACATCGGATGTTTGATGTTATTGCTCTCGGCGAATTATTGATCGATTTTGCACCTGTAAGCACGGATGAAGGCGGATATCCGACCCTCGCGGCCAAACCGGGAGGAGCGCCGCCCAATTATTTGGCGGCTTTGGCAAAATACGGAGCAAAAACCGCCGTTTATGCAAAAGTCGGATGCGACGCATTCGGTAAAATGCTTATACAAACATTAAATGATATCGGAGTTGATACATCGGGTGTTATTGAAGACAACTCTGTTTTTACCACTCTCGCATTTGTCACTCTCGACGGATCGGGTGAACGCTCTTTCAGTTTTGCCAGAAAACCCGGAGCAGATACATGCCTGCGTTTTGATGAACTTGATTTGTCGCTTATTGATAATTCAAAAGTATTCCATTTCGGAACATTGAGCCTGACAAATGAACCGGCTAAAGAAGCAACACAAAAAGCACTGGCCTATGCAAAAAAAGCAGGCAAACTGATCACTTTCGACCCGAATTTAAGGGAATCTCTTTGGGACGATTTAAATGAAGCAAAAGCACAGATCCTTTGGGGATTGGGACAAGCCGATATAGTTAAAATCAGCGACGAAGAAGTTGATTTTTTGTGGGGCTGCAATGATCACGAAGGTGCAGACAGGTTGCTTGACGAGTTCGGCGTAAAACTCGTTATGGTAACAAGCGGACCGAACGGAGCACTGCTTAAAAATAAAAACGGATATGCTTTTTCGTCATGTCCGCAGGTTGATCCGATCGACACAACCGGAGCAGGTGATATTTTCGGAGGCAGCGCAGTAAGCCGGATTCTTAAATCAGGAAAAGCACCGCAAGAGCTCGAACCGAATGAACTTTCAGACATCGCAACCTTCGCCGTAACTGCAGCAAGTCTGTCAACACAAAAACTCGGCGGAATACCGAGCGTCCCGGACGAAGAAGAAGTATTAAGACTTATTTAAATAACATATTATTTTAGGTTACCTCTGATCTGTTATTAAATTTTATAGTTCTTTCAATAAAGAAGTGAGTATGTTATACTTGTGCAACTATTCACCAAACAAATAAATTACAGGAGTGCAAAAATGGCAGAGAACAAAGGATACATCAAAAATTCCGATGAAAGAGGCAGCATAAATATATGTCAAAACGTTGTTGCCGTAATAGCAGCAGCAGCAGCGGTAGATAATGACGGAGTTTACGGACTTTACCAATCTCCGGGCAGAGAACTCACTACGGTCAGCGGCAAAAAAGGTATATCAAAAGGCATCAGAATTAATATTGACAACGATGCAATTATGGTTGATGTATATTACATTGCCAACATGGGACATTCTGTTAACGAAGTCGGGATGCAGGTGCAAAATTCCGTAAAATCTGCAATAGAAGAAGCAGTCGGAGTAGAAGTAAAAGCAGTAAATGTACATATTTGCGGCGTATCACTGAAAAAAGCGAAACAGGCAGTATGAAAAGATCCGCGGCGAGAGAAATAGCAGTCAGATTATGTTTTGCTATATCCGAAAATCCGACCGACCCGGATGAACTGCTTGCAAAAACATTTGATAAAGAATATTATTCAACTCTTAAAGGAGAAGATGAATTATATTCAGCTAAACCGAGCAAAAAACAGCAGGATTATATATCAACTCTCGTCAAAGGAATTTACGAACACGCTCCCGAACTCGACGGATATATTGACAAATACTCAGTCGGATGGAAATTCGGCAGGATATCCAGAACAGCCGTGGCTATTATGAAGCTGGCTATGTATGAGGTATTATACATGCCTGATGTCCCCGACAAAGCGGCAATAAACGAAGCAATAGAGCTGGCCAAGCAGTATGAACCGCCCGAAACGGTTTCGTTCATCAACGGTATATTGGGCAGCTTTTCACGTGGAGAAAAATGTGACAAATAAAGTATTCACAATCACGGAAGTCAACAACTACATAAAACGTCTGCTTGAAACCGATCAACTGCTTGCCGATATATATATCAAAGGTGAGTTGTCAAATTATAAGATGTATCCTTCCGGACATCATTATTTCACAATGAAAGATGCCGAAGGTACACTCAAATGTGTCATGTTCAAAGGCAGTGCATCAAAACTTCGTTTCAAACCCGAAAACGGGATGAGTGTTGTAGCATTAGGCAGAGTCGCGGTTTATCCGAGAGACGGTGCATATCAACTGTATGTAAATGAAATCACACCTGACGGGGTCGGCGATTTATATATTGCTTATGAACAATTAAAAGAAAAATTACTCAAGGAAGGTTTATTCGACGATTATCATAAAAAACCGTTACCTCGTTTTCCGAAAAAAATAGCGATCATTACATCTCCTGTCGGAGCTGCAGTCCGTGACATGATCCGTATACTCGGCAGCCGATGGCCGCTTGCAAAAGTGCTGGTCATACCTGTCAGAGTACAGGGTGTTGAAGCACCTCCCGAAATAGTTGAAGCTATCAATTACGTAAATGAAATAAATACGGCAGACCTTATCATAACCGGACGCGGCGGAGGCTCGATCGAAGATCTGTGGGCATTCAATGATGAAAAAGTTGCGCGAGCGATTTATGCATCAAACATTCCGATCATATCGGCAGTAGGGCATGAGCCTGATGTGACGATCGCTGATTTTGTCGCGGATGTCAGAGCGGCAACACCGTCAAATGCGGCAGAAATAGCCGTGCCGGATAAACTTGACGTTTACGGATGGTTACAGGCGGCTGATACACGATTGAAACAATCAATAACTCGCGATTTAAAAACCCGCAGGCAACGACTTTTTGACATATCAAACAAACGAGTTCTTCAAAGTCCGAAGTATTACATTGACGACAGACGCATCCAAGTCGACAGAGGTGCGGAAAGACTTGTTGCGGCAATCCGGGGGCAACTCCATAAAAGACGTGAACGCTTCGCTCGTTTTGCAGCTTCACTCGATGCAATGAGCCCCCTGAAAGTGCTCGGACGAGGTTATACGATAGCAAAAAAAGATGACGGGAAAATTATTAAAACAGCAACAGATGTAAAAAGCGGTGATCGATTGATATTAAGGTTACAAAAAGACGAAGTCAAATGCACTGCTGATTGACCGACGGCAAATCGATCATTTTGTACAATTAAACCGATGCGATGATAAGGATGAAAAAATGGGAAAAGAAGAGAAACAAACATTTGAACAGGCAACAAAGCGAATCGATGAGATTGTCGGTATGCTCGAAAAAGGAGATGCAGAACTTGACAAATCCCTTGCATTGTTTGAAGAAGGAGTAAAACTGGTTCAGCAATGCGGAACGATGCTCGACAACGCCGAACAAATCGTTATGAAACTGCAAAAATCCGGTACTGATGAAAATGAATCCGGGCAAACCCCCAAGGAGTATTTGTTTGATGAGGACGAATGAAAACAACGATATGATTCGTGAAATGGATTTGTGTCGTGATATTGTTGAAGATCGGCTTAAGGAACTCTTTGACGAAGCCGGCACAAGTTATGCAACTCTGGTAGAATCAATACGATACAGCCTGCTTGCAGGTGGAAAACGCGTCAGAGCAGTTATTTGCATGAAGTTTTGCGAAGCTGCGGGAGGTAAGGCGGAAGATGCGCTCGAAGCGGCTTGCGCTGTTGAAATGCTGCACACATACACACTCATCCATGATGACTTACCAAGCATGGATGGTGATGATATGCGTCGCGGCAAACCGGCGAATCATATTCGTTACGGTGAATTCACCGCAACACTCGCCGGCGATGCACTTCAAGCCGCAGCCTTCGAAACTCTCGCATCTTCACCCCTCCCGCCCGGCTCCGTCAACGAAATGGTAAAAATACTGGCACAGGCAGCCGGACCGCACGGGATATGCGGAGGTCAATATCTTGATTTATCGGGTGAAGGCTGGCATTTAACGATCGATGAACTGCTTGAACTGTATTCAATGAAAACAGCTGCACTCATATCAGCTGCTGCAAGAATCGGTGTGATCGCAGGTGACGGAACCCGTGAGCAAATCGATGCTGCAGATTCATATGCACAAGCGATAGGACTTGCGTTCCAAGTCCGCGACGATGTCCTCGATTGCACGGCAACAACGGAAGAACTCGGTAAACCGACGGGTTCCGACATGGAAAATGATAAATCCACATTCGCATCCTTACTCGGAGTCGAAGCATGTGAAAAAATGATAAACAGAGAAACAGACAGAGCGATCTCATCTCTCGAAGGTAAATTTGAACACCCTGAATTCCTTACATGGCTCGCAACAATTTTAGCCGGCAGAAATAACTAAATTTGTTGAATATTCAAACGATAACCGGTATAGTTGGATAACGAATCAATAATGATTCTGTGCGGCAGCAGTATTCTAGTCGGATCGGCCGTCTACCAGGAAGGGCCTAAAAATCCTTTAAAGGGCATATCGTTGAAACCCCTTGTGTCTGCTTTGAACGCCCAGTTTGGGGTGGATGCTG
>Ga0123356_10006900_pt1 | contig 11411 bp, 10 predicted proteins | sample TergutEmb28metaG_2_FD_92546 | JGI IMG/M metagenome (GOLD analysis project Ga0123356, IMG submission 92546) | Embiratermes neotenicus P3 segment gut microbial communities from Petit-Saut dam, French Guiana - Emb289 P3 | ecosystem: Host-associated > Arthropoda: Insects > Digestive system > Gut ... | reverse complement strand
GCGTGCCCGCGGTACAGCCGCGTCGGCGCGAACTCGCCCAGCTTGTGGCCGACCATCGCCTCGGACACGAACACGGGGATGTGCTTGCGGCCGTCGTGAACCGCGATCGTGTGCCCGACCATCTCGGGGAAGATGGTGGAGGTGCGCGACCAGGTCTTCAGCATCCGCTTCTCGCCTGATGAGTTCATCGACTCGATCCGCGCCATCAGGCGCTCCTCGACGAACGGGCCCTTCTTGCTGGAACGACTCAACGCTTCTTACCCCTTCTGCGGCCGCGGACGATGTACTTGTCGGAGGCCTTGCCCTTCGGACGGGTGCGGTACCCGAGCGTCGGCACGCCCCACGGCGTCACCGGGTGACGTCCGGGCGTGGTCGAGCCCTCGCCGCCACCGTGGGGGTGGTCGACCGGGTTCATCGCGGTCCCTCGGGTCTGCGGACGCACGCCGAGGTGGCGCTTGCGTCCGGCCTTGCCGATCTTGACGTTCTGATGGTCGGAGTTGCCGATCGTGCCAACGGTGGCGCGACACTCGCCGCGGACCATCCGCATCTCACCCGACGGCAGGCGGAGGGTGACGTAGTCCCCGTCCTTCGCCAGCAGCTGGATGCCGGCACCGGCCGCGCGCGCGAGCTGACCACCGCGCCCGGGCGTCAGCTCGACGTTGTGCACGACTGTGCCCGGAGGCATGTTGACCAGCGGCAGCGCGTTGCCGACGCGAATGTCGGCGTTCGGCCCCGACTCGACGGTCATCCCCACCCGCAGACGGGCCGGCGCCAGGATGTAGCGCTTCTCGCCGTCGGCGTAGTGCAGCAGCGCGATGTAGGCGGAGCGGTTCGGGTCGTACTCGATGTGCGCGACCTTCGCCGGGACCCCGTCCTTCTGGCGCTTGAAGTCGATGATGCGGTACAGGCGCTTGGCGCCGCCGCCACGGTGGCGCGAGGTCTTGCGCCCGTGGACGTTGCGACCGCCCGATTTCTTCAGTCCGACGGTCAGCGACTTCTCAGGCTCAGACCGGGTCAGCTCCGCGAAGTCGGGATAGCTGACGAAACGGAGACCGGCGGAGGTCGGCTTTGGCTTGCGGATCGGCATCGCTTACTCGCTCACTCCCAGGCCCTGCCCGAAGATCGGGATCGAGTCGCCCGGGCCCACCTGGACGATCGCCTTCTTCCACTGGCGGGTGCGACCCATGTGGGCGCCGCGGCGCTTCGGCTTGCTCTTGACCGACGCGGTGCGAACCTCGACGACCTTGACGTCGAACAGCTCCTCGACCGCCTGGCGAATCTGAGTCTTATGAGCGCGATCGTCGACCCGGAAGGTGTACTTGCCGGCCTCGGCGAGCACGTAGGTCTTCTCGGAGACGACCGGGCGGATGATGACCTGGCTTGCGTCCATCAGCCCTCGTCCTCCTGCTCGGCGCCGGCTCCGCCGGCGGCGCGTGCGACCAGCGCCGGCAGCGCGGCCTGCGAGACCAGCAGCGACGCGGCGCCGATCACGTCGGCGACGCCAGCGTCCTCGACCGGCATCACTGCCACCCGGGGGATGTTCCGGAACGACTTGCCGGCGGCCGCCTCCTGCTCGTCGAGCACGACCAGCGTCGAGCTGTCATCGCTCAGCCAGCCGTCGAGCAGATCGGCAGCCCGCCTGGTCGACGGCTCGTCGAACACAGAGGCGTCGAAGACCGCGAGCGACTCGCGCTCCGCATGCACCGACAGCGCGCTGCGCAGCGCGATCCGCCGGGCCTTGCGGTTGACCTTGAAGGTGTACCCGCGAGGGGTCGGACCGAACACCGTGCCGCCGCCTGTCCAGACCGGCGATCGGGACGATCCTGCCCGGGCACGGCCGGTGCCCTTCTGCCGCCACGGCTTGGCGCCGCCACCGGACACCTGCCCCCGGGTCTTCGTCGACGCGGTGCCACGCCGGCGCGCGGCGAGCTCGGCTCTGACCGCCTCGTGGACGACCGGCATGTTGAAGTCTGCTTCGAAGGCGGTGGCGTCCAATTTCACGGTGCCGCCGCCGATCACGGTTGCACTCTTAGGCATCGGTGCGTACCTCCACGATGCCGCCCTTGGCACCGGGTACCGCGCCGCGCACGAGCAGCAGGTTCTGCTTCGGAACCACGTCGACGACGGTGACGCCGCGCTGCGTGATCCGCGCGCTGCCCATGTGCCCCGCGCCGCGCAGGCCCTTCGGCACGCGCGAGGGGGTCGCCGAGGCGCCGATCGAGCCCGGCGCACGGACGTTGTGAGAACCGTGCGACTTGGGGCCTCGCTTGAAGTTGTGCCGCTTGATCGTGCCCTGGAAGCCCTTGCCCTTCGAGGTCCCCGAGATCTTGACCTTGTCGCCCGCGGCGAACGCGTCGACGGTGATCGTCTCGCCGACGGTCAGTTCGCCGGCCTCGTCGCGGAACTCGGCCAGGTGCCGGTGGGCCGACGCGTCGGCCTTCTTGAGGTGGCCGAGCTCGGGCTTGCTCAGGACCTTCTCCTTGCAGGCCCCGAACGCGAGCTGGACCGCCTCGTAACCGTCGCGATCGCGGCTGCGAATCGCGGTCACCGGGCACGGCCCGGCCTCGAGCACGGTCACGCGCTCGACGCGGCCGTCGTCACGGAAGCGCTGGGTCATCCCGAGCTTTCTGGCGAGGATCGCGGCCATGGTCAGGAGGCGAGACGGATCTCGATGTCGACGCCGGCGGGCAGGTGATCGAGGCGCTGCAGCGAGTCGACGGTCTTCGGCGTCGGCTGATGGATGTCGATCAGACGCTTGTGGGTGCGGATCTCGAAGTGTTCGCGCGAATCCTTGTCCTTGAACGGCGAGCGGATCACGCAATAGACGTTCTTCTCGGTCGGCAGCGGCACCGGGCCGGAGACGCGCGCGCCGGTACGCGTCGCGGTCTCGACGATCTCCTTTGCCGCCGTCTCGATCGCCGTGTGATCGTATGACTTGAGGCGTATCCGAATTTTGTTTTGGGCGATGGTTGCCACTTGGTGCTCTTGAATCTCTCAGTGATCAGGGCTCACCGACGGGTCTCCCCGCTCGGGACGCGCCCTGTAGTTCGTATCTGCTCGAAAATGAGGGGGAGCCGGCTTTCGGGCTCGGCTCCCCCTCCCAACCTGTGCTTACTGGATGACTTCGGAGACGACCCCGGAGCCGACCGTACGGCCGCCCTCGCGGATCGCGAACCGCAGCCCCTGATCCATGGCGATCGGCTGGATCAACTCGATCTCCATCTGGACGTTGTCACCCGGCATCACCATCTCCGTGCCCTCGGGCAGGTTGGCAACTCCGGTCACGTCGGTGGTACGGAAGTAGAACTGCGGCCGGTAACCGGAGAAGAACGGCGTGTGACGGCCACCCTCCTCCTTCTTGAGGACGTACACCTCGGCCTTGAACTTGGTGTGCGGCGTGATCGAACCCGGCTTGCAGAGAACCTGCCCGCGCTCGATCTCCTCGCGCTTGGTGCCGCGCAGCAGGCAACCGACGTTGTCGCCGGCGCGGCCCTCGTCGAGGATCTTCTTGAACATCTCGACGCCGGTCACGACGGTGGACGTCGTGTCCTTGATCCCGACGATCTCGACCGTCTCACCGGTCTTGATCATCCCCTGCTCGACGCGACCCGTCGCGACCGTGCCGCGACCGGTGATCGAGAAGACATCCTCGACCGGCATCAGGAACGGCCTGTCAAGGTCGCGCACCGGCTCGGGGATGTAGGAGTCAAGCTGCTCGGCGAGCTCCAGGATCTTGTTCTTCTGCTCGTCGTCGCCCTCGAGCGCCTTCAGCGCCGAACCGATCACGAACGGGATGTCGTCGCCCGGGAAGTCGTACTCCGACAGCAGGTCACGGATCTCGACCTCGACCAGCTCGAGCAGCTCGGGGTCGTCGACCATGTCCGCCTTGTTCAGGAACACGACGATGTAGGGGACGCCGACCTGACGCGCCAGCAGGATGTGCTCGCGGGTCTGCGGCATCGCACCGTCGGCGGCTGACACCACCAGGATCGCACCGTCCATCTGCGCGGCGCCGGTGATCATGTTCTTCACGTAGTCGGCGTGACCGGGACAGTCAACGTGGGCGTAGTGCCGGTTTGCGGTCTCGTACTCGACGTGCGAAGCGGCGATCGTGATGCCACGCGCCTTCTCTTCGGGGGCGTTGTCAATCGAGTCGAACGCCCGGACCTCGCCGGTGCCGTACGTTTCGTGAAGCACCTTGCTGATAGCGGCGGTCAGCGTCGTCTTGCCATGGTCGATGTGACCGATGGTCCCGACGTTCACATGGGGTTTATCGCGCTCAAACTTGGCCTTCGCCACTTTCAGATGCTCCTTCTATTTTCAGGTGATTTAGTTCGCAGAACGTACGAACTTCAGAAATTTATCGGACTTGTGTCCAGTTGGCCCGTTATACGGCTTGCAATTCGCCGACTACCTTCTCGGCGATGTTCGGCGGCACTTCGTCGTAGCGCTCGAACTGCATCGTGTAAGTCGCCCGGCCTTGCGTGTTCGAGCGTACATCAGTTGCGTATCCGAACATCTCCGACAGCGGCACGAAAGCCGAGACGACCTGTGCGTTGCCGCGTTGCTCCATCCCGTTCACCTGGCCACGCCGGCGATTGAGATCGCCGATCACGTCGCCCATGAACTCCTCCGGCGTCACGACCTCGACCGCGAAGATCGGCTCGAGCAGCACCGGCTTGGCGCGTCGTGCGGCCTCCTTCAGCGCGAGCGAGCCCGCGACCTTGAAGGCGATCTCCGAGGAGTCGGTGTCGTGGTACTTGCCGTCGGTCAGCGTGACCCTGACGTCGACCATCGGATAGCCGGCCCGCGGGCCGTTCTCCATCGCCTCCTCGACGCCCTTCTCCACCGCCGGGATGAACTCGGTGGGAATCGAGCCGCCCCTGATCTTGTTGATGAAGTCGAAACCCTCGCCGGGCGCAGGCTCGACGTTGATGTAGACGATCCCGTACTGGCCCGAGCCGCCGGTCTGCCGGACGAACCGGCCCTCGACCTTCTCGGCGGTGCCACGGATCGTCTCGCGGTAGGAGACCTGCGGCCGGCCGACGTTGGCCTCGACCTTGTATTCGCGCAGCATGCGGTCGACCAGCACCTCCAGGTGCAGCTCGCCCATCCCGGAGATCTCGGTCTGCCCGGTCTCCTCGTTGGTGCGGACCTGGAAGGTGGGGTCCTCCTCGGCGAGGCGTGCCAGCGCGGTCGCCATCTTTTCCTGATCGACCTTCGTCTTCGGCTCGATCGCGACCTTGATGACGGGCTCGGGGAACTCGATCGTCTCCAGCCGGATAGGCCTGTCGGGCGCGGCCAGGGTGTCGCCGGTGGCGACCTGCTTGATCCCGACAGCCGCCGCGATGTCGCCGGCGTAGACCTCCTGCAGTTCCTCCCGGTCGTTGGCGTGCATCATCAGGATCCGGCCGATGCGCTCGGTCCTGCCACTGCTCACGTTGAGGACTCGTGAGCCCGCCTCGAGCCTGCCCGAGTAGACCCGGAAGTAGGTGAGCTTGCCGACGTACGGGTCGGCCATGATCTTGAAGGCGAGCGCCGCGAACGCCTCGTCGTCCGAGGTCGCGCGGGTCGCGTCGCGACCGCCGTTCTCAGAAGCCTTGTCGGGCTCGACGCCCTCCACCGCAGGAACGTCGAGCGGGCCCGGCAGGTAGTCGATGACCGCGTCGAGCAGCGGCTGCACGCCCTTGTTCTTGAAGCTGGAGCCGCACAGCACGGGGGTCATCGCGATGTCGAGCGTCGCCTGGCGGATCGCCGCCTTCAGCCGCTCGACCGGGATCTCCTGGTCCTCCAGGATCATCTCGAGCAGCTCATCGTCGAAATGGGAGACCTCCTCGAGCAGGTGCTCTCGCGCCGCCGCGGCCTCCTCGGCCAGCTCAGCCGGGATCTCAACGACCTCCTGCTCCTTGCCGAGCTCGTCCTTGTAGATGATCGCGTTGTTGGCGACGAGATCGATGATCCCCCTGAAGTCCGCCTCCGCGCCGATCGGCAGCTGGATCGGGACGGGGTGGGCACCGAGGCGGTCGATCATCGTCTGGACGCCGCGCTCGAAGTCAGCGCCGATCCGGTCCATCTTGTTGATGTAGGCGATCCGCGGCACCGAGTACTTGTCGGCCTGACGCCAGACCGTCTCTGACTGCGGCTCGACCCCGGCGACCGAGTCGAACAGCGCGATCGCGCCGTCGAGCACGCGCAGCGCGCGCTCGACCTCGACGGTGAAGTCGACGTGGCCGGGCGTATCGATGATGTTGATCCGGTGACCCTTCCACTCGGCGGTGGTGGCAGCCGAGGTGATCGTGATCCCGCGCTCCTGCTCCTGCTCCATCCAGTCCATCACGGCAGCGCCTTCGTGCACCTCGCCGATCTTGTAGGTACGGCCGGTGTAGAACAGGATCCGCTCGGTCGTCGTCGTCTTACCGGCGTCGATATGAGCCATGATCCCGATATTCCGGGTGTTCTCGAGGCTGAACTTGCGGGGCATCTCTTTGTTCTTCGTTCGTCTTGGCTGCTCGCCAGTCCCGGCTGCGGGCGTGAAAAAGGGCCCATTGGGGCCCCAATCACGACGCGGGTGTCGCCAGGGCAGGTCTTATCGATCGGTCACAGTCTCCATTAGGCAGATCCTTGTCCCAGGCGTTGGCGCGCGACCGCGCAGGCCCGCCCGGGACAGCACCGGAAATATAGCAAAGGACCCGCTATTCAACGCCGAACCGGGGGAGCCGGCTCAGCTCTGAAACGGATCCGGAAAAAGCGCGAGGGCTGCCCACCACACGGGACCGGGGGCTGCAGTGGGACAACCCTCGCGCGAGCCAACTGTAGCCACCAAAGTTAAAGAACAAGTTGTTACGTCAAAAACCCTGCTCAGAGCGGTTTCTGCAGGCAAACTGCCGAACTCAGCGCCTGCTACGCACTGACGGCGAGCCGCTCGCGGACGCTGGCGACGATCGCCGCCGGCTGCGGCAGGAAGGCGTCCTCGAGCGTCGGGCTGTACGGAATCGGTGTCTCCGCAGTGGCCAGGATCCACGCGTCGTCGAGGTCGTGCAGCCCCTCCTCGGCGACGAGGCCGAGGACGCCGGTGGCCCACCCGCCCGTGCGTGGCCCCTCTTCGACCGCGAGGATCCGGTTCGTGCGGCTCACCGACTCCAGCACGGTCGCCAGATCGAGCGGCCGCAGCGTGCGCAGGTCGACGACCTCCACCTCGATACCCGCATCCGCAAGCTGGTCGGCAGCCTCGAGCGCGTCGGCCACGCCCTTGCCGATCGACACGAGCGTGAGGTCGCGCCCGGCGCGCGCGACCCGCGCCCGCCCCATCGGGATTACCTCCTGCTCCGCGGTCGGCGGCGGCCCCTTGACCGAGTACAGGCGCTTGTGCTCCAGGAAGATCACGGGGTTGTCGTCGCGGATCGCGCCCTTCAAAAGTCCTTTCGCTTCCGCCGGCGACGACGGAAACGCGATCTTGATGCCGGGCACGCCCTGGAACCACGTGCCGTGAGTCTGCGAGTGGATCGCGCCGAAGCGGCCGCCGGCGCCGACGGCGGAGCGCACGACCAACGGGCAGGTGCCCTGCTCGTTGCTGATGTACCAGAACTTCGCCGCCTGGTTGATAAGGCTGTCCATCGGCAGCGCCATGAAGTCGCCGAACATGACCTCGAACACGGGGCGCATGCCGGTGATGGCGGCGCCGTACGCGGCACCGGCGAGCGCCAGCTCGGAGATCGGCGTGTCGAACACCCGCTCGGAGCCGAACCGCTCAGACAGGTCCGGCGTGGCCTTGAAGACGCCGCCGGCGGCGCCGACGTCCTCCCCGAAGAAGATCACCTTCGGGTCGCGCTCGAGCTCTTCGGCCAGCGCATCGCGGATCGCGGTGCGGAACTCCAGCAGCTCGCTCCTCACGCTGATCGCCTCCGCTCGGCATCCGGCCTCGCCTGAATGTCGGCGGCGTGAGTCATCCGGCTGCGAACTCGGTGGCGGCGTCGACCGCGGGATCGGGGTAGGGCGCCGCCAGCGCGTTTGCGATCGCCTGGTCGATCTCGGCCGTCACGGCCTCCTCGACGGCGACGAGCTGCTTCTCCGTGACACCCTCTGAGAGAAGCCGCTCGCGGGCGAGCTTGAGCGGGTCACGCGCTAGCCACGACTCGAGTTCCTCCTTCGTCCGGTAGGGCGCGGGGTCGCTCTTCGAGTGGCCGTAGTGGCGGTAGGTCCGGAGCTCGAGCAGGGTCGGGCCGTCGCCCGAGCGGGCGCGGCCGATCGCGCCGGCGGCGGCCGCCTCGACGGCCCACAGGTCGTTGCCGTCGACGATCTCCGCCGGCACACCGTAGCCGGATGCACGCGCGGCGATGTCGGCGCCGGCGGTCGCCTGTGCCAGCGGCGTGAACTCCCCGTACAGGTTGTTCTCGCAGACGAGGACCATCGGCAGCTTCTGAACCGCCGCCATGTTCAGGCACTCGTGGAAGTAGCCCTGGTTGGCGGCGCCGTCGCCGAAGAAGCAGACGGCGACGCGGCCGAGGCGCTTGCCGGAAATCGCCGCTCCGAGCGCGGCGGCGATCGATCCGCCGACGATCCCATAGCAACCGACCAGCCCGCGCTCCAGGTCGATCACGTTCATCGAGCCGGCGCGGCCACCGCAGACGCCGGTGGCACGGCCCAGCATCTCCGCCGCCAGCGGCTCCGGCTCGGTCCCCTTCGCCAGCGCGTGGCCGTGGCCGCGGTAGGTGCCGGCCACGTAGTCATCGGGCGACAGCGCCATGCAGACACCGACCGCGCACGCCTCCTGGCCCGCGTACAGATGGGTCGTGCCGTGAATCTCGCCCTTCAGGAACAGGCGGTGCATCGCCGTCTCGAACTGCCGGATCAGCAGCATCCGCGCATACGCGTCGAGATAGGCAGCGGGCTGGCGTTCAGCAGCTGTGTCGTGGTGCTCCGCCGCCTGTAGCTCGGCCATCCCTCTCCTCCGACTCGAACTTTTGCGTTAGCATCCTACCGCAAACGTTTGCAGTCAGTCTCGCTGGGAGGTTGGATGGCCGTCGAAATCGTGATGCCGCGCCTATCGGACTCGATGGACGAGGCCACGATCCTGCATTGGCTGGTCGCCGCGGGCGACGCCGTCACCGAGGGCACCCCGCTGGTCGAGATCGAGACCGACAAGGCGACGATGACCTACGAGTGCGAATACGACGGCACCGTGCTTGAGCTGATCGCTTCCGAGGGCGAGAGCGTCGCCGTGGGCGTCGTGATCGCCGCGATTGGCGACGCGGGCGAGAGCTTCGAGCCCAGCACGGCCGCCACCGTGACCGCGCCCGCTGCGGCTGGCGCGGCGATCGGGGCCGCTCCGGCCGGCCCTTCGACTCCGGCTGGACCCCGCGTCAAGGCCTCCCCGCTCGCCCGGCGCGTGGCGCTCGCCCTCGGCGTCGACCTCGGCACGCTGGCGGGCTCGGGTCCGCACGGACGGGTGATCCGCGCCGACGTGGAACGCAGGGCGGCCGCCGGTGCCGCCGGTGCCGCCGGTGCCGCCGGTGCCGGTGCTGCTGAGCCCGAAAAGCCAGCAGCACCGGTGACCACGAACGGGGCGGGCGACGACAGGGGCACCGTGACGGTGCACCGGCTCACGCGCATGCAGGAGACCGTGGCCCGCCGGATGTCGCGGTCGCGCTCGACCGTTCCCGATTTCGAACTCCGACGCGAGTTCGACATGAGCGCGGTCGTCGCCGTGCGTGAGCAGCTCCGGGCCGCAACCGAGCAGCCACCGTCGTACAACGACTTCATCGTCAAGGCGGTCGCGCTGGCGTTGCGCGAGTTCCCGCGCGTCAACGGCTCGTTCCGCGACGACTCGTTCGAGACCTACGACCGGGTCAACGTCGGCATCGCCGTCGCCGCCGAGGACGCGCTGGTCGTGCCGACGATCTTCGACGCGGACACGAAGTCGGTCGGCGCGATCGGGGCGAGCGCGCGGGCGCTGGCGGCGAAGGTTCGCGATGGCTCGATCACGCCGGCGGAGCTCGGCGGCGGCACCTTCACGGTGTCGAATCTTGGGATGTACGGAGTCGACAGCTTCTCGGCCGTGATCGACGCGCCGCAGGCCGCGATCCTCGCCGTCGGCGCGCTGAAGCCGCGGCCGGTGGTGGCCGACGATGGCGTCACCGTGGTCGCGCGGCCGACGATCCGGGTGAGCCTCGCGTGCGACCACCGGATCATCTACGGCGCCGACGGCGCCCGCTTCCTGCAGCGGCTCGGGGAGCTGCTGGCGGCGCCGGCGGCGCTATTGCTCTAGGCGGTCAGCAGCCCCTCCCCGGCACCTTCTCGCCTGGCGCCAGGCAGGCGACGACAGGGGACCCTGGCCGCTTCATCGAGAACACGTAGACCTTGCCGACGTACTCGGGCCGGACGATCCGCACCGTCACGCGCGCTGCCCTGGCAAGCGAGCGGTGGGCGAAGATCCGCGTCAGCGAGACGTTCTCGACGGTGGGCGGGCGCCCGCACCTGTGTTTCTTCGTCGGCTTGCAGCGCGGCACCCTGACGGCGAGGGTCCGCGCGTGCGGGCAGCCGTGGCCGGCGCACTGCACCACGACCCTGGCGCCGATCGGGGCCCGGTGGACCGCCAGACCGCCGATCGAGACGGCGTCGCGGGACGTCCGGAAGGCCCACGTCATCGTCGCGGCGATCGTCCCGAGCCGCCTTGCGCTCACCTGCACGGGGAGGCTCGCGGTGAAGGCATTGCCGGCGTTGTCGGTGACGGCGACCGCGACCGCTCGTGAGCCCTTCGACCGGAAGGTGTAGGTCAGGGTCGCGCCGGTTCCGACGGCCTTGCCTCCGACCAACCAGACGAAGCTGGTCGGCGTGCCCTCGCTGTCGCTGGCGGCAGCGGTGAACCGCACCGCCTTCCCGACCGTCGCCTGCCCCGGGCCTGAGATCGCGACCGTCGGCGGGACGGTCGCGTGCGGGGGCGGGACGGTCGTCTGCACGGGCGGGACGGTCGCCTGCACGGCGGCGGTTGCGTTCGAGGTGGCCGGCGCACTCGTGCCGTAGCTGTTGGCAGCGGTCTCCTGCACCCGGATCGTCGATCCGACGTCGGCGGTGGCGAGCGTGTAGGCCTGGTTGACCGCGCCGACGATCGGCGAGCACGCGGCGCCGGACGGGTTGCAGCGCAGCCACTGGTAGGCGTAGGTGGTGACGGGTCCGTCCGTCCATGCCCCGTGCGCCTCGTCGAGCACCTCTCCCTGCTTGACGGTCCCGCTGATCGTCGGCGGGCTCGTGATCGTCGGCGGCTCGCCGACGACGCCGGTGGCGGACGAGGTCGACGGCGCTCCCGTCCCATAGAAGTTGGTCGCCGTCTCCTGCGCTCGCAGCGTGTGGCCGATGTCGGCCTTGGTCAGCGTGTAGGCCTGGCCGGTGGCGCCGCCGATCGCCGTGCATGCCGC
>Ga0123356_10006899_pt1 | contig 11412 bp, 11 predicted proteins | sample TergutEmb28metaG_2_FD_92546 | JGI IMG/M metagenome (GOLD analysis project Ga0123356, IMG submission 92546) | Embiratermes neotenicus P3 segment gut microbial communities from Petit-Saut dam, French Guiana - Emb289 P3 | ecosystem: Host-associated > Arthropoda: Insects > Digestive system > Gut ... | reverse complement strand
CCAACTCCGGTAACCTCACGGAGTTCTTTTACGTTTTGAGCTGTAAATGCCATATATATTCCATCCTTTCATCTATTAATCAGCAGTGATTTCATCACTTTTAGACTCTTACCTGCAAGATTCTGCGCAAAATGGCAAAAGTTTTATTTCAATAATCATCGCGAAGCGATACCATAATTGTCAACTGTCAATTGTCAACTGTCAATTGCCAATTCCGGCTTGTCCGGGTTAGGCTTTGCGGGTTCATCAACCGAATCCTCGGCAGTTTCGACAACATCGACGCCCTGACGGCCTTCGACAATAGCGTTTGCCATTGCCTGTGAGATTAGCCTTATCGCGCGGATTGCGTCATCGTTACCGGGAATGATGTAGTCGATCTCGTCCGGGTCACAGTTGGTGTCAACTATCGCGACAATCGGTATGCCCAGCTTCCGAGCTTCGGCAATCGCGTTGCGTTCTTTTCGCGGGTCGATGATAAATAGCGCGGCTGGCAGCTTTTTCATTTCCTTGACGCCGCCAAGATATTTCTCGAGTTTGTTTATCTCGTTGGTGAGCCTGATGACTTCCTTCTTCGGCAGGATGTCAAAAGTGCCGTCCTCCTGCATTTTTCGCAGTTGAGCTAATCGGTCTATACGCATCCGCATTGTCTTGAAGTTGGTGAGCATTCCACCAAGCCAGCGGGCGTTTACGAAAAACATGCCGACACGCTCCGCTTCCTCTTTGATAGCGTCTTGAGCTTGCTTTTTTGTGCCGACAAAGAGTACTGAACCGCCGTTTTCGCTCACGTCGCGAATAAAGCTGTACGCTTCTTCAAGCTTCCTGACGGTTTTCTGCAAGTCGATGATATAGATGCCGTTGCGCTCCATATAGATATATGGAGCCATTTTGGGGTTCCAGCGCCTTGTTTGGTGGCCGAAGTGTACACCGGCCTCCAGAAGATGTTTCATTGATACTACTGACATTTTTTACCTCCAATTTTATTTGTTATTTGACTGATTGCAAGCACTTTCAGTGCTGCAGTCAGCCGTTCCTCCGGCTCCGTCGCCTCTTTCACCCACGGCGCTGTTTGCGCCGCACACGGCAAAAAATCAGGAACCGTGCGTCAATGCCAAAACATTCTAGCAAAGTGCATCGAAAAAAGCAAGAACTTTTTGACTTTTATATGTGTTCGTGTTACGCTACAGTCTACAAATTACAAATTACAAATCACAAAGCACAAATCACAAATAATAAATCATAAAAAGGATATGCCATATGACGTTGAATATTGTTTTGGTTGAGCCGCAGATACCGCAGAATACTGGTAATGTCGCTAGGACGTGCGCCACGACGGGTACGCGGCTGCATCTTGTCGGTCCAATGGGATTTAAAACAGATGATAAAAACCTCAAGCGTGCGGGATTGGATTACTGGCATATGCTCGATATTACGTATTATGACGATATTTCAGCTTTTTGGAAATATGCTGGGGCAGGCGCGGCGATTGATGACAACAGCATACCTGATACAGGCGGATTTGAATTCTACTACTTCACTACAAAGGCACGGAGAATCTATACGGAACCGCGTTATAAGGATAACGCGTATGTCTTTTTTGGAAGTGAGACAAAAGGGCTTGATGAAGCGCTGCTGCGTAAGAATCTGGACCAATGCGTGCGTTTTCCTATGCTCACAGGAGCGCGCAGTCTGAACCTTTCAAATTCAGTCGCCGTTGGTGTTTTTGAGGTACTAAGGCAATGGGGATTTCCTGAGCTGCAGAATTACGGCACACTTTAGGGAAGTGTAAAGTGTAAAGTGTAAAGTGTAAAGTGTAAAGTGTAAAGTGTAAAGTGTGTGGGGGACGGGCGTCCTGTTAATACGGTTACTGTGTTGGAGAATACATCATGACAAAGCTTGATGTGCTTTTAAAATACTTTGGGCATACGTCTTTCCGTCCTGCGCAGGAGACGCTTATTGATGCGCTGTTATCCGGCAGGGATGTTTTGGGAGTCATGCCGACAGGGGCGGGGAAGTCGGTATGTTACCAGATACCCGCGCTTCTTCTTGCGGGGGCGACATTGGTAGTATCACCGCTAATCTCACTGATGAAAGACCAGGTCGCGCAGCTCAGGCGCGGAGATATCCCGGCGGCATTTATCAACTCGTCACTGACTGTGGAACAATACCGCGAAGTATTGCGCCGGGTAGGGGAGGGGCGCTATAAAATTATATACGTAGCCCCGGAACGGCTTGAGACTGCTGATTTTCTGCGATTTGCAATGGAAACGCCCATAGCTCTCGTTGCTGTCGATGAAGCACATTGCGTTTCGCAGTGGGGGCAGGATTTCCGCCCGAGTTACTTGAAGATTTCGGGATTTATTGAAAAACTCAAAGTTCGCCCGGTAGTCGGCGCATTCACAGCGACTGCGACCAAAACGGTAAAAAGCGATATAATACGTTTGCTTGGATTGTCCGACCCGCTGAGCCTGACGACCGGATTTGACAGGCCAAACTTATATTTTGAAGTCGCAAGACCAAAGAACAAATCAAAATATTTCCATGAGATAGTCGGGCAGCGTAGCGGAATGTGTGGCATTGTTTATTGCGCGACCCGAAAAACCGTGGATACCGTTTGTGCCGAACTGCGGCGGCGTGGCATTGAAGCGTCGCGTTATCACGCGGGCTTGGAGGATGAGGAGCGCCGAAGGAATCAGGAGGACTTCATACAGAACCGTGCTGCTGTTATGGTTGCAACCAACGCGTTCGGGATGGGCATTGACAAACCTGACGTGCGGTATGTATTCCATTACAATATGCCGAAAAACCTGGAAAGCTATTATCAGGAAGCAGGACGCGCCGGTAGGGACGGCAAGCCGTCAGAATGCATACTTTTATTCTCAAATGAAGACATAAGAACAGCGGAATTCCTTATACAAGACTCAGGAAAAAACGAACAACTCACTGAAGCGGAACGCAGAAGCATCCGCCACCTGGACGTTATACGGCTTGACAAGATGATAAGATACTGCGAAATAGACAGTTGCCTGCGATCATATATCCTAAGATATTTCGGTGAAAAACAAAAAGGCAAATGCAACAACTGCAGCAGTTGCAACCGCGAAAGTTGGCTAAGCAGGCTACTGAAAAGGCGCTAGTCCATTCTGCATTCTGCATTCTGCATTCTGCATTCTGCATTCTGCATTCTGCATTACAATTGAGGTGTTAACTATGTACTCCGATAAAATGAAATTCTTTGAACCGTCAATATTCATTCGTATTAGGGAAGCGATGGTTGCGTGCCCATTGCCTATATGCGACCTGAGCGTCGGTACGCCTGATATGCCGCCCGCAAAACATATTGTAAACGCATTCCTAAAAAGCAGTGGCGATATGGAAAGCTATAAATATGCGCTGGCTGATACGGCGGAGCTGACCGACGCTGCGGTGGAGTGGTACAAGTGCCGATTTTCAGTGGACCTCGAGCGGGAAAACATATGCGGGCTCATTGGCTCACAAGACGGCCTCGCCCACCTGCCGCTTATGCTCTTGAATCCCGGTGACAGCATACTGATACCGAATCCCGGGTATCCGATGTTTTATTCGGGCGCTCGGCTTTCATCTGCAACTATCGCGTTTACCCCACTATACGAAGAAAGCGGCTACCTTGTCGATTATGAAAACATATCGCCATCAGACGCCCATAGCGCGAAGCTACTTGTCATTTCGTACCCGGCAAATCCACTCGGACAACTTGCGCCTATGGAATTCTATGAGAAAACTGTGTGGTTCGCAAGAAAATTCGACATAAGCGTTATCCACGACAACGCCTATGTCGAACTGGTGTTCGACGGTAAACAAGGCCATAGTTTTCTGGAAGCGAAAGGGGCAAGCGATATTGGCGTCGAGTTTAACAGCCTGTCGAAATCCTACAATCTCACAGGCGCGCGTATATCGTTTATGCTTGGCAATCCAAATATATGCGCCGCATTGACGCGCCTGAAATCGAATATCGATTATGGAATATTTAAGCCCATACAAGCAATGGCAGTAGCCGCGATAGCAGGCCCACAGGAATGCCTGACAGAGCTGCGGGCTGAGTATCAGGAACGAAGAGACGTCCTTTGCTCCACGCTCACAGAAGGGGGATGGCAAGTAAAGCCGCCACAAGGGACGATGTTTGTGTGGGCAAAGCTCCCGGATAAACACCCTGATTCACTGGAGTTTACACTGGAACTGCTCAAAAACACAGGCGTTGCGCTTGTACCTGGCATAAGCTTCGGCTCGTTAGGCGAGGGGTATGTCCGCATTGGCCTCGTGAAATCAGCCGACGAGCTGGCTGTCGCAGCGCGTAAAATCATTGATTTTATTAGTTAGGCCTTACTGAACGGCTGACAAATCTTTCACCAATCCTATCTCTGCACAATTCCATATTTTTCCAGAAAGGCTGGATCCACCTGAATTATTGATATTAGCCTCCTTGCCGCTCCATCTGGGGTATATCTTCCGGCTTCCCATGACTCCACAGTTTTTTTAGATACACCCAGCACAACGGCAAAGACGCCCTGCGACATACCGAGCTTTTTTCGTGTCTCTTTTATCTCTTCCACGCTGATCGTATCACAAACCGGAGAAATGCTAAATTTTGTTGTTCTAAGGTCGATTTTGCCTTCGGAGTAGTCTAGCAGTTCCTGCATCGCCTCTATAAGGTCTTGCCCCATTTTGCTCATTTCTGATCCCTCCAGTTTTTGTTGATCTGATCTACCATTGTTTTCAAAACCTTCCGCTCTTCGTCGCTGATATTTTCTTTGTTGCCCTTTGTATAAATATTAGAATATGCTCCAGAGGAGCAGGGAACTGAACCAGGGGAAGATTTACCTCTTTATACGATACCAGTACGAATAAACTATTTAATATCCAGGTCAATATCTGGGTTTGTTTCTTCAGAATTCAGCATTCACTCATACTGAAAGCTTATTTCGTTGGAGTCGGTCAGCTTGTATATGATAATTATATGCGTAATTCAGGGTAATCACAGTTGCGAATATGAGCATCTTAATGCTTCGCTTATAACTTGCCACATGTCGAGGTATCTGTATGTTCCCAATCGACCGCCGAAAATTACATTCTTCTCTTGCTCGGCAAGTTTGCGGTATTCACTGTAAATTGCCGCGCTTTTTCTGTCGTTCACAGGATAGTATGGTTCGCTGCCGCGCTGCCATTCAACAGGATATTCGTATGTTATTACGGTTTGAGACTGTGTCCCAAATTCAAAATGCTTGTGCTCAATTATCCGCGTATGCGGCACATCGGCGGATGTGTAGTTGACCACAGCGTTCCCCTGGAAATTAGGAGTATCCAAGACCTCGGTTTCGTAAGAAAGGCTCCTGTATTCCAGCGCACCGTAACGGTATCCGTAAAACTCGTCTATTTTGCCGGTAAAAATCACTTTGTCTGATATATACCTATACCTTGATTCGTCTTTAAAAAAGTCGGTGTCAAGCTTTACGTCGCACCTTTCGAGCATTTTCTCTATGATCTGATTGTACCCGCCGATGGGGATACCCTGAAACCTGTCGCTAAAGTAATTGTTGTCAAAGGTAAATCTCACAGGCAAACTGCTGATAATGGACGGGGGGAGGTCGGAACATTTTCTGCCCCACCGTTTTTCTGTATATCCTTTAATAAGCTTTTCATAGATATCGGTCCCGAACAGATAAATCGCCTGTTCTTCAAGGTTTCCCGGATGTGTGAGCTCTGCTCTCTGCTTCTCAATGATCTCCCGCGCGGCGTCAGGATTTGTTACGCCCCACAGCGTGTAAAACGTGTTCATGTTGATAGGTAAGTTATATAACTTATCGTTGTAACTGGCGATAGGGGAGTGGGTGTATCGGTTAAATTCGGCAAAACGGTTTATGTATTCCCAGACGTCCCTGTCGTTTGTATGAAAAATGTGCGCCCCGTATTTATGCACGGCAACGCCTTCGATGTCTTCGCAGAATACATTGCCGCCAATGTGTCCGCGCCGGTCTATTACCAGGCAACGCTTGCCCTTTTGCGAGACTTCATACGCGAATACAGCGCCAAACAGCCCCGCGCCGACAATAAGATAATCATACATGAATAAAACTCCTCGTGGATCGAATCAACAATTCTTGTAACTGATCAGGGGGTGTCCTAAAATGCTCGCAATGGTTACAGACTGCACACAAGTTTTGACTATAATACAGGTTTCCAACACGGTGCTAGTGCATTGGCTGTAACCAACCTGTGCATTTTAGGATGCCTCCTGAACAGTTACCAATTATTTACCAATCCAAATAGCCTGTTGTACATTTTGCTATGAAAATACACTTTTGTCAAGCAAAATGGAAACCATTGCTTGATAATAGCCGAATATGAACACTGCCCGACCGCCAAACGACCGGGCATTAAGCCGCGCGTCAAGTACACGTATCATTTCGGCTTTGTGCTGGCTATCCAGGATTACATTGCCCCTAAAATTACATCATTGATTAATTCTACTTCAGTGGCGACGCCGCTGTCAATAAGGTTGCGCAGTTTTCGCCCGTGCGGTAGATCTAGTGAGCCGATAATCAATTTGTCTGTAAAAGCGTAGAGTGAGTAGAGGTTAAGTAGCTGTTCCGCTTGCTCACCCTCGACGATTACGCCGCAGCGATTACCGAGTTTTGCGGTGAAAGCCGAGCGAAGCCTATGGCTAAAACCATCTTCATTGCCAGTGTAGAGCGCAAGAATGAAGTCTATACTATCAATATCCGGTTTGCTGATGTTAAGAACATCAAAAGCAATGTCACTATGTTCAAAAACCATACGCATTCTCTCCAATGATTCCGCAAGCTACCCATTGACAGGCGTTTTCAAAAAGCAAGGGGACGGTTCATCTGCTTTCTAATAATGCTTTCCCATCCCGGCAGCGCGAAGAAATCTGCGACTTTATACGGTGTTGTACTATAATAACAATCGGGGAACACAACAACTTTACGGCAATTTGCGGTGTTCAACACATCGCAAAGCCCACTACGAACACCGATAAAGGTTCCGGCATGTTCGGCTGCGGAACACATTTGCCTTATGGGAACACTGAGGGGAAGTGTCCCGTTGATCGGCTTTTCATCACCTACGATGTTTGTATAGAGGTATAAGCCTTTTCTGCTATATTCATCAACGATTTTATTCCAAAAGCTATCTGGGAGATCTACAACACTCTTGGCATAAGGTGACAGTATTACCGTTTGGCTTCCCGGGATTTGCCGGTGGTTCTCAAACGACTCCAATCTGTTTGGCAACACAGGCTGCGTGCCTTTTGATAGGCCGAAAACCGCGTATCTGTAATAATCAATAAATGAGAGAAAGTGTTTGTCGAGCCATTTGATGATATTATCCGTATACGGGCGGTCATGGTGGGCGATAACACAGTTGACCTCGCGGTTGTAGATAACCGCCTGGACAAGCTCATCCATCTCGCAGGAGTTGATCATTATGATGCTATTTTCTGCACAGAACATCCCGGCGACCTGGCGACAGCCGTTGCCGATAACGACAATAACGACCTTACAGATGCTGTGTTTTTCACAATAAGCAGGTAGAAAAGACATCGCCCAATACACATCGCCAAGCGCGTTGTTAGGACAAATAACTAAATGCTCAGCCGGATATCGCTCGCGAATCTGTTTAAGAGTTTCTATCCCTCGTTGCATACGTTCTGTTTTACGCTTGATTGTTTCATCAGAAAGCGAGTATTCGGAAAAGGAATTATACTCCACGACCTGTACGATTTCTCCAACATAACCGAGCTGCCGGAGTTGAGCGGCCATATCAGCGTAAAACCGCGTTGCAATGAGTACCACGCTGTTCTCATAAGTATAGCTCTGAATCAACCTGGGAGGCGTTACAGGTATATTGCGATACATATGGCTATGCTTTGCAATGCTGTTATCCAGTATTGCGACTGGGTTGATTTTATGCGCCAAAAGAAAGTCAGCTATTTCCTCGCTTGCGTTACAATGACCAAATATGAGCACTGCCCGACCGTCAAACGACCGGGACTTAAGCCTCGTGTCAAGTACGCGTATCATTTCGGTTTTGTGCTGGCTATCCAAGATTACATTGCCCCTAACCCGGACAAGCCGGAAGAGATAAGAGTTAAGATAACACTACCGTGCAGAAAAACTTTTGCCATTTTGCTCAGAATCTTGCAGATAAGGGCCTAATAATAAATCGTTGATCAATTCTTCTTCAACATAACTTCGGCTATTAACAAATCTATCGGATTATCAATATCGATACTATATTCTCGCGGCATTATATACCCAACTTGATTGTCATTGAAACTTGTTTCAAGATTAAGCTGTGAAATTCTGTTTATATATATCGCGCCGTTTATTCGATAATACTCAGGCATATCCTGGCGCCGTACAGAACTATTCGTAGGAAGTAACTTACTTAGCTCTCCATCCGCAGCAATCTGCCTGATTAGAAATGGGTGATCTTCAACAGGTGAAACAGAGGCAAGACAATCATAGCAACTGCTTTCAAACAGTTCTATCGCCTCATCAATGTGTCTGGATAATCTCAATGGCGAAGTTGGCTGTAATAATACAAGGAAGTCGTATTCCTCCGCTAACGTTGATACAGCGTGTAAAAGCACATCTTTTGTAGCTATTGTATCGTCAGCCAGCTCAGCAGGACGCATGATTATATCAGTCCCATAACTCCTGCTGATAGCCGCAATTTCCTCGTCTTCAGTACTGACAGCCGTATAATCGATATATTTTGACTGTAACGCTGCGTCAATAGTATATGCGATAAGCGGTTTTTTGTTCAGTAAGGTTATATTTTTACGAGGAATACCCTTACTTCCGCCTCTGGCAGGTATTATTGCCAAATATTTGTGATTGTTTATTATAACAATGCACCTCCATTCGTTTTAATCCTTATCAATAAAGCATTTTTGTAAAGGCATACCCCAAAAACCGCTATCAGCTAAAATTCTTAGAACTTGTTCGGCGCTGTTTCCAACGCCGAAGTCAGACGAACTGTCGATTGATAGGTGAGAACAAACACTTATTGCTTCCATAAGATCACCAACATCATAACAACAATGCAGTAAACCATCACGAGGTTTATAACGGTTTTGCTGACGATCCCCAATATCAATGGCGGGTACTCCATAAACGGAAGCTTCCCTAATGCCGGCGCTGGAATTACCGATTATGAATTTTGTGTTTTTTAGCATGGTAAGAAAATGCTCAAACCGCACTGACAAAAAGACCCTGAAACCCGGGTTATCCTTCAGGCGACAGTATTCTTCAATGATGGAGCCGCGTCCCAGATCGTTATTGGGGTGAATTACAATGTAGTTTTTTTCAGAAGCGATAAGCGCGTCTGTAAACGTTTGAGCATAGCTTTTCATGTTTCTGTGTGAAGTAGTGACAGGGTGAAACAACGCGATGGCAAAATCATCAAATGGAATCTCATAACGCCTTTTTGTCTCTTCCCATGTGGGTAAATCAGGACTTAGCATTATATCAATATCGGGTGATCCAATAATAAATATCCTGTATTCGGGCTCACCGAGTTGCATAACACGTTTTTTTGAAGCCTCGTTAGAGACAAGATGGATATGCGCTAATTTAGTGACCGCATGGCGTATTGACTCGTCAATTGTACCGGATATCTCCCCGCCCTCAATATGCCCGACAAGTATATTATTCATCGCGCCAACAATCGCGGCGGCAAGGGCTTCTATTCTGTCACCATGCGTTATGATTAAATCCGGCTGAATCTCGTTTACATATGAGCTAAACCCCTCGATTGTATTTGCCAATGTCATATCCATCGCGGACGCCATTACGGAATGCTGATTAATAAAAAGATAGACGTTTTTGTACTGATCTTTCAACACCTCATTATAGGTGCTGCCATATTCTTTATGCATATGCATTCCGGTAACAAAAATGTGGAGCTCAAACTTGTCATTAGCGTCGAGTATTTGCATAATACGTTTGATCTTGCCATAATCCGCCCTTGTTCCGGTAAGGCAAACGATTTTTTTTGCATCCATAAGCTTTACTCTCCAACCATGCTTTGCCTGATGTGGACATTTATCGGGATATCAACCAGTGCGCGCTTACCGAGTAGTTCAAAGTATTTTTCCGCCTTTAGTTCTCCTGTTCCCGGACGCTTTGCCCATAGGTTCTCTTTTGAAAAGACTTCACCTTTGCTAATCGGTTTTATACTGACAATCGTAGCAAAGGCAAAATCTATTGTAACCTGTTCCTCAGGAGCGGCTTGCTTTGTTCCGCCGCGCATAGTAAAAATCTCCTTCGATGCTTTGACTAACTGCGCACAAGCATTTTCATCCATTGAACACAGAATATCCGGACCTTGCCGTTGCATCGTATCCGTAAAATGCCGCTCAATGATAGAAGCTCCAAGCGCGATTGCCGCAAGAGCCGCGTTGTTATTGAGCGTGTGGTCAGATAATCCGAACGGTATGTCGGGAAAAGCATTATGCATTTCCATCATAGCGCCTAAGCGCACAAGATTTGACGGCGTTGGATATAAATTTGTTGTATGCATCAGGGCAAACGGGATGCCTTTACCACGAACAATACCCACAGCCTTGCGAATGGATGTTATATCGTTCATACCAGTCGATATAATCATGGGTTTTCCAAATGAGGCGATATGGTCGATTAACGGGTAGTGATTTAATTCTCCCGATCCAATCTTATATGCCGAAACTCCATATCGCTTAAGCCGGTCTGCGGCTGCCCGAGAAAATGGTGTTGATAAAAATATCATACCCTTTGATTCAACGTATTTCATCAACGCATACTCGTCATCTTCGTCAAGTGCGCAGGATTCCATTATCTCATAGATTGATATATCAGCGTTGCCCGGGATTACTTTTCTGGCTTCCGGTGACATCTCATCGTCAACAATATGGGTCTGGTGCTTGACGCATTCAGCCCCCGCGCGATACGCGGCGTCGACCATTTGTTTAGCAACGTCCAGGCTGCCATTATGGTTAATTCCAATCTCAGCGATTATCAAAGGAGGATATTCGGGACCGATTACGCGGTCAGATATAGTAATGTTCATATTTTTTGATCACTCCCATGTGAGTATTAATCATTTTCTACCACAAACTGTCGAAATCGACTCGCTCAAATGCTTCCAGCTTTCCACCGCGCGTGGCATTATAGATACGAAAACCATTTTCTCTTGAGAATAGTTCCGCTTTCTGAAAAGCAAGCCGGGTTTCTTCAGCGTGGAACGGGACTTTTAACTCTCCCTGTACATGATAGTTTTCTACAAAGTGGGTTTGGCCACTGGTATAATCATTATCCACACCAATGAGGTAAATTTCGTCAAATCCCATATACGCAGCAAGCTGCAAACAGCCATATG
>Ga0123356_10006898_pt1 | contig 11412 bp, 11 predicted proteins | sample TergutEmb28metaG_2_FD_92546 | JGI IMG/M metagenome (GOLD analysis project Ga0123356, IMG submission 92546) | Embiratermes neotenicus P3 segment gut microbial communities from Petit-Saut dam, French Guiana - Emb289 P3 | ecosystem: Host-associated > Arthropoda: Insects > Digestive system > Gut ... | reverse complement strand
TATCCCCTTCTTTCAGCTCATACCTCACGGTATGCACCTTGGGGTTTCGCTATGCGGTTGGCTATGAGTACCTCCGCTTCGGACTTCCACCGTTTAGACTAGCGCCATGCTCGGCACACATAATAAGGGCGACTCCATTGCGGAGTCGCCCTTATGGTTCGTCTATTATAAAAATACCTAGAGAAGACTAGGGATGTCTTTAAAAGCCTCGGCCATACCAATCTGTTCGTACTGCACTCCGCTTTGGCGGTGTTTGGCGCGGTTAATGTATTCAATGGCGCGGCCAAAGTAATCCATGACCTTGCGGGAGTTGACTAGCTCCGAAAGGACGACAGTAACCTCAATTAAGGAATTTTGGCCACGGGGATAGTCGCCGCTACGGATGACAGCTTCGGTCGCCATGGTCTTAAGGGTATGGGAGAGATCGTTAATGAGATCCATATTCATCTCTCCCGCCGGGGCAGTTAATAAATACAGGGCCTTCTTGGCCTCAGTGGGGTTGGCTTTAACCGAAAGGTCGGCTAGGGCTTCATCCATGGCTTGAACTCCATGTTGAGTCTGAGAGCTCTTGTCTCGGAAATGAAGTCCTTCCACTCGGAAATGGGGGACTTTGGCTCGGCCGTAGCCAATAACGGTCCAACCGGAAAGGGTTTGGATGATATCACCAGCATCCAGAACCTTGCTACCGATGAATCGGGGGTCGACCTCTTCACCAGCAGAGAGCATGTTGTAAAATGGCTTGACTACCATGCGATTGATTTTGGCTAAATTGTTACGGATAGGTACGTTCTTTTTTAGATAACGCTGATTATCCACAAGGAAAATAGCATCGGCGGCAAGGTAGGATGACTTGAGGCAGGTGCCAACATTATAAATCGAGCGCTCTTCGGTAGCCTCTTCGTATTTGAAAGGCAGGACGATCATGTTGTAAACGGGTTTGTCAAGGTAGCGTTCCTTGATAAGGTGAGTGAGTACAGAGATAGAACCTGAGCCTGTGCCACCTGCCGCAGAGGCAATGAGCAGGAAAGCATCGGCACTACTCAGCTGTGGGGTAAGCCGTATAGCTTCAATAACTTTGTCGCCATCGCCACGGGCAACCTCTGCTCCCATCTCGTTAATTTTGCCAACACCATGCCCACCGGTCTTTTTGTTTCCAATAAGGATGCGATGTTGGTAATCGGGTTTTACATACCTAAGACCAGAAAGATCGGCAACATCAGTGTTGACCGCCAAGACATTAGTTACAATATCAAAGTTTCCCTGGATACGGGACTTCTTGTTCATTAGGGCAAATTCATCGGCCAGCCGACCTCCGCACTGACCGCAACCAATCACAAGCAGTTTCATCTGCTACCTCCCTAACCCGGCAAAGATGCAGTGGGTATAATAACCTAGAGTTTATCTTAGCGCCCGTCTCAAAGTCAATTACTTGTTTACCAGCCACAGTGCCTAAGCTATCAATATTTTTAGAGGCACTATGTTTAGAGATACCATTATTACCATTTGGTTAACCTTTTTCTATAACGCTTGTGTCGGTTTCATGTAGCAGTAGTTTGTAAATATAATATGGTATGCCAGATGTAGCTAACAGACAGTGCCTTAGTGTACTAAATTCGATACACTTACTATAATATGAAGCACTACTTGGCAAAGTCGCTTTTTTTGTTTTCACAAGCATTGACACGGTTAGTCTTGATACGAGAGGCGGTAACTATGCATAAGCTGATAGTAAGCCTTGTTATTTGTATTGCTTTAACATCATGTACCAATAGCATGACGAGCAGTTCTAGCACACCAACGCCCAGTGAGATAGGAACAGTCTATCTTCTTAATGTAACAGCTGGAACTGGTGGCACTGTTTCACCTGATCTCAGCGGCACATACCCCGCAAGAGAACGAATTGAGTTGATTGCCTACCCTGATCCGGGATATTCGTTTTATAGATGGGTTAACCCCGATGGCGATCCTCAGGACTTTTTCTTTTTTTGGAGACAGAACCCAGCTCATTTTTATATACAAAACGATATGAACATCATGGCTACATTTAAAGAGGCGAGTGAACTGTTTTATCTCGATATTTTTGATGGGCCGCATGGTGGTATTCCGGTTGGAGGGGCAAGGCGTATAGTCGGCAACTACCTTGAAAAAGCGGTAATAGATGGTTTGGTAGTACGCGTTCATGAAGGATGGAGTTTTGAAGGGTGGGTTGTCTTGTCAAAAGACCATGAATTTATGGGCACTATTGAGCGCGGCGTTACATCGTTTACAATGCCTCCGTATGATGTAATTCTTGTAGCTGAGTATAAGGAAAGGTGATGTCATAACAGATAACGCCTAGGTCTGTTTTTGGTAAATAATTGTTTTCTCTGCCTCAAGTTAGTGCTCTGTTGGTCAATGTGCGGGTTAATGTTGAACTAATACAAGTGAGGTATACCTTGACTGATATAAGAATCGAAAAATTAGCTGAGCTGTTGGTTAATTATTCAGTTGCCGTTAGTACCGGCGACAAAGTGGCTGTTTTAGCTCCTGTTGTGGCCTCACCGCTTACCAATGCCGTCTACAGAAAGGTGCTTCAAGCCGGAGGGCACCCCATGATCCAAATCCATTCTCAGGATACCTTAGAAACTCTCTATCGCTACGGTACAACTGAGCAGCTAGAATATGTGCATGAAGGACAACGACTTATTGTCGAGAAGTATGACGTACGTATTGTCATTATTGGTGATGAAAACACTAAGGCCTTAAGCCGTATTGACCCGTCCAAAATTGTTATTTATGATAAGGCTCGCACTGAGCTCACGAATATTATGATGCGCCGCTCGGCCACTGGGGAATTGCGTTGGGTGTTGGCACCTTATCCAACCAATGCCCTTGCCCAAGATGCCGACATGAGCCTAAATGACTATGAAGATTTCCTGTACCAGGCTTGTATGCCCGATCTTGATGACCCCATAGGATACTGGCAAAAGGTCTCAGCAGAGCAAGAGAAAATAGTGCAGTGGCTTAAGGGTAAAAGTAGTGTTCATATCACTGGGTCTGAGACTGACCTGCGATTGAGCGTGGCTGGGCGCACTTTTGTTAACTGTGCGGGTAAATTTAATGTCCCAGACGGAGAGGTCTTTACCGGACCAGTGGAAGACTCCGCTGAAGGTTGCGTCTTTTTTTCCTACCCTGCCATTACCTCCGGGCGCGAGGTAAGTGGTATTAGGCTATGGTTTGAGAAAGGGAGAGTAGTTAGAGCGACCGCAGAGAAGAACGAGGATTATTTGCTTCAGATGCTGGATACAGATGCCGGGGCGCGTTATCTGGGGGAGTTTGCCATTGGCACTAATGAGGGTATTTCGCAGTTCACCCGGGAAATTCTTTTTGATGAGAAAATCGGCGGCAGTTTCCACCTAGCACTCGGGGCCGGTTATCCGGAGACGGGTAGCCGGAATGAGTCCGCAATCCACTGGGACATGGTATGCGACCTGCGTTGCGGTGGAGAAATTACAGTAGACGATCAGCTTTTATACCAAAACGGCAGGTTTGTTGTTTAATTACAGCTATCGGTCTGTAATACTATAAGCGGAGTCCCAGAGGGCTTCGGCTAGGCTGGGGTGAATATGAAGGGTGCGCTGGATATCAGCCACAGTGGCACGCATTTTTATGGCTAAGGCTGCCTCGTGGATAATATTGGATGCCCCCGGTCCGAGAATATGAACCCCTAACAAGCGGCCCTTTTCTGTTTCTGTTATCACTTTCACAAGACCGCGACGTTCTCCGTATATTGTCGCAGCAGTATTAGCCGCAAATGGGGCGCGCCCAACCTTAACGCTGGGGTATTTGGCCTTGGCATCTTCTTCGGTGAGCCCAACACTGGCCAGCTCGGGTATGCTGAAAACACAGCGGGGAATGGCATCATAGTTCATTACCGATCTAAAGCCCATGGCATTCTCTGCCGCAACCCGGCCTTGTTTCATGGCAACATAAGCCAAAAAGGCCTTGCCAGTGACGTCACCGGCGGCATAGACGCCCTTTGAGCCGGTGCAAAGATGTGTATTCACAACAAGGGCTCCGCGCTCGACCGTCAAGTCAGCAGTATTAACATTGTCAAGAAATGGTCTTTGGCCCGTGCATATCGTAACGTTGTCGATATCAATAGCCTGCTCGCCGTTGGTTAGGATGACACGATAGCCATCGTTAGTCTTTTCAATGTGTTGTAGGCGATTCCCAGTCATAAGGCGGACAGAGGCCTTTTTGAGCTCTTTCTCCAAGAGCCTGGCCAATTCGGCATCTTCGCCGGGCAGGATACGGGGCATCATCTCAACCAGGCTAACTGCTGTTCCAAAACGGGCGAAGATCGTTGCCAACTCCACACCTACTGGGCCACCGCCAATAATGGCTAAGCTACGAGGTGGGCTATCTAACCTGAGGAGCTCGCGCGAAGACATAACATCACCTGCACCGGGGATACTTGGTCTGGATACCACTGAGCCGGTGGCGATAATGATCTTGTCTGCCTGGTAGGTGATTGTCTGCTCCTCGGAAACAACAGAGACTATTCGCCTTTTATGGAGATGCGCCTCACCAAAGACTACCTCAACCCCATTGCCCTCCAGCAGTCCCCTTAGCCCCTCAACTTGGTTGTCAATCAAGTCCTGGCGACGTGTTTGTAGTACTGCCCAGTCTGGCTTTTTTGCCTCGGCGGCAAAACCATAACGGGGAGCCTTTTCAAAAGCAAGCATCAGCTCGCCGGCATATCGCAGGAACTTCGTGGGCACACAGGCATAGTTGAGACAGGCACCTCCAAGTCGTTCTTTCTCGACGAGGATAACCTTTGCCCCCAACTGTGCAGCCCGAATGGCTGCAGTATAACCTGCGGGTCCGCCGCCGATGACCAAGACGCTGGTTTGCGATGACTCTAGGTCTGACATGGCCCGGTATCAGCTTCGTTTGATGCCGCAGCAAGATATTGATCGGCTGATAACAGATTAGACACTGCCCCCGTATCTGGCAGTTGTACCAACATCAACCAACCTTCACCATAAGGATCTCGGTTAACAAGGCCAGGTTTCCCAACTAAGGCAGTATTTACTGCCGAGACAACCCCATCAACGGGGCTAATAAGATCGGTACTGACCTTGGACGACTCAATAGCTCCAAATGGTTCGCCATGCTTAAGCTCATGACCGACTGGTGGCAACTCTAAGTAGACCAATGATTTAATTTGCTCCTGATAACGATAGGTAAAGCCAAGTCTGAATTGACAATTGCCCTCATCTTTTAACCAGATATGCTCCAGGCTGTACTTTAGCTCTTTTGGGTGCATGGCAACCCCTGTTCATATTTTTAAAGATAGCATAGCACAGTTCGTCTCGTTTTATCAGCCATTTGAAAGAGAAGGATAAAATATCATACATGAGCTCAGGCACTTATTGGATTTGTGCAATGCTTTGACATTGTGCTACTAATCCCCGATAATAATTATGAACCTCAATTCTAGCTGGAGTAATGTGGTGATGATTAGAGCACTCGTTGGAATTGCCTTGACGATTTGTATGCTGGCTTGTTCAGCATCATGTGGAGTAATTTCTCCCTCACGAGACTATGCATACGAAATCATCAATAACAGCGTGACTATTACCAGATACACTAGCGCAGAAAGTGGTCGGATTGTTATACCAAGCAAAATCAGAGGCAAAAGTGTAACCAGTATTGGAGAATGGGCTTTTAATAGCACCAACCTAACCAGCATTGTCATTCCAAACAGTGTAACAAGTATTAGCGATAAGGCATTCTATTGTTGCTACACACTCTCCAGCATTACCATTCCCAACAGTGTAATTAGCATCGGCGATGAGGCCTTCGCCGATTGCAGGGCACTTTCTAGTGTTTATCTACCATACAGCGTAATCAGTATTGGCACCACGGCTTTCAGTGATTGCAGTAACCTCACGAGTATTACTGTTGATCCATCCAATAATCACTTCATGGCAGAAAATGGAATCTTGTTCTCCAAGGACGGGAAAGAGCTTGTGTGTTATCCTGCGGGGAAACCTAATACATCGTATTCCATACCCAGCAGCGTAACGAGCATTGGTGTTCGTGCTTTCATTGGTAGCAAGAACCTTACCAGCGTCATTATTCCAAATAGTGTAACAAGTATTGGCGATTCAGCATTCGTGGGTTGTTTGAATCTAACCAGCGTTGCCATTCCCAACAGTGTAACAAAAATAGGCAACGAGGCTTTCAGTGTTTGTATGAATCTAACCAGTGTTGCCATACCGTATAGTGTAAATAGTATTGGCGATGAGGCCTTCGCACATTGCTACGCATTAACCAGCATAACTGTTGATGCGGCAAACAACTATTACGAAATGGTAGATGGCGAATTGCGTGCCAAGGATGGCACAGCGATCTGGCGGCCCAGTTCTTAAGCCACAACTCTATCCTTGATTACTGCATTGCATGAAACCAATGGCAGCTAAACCAAATCAAATGCTTGGGTAAATTCCGTTAATTCCAAGTATGTGTTGGGCCAACATTACCTTGACACCAATTCGCAACAAGTAATAAACTAGGGAATCCACCAAAGATTAGGAGGTGCGGCCACTTGTTAGACGAAGAGAAAGATAAAGCTCTAATTGTCTTCGATTACATCTACCATGCCATGCGGGCAAAGCATGTCCTTGACGAGGCAGGCTTTGAGTTGCGAGAAGTTGCCCCGCCAGTTGACTACCGCACTGGTTGCGATTTAGCTATTGAGGTAGATGCCACTGATGTAGATGCTGCCGAAAATCTACTCATTGACAAAGATGTTCTCATCTTAGACATTCTGTTCATGCCTAAAGGTGCCAAGCTGACCCCGGTCTATCTCACGAAACTCATCAAAACAGTTGATTACGGCGACTATGTGATGGTGCGTGTAGGCAACATGAAGATTACCTACCGCAAGGCCGATGGCAATATTGTTAATATCTCCGGCGGTGGGTGTCCGGATATCCCATTCTTGGGAATGAAGCTGTACGGCACCGTCATTGGCCAGGGGCCACGTCCACGCGAGCTTGGCAAGACAATTTGTGCTTATACCTTAGAGCATGCCTACAATAAAGCGCTCGAAATCTACCAAAAACAAAGCGGCAAGAAGGGAAAATAGAGATGCTGATATTAGTCGGCACTATCCCAGTTGAGGACCTTCCCTTAACGTATGGACCGGTTAAATATTTGGGCGATAAGCTTACGATCGGCGATTACACGTTAGAAGGGCAATATGTTACCTTGGGTACGGCAGCGATGATCTCTGCCGCATCAGTTACCTCTCAAGCCATGGGTTCGGATGAGCCGTTTGCGTATGTTATCGGTGATACGGGTATGGGCGAAGGTACAACTAAACTTCTAAAACACCTTACCGATGAATTGTCCACCCTTCAACCATCGGTCGTAACGCTGCACTATATTTTACCCACACGCGATACTTTCATTAATATGGTTGAAGCGGCTCATAAAATGGAAAAGAGGCCTTTTATGATTGCCGATGCCGGGGCTCTCCTTAATGCCAAGGCGGTTAAACTGGCTCAGAAGTTTGACCTCTTCACCCCTGATCCAGGCGAGATTAGTTTCTTGGCTGACCCCGATGCCGCCCACCCTGCCTATGTTCAGCACTTTATATTTAGCGTTGATCAAACCGAGGTTCCCCGTCTTAGTCAAGAGGCTTTCGAACATGGTGATGCGCCTAAGTATATGATTGTCAAAGCCCCAGTTGACCATGTAATCGTGGATGGCCAAGTCGTGGGGTCGGTTAGGGAACCAAACGTGCCATCTATGGAACCCATCGGTGGTACAGGGGATACGATTACTGGTGTGGTTTCGGCGCTTATTGCATCTGGCTTACCAGTGGTCGATGCTTGCATGGCAGCCTGCAAGATCAACCGCGTTGCAGGGGAGATGGCGCAGCCCAACCCCGCCACCACTATTGCTCAATTTATTCCCCATATTCGCGAGGCCGTGCGAAAGGTTGTGGTAGCCAAAGAATAATACCAGTGCCAGTAATTATTCCCGCAAGGGCAGCGCCCAAATCTGTGAATAACTTACAATAATGTTGGTTAGGGCAGGAGGGATTGGCAAGCATGACGACGCCTGAAATAAAACCCAAGAAACGCTTCAAGCTTAAACTAAGCGATAATATGGCCCTTATTACGGGCCTGACAATGGGGGTGCTGGCTGCCGTATTACAGGGGTTCTTTAACCTGCAGCCGCCAGCTGCCGCAGGTATTTGTGGCATCTCGCATCCGGCCAATCTGGTTAACTGGTTGGCTAATAACAATCCGGTTACCGTTTTTCGTCCCAACCCCCCATTTTCCATTCACAGTATTTTTGTTACCGTGCCGGTACTAACATCGGTCGGTTTTATTATCGGCGGCTTTATCGCTGCCATTATGAACAAGGAATTTAAGTTTCGCCCGGGTCCTGTGCGTGACAATATCATGGCCTTTATCCTCGGTTTTATCATTATCAATCTCGGTCTACTGTGGGGTTCGTGTCCTATCCGCACAACTATTCTGGCCGCTTATGGTATGCCGTTCGCAATATTAATCTTAGGCTGCATTGTACTTGGGGTTGTGGGTGCCTGCGAATACATTAAGTGGAAAGTAAGGAGAGCAAAATGATTATCGGCCTAGCAACACTTATTGTCGGCCTCGTCGTTGGCTTCCTCGGGCAACGATCTCGCTTTTGCACTATTAGCGGTGTCCGCGATTTCTATTTGCTCAAAGACCCCTATCGCTTAAAGGGTATAATTGGTATTTTTGTTGGTGCTGTGGTTGGTTTTTCCTTAGTCAACATACTGGGGGGAAGCCTGCAAGATTTCAAATCTGGCAGTTTCCAGATTATGCCCATGCTCAGCAACGGACTTGATGTGCAGCCGTTTATCCTCGTTCCCCTTAGTGCCATCGGCGCATTTGGTATGGCCTATTTTTCCGTCATGGCCGAGGGTTGTCCATTTCGCCAGCATGTCATGGCCGGAGAGGGTCGGCTTTCGGGCATCATCTACATTGTCGGACTGACTGTTGGTGTTATTTTCTTTAATATAGTAATTGTGCCATTTCTTCAAATGCTTACCCTTGTGGGCTAAGATAAGTATGCTTGTGTAAAAACATCCGCCTCAAGCAGAGCTCGGCGGATGTTTTTCTAACCATTGCCGCCCGGGTTTCAACTAGGTAAAATATTTGTATACTATTATGAAATCTGCGACTTTTGACAAAAGTATATTGACACTGTATCTCAGACGGTGCTATCTTTTGATTACCAGTAGGTAACCTGTTTATATGTCTGCAGCCATGAACCACCTGCTACCGCTGGCAAGGTGGTGTTTTTGTTTCACCCCGTAAAGTATAATTGGTAACCAACAAAATGGAGGAGGCAAGCAAGATGGACCCGCAGCAACAGAATGAAACAACATCGGTCGGAGGACCTGGTCCTCAAATAATGGTTAAGCCGCTACCTCGCATTCTGGATGAGATGGAAGCCAACATCCGGAGGGCTGAGGAGTTGGCTCGCTTAGCCGAAGAGGCTGCTCGTACTGCGCGCGAAGCGTCAGCGACTGCCACTGACTCCGCTCTGCGGGCTGGTATTGCAGCCGAAGGTGCCGCTAAAGAAGCTGCTCTAAAGGCAGCGCAGGGAGCCGAAGATGCCATTCGTGCAGCCCGTGAGGCGGCGGAGGTTGCCAAAAAAGCAGCAGAGGATGCGGTACAAAGGGCTGAGGAGATGGCTCGTGCCGCCAAGTTTGCGGCTGAAGAAGCAAGTGTTAAAGCCGAAGAGGCAGCATTAGCGGCTAGGGAATCGGCAATGGCTGCCGCAAAATCGGCCGAAATGGCCGCTCTAAGGGCCAAGGAAGCCGCTGATGCGGCACGTGAGACACTGGAGAATGCTATGGAGGCCGCTCTCCAGGCTGCTACAACAGCAGCAGAAAAGGCAAGGGCAGCCCAGGCCGCAGCCGCCCAAGCCGAGGCTAGTCAATCTGTGGAAGCAGTCAAACAGGCCGATGAAGCAGGGCGCGAGGCTAAACAGATAGCCGCCGAAGCCTTCCGTTTATCAGAACAACTCGTTCGTAAGGCTGAGCACTCTGATATGGCTGGCGATACCGCCATTGAAGCAGCCACCATTGTGTCTGGCATGACCGCAGCTAAAGTTGACGAGGCTGGCAAGGATGCTAAGGCCGCTGCCACCCAAGCATTGAAGACCGCACATGAGATTGCTCAAAGGGCAGAGGAAGCTGATATTGCCGGGGATGCGGCTCTAGCAGCAGCGGTAAGGGTACTTGGCGAACAGGCAGTCAATCGTGCCAGAGAGGCTGCAGAAACTGCTGCCGGCGCAGCTCAACGTGCAACTATCAGGGCTGAAGAGGCCGCTCAACACGCCCGCGACGCGAGTAATAGGGCCGAGGGAATCGCCATGGCCGCCAAACAGGCCGCTGAGGAAGCACTCACCAAGGCCGAGGAAGCGTTGGTAAAAGCCGTCATTCGCCGATTGTCTAACTCCCAGTGGGTAGCTATTTTGGTTGTCGTAAACTTGGGCCTCATCTTCGCCTCCGTTGCCATATCGGTTGCCCTAGCCCTTGTGAAATAGTTTAAAACGAGATTATTACATCCGAGAGGCAGTCGTGACTGCCTCTCGGATGCATGCGTTGAGGGGGATGGCAGTGGTACAAAAGGGTTGATCGACAGAGCGGCCAGTTATTGCCTTTTTGCTATCTATACGTACCATGATCAGTTTGCAGGCATAGTTACCACTTGATATAATGCCATCAAGCATCGCCAACTGGTCAGTATCATTGGTCTTTTAGGATGATGATTATTTTTTAATAAGCGAGAAATAATAACGTGTCTCTTTTTGATTCCAAGACAGATGACAATTTAGAGGCCATGCGGCACTCTGCAGCACATATTATGGCGCAGGCAGTGCTAGCTGTCCTCCCTGGTGCCCGATTGGGCATTGGTCCAGCCATTGAGAATGGTTTTTACTATGATTTCGAGCTACCCCGACAACTCACTGCGGAAGACTTGGTGATAATCACGGAAAAGATGAATGAGGTTATTGGCCAAAACCTTTCTTTTGAACGAAGCGAAATCACCAAGGATGAGGCCAATCAATTATTTGTTGACCAACCATATAAGCTTGAGCTTATTGCCGATCTCCCTGGCGAAACAGTCTCTATTTATCGCCAAGGTGAATTTACTGACTTATGCAAAGGCCCACACGCAGACACGACGGGGGCGGTTAAGGCTTTCAAGCTCCTCTCTATTGCTGGGGCCTACTGGCGTGGTGACGAGAAGCGCCCCATGTTACAGCGCATCTACGGGGCAGCCTTTGAGACACCACAGGACCTCACGGCGCATTTGACCCAACTTGAGGAGGCTGCTAAGCGCGATCACC
>Ga0123356_10006897_pt1 | contig 11415 bp, 9 predicted proteins | sample TergutEmb28metaG_2_FD_92546 | JGI IMG/M metagenome (GOLD analysis project Ga0123356, IMG submission 92546) | Embiratermes neotenicus P3 segment gut microbial communities from Petit-Saut dam, French Guiana - Emb289 P3 | ecosystem: Host-associated > Arthropoda: Insects > Digestive system > Gut ... | reverse complement strand
TATTTACTGAGAAATGTTTTCTTTTTTGCTTCTTCATCAGACATTTCATAGATTCCGTCTATTTTTGATTTTAATTTTTTCATTTGTTTGTTGCCGATCCATCTTAAAACCGGATTAAGCCGTGAAAGCTGATTGTCCGACTGCTCGATAATTATTTCCTCAAGCTTTCTTGGTGAACCTGCAAGAAGAATGAGTCCTGCGTAATTGCCACCTTCGGCATCGATGCGGGGAGCAAGCATTGCACCCATGCTATGACCTGCGATAAAGACTCTTTCCGGAATAATGCGAGGGTCTTTTCTAATGAGTTCGGTTGCAAACAACGCATCCTCGATTGTTTCTTCCCAAACGGTCATATTACTTGCGTCAGGACCCTTTATCATTTCCTTACCGTAAGTTTTTGTCCGTTTATCATAACGAATCGTCGCAATTCCGCGCTCTGCAAACCCTTTTGCCAAGTCTTTAAAGGTATAAGTGTTTCCGACCTTCTCATCCATGTCATTGGGTCCCGAGCCGTGGACAAGAACAATGGCAGGGTAGGGAGCATTTTTATCCTCGGGGATGGTCAGCAGTCCGGCAAGCGGGTATTTTTCACCGATAGTGATTTTTTCAACAAACATAAAACACCTCTTTGTTTATTATGCAGGTGAGCAATGTACCTGTCCCCCTGCTCATTTTTCCAATTCAAATTCTAATGTGCCCTGTTCAACGCCGTTTACTATCAGGGTTATTTTGTGAAGGCCGGGGTAGTGTTTTCTTGTGCTCAGTTCTTCGAAGGAGTGGGTTTTTTCGTATGCTTTTTTTTGATTTGCTTTAAATGTGATTTCTGAAATCTGGAAGATTTTTCTGTTGTGTTTTCCGTTTGCTTTCATGAAGTCGATGCCGTACTCAAGGCGTATTTTTGTTGCTTCTTTTGAAGCGATATTAAATGAAAATGTCAGTTCGCCGCCAAAGGGTACCTTATCTGTGTTGATAGTAAAATCGCTGACATCAATGGATGAAACATCGTGGAACCCGAAAATGCCGAGCACATCGCGGTTTCCTTTTTTGAGTAGTGTCCTGCAGCCATGTTTAACAATCCAGTCAGTGAGTTCGTTTTTTCCATACCAGTCTTTTGAAAGTTTTGCGATTAAATCGGGATGAGTCTTTGAAATATCATTAATATTATTGGCGACACTCTTTCGCACATATGCCGACGGGTCGGTTTTTAACTGAGTCAGAATCGGCAGAACAGGGGATGGGTCTTTTTTGAAGCTGTTAAGAGCCACACCCCAGGGCAAAGCAGGGCGGCAGCCTTCGCTTGACAACCGGCGGACATGTTCGTTTTCGTGTTTTGACCAGGCAAACATCTGCTCCATCATTCGTTTTTCATGTTTGATAATAAAAGGTCTGACCGCAAACTCCGAAGACGAATATTGAGTATACAGCTCCATAGCTTTCATGGACAGGTCCCAGTTTTTTTCATCCTGTCCGTATAGCTCAACATATGTCGGAAAACACATCGTAAAAAACGGGTCGCATAAAGCAACAGCTTTGTCCATGATTTGAAGAGCCTCACCGTAATCCTGCGGCAAAAAGTCTCTCATCTTTTCTGTAACCCTTTTGCCTCTTGCCATCAGTTCAAGGCTTTCCCAGGTTTCATCAACCGCAGCATTTAAAAACTCCGTAACGTCAAGCTTTTTATAAACCGAGTTTAAATTTTTTGCAAAACTACCGACAGTCTCCCTGTTTAATACATTTTTCCAAGCTTCTGCCATATATACCCCCTTAAAGCAAAAAAAGAATAGTCTCCGTATTATCGTCATGTCTTACTATATCATAGAAATTGAAATTATGTATTAATTATGATATAATCCACAATAATATTTGAAAATAATGGTTTAAGGGGGACAGGGTTTTGAATATTAGAAGATTAATTTGTGTATTTACGGTTCTCGTGATAATTATTTCCGCAGCCGCATGCGGGGGAGGTGCAACAAGCAGTAATCTTACAGGCTCGGCAATTGAGGTTCTCAGCAAGCTTGATGATGACCTGAAGCAGACAGGCATTGAAATGCCGATGACTCTGCCGCCGACGGAAGTGACAGCCGAAGGCTCTCAAAATGATATCGGACTGTCAAGCTCCGATTTTAACCGCCTTGTAACATCCGCTGCGTCAAGTCTTGCCGCAATAGGAACATTTGCACATCAAATTGTTATAATACAGGCAAATAATGCAAGTGCGGCGACCGAAATAAAAAACCTTATTTCAGGATCAAACGGTTATGACTCACAAAAATGGATATGTGTCTGGCCGCAAAAAGTCAGCGTTGTAGAATCGGGTGCATATGTCCTGCTTGCTGCAGCCAACACGGATGTAGTTGATGCAGCTATTACGGCATTTAAAAATGAAGCAGGATCGATTGGAATAGTAGTAACATTTTTTGAACACGAAGGCGGAATAGACGCACCCATCGGCGGCGAACCTATTACACTCTTACCGTAGCAGGATTCATTACCGCAACAGGTTTCATTTTACCTGAGAAAGAGGAGATACAGTGGTTTTTTCCAGCCCGTCTTTTCTGTTTTATTTTCTGCCGATTGTTTTAATTTTATACTTTATGACACCGATGCCGAAAGGCTCGCCCCGTTTGCGTAATGTAACGCTATTGCTGGCGAGCCTTGTTTTTTATGCATGGGGTGAGCCGAGATATGTTTTCCTAATGATTGCACAATGTATCTTCGCATGGGGATTCAGCCTGCCGATAGAGAAATACCGGGGAACAAAAAAATCAAAAATCTTTATGATAATTTCACTTGCAGTGAGTTTATCGGGGCTTATTTATTTTAAATACGCAAACTTTTTCGCATCAAATGTAAACTCACTGCTCAGTACAAATATTCCTCTTGTCAGCATGCTCATGCCAATCGGTATCAGTTTTTATACTTTCCAACTTCTCAGTTATACGGTAGACCTCTATAAAGGACAAATTGAAATACAACGAAATGTGTTGGATTTTTCGACCTATGTCGCATCGTTCCCGCAGCTGATAGCCGGTCCGATTGTCAGATATGCGGATGTTGCAAAAGCGTTTGCAAAACGTGAACACAGCCTGTCGCGGTTTTTTACCGGTTCGCGGCGGTTTATTTTCGGACTCGGCAAAAAAATGCTTCTTGCCAATATATTCGGCGAGCTCGTGGCGATAAGCAAAGCAAGCGGCGACCAAAGCGCACTGATGACCTGGTTATATTTAATCGCATACACAATGCAGATTTATTTCGATTTCTCGGGATACAGCGATATGGCAATCGGTCTCGGTCATATTTTCGGATTTAAATTCCCCGAGAACTTTAATTACCCGTATATAGCCGACAGTATCACAAACTTCTGGCGGCGCTGGCATATGACTCTGTCGGGCTGGTTTAGAGATTATATTTATATCCCTCTCGGCGGAAACCGTGTAAAACCGTTACGTCATGTTTTTAATATATTGATTGTATGGATGATGACAGGCTTCTGGCACGGAGCGGACTGGAACTTCATATTATGGGGCGGTTATTTTGGACTTGTTTTGCTTGTGGAAAAATTCTTTCTCGGCAAGGTGTTGGAAAAAACGCCAAAGGTTCTGCGGCATATATATGTAATGCTGATTGTCTTTATAAGCTGGGCGTTCTTTGATGCCGTGGGAGGCATGGGTGCAGCATTTGAAACAATTGGCAGTATGTTCGGAGCGGGCGGCTCTTTGTTCTCCGCAGAATCACTTTATTATCTGCGCAGCTACGCAATACCTATTGTCATTGCAATTATAGGTGTAACGCCGTTATGTAAAAAGGTTGCCGGTAAAATTGATAATAAAAAAAGTCTTGTTATGATTTTGGAACCCGTGATACTGCTGATAATCCTTATTGCATCAACTGCGGCAATGGTTGACGGTTCGTTTAACCCGTTTATTTACTTCAGATTTTAGTATAAACTAAGGGGACATTGCTCAAACGCCTTAGAGGTGTGTCCCCGATGAAAGATGAGAGAAATATGTTGAAGTTAAGAGAAATAATATCCTGCGTGATTTTCATCGGATTTATCGGGGTTTTCTTTGTGCTCAATCTAATAATACCCGAACCCGATATTCTTGTCAGTGAACGGCGTATTCCCGCAAAATTCCCCGAAATAAGCTTAAATGCAATTATGGACGGGACTTTTATGAGCGGGTTCGATGATTATGCATCCGACAGATTCGTTTTTCGCGATACATTCAGAAGTATTTATGCTTTTCAAATACTCGATGTGTTCAGGCAAACGGATAAATCCGGATTATATCGGTGTAATTCGGTCGGATTAGGTGAGTTCAGGCGTGTTGATACAGCATCGTTCAGGCAAACAGCCGAAAGGATTAACAGGGCTGCCGGGATGGTTGCCGCGTCTGATGTGAATATATACTATTCAATAGTACCCGATAAAAGTATTTATGCAGAGCGCTATTATCCGGGTTTTAATCTCGACATTGCCGAGTCTGTCATTTTAGACGTGTTGGGTCAATATAATTATATCCGTGTTGCCGATATTGTCGGTGCAGATATGTTTTATAAAACAGATTTGCACTGGGATCAATCAAAAATATCTGATGCTGCAAGTCATATACTCTCTGCAATGAATGCAAATCCGGTCATTAACAACCACCCTGTAGTTACGGTAGGAGAATGGAGCGGTGTATATACAGGTCAGCTTGCCGTACCGGCAGCACCCGATATGATGTCTTATGTAGATGTACCAAGTCTGAATGTTATGTATTTAAACGACAGAACGTTGGAGTTTGACCCGGGTCCGTTATATGATTTTGACCGCTTTAACGGCATCGACCCTTACGATATGTTCCTGAGAGGTCCTCAGCCGCTTATTACAATTGAGAATCCTGCAGCCGCAGAAAGTAAAGAACTGTATCTGTTCCGCGATTCGTTCGGCAGCAGTCTTGCTCCGCTGATGGCGGAAACATATTCAAAAATAACCGTTATAGACCTTCGTTATATTAACCTGCAAATATTAGACCAATTCTTTGAATTTACTCCCGGCTCCGACGTGTTATTCATTTTCAGCTCGCAAATATTCAATAACCCGAGCATTATTCAGGCTTAGTTATATTATTCAAGCTATGTTATATTATTAAAAACTCAACTGCGTTATTCAAGCCTGATTATATTTTCACCCGCTGCTTTAAGCATCCTGTTTGCAACTGCTGCGCCCAGTCCCTCTTCGGAAGGAGCCTGGGCGTATATTTTTGACACACCCATGCCGTCGGCTTTTCTTAAAGCATCATATAGCTGTGATGCTTGTGTGACATGGTCTTTACTGTGTCCGAATGTCACAGTACGCGAGTCGGAAAATGCATAATCATCAAACACTAAAGCAGCGGTATTAAAATCCATACACCCGCAGATATACTCAGCAGTATCATCAGGCGAACCGGTAACGACGAAAAACGGGGTGCTTGGGGAATAATGACGATACTTTGTTCCGGGAGACATAGGTACGCTGTTTCCTTTGCCGTTTGAAATATCCACAGTTCCCAATACGTCTTTGAGTTCATTATATGTCACAAAACCCGGACGTAATATTCTCGGGATTTCACATGTAATATCAAGCACCGTTGATTCCAATCCGACTATACAATCGCCGCCGTCGAGAATATACGGTATTTTACCGCCGATGTCATTTAAAACATGTGCTGCTTTTGTAGGACTCGGAAAACCCGACGGATTTGCCGAAGGCGCTGCGACAGGACACCCGCAAGCTTTTATAAATACGAGAGCCGCCGGATGTTTCGGCATACGGACGGCAACGGTATCAAGCCCTGCTGTTACGTTATCGGGAATGATACTGTTTTTTTTCATTATAAGAGTAAGAGGGCCCGGCATATACTTATGTGCTAATATTTCGAAGATGTCAGGAATGTTGCGTACAATCGGTATGATATCATCAACCGATGCCACATGAACAATCAGAGGATTATCGACGGGACGGCCCTTAACGTCAAAAATCTTTTCGACGGCATCTTCATCGAGAGCATTGGCTCCAAGCCCGTAAACAGTTTCGGTTGCAAACGCAACCAAACCGCCGGTTTTGATGACACCGGCGCAAAGGTCTATATTTTCGGTATATTTCGAATCGAGAATAATTGTATCTATATGCGACACTACACCAGTCCCCATAGCCTCGCTCGCGAGGCATTAAGAAACGCAAGCGTTTCAATTGTCTTATCGAAATGTTATAGTATTTTCGTCCATTTCGTCTATTATTGCAAGTGAAATTAAGTTCAAACCTGCGTCGCGCATTAGTTTGCCTCCGGGTTGGAAGCCTTTTTCTATTGCGACTCCTATGCCGATAAGCTCTGCGCCTGCTTGACTTACAATATCGACGAGACCGCGCAAGGCTTCGCCGTTTGCAAGAAAATCGTCTACTATCAGTACTTTGTCATCGGAGCTGAGCCATTGCATGGACATTAGCAATGTAACGTTTTTTCTGTATGTATATGAGAAAATATCGCTTTTATAGAGGCCGCCTTCAATGTTGTCCGACTTGGCTTTTTTTGCAAACAGAAGCGGGACATTCCAATCGGCGGCACAGATAGCGGCAAGAGGAATACCGGATGCTTCCACAGTCAGTACGGCTGTTATTCCGCCGATATCAAAAAGCTTTTCAAATTCGTCTGCCATATTGCGCATAAGTGCCATGTCAACACGGTGATTGAGAAAACCGTCAACCTTTAAGATTCTGCCGGGAAGTACTCTGCCTTCGCTTCGTATACGTTCTTTTAGCTTATCCATAAAAACCTCTTTAAATTACATTTCGTTTGCGACTTTTATCATTATAGCACACTCAATTCGTTTCTTAAATAGCTCACAACCAATTTTATATATACCGTTTATATTTCCCGAACTGAAATAAGCATTCGCGGCACAACCGCCGCTGCAGTAAAACCTTGCCCAGCAATCACGGCATTCCGTTCGGGAGTAAATGCTGCAGGACGAAAAATTATCGCGCAGCTTTTTATTGATAACACCACGCCAAACATCACCCATTAAAAATTCAGGATTGCCTATGAACTGATGACAGGGATATAACCCTCCGTCCGGTGTAACCGCCATGTATTCGGTACCAACACCACAGCCTGCGATGCGTTTATGCACACACGGACCGCCTGTTAAGTCTAAGTTAAAATGGTAAAAATTAAACCCGTTTTTAAGTTTATCACGCCTTCGCATCTCTACCGCAAGCGTTTCGTACTGTTTGAATATTTCCGGTAAATCATTGATTTTTAAACCGAGCGTGTCGTCATTTTTTGTAACCACGGGTTCCATGGATATTTCCTTAAATCCCAAATCGGCGATATGCAGAATATCATTTACAAAATCAGTGTTTTTATTTGTAAATGTGCTTCTTATATAATAACCTTTGCCGCGCCTTGTTTCTACAAGTTCCTTGATTTTTCCGATGACATTGCTGTAACTTCCTGTACCGTCAGGCAACTTGCGCATTGCGTCGTGAACTTCGGGACGGCCGTCCAAGCTGAGAACGACATTTTTCATTTGATTGTTTGTGAAATTTATTACATCGTCATCTATAAGCAACCCGTTGGTTGTAAGTGTAAAGCGAAATTTTTTATTACTATTGCGCTCAATTTCGCGTGCATAGCGGACAATATCCTTTACGACATCAAAATTCAATAAAGGCTCGCCGCCGAAGAAATCAACATCGAGGTTGGTTTTGTCACCCGAGTTGGAGACAAGAAAATCTATTGCCTGTTTTCCGGTTTCAAGGCTCATTAGGTGGAAAACGCTTGCGTTTTCCCAATGCCTCACTTGCGAGGCTATGGAGATTGGTTCATCCGGGTTTTTTTCCGGCGCAAGCATTGAAGAACCGTCACTTTGTGTTCCCGCAAAGCAATATGCACATGACATGTTGCAGGCATGTGAAACATTCAGGCATAAAGCACTAAGCGGAGCATTATACTTTGATTTCGTAACATCTTTAAATTTATCGGGAGAAAACAGTTTAACGCGGTTTCGCAGTGCTTCTATATCATTAATAACTTCCTGGATGTCATCGACTGATATCTCTTTATGGTTATTTTGAACCCGGTTAACAAGTACACTGCGGTCTTTACCATCAATAATAAGCTCATAATTTACGATAACATCATATGCCAAATCGTCGACACAATGTATTGAGCCGCTTGCAACATCGAGCACAATGTTATATCCGCAGAGTTTAAAGCAATGAATCATAGACAAACTCCATACCACAAAAACAAGAGCGAACTTTGTTCGCTCATTGGTTTTGAAAATTTAACTATTCTGCATTATTCTCATTCTCACATTGCTGATTGGCAACACCGCATGATGTTTTACAGGCAGACTGGCAGGAGGTCTGACATTCTCCGCAGCCTCCGTCTTTTTCACTTTGCTGCAAATCACGGGTTTCAAGAGTAACAATTCTTTTCATATAATCGAATTCCTTTCATAATACCACCTAAAAATTATCATAATAATATTTATTTGTCAATTTAATTAAATGTTCCGGTGAGCTGACTGAAGCCGTATTCGACAAGCGTTACCAACTCTTGTCTGAGACCGTGGTTTTCGCCGGTCCAGTTACTTATCCACGGGTGTTCCATTAACACAACGATTATTGTTTCGCCGTTTCTTGTTGCCGTCAGTATGTAATTTGCGAAAGCGTTGGAATTGGACGTGCCCGGGTCTCTTGTTACACCGTCGGGTAATGTTCCGAGACGACCGGCTTTCATCCCGGTCACTCCCGGTGAAGCAGGCTGTCCTTCCGCTTCAAACCTCAAGGGATTGCTGGAGGTATATTCAATGGTTCGTCCGCGAACAGTCACGCTAAATGTCAGCAATTCGGTTTTTGCTAAAACCTGTTGACCGTAATCCTTAAGCAGAGCGGCGGCGAGTGAAGCCGCACCTCTTGGTGTGAACCTTCCGCCGTTCGGCGAATTTGTGTTTGTGCTGAGTGTACCGCCATGTACGCTGTTTAATCTCATATCTATGCCGATTTGTTCTTTAGCAACTGTCTGCATGTAGTCAAGAAAAGCTCTTGTACTGCCTGATACATAGTTTGCCAGTGCCAGGCAGGCATCTCCCGCCGAAGGCATTATAACAAGTGTCAGCAGGTCGTCCACCGACAAACTGTCGCCTGCCAGCAATCTTGCGTTTGACTGCGCTCTGTCTTTTGCATATATCCCGTTACCGTAATGGTAATTACCGTTATTATAATTAACAACCTGTGCATCCGATTCGCGTATGGTTATAATATCCGATAAGCTTTTGTCCGGATTGGTTGAAATATGGTGATATACAGCATAAACGACCATCATCTTGCCGATAGATGCCGGCCGTAATTGCATATCCGCATTTTTCTCAAATAAAACCGTTCCGTCCGATGTCATAACGATTGCGCCTTTGCTTTTAAGAGCATTGATGTCTCCGACAATCTGCGTATTTGCCGGATTATCGTTTTCAATGTTACCGTTTTCTCCGCTACCGTTATCTCCATCGCCATTATCGCCGTCACCGTTCTCTACAGAATCACCTTCTGTCCCATTAGTATCGGAACCGTTGTCGGGAGTCGGTGAAGCAGGAGCCGGAGAAACAGGAGGTGGTGTATCAGCGTGCGGCGGGTCGTTTTGCGTAATATCCGATGCCGGTTCTTCGGGCTGCGGGATATTTTGCTGCGGGAAATTGTGTTGCAATAAAACAAACGTAGTACACATTACAACACAAAACAGCAATAATAAAAAAATTAAGAATTTCTTCAACAGACATTGCCCTCCGACAACCTATACACCCTCGCGGCTGCGTCTAAGTTGCTCGATCTCGGTAAAGTTGTTTCTGCAAACATGTCCCTTAAGCGGTATTATTTTCTGGTGGATTGCGTCTATTATCCAATCTGCCTGGGGGAAGAAATAATCTTCAAGTTCATAGGCGGGGGTTATCCAGTTGCGCGAGCCGACTGTTACGGGAGGTGCGTCCAAATAATCAAAAGCAAGCTCGGTGATTGTATGTGCCAAGTCTTTAATATGCGAGCCTCTTTCGCAAGCGTCCGACGCAAGAATGATTTTTCCTGTTTTCCTGACACTTTCGAGCACCTTGTCGAAGTTGAACGGTACGATTGAACGCGCGTCTATTAACTCGGCAGAAATTCCGTATGTCTCTTTGAGCTGCTGTGCCGCTTTGAGAGCGGGGTATAAAGTTGCGCCGATTGTCAGAATCGTAATGTCGTTTCCTTGTTGTTTAATGTCAGGCTCGCCGACGGGAATTTCATAATATCCTTCGGGTACACCGGTTTTTACAAATTGTTCACCCACATCGTAGATACGCTGGCTTTCAAAAAACACAACAGGGTCTGTCCCGCTGAGAGCCGAGTTCATCAAACCTTTGGCATCGTAGGGTGTAGCGGGGAAGACACATTTTAGCCCGGGGATGTGTGCAATAAGTGATGTCCAGTCCTGAGAGTGCTGCGCACCGTATTTTGAACCGACGGAAACACGCAGAACAACGGGCATTTTAAGTACACCGGCACTCATTGACTGCCATTTTGAGAGTTGATTAAAGACCTCATCACCGGCACGGCCGATAAAGTCGCTGTACATCAGTTCGATAATCGCCCGTCCGCCGGACAGTGCATAACCGACGCCGCTGCCTACGATTGCCGCTTCGGAAATGGGAGAATTAAAGAATCTGTGGTAGGGGAGTGACTCGGTAAGACCTCTGTAAACTGCAAATGCACCGCCCCAATCCCGGTTGTCCTCACCGTATGCAATTAGGGTCGGGTCTGTATAGAATTTATCTATTATTGCTTCAAAAAGACCGTCCCGTAGTTGGTATAACTTAATTTTTGAAACAGGCTTTCCGGTTTCGTCATATGCATAACGAACTTTCTTTGCTATTTGCTGTACGCGGGGGTTTTCTTCCTTCGGTATTAAAACATCCAACGTCTGCGGAGCAGACAATGGGAGCAGGTCTTCCATTTTATCTATTTTCATGTTGGAAAATATCAGCTTGCCGACCTCTTCGGGTTTGATTCTCGGTGACAGATTATCGTCGATTGATAATGTACATGTTTTTGTCATCAGGTCTTTTGTGTATGCAAGAATGCCGTCAAGTTTATTTTTATCACAAACTCCCGCATCAACAAGCTCTTTGCCGTATACTATCAATGAATCCTGCCCCTGCCAAAGCTCAACTTCTTCTTTTGTACGGTAACTGCCGCTGTCGGACGGGGAGTGACCTGTGAAACGATAGGTGACGGTATCAAGAAATACCGGGGCTTTACCGGATTTTATAAGTTCCATTTTACGCCGCATTGCATCAATGACCGCAAGCGGGTTAAACCCGTCTATACGCTCTGAATACATCTGCTCCGGGTTAACG
>Ga0123356_10006896_pt1 | contig 11415 bp, 14 predicted proteins | sample TergutEmb28metaG_2_FD_92546 | JGI IMG/M metagenome (GOLD analysis project Ga0123356, IMG submission 92546) | Embiratermes neotenicus P3 segment gut microbial communities from Petit-Saut dam, French Guiana - Emb289 P3 | ecosystem: Host-associated > Arthropoda: Insects > Digestive system > Gut ... | reverse complement strand
TGTTTTCTGCGTTTCGGTTTGCTTTGTCGCTGACGTTTGATTTACGATTTTGAGAAACTCGGCTTTATTTGCTTTAACAAATCCGCTAACTTCTTTCACGGCTTCAAGGATTAGCTTTTCCGCTATTTCAGTTTGTATAAAATGAATCGTGCAGGTCGTTGTAATTTTCTTGTATGCGGAACAACCGTATACATCTACGTTTCGCCCCCTGTCAACAGCTCTGCTGTTATACATTTTACTCCCACAATCGGCGCATGACAACATGAATTAAGGACAAATTTGAAAAGGTTTGAAAATCGGCTTTGTTACGCCATTTCAAGCCTTTTTTTAATAAGAGAAAAATAAAAACGGACGATCCTATTCTATCACTGAATCACGTATTGTGTGATTCTTGACATTTTTACACTTTCAAAATGGTTTTTAAATATTCTTTGGAGTATATTCATAACTACATTATACAACAAAACTATGGCAAAAGAGAGCTCCTCATGATTGAGGGGTTTGGGGGTATTGATGAACGTCCGCAGATGTCCTTTTTTATTTATATTTGTTATTGCAGATAGCTTTTCGTCTGTTTGTCACAATTCTATCACTCATTTCACACACAAATACTTCATAATTATATTTTCAGATTAAGGAAGTAAATCTCGCTAATATTGGGAGGAATTTATGAAAAAACAAAGTTTATTAATGCCACTAACCCTTGCCGCTTGTCTAACCCTTGCCGCTTGTGGTGATAGAGGTAAGGATAATAACGACATGAACACTCTAACAAGCAACACACCTCCTTATACGAATACTGAACTTGATACATTCTTTATTTATTTTTCAGCCGAAAATGCTCCACTCGGTGACATTATAAATCTGAATGGAGAATATGCTCAAAAAATAAATGAAGACTACGTTTTTGAAGATTTAGTAACAACAAATCCCTATTTCAAGTTTTATGGGTGGTATTATGCCGATATTAAAGTGAGTAACGTGGAGGAAGTAAGGAACAATATTCCCGATGAACAATCATCGGCGACTGTTGTTGCTGTTTGGGAATTTATACCTCCCGCTGATGGAGATGTTAGTAAGATCCAAGACTTCATAATTATTCGGAACCAAGATAATATATCTGATGACTTAACAAATCAAATATTAATTATTGATTATTCTATGGGACATAGAACTGGTGCAGAGGGTGTCAGTCACGATAATAAAAATGTAGTAAAGGGTAATGAAGTTTATTTTTTTGAACCAGCGATAATTCCTTCAGGAATGTTTATCTTTAGAGAATGGGCAATAGGCGAAAGTTTTGGGGAAAATGGTGTGATAATAGGGTTTGTAAAAAGTTCGGAAGATATTCGTAACATCATAGGTAACGGAAATATATTTGTTTCTCTCTCTGCTTTTTGGGATTAGAAAGAATACCCATGAAGAAATTATTATTACTTCTTTTCTTGATAACCGCTTTTGAAAGGACATAAACATGAAAATCGTAACATGGAATATCTGTTCTACATTAAGCGGAGCAGAGGAAAAAGGTTTACTCAATATAGAGAATAAAGAAGAAAAAATTATTTCAAGGGTTTTACAAGAAGACCCTGATATTATTGTTTTCACTGAATTCAGTATTAGAAAATACTGCGCTCAAAATGAAGACGGTAAAGATTATGGAAGTGGTGTTTATGGAAGAAAAATTATTAGTGACTTAAAGGAATATGATAGCAGGTATTCTTGCGACAATAATAGTTTTTGTTCGGTGCTTATCTCCGTTAAAAGGGATAAGTTTGATGTGAGTAAAACAAGTAAGTACAAACCGGATAAATTGAAAAACAGATTTCTTACAGTTGATATTAAAGAGAAGGATACAGATAATGTATTGCTAAAAATTCTCGGTATTTATGCGCCTTCAGAAGATGAAGATACTTTTTTCACACCTGTATACGATTTCGCAAAAAATGAAGAAAACGCCGTCATTATTGGCGATTTTAATGTATTTACCGAAAAAGTTGAAAAATACGATATAAAAGATAAAACTATTATTAATCCGCTCAACGAATTATACAAATTAAAATGGAGCGAGGCAGGAAATACTTGGGATAATACGAAAGAAGGCAAAGTCTTTTGCACTTCAAAATTAGATTATGCCTTTTTATCTCCCAGCTTAAGGAAACGCTTAAACAGCACTACGATTTTTCACGATGTTAGAAAAGGCGAGGATAAACTTTCCGACCACTCCATGCTTGTTATTGATATTGACGATTAATGCAAAATAATCGGTTACCACACAAATAAAATCAACTTCCGCCGCTAACTGTTGCATGACCAGTTAGTGGCGGGAGTTATAAATTCTATCAGTAAAATTCAGCTTTTGATGCGCTTGCGGTTTTATCAACAGGGTCTTCTACAGTGTCCTCGATGATTGACTCATCTTCATTTTTTCTATTTCCTATTTGAAAAGGCTTGAAAATCGGCGTTATTACGCCATTTCAAGTCTTTTAGTTATACGGTGAATTTTTATATTGTTGGCATCGAAAGTGTATAACTTGTTCAATAATGTGGAAAAGATTTGTGTACTAATACGCTTGACTACGTGCGTCAGATATGGTATAATTAGGATAGAAAAAAGGAAAACGATCGCAGCCAGCACGGCGGGTCACAGAAGAAATCAGAATCGCAAACAACAACAAATTGTAAGTCCATTTGGACAGAAAGGTGGTCGAAAATGAAAAATGAAAAAATTGAATGCGTTAAAAAGTCAGAAGTATGGCTTAAAAATGCAGTAGGGCTCTCTGAAAAAGAAATCCAAGAATATCGTTCAAATGGGTTTCCGGCACTTTATTGCTATGACAGGTTTACTCCTACAAAAGGCGATTTTATTGAAATAAGGTGCTTTAAAACGAAACTTCCTGACCACGCTATTCAACAATTATTCGAAAAAACGAAATTCGCATTTAATCCGGTAGTATGTGAAGTTTTATTGTAAATTAATATTCAATTGATAAAAGCAGAGTGACGCGCCGGACGGCGCGGTAATGCGGGAGGCAGGTCACAACCCCTGCCGGTATACCAAAATTAATAGGTAAGTCGTTGGAAATAAGAGAGGAGACAATGTTATGACCACTAAAACTTTTGATGGATTTTTAAAGGAATACACCGGGCTCTCTTTATATGACTTTGATGTGCTTACGGTCGGCGAGGTGGAACGGCTGAACACTTACAAAGACATAATGCGTTATTATCAAGAATATGAAAAATCTTGTCCATTTTCTGACCAAATTAACAGTGCTGCAGAGGAAATTGAACAGAGATTTTCAGATGTAGCATAAACCTCAGCAGTATATTAAATAAAAACTATCTGAAGGAGGCGTTTGATATGAGGCTTCATTATTACAGGTTCCCCGATGCAGTGGACGCGCAGGCGCGCTTCATAAACGGAGCGGAGGCCATTGACGGCGGCGAATGCGGGTTAGGTCGAGAATCTTGCCGAAATTGTACGGAATGTGAGGACGGCCGGCAATCCTGCCCTCGCTTCCTCGTAAACGACGCTGAGGACACGCTTTCTGGAATCAGCATAAGTACCGCCAAAAATCTGCTTCGGCAGTTTGGCGGCACGGCTTGGACGGCGCATATTGACCGGGACGGAGGTGTATTTGAAACCACTTATATTAAGCTGACAGGCAACAACAGCCGCCACAAGTATAATCGGCATTTATAACATGAAAAAGTCGGAATGGTTTTTTACAATGGAGTTCGATGACAACCATAAACGGAGAGGAGCATTGAAACGATGCCGAGCAAAAAAAAGTATGTTAGGGATTATAAAAAAGAAAACGAATGGGAAAAAGGACGGTATGTCCGTATCCACGCCAAACTCGACCTCGCGGCTGGAGAGGCGTTACAGCGCATACTGAAACACCGAAGCATATCATTTATGGAGTGGATAAGAGAAAAAATCAAAACTGACGACTCCCCTCCGTCGGAAACACCGTTACCTCCGTTGTGAAAATACCAATTCCATAAAATCAAATGAATAAATAAAAAAGTTTTGCCACCCTTTTTCGGGGTGGCAATTATATTTTCATGTATTATTTATTGCGTTGTTTTCTGCTGATAATCAATGTGCCTCCGGATAAAAGCACTGCCGTAAACCCATCCGTGATACCAGATTGCGGGTTTTCGTCGTCTGTAATCGGGGTCAAATCATGCTCGAATTGTGCGGCGACCTCGACATCTTTTTCAGGCATTATAAATTTTATTGTCATTACGCTGTCATTGGTCAGGGTGATGCCGTTTACCATCCAGCCCGTAAAGTGATTTCCCCTGCCTGCTTCTTCTGTTATTTCTATCACGTCGCCTGTGTAGTATAATCCCGATTCACTGCCTGAAGTCATGCCGCCCTCACCGGCAATAACGGCCAATTTGTGAAGTGTCGGTTTAACTATTATTTCCGGCGGTGGTGGTGTGGTAGTTATCGTCGTTGTTGTTGCTGTTGTGGTTGTTATGGGCGGTGTTGTCGTAGGTGGGGTTGTGGTGGTTGTCGTCGTAGGCGGGGTTGTTGTAGTGGTCGTCGCAGGTGGTGGTGTGGTAGTGGTTGTCGTAGATGGGGTTGTGGTGGTTGTCATCGTAGGTTGTGTTGTTGTGGTGGTTGTCATCGGTGGCGATTCCTCTGTATCCGTAGAAATCCACTCAAAATTCGCAATAAGCTCCACATCACACAAAGGCATTATAAACATTTTGGTCAGATTGTCATTGTTAATAAAATTCACATTATTCATTGTCCAGCCCGTGAAGCTGTAGCCGTCGTTCGGCACAGCCGTTACTGCTATATCAACTCCCTCGGGATAGTAGTATACGCCTTTTTCATGTTCCGTGGTTTTTCCGCCCGCTTCGTTGTTGACGCCGACGGTCAGTTTGTAATACTTGGTTTTGTAAACTGAAACATTATTAATTATATTCTCTCCTATGTAATAATTACCGAAGTGCTGTTCAATTTCAATACTTACAATCCCCTGTACATCAACGCCGTCTAACATTATTTTCCATACGCTGCCTGAACCAATCAATTCGCCTTTTCGAGCCGCGCCTGTGCCGTCGGTGATTAGTATATTATCAGCTGTTAAGCCGTCTACAGGTCTGCTGAATGTAAGCATAATTCCAGTGGAATCAGCCCTGTCAAATACTCCGCCTACCTGCTCGGCTGAGATTAAATTAGCGGGCTCCAACGCGTGAAGCACGACGTATGTGTCCGTGGGATAATAAACAAAGCTGTTGTTGGTGCTGTAGCCGGTATCGGTTTTGAAATTATTTTCACTGTTGCCAACATACTCCCAAAGATAATACAAACCGTCAGGACCCGGTCCGGTTTCGGTACCGTAATCGGGGTTGGCGGGAGTAATTGCCTGCGTGCCTTCAGCTATGAGAGTTCCGCCCTCTAATGTTAGAATTCCCTCGTCAAGGTTAAGTCCGTAACTAACACCCTTAGCGATTAAAGTGCCTTCCCCTGCAATTGCGATTTCGCTGTTTTTCGTGTGTATTCCTGTTCCTCTGCCCGCATGTGCAGATTCAAAAGTATTATTTCCGTTTACGGTAATTATGGCATCGCCTGTAACAGTCAACGCGAAAGGAGCAATAGTAGTCCATGAAAAACCATTAAGCGTCAAGCTTCCGGGTGCACCCGACCACACCCCTGTCGAGGGATTAAACGTGTTCGTTCCGAGGTAAAACCGCTCGGTGTTGGTGGCGAGGGAGCCTGTCCCGTCATAGTCCTTATACATATAGCCTGTTGCTGAGTCAAAAATCAGTCCGTGGTCGTTAGTCACTGTCACCCATGAGAGCGGGAAAAATCCCGCGGTTCGCCCGTTGTTATAGTCTATGCCGCTTCCGAGGGCGGGGTTGTAATACCATTTCAGATTAGTCGGAGTGCCTGTGTCGTGGTTTAAGTGAAGCGCGTTCCATTCGGGGCTGTAGCCTTGTTCGTATTGCCTGACACCCGCGGCGTAATTCCATACGCCGATTATGCCTCCACTCACCGGCGGATTTAAAGTAACGGCATTAATTGCGGTTGACGCGCTTGTCCCGAAAGCAAACACAAACCCTCCGTTTACTGTAACTGTGCCCGCCGAGCGAATTGCCACGCCTGTTCTGAACACCGAAACCTGCCCGCCGCGCCCGTCGCCGCTCATTGTAACCGTAGAGTTTGCCCCGTATGTACGTATGGCGTGGCTGTTAGACGCGCCGCCTATTGCGCTGACAGCGCCGCCGTTTATAACCACATTAGCGTTTGAGGCGGGGTTCGTGGAGGAAATCCCCGCTTGAACAGCGTTTCCGTCCGAGGTTGAAGCGGTTATAACCTCTCCGCCGTTCACATATACCTCCGAATTCTCGCCCGTAACATGTATTGCGTTCCCCTGTGCAGAATAAACCGTTCCTCCGCTCACAAAAACCTTTGTGTTGGGGACAGTGCTGGGTGAGGTGGTAGCGGTACTTATTGCCGTGCCTGTACCCGAAGTCATAACCGCTCCGCCGTTGACTACAGCCGTTGAGTATTCGCCTACAAGATTTATCGCGCGCCCGTTGTTTGCGGTGACAAACCCGCCGTTTATTAATACATTTCCTGTCGTTTGAATAGCGTAACCGCTCGCAGAAGCGGACTGCACCGTGCCGTTATTGATTATTACATTATAATTACCGCCGTAATCAACATTGTTTACAGCGTTAATCTGTATTGCAGGATTTGCGTTGTTACCTGCGGCGTTGGATACAAAGCCGTTGTTTACCGTTACTGTTGTTCCTTCACCTGTCGAATGTATGGCGCACGCGCTTCCCGCTATGACCGAGGCGGTGTTGATTGTGATTTTTGTGTTATTGCTTGCCACCCCTGCGAACGCGCCGTCATTAATCGCGTATCCGCTCTCATCGGAAATAACCGCGCCGCCGTTATTCACGTTAATAGCCGCGCCTGATATACCGCTGTTCACTTGGATTGCCGCGCTTTGGTTATTGCTCAGGCTTTTAATTGTACCGCCTGTATCTACGTTAACAGTAACGTTATCGGCGTTAATATAAACGGGGTTGCCGCTTCTGTTAGATAAAACCGCTCCGTTATTCCGCACCGTAAGAGCCACACCCGCGCCGATAATATTAACAGTCCCGCCTGTTCCTGTGTTAAAAACCGTTGATTCTATTATTAAAGCACCGCTGCCGATTAAAGTAATAAGATTTGAGGAGGCGGGAGTTGTTGTGCCTTGAAAATACGCGTTCCAATAAACAACTGCTCCCGCGCCTATATCAAGGGTAATCCCCGACGGTGTGTTTTCAATCTCGCCGCTTATGGTGATGTATGCGCCCGCGGGAACGGTCAGCGTTCCTGAGGGCGTACCGCTTATGTTAATAGTATCGCCGCTTTGAACGGCGGGCGGGTTTTCATCAATCCAATCGGATAAATCCGCGTATGTAGCGACTGTAAACGTTGATATTACCATCATCAAAATCGCAGGTATCAAGAGTGCCGCGATTGTTTTGTTTAGTGTTCTCCCCATTTTGTCTTTAACTCCTTTGCCGTTATTACATCTAATTTTAACATACAAAACCGCAAAATGCAACATATTTTGTCACTTTTAGGTATAATTTACACAACTGCCTGAAAAAGCTGAAAGCCCCTTTTAACTTTTTGGGGCTTTTTTGGTGTTCAAAAACAAAAAACCGCATAACAAAGCCAAAAAATATTCTTTAAAAAGCTATTGACATTGAAGCAACTTTATATTTTATACTGTAGGTGAAAGGAGGTGTCTGCGATGATAGTATTCGACAGAACCGCAACAGGAAAGGTAATTAGGCAACTGCGTAAGGAACGCAAAATGTCCCAGCAGGTGTTCGGTCGCTTAGCCAATGTGGCGAGAAGCCACTTAGCCATGATTGAACGGGGCGCAAAGCAGCCGAACTTTGAAACGGTCTGGCGGATTGCCAACGCATTTGGCATACCGCCGCACGAACTGGTCAAGAGCATAGAGAGTGAAGCTAAAGCCTCCATGGTAAAAGAAAATTATGGTTAATTATTTATTCCCCCTTTTTTGAAAAAGGGGGAGCTTTTTTATAGCTGAAAGTATCAAGTAGCTTCTTAGTTTTTGCGGTCTTTTTTGCGTTATTTTATGTAACCCAACGCAGAATAAAATTGTATACGCCCGTAAACCCCTTTTGTATTCGGCGTTTGCGGGAATTGGAAAAAATCTCAATAAATTTCAAAAAACCTATTGACTTGAAAGTTCCTTTAGGGCTTATAATGTAAGCGAAAGGAAGGTGAGTTAAATGAAAAACTCTAATTACACCCCCGGCGCGGAATCAAACATCATAAAACACGAAGGCGTTAAGTTTTTATTGTCATTTTTAACACTGCTTGCTTTATTCGCTTGCTTTCAGTTCAGGGACGCGACTATCATTATAGCTCGCAGTGCGCCCAACGATTACATAGCCGCGCTTCTTCCGCCGGTCGTGCTGATGTTTACACTGTACGGATTGTATTTGACAAGGTTTAAAGCGTCCTTAATAAGCTTTGTTGTTTTCTCCGCTTTTATAAACCTTTTAATGTGCATGCTTCGCATTTACATGATTAGTAAAGGCACCGATGCGCCGCACGAACCTGTCATTATGGCTGCTGCTGTACATGTCGCGTCTTTCGCATTAACCTTTTTAATAAGGTTCCTGTTCATAAAATGCACAAGTAAAAAAGGGAACGATTAGATGTAAAAAAATAAAATAAAAAGTTTAAAAGGAGGAAAAAATCATGAGCGAACACAGCAATAACAACACGCGCGACTGCTATGGCTGTTTCCAATGTTTTTCACAAATGCCGCATAATGTTGACGTTGAATGGGAGATAGGCGATAAATGCAGACACCTGGGAGTAATAAACATCTCTCTCGGAAACGCGCCGGACAAATACCGTTATATCTGCACGTTAGGATATTTCAACCGTTTCTCGCGTATCCGTCGCCTCTCATAAAAAATCCGCCCCTTAAAAACAAGGGGCGGATTGCTTTACTTAACCGCTATGTAACACTGTGCGAGATAATGCGACGGCTCCTGCACGCAGGTTTCCTCCAGCGGATACAGCAGGTAGACGGGGCCGGTGGTTTCGATGGAGTTTTCCTTGGCGTAATTAAATAAGCGTAGGGGTAAATCCCCCATATCCCCGTAATATCCCCGCGCAAAGCCTGTTAAATACTCCCCCGCCTTACGCGTGTGCAGTCCCGTAGGGTCTATTGAAATAAAGTTGTCGGGGCGGTCGGGTGCGTTCATATACGACTCTATGTTCTCGTAATACCCGCCGACAGGGAACCCTAAATCTACATGATGTTCGCCCGAATGATTTACAAAGGACGTGAGAGGTTCTATGAATGTATCACCTTCCTGATACTCGTTTTTGGGCCAGAGGACGAGGCTTTCGTCGTCTTCAATATCTGTTATAAAAATTTGATTTTCCAGTCCGTCTTTCTCAATCTTCAAGCCGTTTCTTATCAATTTCTGCCGTGCGTGAATCATTGATGAGCTGAGGCGTACGCGGCGCAGCTCCATGTCTAATTCTCGCTCTTTCTTTTCCAAAATTTTCAGAAACTTTTCCGGGTCGCGTTCGTTACGCAAGTCGCCAATCGTTTTTAAAGGTATTCCGAGCTTGCTCATGGTGTCTACGAAGTTAAGCGCGAGAAGCTGTACTAAGGAATAGTATCGGTAATTGTTTTCCGGTTTACGCTTAACCGGCGAAAACAGCCCAATTTCGTCCCAGTATCTCAACGTTGAAGACTCGATACCTGACAGAACCGAAAACTCTTGTATTGAATAATAGTCTTTCATTTTATCCCCCCGCTGACTCACTCTTTTATCATTATAATCGAAAAATGCCGTAATGTCAAGAATAATGTGAGCGGGAGGTGTCATTTCAGACCGTGACGTACCTTTTGCGATAATTAAAAAGCATATCTCATTACACAATCAAACAGCACCGACGGTATAACAGGCTTATACAAAACGTCGAGCGCACCTGCTTTCAAAGCTTTGGCTCTGAAAGCGTTGTCTTCCTGCTTTGTCAGTAACACGAGCGGAATTTTCACCCATATCGGGTCTTCTTTAATCTTACGTAAAACATCGAACCCGTCCAGTTCCGACATTTCAAAATCCAGAAAGATTAAATCGGGAGTCATTCTCCATAAAAGTGAAAACATTTTTTCCGCTGATGTTATCGGCATTATCCAATACCTTAACTCTAAGGACGTTGCCGTAAGCGCGAGGTCTGAATTCTTATCGGTTACGATAAATATATTCTTTTTCATGGCTGTGTTCCTCCTTTTCATAATTTCTTGGCAAAATTCAACAGAATATATTTGTTTACACTTAAATTATAAGGGTTAAAGGGGCTTTAATGTCAATACCCTTTAATAAAAAATAGATAATTTTTTAAACTTATTGTTTATCAATCTTTTTCCCATAATAAAAAAACAACCTTAAAAAAGCAGGTCAAAAAGATGTGACCTGCTTTAAGGTTTAACCGGAGATTAAATTCTTATATGTACCCTCGCTTCAAAATCCGTGTCAACAACCTTTATTAACATCAAGATGCCTTACGAATACATACAGTATCGAGAAGAGTATAGATACTACTGTTAATAGTAATGATGCGGCAGGTATTATCTTTCTTCTTTTGCCAAAACCGCGCGAAATTTGATAATAACATCAAATTTCACTATGCTATCATCACATTATCATTATTTTATCACTATTTTATGAGATAATTAACACTATAATATTATTTTGAAAGGAGGGGTCCGTATGGCAAAAATCGAGTTTTCCGCTCACGAAATCGAACTACTCAAGAAAACCGCTGAAGAATATCACAAGGGTGGGGTCGATCAAGCACGCGCGTTTATGATGAACTCTGGAATCAAGTTTGATGTTTCTGATGAATTAATGCAGTTTAACGCGCCGGAAGCGGGAACGGTTAACAGTGACGGATGTTACGCTTGTTTCACTTGCGCCATTGTTTTTGCAGCGACGTTAGCTTTAGCATGGGTTACCAGCTAAAAACTATATTTTTATGAAAGGAAATGATTTGTCATGGCAAAAATTAATTTTTCCAAAGAAGAAATAGATGTGCTAAAAAAAGCTGCTGAGGAATATCACAGAGGCGGAGCTGATCAAGCACAGGCATTCATTGACGACTCGGGAATCACAATTGACGTTTGTAATGAATTAAAACAACTTAACGCGCCGGAATCGGGAATGGTTAACGGTGACGGGTGTTACGCTTGTGTGATTTGTGTCGCAATTTTCGCTGTTATAGCGCTCGCTTATGCCAAATAAGTCCCGAAAAGTTTATAAGACAAATTCAGTCGATTGTATATGGACTTTTCCGAGAACAATATTCTTGGGAAAGTC
>Ga0123356_10006895_pt1 | contig 11415 bp, 11 predicted proteins | sample TergutEmb28metaG_2_FD_92546 | JGI IMG/M metagenome (GOLD analysis project Ga0123356, IMG submission 92546) | Embiratermes neotenicus P3 segment gut microbial communities from Petit-Saut dam, French Guiana - Emb289 P3 | ecosystem: Host-associated > Arthropoda: Insects > Digestive system > Gut ... | reverse complement strand
TTGACGTTGATTTGGGTTTTTAATCCTGAAAATCATTAAATCCTGTAAATCCTGATTCAGACAATGACACCGACAAATACAAATTTGTGTATTTTGGTATACCGGTTTTAAAAAAGGGCATTGCGAGTAATGCCCAGGTGTTTGAGTTCTATTTCAACCGTAAGACTTCATCTATGGTGAGTCCTGTGACTTCGGCTATGGTATTTACGTCAATGCCTTTGGCGACCATGGATTTTGCGTTTTTTATTCGTTCTTTCTCCATACCTTTCTTTTCGGCGTCATTAATTGTCCAACGCTCTTCCATTTCCATCATTAAGCGCCGTTCCAGAATACGTCGTTCTTCCGTGTCCATGGAGTATTCGCTCAATTTCTCAGCGGCCTCTTTGAACGCGGGTCCTCTTTCGGCAACCTTTTCCAAATCGCACCTCCTCGTTATGGTTAAAAATTTCAGCCATCCCCACAAGTCGCTGCCGTCATCCGCCTCCGGCAGTTTGGACAGTTCTAGCGTATTGACCTCTATCAGGTCTGTCAGCATTGTACGCGTTTTAAGGTCGTACAGGGTGAACCGGTGGTGGTACTCCGTGTCCCCCGGTATCAGCGCCCGCTCGGTTATTATCATGCCGATCACCCGCCGCATGCTCTCGTACTCACTGCCTGAGAGCATTTGTTCCTTGAACAGTGCTGAAACATAAAATAATATGCGGCCGGGCAAATTTGCAACAGAACCGCGCTCAATTTCGATATCCACCACAATCTTCGATTTCGTATGTACCTTAATATCCAAGGTACCGAGTTTTCCTTTGCCGTGATCCGGCAGTATTTCGGAACAGGCGACGGCAAGCCCCTCATACTCTTCTTCCGGGAGGTCGAGCACGGATTTCATCAGGTGGGCGAGCAAGTGCTCGTTGTCGGCCAGGACTTTTTTGAAGGCGCGGTCGTTTTTGGCCGGGATAATCTCCGGCAGGCTGTCGTTAAACGGCTGTTTTGGCATTTCTGCTCCTCTTTGTACGGTTTTTTTATAATTAGGCAAAGCGGTTACTGTCAAGGCCGGTTTGGCTTTGACTTTGGTTTGGTATTGATTTTTACAGCGAGGCACTGCGGGGGTCTTAGGACCGTAAAACCGTAATCATCACCGAGGGTACTGCCTGGTGTGCGTTAATAATATATATATTGCCGCTTGCAAAACATAATTTTAATATTATTTTTTTATTTTGTTTTTGGCGTAAGTTAATATATTTTAGGTATGTAGGCAACCCAAACGGACGGGGAAGGCGGAAATGAGCATACGTTGGTTGAGGAATGTGGTTATCGACGGTGACAAGAGCACTGTTGAGGTACAGATTGGTGATAGGCGTATTGGCGACAAGTGCTATACGCGTATCAACGAGGAGGTTGAGGTTTGGTTTGAGAATTACTACGAGAGCCGCGGCGACATTATTGCTCAGGGGGTGGATATTCTGAGGAATAGGCTTGCGGGGAGGACTATAACTTATCCGAACGGACAGCCCTATGACTGGCAATAAGTATTTGATAGTGCATGGCCATTTTTACCAGCCGCCGCGGGAGAACCCGTGGCTTGACATGATTGAGGAGCAGGAGTCTGCGGCGCCGTACCACGACTGGAACGAGCGTATTTACGACGAGTGCTACCGCCCCAACGCCTATTCGCGCCTGCTTGACGGCAACGGGATGATCATGGGCATTCACAACAACTATTACAATATGAGTTACAACATCGGCCCTACGCTTTTCACGTGGTTGGAGCATCATCATCCGGTTACCGCGCGTAAAATTATCGCGGCGGACAAGGACAGCGCGGCGCGGTTTGACGGGCGCGGGAACGCTGTGGCGCAGGTGTTTAACCACGTCATCATGCCGCTGGCGTCGAAGCGCGACCAGTTGACGCAGATCCGGTGGGCTAAGCATTTCTTCCGCAAGCGCTTCGGGCGGGACCCGGAGGGGATGTGGCTTGGCGAGGCGGCTATTAATATGGAGACGGTGATTTGCCTGATAGAGGAGAAGATCGGGTATGTTGTCCTGTCGCCCAATCAGGCCGTGTCGTTTCGGCGGATGGGGGATCATGACTGGGTTCACACCGACCGGCAGCCGATAGACACGCGGCGTCCGTACCGGATATATCCGCGGACTCCCTCGGGCGAGCAGCTTGACGGGCACCTCAACGTGTTCTTTTTTGAGGAGGCACTCTCGAAGGACGTGAGTTTTAACGACATTTTGCAGGATTCGCGGACGCTGGGCAACCGGATCAACGAGTGCTACGACCCCCACAACGGCGGGAATCAGCTTGTCACGATAGCCACCGACGGCGAGACGTTCGGGCACCACAAGGCTTACGGCGACATGTGTCTTGCGTATTTCTTCACGCACATCGCGCCGGAGATGGGCATCAAGCTTGTCAACTTTGGGTATTATTTGTCTATTAACCCTCCCGAGTACGAGGTGACGCTTGGCGACGCGTTCGGCGAGGGCCGTTCGTGGAGTTGCGCGCACGGTGTCGGGCGGTGGTCGCGGGACTGCGGGTGCAGCACGGGCGGCGGGCCTGGGTGGCACCAGAAGTGGCGCGGGCCGCTGCGGGAGGCGCTGCGGAAGCTGCAGTCGCAGATAGACTTTCACTTCGAGGCGCGGCTGTCGACCCTGTTCCCCGACCCGTGGGTGCTGCGGGACAGGTACATCAGCGTGATGTGGGAGCCCTCTTTGGCGAAGACCGCCGAGTTTTTGGAGGCGCAGTCGGGCAAGTTCACGTTCACCGAGGAGTTGACGGCGGAGGTCAGGCGGCTTTTGGAGGCGCAGAAGTTTATGCAGTTCGCGTTTACCTCCTGCGCGTGGTTTTTCAACGACATCAGCGGGATAGAGACGATACAGAACCTGGCCTACGCGTGCCGGGCGTTGCAGTTGGGGCTTCCGGAGGACAGCAAGCAGCCGGTTCTCGACGCGTTTTTGGAGGATCTTGCCAAGGCGCCCAGCAACTTGAAGGGTATGGACGGGCGGAAGCTGTTCGAGCAGCACATACTGCCCTACTATCATCACGAGAGGCTGCTCGCGTTCACCGCCGCGGCCCAGCAGATACTGGCGGTGAAGCGCCAGTCGTCGTACGAGAAGACTGTTTATAATCTGGAATTGAAGTCTGTAATGTCGTACCGCATAGACAAGACGCACTACGACTCGGTCGCGGTGCAGATGGAGAGCGGTATCACGGGTGAGAGCAGTTCGTGGTCGGTGCTTATATCGCACAGCCCCGATACGGAGCTGCGCGGCTGGGTTGTTCCCGCGAAAGCGATGCCGTCGGGCAGCGGCAAGCCCGACGTCTGGATGTCGCACCCCGACGCCGAGATGTTCACGCTGGCCAACCTCTTTTACAGTTCGCGCCACGACCTGTCGGATTACTTTTTGGACAGGATGGCGAAGGACACCGACAGCCGTTTCCACGGGTGGATGGAGCAGAACGAGCAGAACCTGAACGTTCTGACGCGGCTGAACTATCCGCTGCCGGCGTACTGCAGTTCGCCGGTGGAGTACGTGCTGCTGAACAGTTGGGACGCCCAGATACAGAAGCTGGAGCGGGCGGGAAGCGAGGAGAACGTGATGGCGGAGCTGGGGCGGATAGACGGCCTGGCGGGGCAGTACGGCGTGGTTATAGACAAGAAGCGGGACGCGCTGACGTTGCAGAACGTCATCATCAAGGGGCTCGAGCAGTTGCAGCAGAAGCCGTCGGCCAAGGTGTGCGACCGGCTCAAGCACCTGTTGGACATAGTGGACACGTTCGCGGTGCCGGTTTCCAAGAGCAAGCTCGAAGACTTTTTCTATCCGGTGTACGACGGCGCGTTGAAGGATTATTACGCGCGGTACAAGGACGGCGCGCTTTGCGAGGAGGACAGGGAGTTGCTGAAGACCCTGGTCAGCTTCACCCGGCGGATGAATTTCAACACGGACCAGTACAAAATGTAGGGGTATTGGTAACAGCACGGGGCGACCGCCCCGGTCGCCCGCGGCCGGGCCCAATTACAACATGTTGGAGGTACAAACATTTTTTGCATATTAGTTGTATTGCGCGCGCCGATTATAGTATATTATATAAAAGATGGCCGGGATGGTTTTGCCGTCGGAACGGGGATTTAGGGATAATGTTCGAAAAATACCTCTTGTTTTGGATCATACAGGCGTTCGTCCTGCTCTTCGGGGTCGCCATCGGGCACAGCTACCTGCTGTTCCGGCTGCGGCGCGAGGAGAACCGCCGCCGGGAGCTGGAGTTGACGCTTCTCGAAAAGCGCACCGACGTGCTGAGGCAGGGCAGGAAGGTAGCCCAGGACTTGGAGGAGGCGCTTTACCGGGCCAAGGTCCAGCAGGAGATAGACGATATAATCCGCAAGGATACGGCGTAGCGCCGGGGGCTATATAATATGATTAAGCGGTTATCGGTACTGTTGGTATTATTGGGAGCGGCGGGTATTGTTCACACCGCCTACGCCCAGCAGTCGGCCATGCGCTTCCGCGGGAGTGACGGGTGGGGCATCACCACGACGACCGGCGCGCGGTACGAGCAGCTTTTCGACAACTTCAACCTGCAGACGGTAATGGCCACGGTGCTGCGGGTAGACACCGCGACCGTGATGCGCGACATGGGCGTGGCGGTGCGGTTAGTGGTAACGGTAGACGGCACGAAGGAAGAGACCCCCGTGCACCTCGGGCCGATGTGGTACGCCCTGAACCAGGACGTAAACTTCCCGCGGGGCGAGAAGGTGGAGATCCGCGGGCACCGGACGACGTTCGAGAAGTCTACGTTCATCATGCCGGTTGAGATACGGAGCAAGAACCGGATTTTCAGGTTCAGGGATGATGATGGGAATCCTTTTTGGGGTATTCATCGGACCAGATAGAAAGTCAAAATCTTTAAAATCTTTATTTGGGGACAGGGCCTCCGGCCCCGTAACGCCCCGGCATGCAAATCGCCGCGACATCACTACCCCTACCTGCTCACTTCGATCGATCAAAAAGACTTTCGCGCCCTAGGGGCGCGCACGATGTGCTGTGTTAATTAACGTTGTACCTTTTTCATTCTACATGAAACTCCCCATTTGTACGTTGGTCCGATATCTGGTACCTCATTACGATGCTGTTTCTGTTTTTGTTGTAGGACTCTTTTTTGGATTCCGGCAACTCGTCGACCCCGCATTTGCTGAACCCTAACTGCTGGAACCAGTCTGATGTTTGGGTTGTCAGTATGAATACTGATTTTAGCTTGATTTTTGTGGCTTTTTCGATGAGGTAGGAGACCATTTTCCTTCCTACTCCCCGGCTTGCGTACGTTTGGTCTACTACTATTGCTGCTATTTCGCCCTGTTTGTCGGGGAATACGTGCAGCGCGCCGCAGGCGTGGATTGTTCCGTCTACCTCGTATACGGCGTAGTCGTCTAATTTTTCGGTCAGGTCTTCTGAGCTTCTTGGCACCAGTGCGCCTTCGTCCACCATCGGCTGCATCAGCGACAGCACGCCGGGGATGTCCGCCGCGGTCATGGGGCGGACGTTTTCTAACTGGTTGGAGTAGACCATTGTCCCGAATCCGCGGCTGGAGAAGATCTCTTGCAGTATCATACCCTCGGCCGTGCCGTCGATGATGTGGACCCGGCGGACGCCGCGCTTGCAGGCCCGGTAGGCGTAGGAGACTAATTCTAAGTTGCTGTCGCACTCTTGCCCGCTGTTCTGGTTCAGGTCTAGGAACCGGCCGGCCTGGGCTAGCGTCAGCTGCGATATCGTCCCGTCTTCGGCGATGTAGACGTCGTCGGGGACGGAGAAGCCCTCGCCCTTGATCCCGCCGTTTTCGGTTACGAAGAAGAGTTTCGCGGCTTTCATCTGCACGCTTATCGTGAAGGCGAGGTCGCTGGATGAGAGGTTGTAGGGTTTGCCCTTCGCGCTCCATCCGATGTTTGGGAATATCGGTATTATTCCCTCGTCGAGCATTTTGTTCAGGATGTCGGTCTGCAAGTTTTCGACGACGCCCGAGTTTTGGAAGTCTACGCCGCCGCGGACGCCTATGCCTCTGGCCTTGACCCAGTTGCCGATTATGGCGCCGGCCTCGTTTTCGGCGAGCATGGTCATTATCCTGTTTGAGACGTCGAAGGCGGCCATTTTGATGAACGGGATGGCCTCGGGGCGCGAGACGCGTATGCCGTTAACCGACGGGCACTCGACGTTGTAGGCGCTGAGTATCTCGTTGATCCGCGACCTCGCGCCGGGGACGAGGATGATGCGGATGCCCATGCGGCGCAGGAGCACGAGGTCCTTAATCAGCACCGGGAACAGGTCGTGCCCTATCAGTGCGCTGTCGATTTTTATGACAAAAGTCTCGTTTTTGAAGCGGTTAATGTAACCGAACGCCTGACGAATGACTTCCGCCTGCTCTTTGAGTCTTGTTCTCTCCATGTACATAAAATAAAATTTGCCGTCGCCGGTATTGATATTTTTGTGAAAATATGATACTATTAAGTAATAGGGTATTGCGGTCAACTTATTGAGGCCGCGATTATTGAAGCACCGATTAAATATTGCGCCGCACCGCCCGGCAACTGCACGACAGCCGTGATGTCGCCGGACGGCACAGCGCAATATTTAATCGGTGGGGTAATAAATACTGCGCCCGCGCCCCCCGCCGACTGCACGACAGCCGTGATGTCGACGGGCGGCACAGGCGCAACATTTAATCGTGGTATGTATATTGCCGGTGTCCGCGCGGTTGGCGGGTGTTGGCACTTTGGTGGGTGAGGAGCAGCCGGCGGTGAAAAAAAAGCCGAAAGACATGTCATTGCGTGAAATCTCGTTGGAGGATTTGCAGAAGCGCTGCAAGGAGAACCCGAAGGAGCTCGGCAACGTGCTGGACCTTCTGCACCGCTATTCCGCCCTCGACCGGTTAGACGACGCGCTCGCCCTGTGCCGTTCCATGATGAAGGCGCACTCCCGCACCTACAGCTTCCTGCTCGAGTTCGCCAACGTGCTCTACAAGCGCGGCGACTTGCGGGAGGCGCGCATGATCTTCGGGCGGCTGACCGAGCTAAAGCCCGAGAGGGTGGAGGCGTGGAACAACCTGGGGATTCTGGAACTGTCGGCCGGCGCCATAGAGGCGGCCAACACAGCGTTTCGCAGGGTGCTGGAGATTGAGCCCAACAACCTGGGGGCGCTCTGCAACACCGGCAACTACTTCGCCGAGAGGGGCGACGCGGGGGTGGCAGCCACGTACTTCGAGCGGGCGATAGAGGCAAAGCCCGACTTCACAGAGGCCTGGTACAACCTGGGGAACTCGTACATGTCCCTCAGCCAGTTCAGTGAGGCGAAGAGGGCGTTCGAAAAGGCGATAAGGTACGATAAGCTGTTCGGGTCGGCGTATAAAAACTTAGGCTTCGTCTGCGAGCAGTTAGACGACGACGCCCGCGCGCTCGAGTGCTACACCACGGCGGCGTCGCTCAACCGTACCGACGCGGGCATACAGGCGAACATGGCGGGAATTTATATGCGCGCCGGGCAGTACGGCAAGGCGTTGGAGTGCGGCCGCCGCGCCGCGATGCTGGCGCCGAGCGAGTCGTCAAGCTGGCATGCCCTGCGGGGCGCCGCGATACAGTTAGGAGACGGCCAGGCGTACTACCGCGCCATAACCGCGCTCATCAAATCAATAAGCGATGACGACCTGGCGTGCGGCATAAGCGACCTGCGGGAGATGGGATTCGCCCGCGAGGCCGAGGAACTGGTAGAGTACTCGGTAAAAATCAACCGGGCCGACACCACGGCGGCAGACTCGCAGTCGTTCGTGGAGAGTAAGGCGCCGGAGTTGGACGGAGACGAGGTGGCCAAGCAGAAAAACAAGATAATAGTAGACAGAAAGACGGCAATAAGGATGGATGTCGTGCCGTAGGAGTGTGAATTGTTTGTGCATCCCGGAGGGATGCAATGTTCGGTAGAACGAAAAATGCAATAAATATTACGCATCCCGGAGGGATGCGATGTTCGGTAGAACGAAAAATGCAATAAATATTACGCATCCCGGAGGGATGCGATGTTCGGTGCGGATACGATAAAAAACGCCAAAATCCATCGCATCCCTCCGGGATGCGGGGAATTTTGGGGATGCGTGTTTTCTACCGAACATGGCACCCCGTTGGGGTGCCTGAATTGGGAAAATATTACGTTGATATACAGACATCAACACAAAGGGGTGTAGCTATGAATACGAACACGATGGGCAAGGCCGCCGCTGCGGGTTTCGGCAGCAGCGTTGTGGATTCCAACCGGTTCTACTCGATGCTTTTGGACGCGCGCGCGGCCAGCGTTAACGTCACGGAGACCATGCACGACGTTTCCGAGAAGATACTGAAGGGCGAGAAGGAGAACGCCAAGCTCGCGCTCGACCAGCTCTGGGCGCTCAAAAAGACGCTCACCGACGCCGGCGCCGACGATACGCTGGAATTGCTGATATCCTACTATCAGGACAAGATCGACGCCCTGCGGCTCAAAGAGGAGGCCATAAAGAAGGTGAGCAAGGAGACGCGCTCGCTGATAGAGGAGAAGCGGAGGAAGGACGAGGAGCTGTCGACGGTCAAGGCCAAGATTGGCGATTGCGCCCGCGAGCTCAAGTCGCTCAACGAGAAACTCGGCGTTCTGAGGAAGCGGGAGGAGGAGCTGGTATCCGTAGAGCAGCAGCTCAAGTCGGAGATCAGCTCGAACGAGTCCCTGATAGTCAACGGCCTCTACGAGATAATCCTGCGCCAGCCAGAGGCGGACGACAGCAAGGACGACGGCACGGAGTCGTTGGAGGAGGAGCTGGTCAGGCAGGCGGCGGATGCGGCCAAGCAGAAGGCAAAGGCCGCGGCCGCCAAGCCCGCGGAGCCCTTTGTTGTGGACATCAACAGCATGTCTTTCTGCCACGAAAACCTGAACAGCGACGACGACGAATCGGCGGATATCAGCGCTGAGGCCGATACCGATTCCGAGGATGGGTTCTACGGTACCGACATTATAGGCAAGGTGCAGGAGGCCGCTCACCAAACGGACAGAAAAGAGACCCTGGACGTACTCGCGCCGGCCGCCCCCGCCGCGGAGGCAAAGGCCGAACCGCCACCCGCGGTCGGGATAGATATCCTGAACAACGACAACACCCTGCCCCCGCCGCAGGCCGCCCCGTTCATCCGCAAGGACGACGAGCCGCCCTACGAGCCGATAGTGTACCCCAAGTCGGTGGTCAGGATGGGCGGCAAAATAATAGGCGAGTACTACCACGACGGCAACTCCGTCACGAAGGACCAGCGCCACTACATCTACAACAGCCGGTTCATGGCGGAGCGCCTGACAGCCGGCCTGCGCAACATCAAGGCGCGTTTCACGCAGGAGATACACGCCGAGCTCATAAAGGTAACGGAAGACGCCGCAAGCAGGGTGCGCGAAAACGGCAGCTTCCACTTCGAGGTATCTACAAACGAGATACTGAACGATAAAAACCTGAAAGCCCTGAGCGCGGACCTCAGGCGCAGGGCCTGGGAAGACGCGGAAAAGTTCGCAAGCAAGCTCAACGCCAAAATAGAGGCGCTGGGGCATAACTACGAAGCCATGCTGCAAGAGCAGATGGAACGGTGCGCGGAGAGAGATTAGATTGAAAAAGTTGATGTTGAAAAGCGTAATAATGGCCGCCGTCGCCGCGGTAGCGGTGATCGCCGCGCCTGTTGATACGTCGGTATCAACTCAGGCTGCCGTTGATACCGCGTCAAAATCGGTATCCGCTCAGACTGCCGTTGATACTGCGGCAAAATCAGCATCCGTACAAGTTGCCGCTGATACTGCGGCAAAATCAACATCCGCCCCAAGTGCCGTTGATACTGCTGCAAAATCGGTATCCGCTCAGACTGCCGTTGATACCGCGGCAAAATCAACATCAGCCCAAATTGCCGCTGATACCGCGTCAAAATCGGTATCCGCCCAGATTGCCGTTGATACCGCCGCTGCAAAATCAACGTCAGCGCCGGCATGCGCGCTGCCTGCCGCTGCCGCCGCCTCCTCGTCTCCGTACTCCTCTCTTTTCACCGAGAGCATTGAGGACTCCCCGCCGCAGCCTGCAGTCACGCCGATAGCTCCTCCTCCGCCTGTTTCCGGCGGTCGTGGGATGCCTGTCAGCGCTGCCATGATAATTTTTTTCGCGGTGTCGCTTGCGCTGATTGTTGCGACGGTGATGTTTTTTCTCAACAGGCGTGACTCGCGGCGTTTTTTGACGACTACGCGCCTCTCCGTCTTAGACATGATGGTTCAGCGCGGTTGCCGTTTCATTGAGCACAATTACTCCGACCGGCGCTTGTCGGTCGACCGCGTCTGTAAGGAGCTGGTGACGGGGCAGGCGTATCTAGACGCGCTGTTTATCAAGGAATTAGGCATAAACACAGAGGATTTCATTGCTCAGGTACGCGTCAACCGCATGAAGCATATCTTGCTGACGGATCCGTCCAAGGACATAGAAAAAGCCTGCGTGCTGTGCGGATTCGACGACAGGGCCGCGGCCGAGCCGCAGTTCTCGCGCTTGGCAAAAATGACGATTGAGGATTTTATCAACTCCCCAAAATAATTCTTGCGCGCCGCTCGCCCCATGATATATATTAAGGACAGTTGAAAGGCACGGAGTGTAGCGCAGTCCGGTTAGCGCGCATGGTTCGGGACCATGAGGTCGGAGGTTCAAATCCTCTCACTCCGAGTTTTTTTGACTTGTGTTTTGCGTTGATTTGCAGTCCCACACGCATTGTACGCCAAATGTACCCTATGGGCCCCGGGAGTGGTTTTGGTGGATGGTATCAACGAAAATATCCACAGTATTGAGCGATTAACCCATCAACAAGTTAGTCAGCGCATTGCCGGCAATCCTGCCGTAATACTCCCTTTGGGCGGCTGCGAGCCGTTCGGCGGGGCGGGGGAGCTGGGGACTGGGTCGGCCTGCGTCCTCGAAATTGCCGGGGAACTCTCAAAACGCACCCAAATACTGACGGCTCCGCTGATACCGTTTAGCTGCTCGACGCCGTTCATGTCATTCCCCGGCGCCGCCGGGGTGAAGCCGCGGACGTTTGTCAACATGCTCTGCGAAATCCTGCACGCGTACGTATTTCAGGGCGTCAACAGAATCTTCCTCGTCAGCGCGGCGCCTTTCAACAGGGAGCCGGTGGGAGAGGTGTTGCGGAGGATGAAGGTAAAGTATCCGGGGGTTAAGACGGCTTTTTTTGATATCAATACATTATTATATGGCGATGGCGGCAGTGATTTTGACCGGGATGATGCCATGATGCTGTCGATCCGCGCATATCTGTCTCAACAACTGCTTAATGCCACACCCTGTACGGGCGGCAACTTGTTTATCTCGGCGCAAGCCAACCTGCCGCCTGCCGT
>Ga0123356_10006894_pt1 | contig 11417 bp, 9 predicted proteins | sample TergutEmb28metaG_2_FD_92546 | JGI IMG/M metagenome (GOLD analysis project Ga0123356, IMG submission 92546) | Embiratermes neotenicus P3 segment gut microbial communities from Petit-Saut dam, French Guiana - Emb289 P3 | ecosystem: Host-associated > Arthropoda: Insects > Digestive system > Gut ... | reverse complement strand
GAAACTCCGTTACATGAGTTAAGTTTAGAATTAAAAGATAATTACCCTGAAATAAAAACACAACTGTTGTTAGCAGACATCAGAAATTACGAAAGATTAAATTCAATATTTAAACGGCATAAACCGCAATATATTTATCATTCAGCAGCATATAAGCACGTTCCATTGATTGAGCAACAACCTTCGGAAGCAATACTGACAAATGTGGTCGGGACAAAAAATATTGCCGATTTAGCCATAGAATATCGGTCGGAGTGTTTTGTAATGATTTCTACGGATAAAGCTGTAAATCCGAGTAGTGTTATGGGAGCTTCAAAACGAATTGCTGAAATCTATATTCAATACTTAGTAAATCATCTGTTGAAGAAAGCAAATAATTCATCTATACATTTCATCACAACTCGTTTTGGTAACGTATTTGGTTCTAAAGGATCGGTAATTCCACTTTTCACAAAACAAATTGAATCAGGAGGTCCTGTTACAGTTACACATCCTGAAATATATCGTTTTTTTATGACTGTTTCGGAAGCTTGCAACTTAGTGCTTGAAGCGAGTAACTTAGGAAAAGGAGGAGAAATTTTCACATTCGATATGGGCGAATCAGTCAAAATCAAAGATATAGCGGAATCTATGATTCGTTTATCAGGTCTTGAACCGTATAAAGATATTGATATTGTGTATTCAGGACTTCGGCCCGGAGAAAAATTATATGAAGAATTATTGTACAACAAAGAAAAGATATTGCCTACAAGTCATGAGAAAATAATGATAAGTAAGTTAACAGAATACAACTATGAAGAAATATTGCCTTTGATCAATAAATTAATCAGCATTGTAAATTGCGATAATCATTTAGAGATTGTGAAGTTAATGAAAGAAATAGTACCTGAATATATTAGCCGGAACTCAATTTATAATCAGTTGGATGATTGAAAATCAGGCGTTTATTGTTTTGTAAAGTTGTCCTGCTAGGACTCGAACCCAGACAAGCGGAACCAGAATCCGATGTGCTACCATTACACCACAGGACATCGTTTGAGGCCGCAAAGATATAAAAAATAATTATGAATTATAAATTATGAATTATGAATTTTTTATTTTTTGTATCTCAATAAAGTAATAAGGCTTTTAATTTTTCCCGTTTTTGGGGAGTTAGATTCAATACTGTGGTAAAGTAGTTATCTAATGAAGCATAATCGTAAATAATTTTATCAAAGGAATAGGTAATTGTCCCTTTATGAACGCGCATCAAAGCAGTAAATGTTTCTTGTATTTCAGGATCCTTTAAGAATATATCTTCTTTGGAGTTACTGGAAATATACGGACTTAAATCATTTAGTTCGTTAGTAAGCATATAATCGCTGATAATCTGGTCTATATCAATACCTATTGCGGCTAAAATCAAAGCAGATGAGACAGCGCTGCGTTCGCTTCCGGAGGAACAGTCAATCAAAATTGGATAGTTATTCGCATCTAAAAGTATGTCAAACATTTTTATGAAATAATCGGAATTGTTTTCCAGTAAATAATAAAAAATGTTTTGAGCATACTCTTTAACGTCTTCAGCTTTCATTTCTTTTGAAAGTATTCTGCTTGAAAAAATGAAGTACGGATTTCCACGTAAAGGGTAATTATAAGTTTTAGGTTTTAGATATCTCAAAGGAGCTTCGTATCTTTCTTTGTTTGATCGAAAATCAATAATGGTTTGAATATCTAAATTTGCCAGTAATTTTGCATCCTGAAGTGTTGCATTAGCTAAAGAAGAAGAACGATATATTTTGCCCCAACTGATTTGTTTTCCATCCGTCGTGTTATATCCACCTAAATCCCGGAAATCAAATAATCCTTGCATTGGAATAATTCGTTCGGCTGTAATTACAGAGTATTTTTTGTTGAAAACCAATTTGAAATAACTCCTTTGTGTAGATTGAACAAAAAAAACATCTTTAAATCCTTTATTGATTTCAACTTCGGCTATAGGGAAAAATAAATTAAATGAATCCGGTACTGCTGATTGAAAAATCTTAACCGTTCCTTCCATCGGAGGGAAAATTTCCCATTTAATTTTATAACATCCGAGAGGAGCGGCCTCACATGCTACCCGGATATCCGGCTTTTCTTGTGTACAATGAGAAAAAAGTAATAAAGAAAAAAATGTAAATAATAAATTTCTCAACATAATTAACTCATAACTATTTTTGACTTTATCGGACAAAGATAACTATAAAAGCATTACTATTTAAATATTTAAGCATATTTAACTAAGAGCGGCAAAACAAAAGCCGTTTTACTATTTATTGTTAAAAATAATAAAACGGCTTGAGTATAAATGTTATGATTAAAAAATGCCGGAAACGGGAATTTCTTTTTTAATACTTTGCCGTAAAGAGATTAGAGTTTCAGTTGAGATTACTCCCGGTATTTCTTGAATTTTTCCGTTTAGTAATTCCATAAAATGTTCATTATCGCGAGCATACATTTTGATTAACATTGTGTATGGTCCTGTTGTAAAATGACATTCTACTATTTCAGGAATTTTTTCAAATTCAGGAACTACATCTTTGTATAAAGAACCGCGTTCTAATTTCACTCCAATATACGTACAAGTATTAAAGCCTAATACCCTTGGGTTGACATGATATCCGGAACCCACAATCACTTTCATTTCAATTAACTTTTGGACGCGTTGATGAATCGCGGCTCTTGAAACATTACAAACTTCAGCTACATCCTTAAACGGGATGCGGGCGTTTTGGGAAATAATCTCCAAAATTTTCCGGTCTAATTTGTCAATCTTTTCCATGGTTTAATTATTATTTTACAATTTCAAACAATTCTACTTCAAATATTAGAGTTGAATATGGTGGGATTTTGCTACCGCTACCTTGTTCGCCATAAGCCAAATCGTATGGAATAAAGAACATATATTTAGCGCCAACAGACATGAACTGTAAACCTTCTGTCCATCCTCTAATCACTCCATTTAACGGGAATTGTGCAGATTCATTAGAATCGAAAACTTCGCCATCAATAGTAGTCCCTTTATAAGATACTCTTACCATATCTGTAGCTGTCGGTTTTGCTCCTTTTCCTTCTGTTATCACCTTATATTGCAAACCGCTCGGTAAAGCTATTACTCCTTCTTCGGATTTGTTCTTTTCCAACCATTCCTGATTTTCTGCTTTAGCACCTCCGTAACGTTTTTCAGCAGCTTCTTTTTTAATATTTTCCATAGCTACCATAGAATACATTTGCGCTTCATTAAGCTTGATAAGAGTTGTAGTATCATTTTTAATTGTAGCAAGATAACCGGCAAGGAAATTTTTCTTACTCATGGTTTGAGTGTCATCATCTCCAAACAGTTGCGTATTAAAATAAGGTACAAATGACGTTCCCATTTGAAAACCATACCATTTACCTACAAGGTAAGCGCTGGCTTCCTTGTCTTTCTCGTCAATTTTGAAACCTTCATAAAAACCTTTCATGAAATCTGCTTTCTGAGCATTTCCTAATTCTAACTGTGAGAAAATCTGTTCAAATTGTTGACTTGCAAATAAAACGCCTTGAGCATAAGAAACAGAATCAATAGTTGTTTTCAAATCTGCTTTAGGAACTTGAGAATTACAAGAAAAAAACGATACGATAAAAAGCGCTGCAAAACTTAATACAGCAATAGACATTAATTTTTTCATTTATTTTACTTTTATTTTAAATTATACTTATTCTTTTAAAAAATCACTGCAAAAGTACTATTTTTTATGACAAAATTAATAAAAAAAACTTTTTTTTTTTGTACTTTTGCAATCTTGACTGAATATTTAAATAGAAAATGTAGTTTTTTATGAATAATTTGATAAATATTTACTGTAAAAATACCAATACCTTTCAAGAGTTTGAAGCAGGTATTACGCTCCTTGAGATTTATAATGCGATGAAAATTAAATTACCTCATCCTTTAGCAGGAGCACGAGTTAATAATATCTCCCGTTCACTAACTTATAATTGTTATTCTCCAAAGGATATTGAATTTATTGATATTACCGATCCATCAGGGATGCGTTCATACGTGCGTTCGTTGTGTTGTATTTTATCAAAAGCCGTAAACGATCTTTTTCCTGATGCTAAGATATACTTTGAGCACCCTGTTTCTAAAGGCTATTACTGTGATTTGGATATTTCTACCGAAATTACTCCGGAGATAGCAGAACGTTTGAAAAACAGAATGTTGGAAATTGTAGATGAAGATTTACCATTCGAATCTTATCAGAAGCATACTAAGGAGGTTGTAGCACTTTTCCGTAACAATAATATGGAAGATAAAGCATTATTATTGGAATCAATTGGGAAAATTTACTGTAGATACAATGTATTAGGTTCACATATTGATTACTATTACGGTGCATTATTACCAAGTACACGCTTTGTATATTTATTTGGTTTGGAAAAATATGAAAACGGATTATTAATCCGAGTTCCGAATATGCAAAGGCCTGATGAGCTGCAACCATTAGTACGACAGGATAAGATGATGGCAGTCTTTAATGAATACTTGACATATCAAAAAGCTGTTCAGATGCGAAATGTAGGCGATTTGAATTTCGTCAATAACAAAGGAGGAATACCCGATTTGGTAAAAGTATCCGAAGCTATTCAAGAGAGAAAGATTGCACAGATTGCAGATGAGATTACCTTGCGATACCATGATAAAACTCGTATTGTCCTTATCTCAGGACCTTCCTCTGCAGGAAAAACTACTTTTTGTAAACGGCTTTTAATTGAATTAATGGTTAATACATTACAACCTATCAGCATTTCTTTGGATGATTATTATGTGAACCGCATAGATACACCTCTCGATGAAAAAGGAGAATATGATTATGAGTCTCTTTATGCGATTGACTTAAAAACTTTCAATTCCGATTTGAAGAGAATTTTAAATGGAGAAGAAGTAGCCCTTCCAACTTATGATTTTACTCGTGGAGAACGAATTTACAGAGGAAATACTATTCAGTTAAAAGATAATTCGGTTTTGGTTATGGAAGGTATTCATGCTTTGAATCCTTCACTTTTACCAGAAATTGATCAGTCTGTTGCATATAAAATATATGTTTCGGCATTGACAACAATATCGCTTGACAACCATAATTGGATTCCTACCACCGATAATCGCTTACTTCGAAGAATTGTCAGAGATTATCAGTTTAGAAATTATTCTGCAAAAGAGACTATTTCACGTTGGGCGAGTGTCAGAAGAGGCGAAGATCACTGGATTTTTCCCTTTCAGGAAGAAGCGGATGCAATGTTCAATTCCGCTATGATTTATGAATTTGCTGCTTTAAGACGTTTGGCTGAACCAATCTTATCGCAAGTTTCCCCGCTCGATTCGGAATATTCTGAAGCATATCGGTTATTAAAGTTCTTAAATTATTTCAAATATATTGATATTGAGGAGTTACCAAATACCTCTTTGCTGAGGGAATTCCTTGGAGGAAGCAGTTTTCGTTATTGATAATTTGAAAAATAATTTGAAAATTTTGTACATAAAAACAAAACTCTTATCTTTGATGCTTTTACATTTGAAAATATATAACTTATTAAAACACAAAAAATATTATTATGAAGAATGAACAAAAGACTCTGACCAGAAGAGAATTTTTAAGCTTGTCAGCTTTAGGGTTAGCAAGCTTGACTATTTTACCAAGTTGGTCGATGAATGGCATCCGCATCGCTCCGAGTGATAGGGTAGTATTGGGATTTATAGGCTTAGGAAGACAAGGAATTTCGGATTTCCACAGTTTTAAGAATTGTCCGGGAGTTCAGGTAGCTGCAGGCAGCGATGTTGATATAATTAAAAACGACCGATTCTGCAAAACTATTTCCGAGTGGCAAAAATCTGCAAAAATTAGCGGTCGCTGCCAGACTTACGAATTTTATGAAGACCTACTTGCCCGCAAAGACATTGATGCCGTATCAATCGCTACTCCCGATCATTGGCATGCGTTAAACACTATCCATGCTTGTCAAGCAAATAAAGATGTATTTTGTCAGAAACCGCTTTCCTATACAATTTCGGAAAGTTTAGCAATGGTTAAAGCAGTACGCAGTAATAAACGTGTCTTACAGGTTGGAAGTCAACAGCGTTCAGATCCGGAATTTCAAAAAGCTATTTTTATGGTTCGTAACGGAGCGATCGGGCATATAGAAAATGTATATGCTCAAGTTGGAGAACATCCTACTTCTTACGATTTGCCGGAAGTTCCAATACCTGCCAATCTGAATTTTAATATTTGGTTAGGCCCGCTTAATGATCCTAAAATACATTATCATCCTGATATTTGCCCACCTATAGCTCCACCGGATTACGTAGAAAAAGGCGACTGGGGTAGATGGCGTTATTACAAGGAAACTGCAAATGGGTTTACCAGTGATTGGGGCGCTCACATGTTCGATATCGCTCAAGCTGCATTAGGTATGGATGGATTAGGACCAATTGAGTTCATTCCTGCCGGTTTTGAGGAAATAAAATATGACACAATGAAATATGCAAATGGTATTGTGATGACCGAACAACCTTTCAGAGATGAAAATAATCTGTATGATAAAGGCATAAAATTTATTGGCACTAAAGGTTGGATAATGGTTGCACGCGGTTTTATCGACTGTTCTGATTCATCACTTTTAGAAAAATCGGAACAAACAATTTTGGCAGGCCAATATGAAATGAGCTCAGGGCACATGCAGAATTTCATTGATTGTGTCAGATCACGCCAGAATCCAATTGCCCCGGTTGAAGCAGGTTGCAGCACAGCTATCCTTTGCTGTTTATCAAATATTGCGCACGAATTGAAACGTCCGGTAAAATGGGATCCCGTGACCTTGAGTTTTGTTAACGACAAGGAAGCTGAGGCTCACAGATTGTATTGGTATAAATACAGAAGTCCTTATACTTTGCCGTATTGGGATTAAGAGTAATTATGAATTATGAATTATAAATTATATGAAAATAAATAAATCTTTTTCAATCGTATTATTCTCAGGAATAATAATGTTTTTTCTTTTTTCCAATTGCGCTAAATCTCAAGGTGTTGAAGCGTTGAAAGGGAAAAAAGTTCTATTTACATACGGAGGATGGGATGGCCATCAACCTAAGGAATGTCGCGATATTTTTGTTCCATGGATGAAAGCGGCCGGTGCGGAAGTTTTTGTATTCGACAATTTGAGTTGCTACAAAGATGCTGAACTTATGCAGAAAATTGATCTGATTGTCCAAACTTGGACCCAGGGAGAGATTTCACAAGAAGAGGAAAGAGGATTATTAGATGCTGTTAAACGAGGAGTAGGTATAGCCGGATGGCATGGAGGAATCGGCGATTCTTTCCGGACTAATGTTGAATTTCAATATATGGTAGGTGGACAATGGGTTGCTCATCCCGGAGGAGTAATTCATTATGGAGTTAATATTACAGATAAAACGGATCCTGTGACTAAAGGCTTGAGTGATTTCAAGATGAACTCCGAGCAATATTATATGCATATCGATCCAAATGCTAAAGTGTTAGCTACTACAACATTCAGTGGAGATAATGATTTTTGGGTTAAAGGTTCTGTTATTCCTGTTGCATGGAAAAAAACTTTCGGAAAAGGTCGTGTTTTTTATTCATCACTTGGACATGTGGCGAAAGATTTTGATGTTCCGGAAGCATTGGAAATCATGAAACGCGGCATCTGTTGGGCAGCACTGAGTAAGTACGAAAATACGGAGGGATTGGTTAAGCCGGTTTATTAGATTTTAGTTTTTTCACTCGTTCAGTTTCCAAACTTCAACATCGTATAACTCATCGTCAATAGATTCTATTAAATGGTATTTCTCGTTTAAAAGTGCTTTCAAACTAAGGGCATCTCCGAAATATTCATTGCTGAATTCGATAATCAATTCAGGTAATGCTTTTGAAACTTCAGTAACATAATTTTTCTCAAATAGAGAAGAATCCTTCAAAGGGAATAAAAATCTTGTTGCGCAGTTCCTATCAGAATATAAATATATATAAGCATGAAGTGTATTTACTAAAATTTTATCATCAATTTGTGAATTTTGAATAATTACTTCTTTCAATTTTTTCATTGTCGAGGGAGACAAAGAATGCGCACTATAGCCTTGTTCAGAAAAATTTTCAAGTATTATCTTGACTTGCGTTCTTGTAGAACTGTAGCTATAGAAAATAAATAATATTAATAAGCATATATTTTTCATTTTCGGAAAACTATCTCTAATAATCGTAAATATGTATGCATGTGGAATAACAAGCAGAGGTGTAAAAATAATAAAATAATGATTATAACGCCCTCCTATGGAGCAAGATACAATCGTAATAGCAAATGCTACCATAAGACCCCAATTTAACATTGTTTTTTCACGAAGAAACATATAAATTACTAAAATAACGGGAATAACGTTCAAATAATAAGTTACTCCAAGTAAAATTTTAAAACCGGATCTAAAAATATTTTCAGTAGCTGGACCGTATTCAAACATATTAAATACGATCACAATATAAAAGGCATCAGATAAAGTCCCAGTATAGAATAAGTAAAGAATAAATGGTAATAAAGAAAGAAAAATAAATAATAAAATAAATGATAAATATTTAATGATCTCATTGAATTTCTTTTCTTTAATCCATTTAATCAACAAGACTATTCCAAAACCTGCCCAAATTGCAACTAAATTAACTCGAAGCATTAAGGTCAATGCAAAAGTAAGCGACAAAACAAACAAACGAGTAATATTGATAGATTTATGCCCTTTTAAATCAGCTACAAATATATATAATGCTATACTTATATAAGGCAGAGCCCATTCTTCTGTAAAATTTCCACCTATGAGCAATAGGACAAGAGAAAGAATACTTATAATAACTGCAAGTAAGGAAATAAATTTACTTGTAAAGAAACGAGCTGTTTTATACATCATTATACTTGCAACAAACAATGAGATAACTTCAAAAATAAATATTCCTATAGTTTTTCCATTAAAAATGAACAGTGCTAATACATTAATAACATACAAAAAAGGTCCTTTTTGATCAATAAGGTCTTTGTATAATAATTGTCCCTCTAAAATACGTTTAGATATATAAATAAAAATGCTTGAGTCAATACCAAGGACGCTTTTTGCGTATGGAACTAATGAACCTTGCAAAAGAATGAATATGCAAGTGCCAAAAAGAATGAGATAAATTAAAATATCTGTTTTAAAGCATGTCTTCATAACTTATTAAATTTTTCATTAACAATTTGAGTCTTTTTAAAATTTTTTTGAATATATTAATTTTTTACTGTATTTCTATTTGTACGAACAAACTTTCTTCAACAAGGCAACAAATAATATGCTCAATCAAAATATGAGTTTCTTGAATACGAGGAGTTTCATTAGAATGTACTTTGAGGCAAATATCGCATAAACTATCCATTTTACTTTCTTTTTCTCCGGTTAATCCGATAGAAAAAATACCTTTTTCCTTACATGCTATCAGAGCTTGAATAATATTATTAGAATTTCCTGAGGTAGATATTCCGATAAACACATCGCCCTTTACTCCTTGTGCTTGAATCTGACGTTCGAATATTCTGTCATAACCATAATCGTTACTAATAGCTGTCAGGATTGAAGTATCAGTAGTTAACGCAATAGATGCAATTCCCGGACGGTCGAAGTAAAACTTATTTACTAATTCACCTGCAATATGCTGAGCATCAGCGGCACTTCCACCGTTTCCTGCAATTAATGTTTTATGTCCATTTCGATAAGCTTCAACAATAAGTTTTGCAGCTTCTTCAATTTGATCAATAAGATGTTGATCTGCAAGTAATAATTTTTTTACTTCTATGGATAGCTTTATTTGATTGATAATTGTCGACTTCATTTGTGTATACTTATTAATTCATTTTTTACCCTCAAATAAAAAATGTTCAATGTGAAATAATGGACGATGTTTTGTTTCAAGATATATTTTACCAATATATTCTCCTACAATACCAATGGAAAAAAGAACCAGCCCGCCTACTCCCCAAATTGAGCAAATGGTACTTGCCCAACCGGTTACTGTATAACCTAAGAAATGTTGAATAATAAAATAAATAATCATTATTATACTTATAATGAAGACAAAAAGACCTAAAAAAGTTATAAGGCGTATTGGTTTTATAGAAAAAGATGTAATACCTTCAAATGCGAATTTAAGCATTTTGTTTAATGGGTACTTGCTTGTTCCGGCAAAACGTTCTTTTCTATCATAATATACTGAACAGGTTTTGTATCCAAGCAAAGGAACTATACCGCGTAAAAATAAATTTATTTCCTGATATTCTGCTAATGCGCAAAGTGCCTGTTTTCCCATCAATCTAAAATCAGCATGATTATAAACAATGTCTGCACCAAGAAAATTCATAAACCTATAGAACCCTAAAGCAGTCATTTTCTTAAAAAAACTATCATTTTTTCTTTCCACTCTGACGCCGTAAACAATTTCACAACCGGCAATATAGTTTTTTACCATTTCATCAATAGCATCAATATCGTCCTGTAAATCTGCGTCTATTGATATTGCGGCATCAACATGATTTTTAATCGAAAGTAATCCACATAAAAGAGCATTTTGATGTCCCTTGTTTTTTGATAATTTTATTCCACTAAAAATAACAGGATTTTCATTGTGGTATTTATCAATCAAACTCCAAGTATTATCTTTTGAACCATCATCAACAAAGAGTATTGTTGATTTCTCTGAAATTATTTGTTCAGCAATTAACTGTTGTATTTTCTCTGACAATTTTTCCGCTGTGAAAGGCAGGACTTCTTCCTCATTATAACAAGGTACAACTATTGCTATTGTTGGTTTGTTTATGATGTCTATATTCATATTCGGATATAAATAATTTAATAATCACGGTACAAAGATATTAATTTTTCTTTAATTGCTTCAATAACAAAATAATCTCTTGCTCTTTTGTAAGCATTTACGCTTAATTGTTTTCTTAAATCATCATTATTAATTAACTCATTTATCGCTCCGGCTAATGCTTCGACGTTTCTGTTTTCAACTTCCAAGCCGGTTTCATTATTAGGACATACCCAATTAACTCCTGAACCGGAAATCGTAAAAGTTATTACAGGTAATCCGCAATACAAAGCTTCGACCATAGCTAATCCGTAAGCTTCATTCCTTGTGATAGAAGGAAAAGCAAATATATCGGATGCGTATAAATAATGACGCAAGGTATCATCATCCAACCTCCCTGTGAAATAGATAGAAGGATATTTTTTTGCATATTCTTTTAATTGGTCGGTAAGCGGACCTTTCCCTGCAATAATAATTACGGCGTTTGATGAAATTGAAGGAGCCGCTTCGATCAGATAT
>Ga0123356_10006893_pt1 | contig 11419 bp, 11 predicted proteins | sample TergutEmb28metaG_2_FD_92546 | JGI IMG/M metagenome (GOLD analysis project Ga0123356, IMG submission 92546) | Embiratermes neotenicus P3 segment gut microbial communities from Petit-Saut dam, French Guiana - Emb289 P3 | ecosystem: Host-associated > Arthropoda: Insects > Digestive system > Gut ... | reverse complement strand
AATAATTTAAAAGATCAGATAGCAGAAGTTACTCAAAGAATAGACATGCAAACAAGAACGCTTGACAACGCCGTTGCGCGATTCCAGACCCGTGATAAAGAAATTTTTAATCGCATTATCAAAGCCATGTCACAAAGAGAGACCGCTCGTGCAAACATTCTTGCCACCGAGCTATCCGAAATACGCAAAGTCCAAAAAATGCTCTCCAACGCTTCACTTGCACTACAAAGTGTTTCTATGCGTTTGAGCACCGTTTCAGAATTAGGCGACATAGTGTCAGTGCTGAGTCCAGCCAAAAACCTATTAGCAAACATTCGCACAGAAATGTGCAGCATCATGCCAGAAGCAAGTCAAGAATTAGGAAACATTGGCGACTTATTAGCAGATATTGTGACATCAACCAACCAAAACAGCGACATGCCAGTAAATACAATAATGGCCAGTGCAGATGCCCTACAAATCCTAGAAGAAGCAGAAATTGCCGCAGAAGGTCGACTCAGAGACCAACTTCCCGACACACACATCGAGAACACCATACCTAAGAGAACCTACCTTGAGGCATAACCCAAATTACGCCGCTTCCGCCCCCCTCTATGGGTAAATAGAGGAACAACGGCCATTATTTTTTCTGAATTTTTCGATAACCTGAATTATAAACTCGTCTGTACAGTCATCAACTTTCTCACAAACCCCACAGGATCGTGGGAGAACAAGAATTACTGCAACCTCGTTTAGGTAGTATTCTATTCTCATCTTTCGAATTCGGCATTTTTTAACAGCACGATCCGGCTGAACCACGGCTATACCATAAATAGAGTCAGAAATTGCATCTTTGATTAATTCCACCAAAAACCTCGCCTTACACAAATAGTTAGCTATCAAAGCATTATTTATACCATATTTTTATCGGCTATTCACATGTACATCTATCAACCAGCAACAAACATTTCAAAAACACGATAACGATAACAAAAATCAAACATATTTCCGCTCACAGAACCAACTAAATAAAATGCAGACTCCAGCTATCAACAACACCAATTCACAAATGCCACAAGATATCACCGACAAATATTCATCCATAAGTTTTATACAGCAACTTGGACAAGCTCAACTGTACGAATCCAAGATGAATAAACGTAAAATTGATAAAGAACAACACCCTTGAGATAGCGATAAGGTGAAAAAAATGGCAAGCAACCTCACAGTAAAAGACATCATGCAAAAAGATGTTAAAACTGCAGAAAACAATACAGTAGTTAAAGATGTAATAGCACTCATGAACAAGTATGATAAAGACGCCATACTTGTCATTCAAAGCGGCAAACCAACAGGCATCATCACTGTAAAAGACATTCTCATCCGCGCCGTCGAAGCTGAAGTCCCACTAAAAACAGTCATCGCACGCATGGTCTACACAAACCCACTAGTCGTCATCGACCAAAACGCAACCCTCAAAGAAGCAGCTGAACTTATGCAACACTGGAACATAAAGCATCTGCCCGCAGTCGATAAAGCCGGTGCATTGGTAGGCTTAATTGATCACGTACAGATTGTCCATGCAGACCCAAAACTGATCCCCATATTCGAATACGCTCGCCGAAAATAATTCGGCAACATTTTATTTTTTCACATTAAACTACAAACTCTTTACTAATCCAAACGGCTTCATCCTGCAACATAACTATAAAGATACATCTGCTAAATCCAAAACATAAAACAGTCTAGTATAATATTTTGCACTAAAATAAGCCATACACTAGAAACCGCCCACTACTCTAATTACGCCAAAGGTCTATCAGTCGTTCTGTGGAGAAACCACCAACAAACACCAGCCACATTTAGAATAGACCAGCCATTATTTACTACGTTTATACACAAGTACAAAGATTAACGCCACTATCACAACGCAAGCAATCACTAAACTAAACTCAGTCAAGTTAAGTCCTGCAAGAGTTGGTTTCGCTTGAGTCTCGGTTTGGTCAAGGCTAACAGGTGCACTTGAATCTAGATCAAACTGATTGTTTGTTTTACTGCTGTATATGTCTACAGTTAGATCTTTTGTGCTGCTCCAACCGCTTTTTTCACCCGTAACCCCATTTATTGCTTGAACTTGAAAATCTGCAATTCCCCCATCAGTAACTGCTATCCTAGCGTGAAGTGCATCATAAAATTCAGGTCCTCTAGTTGATGTAAAGTTTAATACGGTATATTTAGACTCTGACTGACTTGGAAATCCTGATGAGATATCATACAATTCTATCCAAGTATCCTCAGAACCAAACTGACCTTTATACCTAACATTATACCATAAATCTGAATATTCTGGTTGATTTTTAATTGTAATTTCAATATTGTGAATCACTGCCCGATAATCCGGCATCGCAACATACGTCTTTCCGGTAAAGGGATCCACCTCTTGTACAGACGCAACATCATAAGAGTTGTCGACGAACTTTATGGTAAACTCTGGAACAGAAGGCTTCTTTGAAGCGGCCTGAACCTGCACCTCACCAATACATGCGAGACCTGCAAAAACCAATGTACTAAATAATAAAACAAACAGAAATACATCAAATATCTTTTTCATACCCTACCACCGTGCAAATATAGTTCTGAATGGATATGTTACTGCATTGCCAAAAGGGCTATGCGGTAAAAAGTCAGCGTAACTCAAAACATTCGCGGCTTTACCGGAACACACAAATCGAAATTTTCATAGGAGTGTAACAAAGTGGCGGCTTCTACACTCCAAGCATTTACCCCGCTTTTGACTCCCGTTGCAGGTGTCCCAAAATGGCGCAAAGCGAAAGGCGGCTTATGGATTTTATGGAAAACCGCCAAAGTTACCAACAGCCCAAAAGCGGGGCTATTGATAACTTTAAGCGCGGCGGTTTACCCACAAACCCCACAACCCCCGCGACTAATAACCGCCATAGATAATTCAAAATTTTCGCCTACTGCTACCCCCGCTGTGAGCGTCAGCCCCGTTTGGGGCATTCGGCGGGGCTTTCTCCTAAAGACGGCGGAACAGGCTAAAATTTCAACTGTCGCCGCTCCTGTGGTTGAGACTGTCGGCTCCCTACGGTGCGTTTCGTGTTTTTTCCTAAATTGTGGTAAAAGGGCGCACCTACACATTGCCCCGCAATGCCGCACCGAGAAACCCTACACAACATGCGGCATTGCGGGTTTGTTAGAAGCTCAAAAGCGGAGGAATCCGTAACGGCGATTTACCACCTAAACGTGCAGATTATCGGGCGCAGTTCGGGGCGGTCTGCGACGGGCGCGGCGGCTTATCGGGCAGGGGAAAAGTTGCGGTCTGTGGCTCATGCGTCGTATCAGTCGGGGGAGAAATTGCAGGGCAAGAGTAACAAGGGCGACAAAAACGGTCGCATTACCCATGACTACAGGTCAAAAGGCGGTGTGCTGTATAAAGAAATTTTGTTGCCCGAAGGCGCGCCGCTTGAGTTTATGAACAGACAAACCCTTTGGAATACTGTAGAATTAAGCGAAAAACGCAAAGACGCCCAGCTTGCGCGGGAGATAATTGTCGCCCTGCCGAAGGAATTAAATTTATTTGAGCAGGTCGAGATTTTACGAGTTTATTCGCAGGAAAATTTTGTTAGAATAGGCATGTGCGCAGATTTCGCCATACACAACACAGGCAAGGGCAACCCCCACGCCCACATAATGCTAACGACCCGCCATGTTACGCCCAAGGGGTTCGGAAAGAAAAACACCGATTGGAATAAAAAGCAACTTTTGTTGGAATGGCGCGAGGCTTGGGCGAATATAAATAACCATATGTTTGAACTCAAAGGACTGGACGAGCATATAGACCACCGCTCATACAAAGAACAGGGCATAAACCGTCTGCCGTACATACATCTGGGACATGAGGCGACGGCGTTAGAGAAAAAAGGCATAAAGACCGCAAAAGGAGACTATAACCGCGAAATCAAACGCATAAACGACGAGCGCACCGCCAACATCTATGACGCCCAAAAAACAGACCAAGAAATACGCGACCACAATATGCCCCGCCTGCTTGACAAAGAGCAAACTATGCTGGAGAGACAAAGTAACGAACACCACGAAAACATCACACAATTGGATAATCGCGAAGAAAGCATAGACGAAGGCATAAGAAACATCAATACACTACATTACAGAATCGCAGAATTAAAGCTAGAACGCAAAAAACGACATTTTTGGGAGATTAAGCGCAAAAGAGAACTGGATAGAGAAATCAAAAAAGCCGAGGAAAAACTCCAAACCGCACAGAGCTATTTTTGGCTGGAACACAACATTACACCCGCCGAAACGCCCCAAGAAATCAAGCGCATACAAAACCAAAGAAACCTTGAAACAGCGGCGATAAAAACCAACAAAACCCGCATAACAGAAATCACGCGAACCCTCAACGCTATAAAAGCAGAAGAACGCGCGCAGGAGCAACGCGCCGCCCGAACCACCCAATACGAAATGCCCGAAATATATGACATGTATGACATGTATGACAGAACACCGACTAAAACGAAAAACAGAAACAGACCAATATACCGCTAGATTTTTCCATATTATCAAAGGAGGCTATCACAATGGAACAACAAGAACTGGCGCAAATCCTACAAAACATGCAACAACAGCAAAATATAATGCTGCAGGCTATAATAGAATTAAAATGGGAATCAAAAACCAGAAAAAAGACGGAAGCGGCGGAAAACAACGCAAATACGTCTGTCGCCGAGGGTGTAACGCCCTATCCGATGCGCACACCCCTCACATCAGCCAAGCGCGTAATTGATTTTCAGCAACACTCAAAAGCCAAAAAAACGGCGCGAGATATAGAAGAAATACCGTTTGGCGACTATGAGGCCGAAAAAAGAGCAAGCTACCGAAGCAAAATAAAAGACGAATATCACATAATCGACAGGAATTTGTCCGTACTAGAAAAGCAATATCATACATACAGTCAAGAATTCGCGAAATTAGACTATCGCGAGATAGTTCTGGAGCATGACGCGAAAAAAATCACGGTAGCGCGGGACAAGGCTTTTGCGTTAAAAATAGAGCTTTATCAGATGCCATTTTGGGAGCGCGAACTTAGGAAAAAAAGGAAAGCGGAAATTGAGAAAGCCGAGGCGGAGATTAGAGTTGCGGAGGACTATTTTAGGGGAAAATATCATGTTTCGCCCGAAGAGGCGACTTTTAAAATAAAGCGCATTGAGAAGAGAAAGGACATTTTACAGTTGAAACTCGATGAAAACAGGTCGCAGGTGGTAAAACATTTAGAAGAACAGGACGCGTTGAGGTTGGAGTATCACACCCATAAACTTTTAGATGACACCCGCCCCGACCGTGAGCAGATTGATAAAATATTGGAGCAACTCAGGGACAAGCCGTATTTTGTCCGTGACAAACTCTACCAAATGCAAATCGACCGAAACCTTGACGTAGTCACCGAAGAAGCCTTTAACAGAGTAATCGAGAGTTTGTACAAAGAACAAAGGAAACGCAACCAAAATCAAGCGGTACCGAAATGGAAAAGTAAAATAAAAAGCAAAACCTGATAAGGCTAAAATGTCGCCGTCCCCCTCGGCGGCGCTTACGGACACACCCCCCGTTCCCCCACCGCTCGCTCCATGTTTTCGCTCGCTGAACGGGGGGAGCCTACACTTCGCTATGCGGAAGTGCATGAGTCCCGCTTCGCTCGCTTGCGCGCCGCCTGACGGCGACCGTAAAGAGGGCGCGCAGGGTGTATAGCTGTTCCGCCCGAAAATGGGCTTTATCATTCTCGGTTGCGGACAGAACATAAGAGCATTTTCGCGCCGCACTTGCGCGAAAAATAGCGCCGCAAAGCGGGGCGTGTTTCGGTTGGTTTTTAACCGAAACAGCTATAGAAGTTTAACGCAAAAAACAAAGAATCGTTTAATAAGTCGCTAGACTGTAATAACAATTGCTAAAACCCTATAAAAGCCCAACCAAACTTGAGCGCGTCCGGCGTGTTAAACCTCTTCTCACGTCGGGCGTGCTCTTAAATTATGAGAAGATAGCATTTTGCGCTAAAATTTATAAAGTGAAAACAGGCAATTTAACGATAGGTGTATGGAATGGGTTTCGCGGGAGATTTGGCGGGGGAGGCTTCGAGCATTATATTTCGGTTTGCGGAGCGGATTATTTCATGGCTCATGTCGGCGTTTTGGCGGGTGTTGCGGCCACGCAAAGAAGACCCGCGCAAGGCGGCGGCGCGTGTTACTTTGGCGGCGCGAAATCCGCCTGTTAATCGAGACGTGATAAGTGTGGAGCGTCGCGGGGTTTTCTTTGGGACTCAAGGCAATTCACAACATAATTTCTATGTTGTCAAGCCCGAGGGCCTCGACGGGCATGTTTTGGTTGTCGGCGGGCCCGGGACGGGGAAAAGTTCGTGCGTCGCCATTCCGACCTTGCGGCATTGGAAAGGAAGCGTTTTTGCGGTCGATATTAAGGGCGAATTATACGCGAACACGCGGGGATACCGTAAGAATATCAAGGTTTTTGACCCCCAAAACCCAAAAAGCCAATTTGTTTATGACCCCTATGTTTTTCTCAAGGAGAGCCGAAATATCGCGCAGGAAGCACGCGCAATCGCCCAAGCCATAATTCCCCTGCCGCCAAACGCGAGGGAACCATTTTGGGTCGAAAACGCCCAAATTATCCTAATGGGCGCGATTTTACACTACTACGACGCGGGGCTATCATTCATCGAAACGCTAAGAAAAATCAAGAGCTACAGCCCACAAGCCTTGATAAAAATCGTCGCAAACAGCCCCTGCGAAAAAGCCCAACTATGCACAAAAAACTTTGTCGAATTAGACGGCAAAGTCCTTGCCGGAATCACCGCCGAAATAAACCGAGGAATTACAACCCTTGTAACCGACGACGACATCGTCTGCGCCCTAACGCCTGATAACATTAAGGAAATAATATCCCCGCTGGACTTGGAAAAGGGGGATGACATCTATATAAAAATCCCCGAAGACCTCCTGCGCCAATGGAAACCGCTGTTAATTCTGCTGATTAACCAGTTTATTACATTCTTCGAGCGAAGGGGCGAAAGTCCTGATAATCGCCCAATTTTGTTCTTGCTCGACGAGTTCCCGCGACTAGGCAACATTCCCGCCATGACCGACGCTTTAGCCACCCTGCGAAGCAAAAAAGTTACGATTTGCCTTGTAATTCAAAGCCTCGCACAACTAAAGCTGATTTACGGTCAAGACGCGCAGGAAGTCATCGCCGACACATGCGGCTTTAAAGCTGTTTTGGGCGCGACCGACGCAAACACGCAGGAATATTTCTCAAAACTCGTCGGCACCTACGAAAAAATCCGCAACTCCCAATCCCAAAACTACGACCCCTACATAGGCGCACCCTCGGGACACAGCACGCAGACGGGGCAGGACTACGAAAAACGCATAATCAAACCCGAAGAATTCGCCTCCATGCGAAATATTGTGCTCCTCTACCCCCTGCCCAAAAACTTTTGTAGAGTGAAAAAACAACCCTATTATTTGAGGTAAAACAGCTTGGACGAAAAATACAAACGCGCATACATCAACGAACTCCAATTCTTACAACGGGAAATCAACTTTTTGCAAAAAGGCGCCCAAAGCCTACCCTCCCTCGAAAAAACCATAGACACCCTGCGAAATTCCCAAACCCAACTCTACGAAGCCCTGACCCAACACAGCGTAACCGCCGAAGAAGTCCACAAAATCATCGCAGAAAACGCCGACAAGCAACTAATCAGCAAAATCATGAAACTACAAGGCATGAAAGACCGTCTCAACAAACACCTCGCCGACCCCACACTAACCCCCGAAAAACGCCATTCTTTAGAACGCTCCCTATCTCGCACAACTCAATCCCACCGCGACAAATGGGACGAAATCATCAACAGCCCCAACAAAAACGACCTAATCCGCAAACTCGAACAAGCCCAAATAAAACAACTCGACCGCCAAAACCGCACCCGCGACCGCACACACGACCATGACCGCACACGCTAAAAACTATGTCGCGCCCCTGTTTTTAAGCTTGTTCGCATAATGGACTTGCCCTATTTCATAGGATTTATAGATGATTGGGGGCTTGTCAATGGAAAGCACAACGACCACCACGCGAAAAATAGGCAAAACAACATACATTATCACAGCTTCGCCGAGCGAAACGGCGACCGACACATTAGAACAAAAAATTGAAAAGCTGATTATCAAAAACATGAGGCAAAACGCCGATAATTCGGCGCATTCAGGCGAGTTTTCAGCACATCCGATAAATTCATAATAAATTTGACTTCGACGGCGGCGCGTGGTATAATGTGGTTGATACATTATGCTCGTTTGTCCGGCTGTCGGGAAGGAGGCCAAATGAAACAGTCGGATAAAACAACCGCCCTGTACTGCCGCTTGAGCCAAGAGGACTTGCAGGCGGGGGAATCCATGAGTATACAGAACCAAAAAATGATACTGCAACGCTACGCCGACGAACACCGCTTTTTTAACACACGCTTTTTTGTGGACGACGGCTTTTCAGGAGTGGATTTTGACAGACGCGAGGGACTTCAAGCCATGCTCCGCGAGGTTGAGGCCGGAAACGTGGCAACAGTCATAACAAAAGATTTGTCGCGATTGGGACGAAATTATCTTAAAACGGGGGAGCTTATTGAGATTATTTTTCCCGAATACGAAGTCCGCTACATCGCCATCAATGACGGCGTGGACACTTCAAGGGAGGACAACGAATTTACGCCCTTGCGCAACTGGTTTAACGAGTTCTACGCCCGCGACACAAGCAAAAAAATCAGAGCCGTCAAACAAGCGCAAGCCGCAAGAGGCGAGCGGGTCAACGGAGCCTACCCATACGGCTACATCATCGACCCCGAAAACAAAAATCACCTGTTGCCCGACCCCGAAACAGCGCATGTAGTAAGGCAGATTTTCAAAATGTATGTGCAAGGGGAAAGAATGTGCCGCATCCAAAGTTGGCTAAAAGAAAACGAAATTTTAACTCCAAGCGAACTTTACTTTAAACGCAAGGGCAAAGCGTGGCGCCCACGAGCGCAATTGGGCGCGATTTATGCGTGGTCTGACAAAACAATAATTGATATGATGGGACGCAAAGAGTACATCGGGCACACCGTAACGGCGAAAAAGTACAAAATATCGTACAAGACAAAAAAATTACGAGATAACCCACCCGAAAAACAGCACTTTTTTCCCAACACGCACGAGCCGCTAATTGATGAGGCGACTTTTGAGCTGGCGCAAAAACGCTTAGCTACAAAACACAGACCGACCAAATCAAACGAAATAGACCTATTTTCAGGACTTTTGTTTTGTGCTGATTGCGGGTACAAGCTATATTTGCAAAAGGGCGTTAGAACGCCGGAGCGCAAACACGCCTACACTTGCGGAAATTACCGTAACAGGGCGCATAATGAGTACAGTTGTTCGACCCATTACATTCGTAAATCCGTAATTATGGAGTTGGTTCTTGCGGATTTAAAACGTGCCTTGTTCTACGTCAAGGAGCACGAAGCCGAGTTTATCCAAAAAGCCACCGAATACGGCGAAATGGAAGCAAAAAAGATGCTGGAGTTAAAACGCCGTGAATTTGATAAAAACACTACGAGGATTAATGAACTCGACACCCTTTTTCGTAAACTGTACGAGGACAAAGCGTTAAGGCGACTTTCAGACCAGCAATTTATAATGCTGACTTCGGGTTATGAGGATGAGAAAACCACACTTCAAAGAAAAACAGCAACTTTGGGGCACGAAATCAACACCGTTAAGGAGCACAGGGAAGATGTGGACAAATTCGTGAAAATTGTCAAGAAACATACCGACATTCAAGAACTGACCTATGAAAACATTCACGAACTCATCGACCGAATCCTAATCCACGAGTCGGACAAAACAACTAACACCCGCAAAGTGGAAATATTTTACAGCTTCGTAGGGAAAATCAGCAACACAATGGAACCGGCAAAACATCTGTCGTTTATAAAACGCGAACGACGCACCGTAAAAAGTTACGTTATCTAGACCCATCCGTATTATAGGTAGGATAACGAAACTTGCAAAAACTAAGTAAAAACAACATTTTTACGACGCCTGGCAAACGGGATAATGTATCAAAAAATATGTCTTCACAGTTTAACGTTGGTATTCAAAGCGGTGTTAAAGGTTTTTTTAGTAAACTTATTTTTATAATTGCAACCGACCGAACATAGCTGATTGTCATGTCTGATACTGCGAGCTTGGAGTTGATATATGATTTGTTGGAACAAATGAAGGAAGCCCCCGCTTCAGCCCGAAAAAGTCTACATCAAATGCCGCTTGAACGCCGCCTCAACACAAAAACAGACAGAAAAAATAAATAAAAATGTGGGACAGGGACTAAAGCGGCGCTACCGCTTGGGAGCTTGTGCCCATGCTTTTTTTGAGTGAACAAACAGCAGTATTATCAAAAATCAAAACTCTACAAAAGCTACGCTCAACTCATAGACTCCTGTGTGGCTGTTGAATTTGGCGATTTCAATATAATAGGTACCGGCTTCCAAATCTACATACTGACTATATCTACTATACGACGCCGAAAACCCCTGAGAATCGTGCCTAATCTGGGCACCATTAGAGTCAGACCATTTTATATGCAAATAGGCAACCCCATTGGCAACATAAGGCAGGGTCAGCGTTAATCTGCCCGCTTGCGTCAATACAACCCTATATGTATTTGAATTAGTTGTAGCCGTTATTGCCCCCGAAACTGTTTCCCCGAAAGACAATTCGGTTGTCGATTTTTCGGGCGGTTGCGTTGGCGCGGGTGTTGGCGTTGAAGTATGAATTGACGTAGGGTTGCTACCGCTACTGCCTGTGAGTGTATTTGCAGAAGTTGGCGCGGGTGTAGGTGTAGACCTTGACATGGCTGTAGAGGGCGATACGCTATCGTTCGTTTCCGATGGCAAGGTATCTGCTGGTGTAGGTGCCGACAACAATGGAACTGTAGGTGTTGGTGGTATGGATGATGTTTGCTGTGATGAAATATCGCCAACAATATACACACCTGCGATACAAAGAATAATAATTAGTATAATGCCTACTAGTGTCTTAGTTGTCCTGCCGCTCACCAGATACATAATTATGCTTACTATAATAGCCAAAATGGCAACTATAATTTGCCAAGCAGTTGCATCCATGATTGCCACTTTTGTTTTTAGACTTGCTTTTGGATTAATATCTCTTTCTACATAAACAGTAGTTCCGCAAGTGTGTTAATCCGTTAATGCTAAATTGAGAACCATACCTTACTGACGATTGTCAAGAAGGTCAACAAAGTATGGCTCACGGTATAAGCAGAAGCTTGATGTGGCTTT
>Ga0123356_10006892_pt1 | contig 11419 bp, 10 predicted proteins | sample TergutEmb28metaG_2_FD_92546 | JGI IMG/M metagenome (GOLD analysis project Ga0123356, IMG submission 92546) | Embiratermes neotenicus P3 segment gut microbial communities from Petit-Saut dam, French Guiana - Emb289 P3 | ecosystem: Host-associated > Arthropoda: Insects > Digestive system > Gut ... | reverse complement strand
TAACATAATCGTCGGCACCGAGTTCAAGCCCGACGACGATGTCGCTTTCCTCCCCTCTTGCGCTAACAATGATGACCGGCATCTGGGCAGCCTTCCGGCTACTCCGAAGTTTCCGCAGGATGTCCAGTCCGCTTGTGAAAGGCAGCATTAGATCGAGAAGCACAAGATCGGGTTGTTCTTCCAGTGCTTTTTTGAGTCCGGTCATGCCTTCACCGGCCTCGAGAACTTCAAACCGCTCCTTTTTTAGTCGAAGCGTAAGCATTTCCCGAATGTCCGTTTCATCTTCGATAACGAGAATACGTTTAGGTGCCATTTGCGACAATATGCACTGTTTCTGGGTGACTCAATTCCCAAAATGCCATCCGCCTATGCCAAGCGTCGCCGTCAACGGCTTGTACGTGCCAACGTACCAATTTGTTACCTGTAACGTGTCGCCGCTACCAATACGGACATTGACTTCCCCTTGCGGCTTCAATTCGTAGTTGGTTGCTCCAACCATCAAGTTCATCGGAATATCGCTCTTGTTCTTCAACGTGAGCCAACCGCCTCCGCTCAGACGCATATCATCGTCTCGCTCAATACAAGCTGTAAAGAGTTTTTGAACCCACTCCGGTTTGCCGAGGATCATGTCTGTCACCCAGCCGACGGTGCGGTGTGCGAAAAACGCCTCTCGAATTGACTCTTCGGTGCGGTCTTCCGCCAGAACCAACGTAATTGGACGGCGAGGATTCTGCAAGCCGTACATCTCCAACTCCGTCGAGTGAACGTCGCTCACGGTAATGGGTGCCAGATTGAATTCATTGCACCAGTCGCCCACTATCGGATAATGGCTCGAACCATTGAAGATTTCAATGCCATGCAGATGTCCTTTCTTGCGGACATTGTCAATTTCGTCGAAGAAGGACATCGACACGCCAGCGGCAAGCCCGCCGCTGTTTGGGGCAACCCAGCCGGGATGGTTCCAAAAGACGAATCCTCCTTGATCGGTTGCGACTTCAAGCATTTTTTTCCAGTCATCAACGACTTCTGCGATAGCATTAGCATCCTTGATGAAAATAGCGTTGAAATGTCCAGGCGGCATTATCCGCTTCGTGATTTCCGTTCCTTTAATGAGAATCAGATTGTTTCGATCCGCCTCCGGCTTTGCCATTTTGTACGCCGCATCGTGGTCGTCATTGTTCTCCGCCAGCCGCAATACGCCGCTACCAAGAAAGGGACGGACTTCGATGTGATCCGTAATGGAGATCACGTCAAGTCCGTTTTGTACCGCCTCTTGAATCCGGGCTCTCGGCATCACCGTTCCGTCGGAAAAGAGGGTGTGGATGTGAAAATCCCCTTTGAGGACTTTGTAATTTCCGACATCGGGAATCGTGATGACACGCGGTCTCGGATTTCCCACCAGAATGTCGTTGTGGAAGGAGGTAAACAAAGGATCAGACCTGCCGGTCGTCGCCGGAGTCTCCTGGGTAAGTGCATAATGCACCGGAAAACTCGCTGCCGCTCCGAGAAGAGCGGAATACTTCAAAAAATTTCGTCGATTAGTCATAATTTAGTCAAAGTTGGTTAACGGCGACGAGTAGGATTCCTTTCTGGCATCTGAACTGTCGACATATCAATCTCCAAACGGTTCTCGCCTCCTCTGTAAACAGTCATACGGAAAGGCGACGTAGCGAAATCACCGAATTCTTCCGGTACCTCACGAACCATTGCCTCGAACCTACGTTGCTGCTCTGCACTATACAATGCTAGCGCATCCGCATCGAGTGCCTGAACTTCTGCCAATGAGAGTTCCCCCTCGAATTGTGGATGTTTCGTAAGCGTAACGATATAATCGCCAGCAGCAGCACCGTTGCCTTGCCAATTAAGGCGGCTTGTCCGAATGACCGCAACGCCCGATGAGTTCGTTGTTCCCGACATGGAGACCATCAAAGTTTCGCTTGTCAAGCCAAGAATGACATCGACACCTGCAATCGGTGCTGAACCATTCATCACGATAACCTGGGTCGGGAACAATTCCGGCACATCACTTGGTTTCGTACTGCAACCACAGATCACAAGAGCAAAAAATAGGAAAAGGTGTTTTTTCATGAGTAAATTGATTGGAAGGCATGCTCAAAGTAGTTGAAAAGGGGACCCATCAGTGTAATGATGCCGATTCTCCGCCACTTCGTGTGCCCAATGCTCCCCAGACTCCAAACGGTGATTGCCCCGTGAACCCTTGGACAGGTTGCGTACTTAATACTACGCCAGGCGAAACGGCATTGACCGAATCAGACACAAATCGTACAGATCCGTCTCCGAAACACACATTGACACCGCCGGTATGGTAACTGTTTGGCGGTATGAACGCATTATCGTTTCCAATGGCTTGGTTGAAACATGTCGGTGAGTTCGGCGGTAAAATGGTGAGAAAACCGGTGTACGCAAAATAGGCATCCGCCCACCTGCCTCCAATCTGGCTGGTGGTGGGAGTTCGGAGTTCCATCCCTGTCCTCTGTATGGCAGCGCAGGTAGCCGCGAAACCGGCGGTTTCCGTCGCTCCGGTAAGAGCAATGCCTCCTTTGAGGGTATGGACGGTTCCAGCCCATGAGGTTGTTACTGCGGCTTCGGACAAGATTATCGTATTGCTGGTTCCATCTGTAAGGGCACTGATTCCGATGACTTCATAGAGACCGTTGGTCATAACCCCGCGCGTTGGAAAGGTGTATCTCGTTCTGTTCGCCGCAGTATCGTGATCCGGTCTCATGTTCTCGTAGTTCCAGTAGTGCGTATCACCGATGTTACCACGGTAGTTGGTTGCCGCCATGACACCGTTACCCGGCGCGATTCCGTTTGTCGGATCAGAAGGACAGACAAAAGCACTGATGGGACCTCTGCTGGGATTTTGCCAGGTTCCACGCCAGTCTACCATTGAGCCGGTGTAAGAAAACGTTTCGCCGGTTTGCGTTGTAAGACCGATGCCCCAACCGCCATCATTGTTACTTCCCATGGCTCTGTCCACCATCCATAAGCGAAACACTTCATATCGGGCAGATTCCTCAACGAATGGGAGGACGGGAACTCCCCAACTCATCCGTCCCCGGTTGTGCCAGATGCTGCGATTGCCGCCTGTCGTTTGCTGAGCAGCGTGGGTAGCCCTACCGATGGGACGTAACACAGCGGCAGCAAGGTGTTCTTGGTTACATGCCTGCGGGAAATAGTCGTACACGTCATGCATGTTATGCCAGGCAAGACCGAGTTGTTTGAGTTTGTTTGAACACTGCATTCGTCTTGCGGCTTCGCGGGCTGCCTGCACCGCAGGCAGGAGGAGAGCGATTAGCATGCCAATGATCGCAATGACCACCAGCAGTTCGACCAGTGTGAAAGCAGGTCTGTAAAGTATCGAAGTTCCTTTCATTTATTTCGTTTCCTTGTTTGTGCCGGGAATCTTCCCGACTACTTGCCACATGATTGTACAGACAGGACGTTAAGATATTATGAAGAAAGAATAAATTCCTTGTTAATTTTTGGGTAAAAGCCCCCCAAAAAACCGGGAACTTAGAAACCTGTCTTGTCCTAAAAAACAGCACTCCTCAGTTTGACATTGATGCCTTCACCTATGTCGAACGTTTTCTGAACTTTTCTCGAGATAATTTCAATTTCAAGCGGTGTCGTTTCCACACTAGAATACAAATCTTCCACTGTTTTGTAAATGTCGTAGGAGAGGAGAACCTGTTCACCATCTGTATTTGCACGATACACATGATTGGCATCAATATTCCTTGTAACGGTAACTTTGTATTTTCCGGCAGGGGCACCGGAAAATCCGTATGTGAGTATGACCGCATTTCCTGCCGTATCGGTATAAGCCGATGGACGGTATTTTTGATCGGTCAGTGCATGAAATTCGACAATCGCTCCTTCAAGTGGTTTGCCGTCTTGGATGATCAAAATGGTACAGGGATAAAGTCTCGGCAGGTCGCTCGGACGTGAAGAGTCTACGGAACAGCCCAACAGTACGAGCAAGGGTAACAGGAGAAAATATGCGTATCTGTTCATTTTTGATATTGTTCGAGTGAAAGTGATGGTATAAACCGTGATCATTAAGATTGCGGCTCTGTGAAACTTCCTACAATGACCTCGTTTCGCCGCCTTGGGGTGTTCCTAAAGCCCCCCAGATACCAAAAGGACTCATACCTTGCAGGACTCTGCCTTGTTGATGATTGGGAAGTCCGCCAGTGTCGATAGAATTCGGGATAAAACTGACAGAGCCGTCGACTCTCGCCGCATTAACACCACCGGAGTGATTGCTGTTTGCCGTGTAAAATCCGTTAGCATTCTCGTTGGTATTGTTTACACAAGTCAGAGAATTCGGCGGCAAGATCGTATTAAACGCTGAAAACAAAGGCAGTCCATCCAAAAAGCGGGCATTACGCCAGTGGTTGTGTAGAGACACGCCTGTTCCAGTAACAAAATGATTTCCATCTATCCGCACATTCATGCATGCACTAGGATTCCAAGCCCAACTACCGGCATCAATCGCTCCGACCACGGCAATCCCGCCACGGACTTCAGAGGTATTCACCCCGGAAGGAACAACGGTTTCGCTGATAAGAAGGGTATTACTGGTTCCGTCGGTAGCGAATGATAAATTGGTTTCTCGTGTCCACCAAAACATCCCGCGAGTGCCAACATTACCTGTGCCGCCTGTGAGGTCATCTGCACTGACATTGCCGATGCGGCTAGCACCATCGCCGTGAGAAACCACGATGTTCGATACAGACTGTGGGCGATCTGCCGCACCTCCGGTGCGAGGCGGAGCACCACTATATGAACATGAAGGACAACGAAGGGTTGAAATGTTCGTTGAAATGGCGATAATCGCCGGATGCCCCGGATCCGCTTGCCCCGAACCTGTGCCTGCTGCTGGGTATGGATTTTGAAAATTTTGGAGGATCACGCTGTAGAGAGATTGCTGCTCCATAAAGGGGAGCAATTGAAAATTGGGTCCCCAACGGTCGTTATAAGTTGCAGTCGCAGCCAATCCTAGGGCATTGCCTGCAGGTATGTTGCCTGCTGGCTGGTGCCGAACTGTCGGTAGGCGATCATACACGTCGTGATGATTGTGGCTTGCCAGTGCCCACTGTTTCATGTGGTTGCTACATTGCATTCGTCTTGCGGCTTCGCGGGCGGCTTGTACGGCAGGTAACAGCAAACCTATCAGCATTCCGATGATGGCAATGACGACGAGCAGTTCGACCAATGTAAAAGCGGATTTGTAATGTGTTGTATTCTTATTCATTGTTTCGGTTCCGTTTTTGGTATGTGGCATAGACTCTTGATGCTTAACACTTTGCGAATGTTCCGACAGGCTTGCCGATTTATCTTCTTCCACTGGATCGTAGAGTCCAATCAGGGCGGCTTGTGGAATGGGGTTCACAATTTTTGGTCCGTTCATTTCTATGCTTATGCTTGTGCCGGGAAACCTCCCGACCTCTTGCCGCATGATTATACAGACAGAACGTTAAGATATTATGAAGAAAGAATAAATTCTTTGCTAAACTTTTTGGGAGCAATTTAGACAGAATGATTAAGGATTAGAGGTTAGGGAAGAACGTTTTTCCTCCTTCTGAGAGAGAGCTATGTGGCGAGAGGGAGAACCTGCCATACAGTGGGCAAATAACTCTCACACCAGCCCCCTCCCAGAAGGAGAAGAAGCGAGGATTTTTTAGTATTAAAGGGTTAGCCGATGGCATAACCATCCGGCTTTTTATGTGAAATCACATCGTAATTTCCAGTGGTTGTTTCATCCCAACGAACCAGTTGCTCACGGTCAATTTCGGTGATCCGGGAATGGTTGCCATTGCTCCGAGTGCCGCAAGTGGATACGCTCTGCCACCCGCCTCAATGAAACAGGGAATATCGCTGTTGTTTTTCAGTGCCAAGCCAGCAGTAGTCCTTACGACTTCAACGGAAGAACGGAACAGTTGCTCTACCCAAGGTTGCCGACCGAGCACCATGTTCGCCGCCCAACCGACTATCCGACCGGCAAAAAACGCTTCCTTGACTGAGTTGTGACTACGTTCCTTGGCAAGAATCAGCGACATCGGGCGCAACGGATTCTGGTGTCCGTAAGTGTTCCAGTCGCTTTGGTGAATATCGGTGGTCGCCAGCGGAACAAGGTCTCGTTCATTGCACCAATCGTGGGCAAATGGATAGTGCCAGATTCCATTGAAAACTTCGATGCCGTGCAGATGCCCTTTCGTTCTTGCCTCTTCGAGTTCGTCGGTGTAAGGATTTGCCTTACGTCTATTGGGATCGTCCGTGGTAGGGGGGTCGCCGGGATGATTCCAGTGAATGAACGCGCCTTGTTCCGCAGCGACGGCGATCATCGCCTTCCAGTTGCCGACGACCGCCAAAATGGGGTTCGCATCCGTAATGAAAAGGGCGTTGAAATGTCTGTCTCTATTTCCCTGCCACCTCTGCGAAATTTCTGTTCCGTGAATGAGAATCAGGTTTCGCCTTTCTGCCTCGCTTCTGGCAAGGTTATACGGCATATTGCGGTCAATGTCGCTTGGCAACCCCCCGATGCCGCTACTTTCAACGTGATCCGTAATGGCAATTATATCGAGTCCGTTGTCGATGGCTTCCTGCACCCGCGCCACTGGCTGGACGGTGCCGTCAGAGTAGACCGTGTGCATGTGAAAGTCCCCCTTGAACACACTGTATTCACCGACGTTTGGAATGGTGATTTTTCGCGCTGGCTGTATCCTCGGTCTGACTGTTTCGCCGTATGAAATGCCGAACTGTCCTTCGGCTACGGGTTGCGTTACCAACGCACTCTCCGCAAATAGATTGTGAACAGGCAACACCGTAGCAGCCCCAAGCAGGGCAACGTTTTTCAGAAAAGCACGTCGATTAGTCATAGTATTGTTATGGGTTAAAGTAGTTAGGGAAAAGCCTCTCCTGCCTGGAGAAAGCTATGTTGTCCTGGGTTTCATAAGGGAAGGTCAATTTCGAGCGGCTTGCCCACGTCGACCAACCAATTGCTCACAGTGAGTTTTTTTACACTGGTACCACGATACATGCTGAGTTGCCCCTGTACCGGCAGTTCACGAATTGCTCCGCCAGCTTGTACAAGACAGGGAATATCGCTTTTGTTTGTCAATTCCAAAAGTCCCGGTCTCACAATCATGGTAACGCAAGCCGTAAACAGTTTTTCGAGCCATTCCCGGCTTCCAAGAACCATTCCTGCCGCAAAACCAATGGTACGTCTGGCGAAAAATGCCTCTCGAACAGAATCATGAGTACGTTCTTTCGCCAAAATCAACGTGATGGGGCGAAGCGGGTTTTGATGCCCATATGTATTCCATTCCGTCCCATGGACATCACTTGTGGCGAGCATTGCGAGGTTGCGCTCCGCACACCATTGCGACACGATGGGATAATACGTGGAACCATTGAAGATTTCGACTCCATGTAGATGCCCTTTTTTGTAAACGTCTTCGTGTTCACTGGTAAAACTCATCGGTTCGCCCGGTTGGAGCCCACCGTTTGTAGGAGCAACCGAGCCGGGGTGAACCCAAAAAACGAAACCACCCTGATCGGACGCAACGGCAAGCATTTCCTTCCAATCGTCCACGACAGCGGCAATCGGATTGGCATCCTCTATGAAAATCGCATTGAGGTCTCCCGGCGGCATCGTCCTTTTGGTGATTTCCGTTCCGCGTACCAGAATCAGATTTTGTCTGTCCGCTTCCGGCTTGGCAAGATCAAACGCAATGTTGTGGTCGTCGTTCTTATCAAGAAGCTTGACGTTGCCTGCACGGTTGGGACCACCATAAGAAATATGGTTGTTACCAAAAAACGGACGGTATTCAATGTGGTCGGTGATGGAAATCACGTCAAGTCCGTTATCGATGGCTTCCAAAACGCGATCTTTCGGCATCGCAACACCATCTGAAAAAACGGAGTGGATGTGAAAGTCTCCTTTCAAAACCTTGTACTCGCCCACATCGGGAATGGTGATTTTACGCGGAGGAGGAGCGGTGCGTCGGACTTGCCGATGTGAAACGGCAAATGCTCCGTCGGGAAGCTCCATGTCGGGCATTTGCGACGACTCGTTTTGTCCCAAAGCAAACGAAATTGGCGTTGCGGTTCCGATTCCGAGCATAGTTACGTGTTTCAAAAAAATTCGTCGATTGGGCATAGTTGTTTAGGGGGTTAAGTGTGGGCGTTTCATCGGTGCTCGGCAACATCAACCACAATGGTTGCTTCTTGTCCGCCACCGACCAGTACTTCGACCGGACTGGTAGTAGCAACCGTCAACGCGGCAGGTATCATTCGGTTTTTGCTCAAAAACTCGTCCAGTCTGCGTGCCTTTTCGGCTTGTGCCGCCGGTGGTAAGTCCTGATCGGCTTCCTGAGATAGCAGTTCCGCCGGTATCTCAATGGATTCAGACAAGACAACAGAATAAGTTCCAGCAGGAACGCCTTTGCGTGTATGAGAACCGCGCGTAGTTTGAATCTGTGCGACCCCACTGGCATCGGTGACTCCATTACAGGCATACGCTCCTTGGGCACCTTTGGCAAACAGCGTTACCTGAATGCCTGCCATCGGTTGACCGCCGTTCGTAACCGTAACCGATGCTGGTTGCAGATTTCGTAGTTCCTGGGGAACAGGCGCACCACCGCAACCAAGACTGGTTAATAAGAACGTCGGTAGTAATAGTAACGAAAGTATTCGCATGTTTGTTTCCTTTCTTGATGTTGAAAATTATTTAATGGTGAATGGATTGACAGGGCACTATAGTCTTGTCCCTTCTTAATTTTTGTATATCTTTGCGTCCCTTGCACCTTTGCGGTTCAAAATTACCGCAAAGGAAACTAAAAACAAATCATTCTTAACGTGAAACTACAACGACGCAGTTGCTCCTCCGCTGTTTCGAGCGCCGAATCCTCCCCAAACACCGAACGGCGAAGGTCCGCCTGGTGTCGCAGGAGTGGGGAATGCGTTGCCGGTTCCACTGTCAACAGTGTCGGAAACAAATCGTCCTGAACCGTCCAGCAGAGTAACATTCACGCCGCCAGTGTGAAAACTGCTGGCGGATAGCATCGACTGGAAGTTTGTTGCTCTGTTGTAACAAGAAGGTGAGTTGGGTGGGAGCGTCGTTACAAAACCAGTGTGATACCAATGTCCCCCAGCCCAATGCCAACCCCATCGGTATGAGTACCCATTGCCTCCAAACGGAGTGGAGTTCCCGGAGAACAGATAGTGTCCACCGGGGGCGGAGCCAGCGCAGATGCGCCGATCTGAAAGACCTTCGGTGGTGAATCCACCTGCGGATGCGGGATCATAAGTTGTCGCTTGAACTCTCACACTGGTAGAATTCGTTGGTTGTGGTTCAGAATCGAGTGCCCTTTCGCTGAAAGCAAGAGTATTACTCAAACCGTCTGTTACGACTCCCATCCCCATGCGGGCGCGGTATCCAAACGGTCCACGAACACGATTATTGGTGTTAAACGTACCGGGATTATCCCCTTGATTGAATCGATAGCTGGAGGGGGCTGTATATGCTGCCGGATATCCCGATGGTTTTCCGGTTACTCCATTGGAAGGACATAGGAACAGATCAATGGGCACTGTTCGTGGATTTTCCGTACCTCCTTGAGTGGTAAGATCACCTGCTGACCATCCACTGATAAAGAAATTTTCTTCTAAAAAACGCGAATGGAGTACAGTCTGTTCAATAAATGGGAGCAATTCGATGAGACCGCCCCATCGATCCGCATTGGTTGCCCAAGCGTTCCCCCTAGAATCATTCCCCGCCGGTACGTCCATTATCGGTCTGCCAAACCCATAAGGGAGAAGTGCCTGATCCCCTTCTTTCTTTGCGTCTGCGAAGTTGTGAACCGCAAGCGATAATTGTTTGAGTTTGTTGGCGCAGGACATTCGTCTTGCGGCTTCGCGAGCTGCCTGAACGGCAGGTAAAAGCAAGGCGATCAGCATGCCGATAATCGCAATGACGACGAGAAGTTCGACAAGAGTAAAAGCACCGCGTCGTCGCAATCCTGTTTGGGATGTACTGACAATAGTAAAGTTTTGCATAATTTTGCTCCTTAATGTATGTGTGGTTGATGGCTCAACAAGATATATCTGTCTGCCGGTTAATGTGAATCGAAACGAGTAAAACTGGTGGGGTTATGCCCACCGCTCTTGCCCGACGATCTGCCGGGGATTTCGTTGGCTAAAATGAGACTGATTCTCCACCATCTTTGGAACCCATTGCTCCCCAAATACCAAAAGGCGAGGGTCCACTCGGTGTCGCAGGATCAGGAAATGCGTGTTCGGTTCCACTGTCAATGGTTTCGGAAATAAATCGTGCGGAGCCGTCCATCAAGGTAACGTTGACTCCGCCGGGATGAAAGCTGGTGGCAGTTAGCATTGACTGAAAGTTTGTGTCCCTGTTGTAGCACGAAGGAGCATTAGGCGGAAGCGTCGTTACAAAACCGATGTGATACCAATGCCCTCCTGCCCAATGCCAACTCCACCTATATCCGAACCCATTGCCGCCGGACGGAGTGGAGTTTCCACCAAACGTATAACGTCCGTTGACAGCGGAACCGAGACAGATGCGTCGATCCGAGATTCCAGAGGTAGTGAATCCACCAGCAGACGCAGGTTGATAAGTTGTCGCCTGGACTTTCACATCCAGAGCACCGCCCGCTGGATTAGAATCAACTGCCCTTTCGCTGAAAGCAAGAGTATTACTCAAACCGTCTGACACACTTCCGAAGGTATTTCTGGAGCGATAAGCAAATGGTCCACGAACTCGCTCAGGGTTGTTCAGTGGGTTGAACGTACCGGGATTGTCCCCTTGATTGAACCGATAATTTGTAAGACCTGTATGATTTAGCGGTATCATAGACCGGGTTATGCCGTTGGAAGGACACAAAAACACATCAGGTTGCGCTGTCCGTGGATTATCTACTGCCGCGCCCGTCGCCAACGTGAGCGGCAATCTAGTCTGGTCATTAGCACCGAGAACCGCAGCCCCCCACGAATTAGCGAAAGCATTTGCCGTTGTGAACTGCTCATGGAGAGCTGTTTGTTCAATAAATGGGAGCATTTCGATGAATCCGCCCCATCGATCTGGATTAGTGCTCCATGGTCTGTTAGTGCGGTCATTACCAGCGGGTACTTCCGTAGCGGGCTTACCAAACGCATAAGGCGTATCGCTTTGTTTTGCGTCTGCGAAGTTGTGAACCGCAAGCGATAATTGTTTGAGTTTGTTGGCGCAGGACATTCGTCTTGCGGCTTCGCGGGCTGCCTGAACGGCAGGTAAAAGCAAGGCGATCAGCATGCCGATAATCGCAATGACGACCAGTAGCTCAACCAGCGTGAAAGCGGGTCTGTAAAGCGTCGAAGTTCCTTTCATTTA
>Ga0123356_10006891_pt1 | contig 11419 bp, 5 predicted proteins | sample TergutEmb28metaG_2_FD_92546 | JGI IMG/M metagenome (GOLD analysis project Ga0123356, IMG submission 92546) | Embiratermes neotenicus P3 segment gut microbial communities from Petit-Saut dam, French Guiana - Emb289 P3 | ecosystem: Host-associated > Arthropoda: Insects > Digestive system > Gut ... | reverse complement strand
TTCTGTGCCGCAGAATAAGAGCTGGAACCGGATCTTCGCGCGCTAATTCTTCAAGAGCAGCTGCGTCGGTAGAGTATCCTGTTTTTGTTTTTTTCCCCGGCTTTAGTTTTCGTTCAACAAATAGAACATCCTGCAGCTGTTTGGTGGAAGAAAGATTAAACTCATGTCCCACGGTTTTCCAGGTTTCCGATTGAATATGATCCAGTTCTATAGCAAGTTCCTTGCCGTAATCTATCAGCGCTTTTGGTTCAATTTTAATTCCTTCGCCTTCCATTTCGGCAAGAATTGGAAGTAATGGCATTTCAAGATTTTCCAAAAGTTTTTTGCTTATCTCTGAGTTTTTTAATATATGTTCAAGGTGATACTTTAATCTGATACAGTAGTCGGAATCTTCGCACGAATATTGCGTAGCAATATCCAATTGAACAGCGTTAAAAGCTGCGCCTTTTGGAACTATTTCCAGATATTTCATTGGTGTGCAGTCAAAAGTGTATGATGCAAGAGAATCCAGCGAATAGTTATTGCGTTCAGGCGATGTAATCCATGACGCTACCATTGTATCCCATATTTTACATAACCATCGTTCAATACCCCAGCCGCGGCTTACTTTGTAATCATATTTGGCGTTATGTGCAACAATAGTCATTTCTGTGTCCAAAAAAACCGGAGAAAGAAGCGCTTTTACCTTGTCAGGATCAAGGAATTCGGAACTGCCGCCATGAACAGCCAGCGGAACATAAAAGGCTTCTTTTGGTTTTAATGCCAGTGAAATACCAACCGGCCGCGAATTCCATGCATCAAGCGAATCTGTTTCAAAATCCAGCGCTAAAAGTTTTTGTTTTTTTGCTTTTTCCAGAATAGTATCTAATTCTTTTAAATCCAAAATTGTTTTATATACTCCATCCCCTATTAAGGAAGAATCCGAGCAGGATGCTGTTTCGTTTACAGATGTTGAAACAGCTGCTGTAACAGCATCTGTAGCAGAAGATGCTGCAACTGGAGCAGGTTTGCTTTTAGCATTTGAATCAAGCAGTTTTGCGCTTTGGCGTATTCCTTCGCGTATAAGAACATTTGCTCCGGCAGCTCTGTCTAAAACCTCAATAGATAAATCTTCTATGGAAGATATTGATATTTCTACATCATCGCGCAGGCGTATTAATGATTGTGAAAAATAAGCGCTTTCTTTTCCATCTGCGATTTTTTTTCCGGCTGAACCTTCTATTGCAGCAATGTTTTTATATATGTCATCCAAAGAACCGTAACGCGCCATTAGTTTAACTGCGGTTTTGTCTCCAATTCCTTTTACGCCTGGAATGTTATCGGATGCATCGCCGATTAATGAAAGCATGTCCAGAACTTTAGACGGTTCTACTCCCCATTCTTCTTTTACTTCATTGGGACCAACAAGATCCCAAATAGGGCCGCTTCCTGTGCTTGTTTCCGGCGCATCTCTTCTGTTTATTTTCGAAGGGCGCAGTTCGAATGTACCTTCGCCGACAAGCTGCAAAAGATCTTTGTCGGATGATAAAATATAACATTGACGGTTTTCTGCTTTACATTTTTTTACAAGAGTAGCGATAATATCATCGGCCTCAAACCCATCGGCTTTTATGCTTGGAACGCCAAGTGCGCTTAAAAATTCTTCTACTAATGGCACCTGTTCATGTAAATCTTCAGGTGTTTTTTGCCTGTTAGCTTTATATTCGCTGTACATTTTATGGCGAAATGTCGGTGTTTTGGAATCAAAAATTGCCGCAAGGTACAAAGGTTTTTGCGGTTTATCCAAACGATTACCTTCACTGTCTGCTAAAGGAGCGCCTTCGGTAATTAATGAAACAACTGTGCGTGAAAAACCAAATAATGCAGAAACATTTTTACCGGAATTGTTTCGTAAAGGATGTGTTAAAAATGCAAAGTAGGAACGATAAATAAGTCCATATGCATCAATAAGATAAAGAGGGGCTGGATCTGTACTTTTCATGCTTTAATAGTAGCATAAAGAAGCTGTTTATGATACCATTAAGCGTATGAGTGAGAATTCCGGAGATAAAAACGATAATAAAGGTCCAATGTTTCCATTTGGCGGGGGAAAAATGCCCGACTTTAAAGGATTTGGCGGCTGGAAATTTCTTCTTATATACCTTGCTATTCTGTTTGTTGGAATGAGTCTTTTTAATTATGTTTTTCTTAACAGATTAAACCCTGCAATAGATTTTTCAGAATTTAAAGCGCGTATTTCTTCCGGAGAAATAAAACGTGTCGAGTTAACAGATTCCTATTTTACAGGATTTACAAATCCAAACAGAAGGGAATCTTCCAGATCCAGATCTTACGGTTCTTCTCCTTCTTCCCAGCAGGACAGGGTATACCGCACTGTATCAATTTACGATCCGGAATTTATTAAATTGCTGGATGAAAAAAGAGTTTCCTACGGCGCGGTTTCGCGTGAAGGAAACGCAGTTCTTAGTTTTATTTTAAGCTGGGTTTTACCAATAGCATTTTTTATACTTATTTGGCGTTTTGTTATTAAACGCATTGGTAATATGGGCAGCGGTGTTCTTTCTGTTGGGCAAAACCGCGCGGTTATTGTCGCAGAGGGTGATATCACTACGCGGTTTCACGATGTTGCCGGCGTAGATGAAGCTAAAGAAGAACTTGTTGAAGTTGTAGATTTTTTAAAGAGTCCCGATAAATACAAGGAAATCGGCGGCAAGATACCAAAAGGTGTGCTCTTGGTTGGACCGCCTGGAACCGGTAAAACCCTTCTTGCGCGCGCTGTTGCAGGTGAAGCAGGCGTTTCTTTTTTCCGCATGAGCGGAGCTGACTTTGTTGAAATGTTTGTCGGCGTTGGCGCTGCGCGTGTCCGTGATTTATTTAAACAGGCAAGAGCCAAAGCTCCCTGCATTATTTTTATTGATGAATTAGACGCTATCGGCAAAAGCAGAATTAACAGTCTTGGCGGCGGCAACGATGAACGTGAACAAACGCTTAATCAGCTTCTTGTAGAAATGGACGGCTTTGACGGCACCAGCGGGCTTATCATTCTTGCCGCCACAAATAGACCCGATGTTTTAGATCCTGCTCTCCTTCGCCCGGGAAGATTCGATCGCCAGGTGTTGGTAGACAGGCCGGATCTAAAAGGCCGCGAAGCAATCTTAAGAATACATTCAAAACCTGTAAGACTGGATCCTTCTGTAGATATGGAAGTAGTCTCCCGTGTAACATCAGGTTTTTCCGGCGCGGATCTTGCAAACATTGTAAATGAAGCGGCTCTTTTAGCGGTTAGAGCAGGGCGAAAAATGGTAACTCAGTGCGACTTTGATGAAGCTATCGAAAAAACCGTTGCCGGCCTGCAGAAGAAAACACGCGTGCAAAAGTATGAAGATAAAAAACTTACAGCTTACCATGAAGCCGGCCATGCAATGATAGCGGCATATACACCTAACGCAGATCCGGTTCAAAAGATTTCCATTATTCCCCGCGGCATGGCTCTTGGTTACACCTTGCAGCTTCCCACAGAGGATCGTTATAAGTTTAAAAAGTCCGAACTTTTGGGGCAAATTGATATTCTTTTAGGCGGCCGTATTGCAGAGGAAATGATCTCCGGCGAATATTCAACAGGCGCGTCAAACGACATTACAAGAGCAACCGACATTGCGCGCAAAATTATTACAGATTATGGAATGAGCGATCGTTTTGCAAATGTTGCGCTTACATCGCGCGGTATGGGTATAACAGGGCAGGAACAGCGTGAACCTTCTTTCCAGCGCGAATACGCAGAAAGCACACAGCAGTATATCGATGAAGAAGTTGCGCGCATTATAGAAACCGAGTATGCAAAAGCGAAGAAAATCCTGGAAGAAAAACGGGATATACTGGATAATGTTTCCGCCGCGCTATTGGAAAAAGAAACCCTGGACGAAAAAGAATTTAAAGCGCTTTTAGGCGAAGGTATATCAATAGAAGTTTAATCACTTCACATTCATGTTGTTGAATATTAATATCTCCGGGCGATATTCAAAGTGCATTGTGTCAAATAGCGGCCATTTGCCGCCCCAGATAAAACCGTAAGATTCAAATATTTTTATAACCTGCATTGGCGGATGATACCTCTCGTTATAAGATACATTCCACCAGTCTCTTCTGTGCTGCGAAGTCCAAAGCCAGTAAGTTTGTCTGCCTGCAAGATTCCGGGGCAGCAGGTCTACAGCAAGTCCGTAAGAGTGATACGAACGCGATTGTGTATCTGCGATATTTCTCCAGCCGTATCCTTCAAGCGTACCAAGGCTGTCTATCCATGTTTTTATTTGCGCGTTGGCTGCTGCAAGAGACATTATTTCAGTTTCTATAAGAGCCATTCTTCCCTGTATATATTGATGAACCCTTGTTGGTCTTCCCAGAAATGATATTCTTACAAGTCTTCTTTCGGTTTCTGCCCTGTTTGAAGCCTGCCAAAGAGCATCAAGAAAAAAACTGGATCGTCTTATTTGACTTTGACTTCTTGTAGTAGTCCAATTGCTGAATCGATTCGCATCTTCTGCTGTTCGTTCTGCCCAGGGAGGCAGTTCTTCTGGATAGTTATAAAACTGATAAGACCTGAAGTTTGCCGCATTTTCCAGCTGGTTCTCCGGAAGTATTCTTCCTCCTGCGTAAAAGTACCATATTCCGCGCATGAAAACAGCCCAATCATCATTATGAAATTCTGCTTTTTCTATTATATCAGGGTAAGCCAAAGCCAGTGATTTTATAGTTTGTTCTGCTCTTGTGGGCGGTATTACTTCAATTATATCATGTGTATCTGCTTCATCCGGTACAGCTTTTTTGCTGCCGCAGGAAATTGTATTTCCTATCAATATAATGAAAACTATAGCGGCTAACTTCTTGTTCATAATTGTTAATTATAATACAATATTGTTATATGGGGAACATACTAAAGCATGGTGTTAATATGTATAAAAAAACCATGAATCAGAGTGTGGATAATAATGAGCCGCCGGTTTTTTATAAAGAAACCAAGAAGCGAAAAGACCCTATACATGCGCCAATCTTTGCAAAGTCTCAAAGCAGCGAAACCAAGGTTAGGCGGGTAGCAAAGTTTCTTATTCTTATTGGAAGCAATCAGGCATCTGAAATTCTTGCAGAACTGGATCCTCCGCAGGTAGAAGAAATATCCAAAGAAATTGCTTCCATAACTGTCATAAGACCTGAAGAAAAAGACGAGATACTTTCAGAGTTTCATACCCTGTTTTCAAAGTTGTATACTTTTTCCGGATCTGCGCGGGGCGGGATTGAAACTGCGCGCCGAATACTTTATGCAGCCAAGGGGCCGGAAAAAGGCGAAGAGCTGCTTAATAAAGCAATTCCTGAAACCAAAGAAAATCTTTTTAGTTTTCTGGAAGAGTTCTCTAAGGAACAGATTGTTATGCTGTTAAAAGATGAAAGCGCTCAAACAACATCTTTACTGCTTAGCAGATTGCCGGCAAAACAATCCGCCGGTATTTTAAGCAAACTTCTTCCGGAACGCAAAGCAGATATTTTAAAACGAATGGCGCGCCAGAAAGAAGTAGCGCCGGAGGTGCTTGAACAGGTTTCTGCAGCGTTAAAAGAAAAGGTTAGACATATTGCAGGCGGTGCAAAAGATATAGAAATTGACGGCATGCAGAAACTTGCCGCTATTTTAAAACATGGAGACTATTCTTTCGGCGACAGGCTTATTAATGAACTGGAAGAAGATGATCCGCAGATAGGGCATAATTTAAAAGAAAAATTTTATACCCTAAATGATGTAATAATAGCAGCGGATCGTCCCATTCAGGATAAATTAAAATCAATGACAGAACATGATATTGCCATTTTATTAAAAGGCAAAGATATAGAGTTCAGCGAAAAAATAATGTCATGCGTTTCTGCAGGGCGAAGAAAATTAATAAGGGAAGAAATTGAAATTCTTGGAGCAGTTTCAAAACGTGAATGTGATTCAATTGCAAGGGATTTTCTTACATGGTTCAGGTTTGCACGCGAGAACGGAGATATTTTACTTTATAGTGACGAGGATGTGGTTGTATGAAAGCAGAACAGAATGAGCTTATGGAAAAAGCAAAAAAAAGCGGTTTTATTATTCTGGATGTAGTTGAGCTGGATGAGCTTAAAGCAAAGGGTATTTGGGCAAAACATGAAAAAACAGGAGCGGAAGTTTTTCATGTGTTAAATAATGATATAGAAAATCTTTTTTCGTTTGCTTTTGCGACTTTTCCTCAGGATAATACCGGCGTTGCGCATATATTGGAACATTCTGTTCTCTGCGGTTCTGAGCGCTATCCGCTTAAAGATGCGTTTATTGTTCTTGCGCAGGGCAGCTTGCAGACATTTTTAAATGCGATTACATTTCCGGATAAAACCGTTTATCCTGCAAGTTCAACAAATGAGCATGATTATTTTAATTTAATGTCTGTTTACGGCGATGCAGTATTTAGGCCATTAATTCCGGAATGGACATTTATGCAGGAAGGACACAGGCTGGAGTATCAGGACGGAAAGCTAGCCATTACAGGCGTTGTTTATAACGAAATGAAAGGAGCGTATTCTTCGCTTGATACTTATGCCGGACACTGGTCTGTTAAAGCCATAATGCCGAATACTCCGTATGACTTTGAATCTGGCGGAGACCCTCTTGCGATACCGGAATTAACATATGAAGGTTTAAAAGAATTTCATCGCAGCCGTTATTCGCCGGCAAATTGCCGCGTTTTTCTTGCAGGCAATATTCCCACAGAAAAGCAGCTGGCTTTTTTAAACGATGAATTCTTTTCAAAAATAGACGGCGGCAAACCATGCGATCCTATTATTAAAACGCAGCGATGGGACAAACCAAGGAAAATTCATGTGCCTTGCCCCGGCGGAAATGAAAATAAATCTACTATTTTTCTTTCGTGGCTTTGTTCAGATATAAAAAATGTAGATGAAAACATAGCATTGGCAGCTCTTACAGAAATACTTTTGGGACACGATGGCTCTCCTTTAACCAGAACATTAATTGAATCGGGGCTTGGAGAGGATTTAACTCCTGTATCAGGACTGGAAGGAGAAATACGTGAAATCCTGTTTGTCGCCGGTTTAAGAAGCGTAGACGGCGATGCAGAAAAAATGAGCAAGGCAGTTGAAGATTTAATAACAGGAGAGCTTCGCCGTCTTGTAAACGAAGGTATTCCGCAGCAGGAAATAGAAGCTGCGCTTTTGTCGCTGGAATTTTCGCAGCGTGAAATTCGCCGTTCCGGCGGACCTTTTTCGCTTGTGTGGATGCGACGTTCTTTAAGAGCATGGCTGCACGGCAGTAAACCCTGGGAAAGCCTTTTAATTAAACCTGCATTGGATAAAATAAAAGAAAATATAAAAAAAGACAGCCGGTATTTTGAATCGTTAATTCAAAAATATCTGTTAGATAATCCGCATCGCGCGCTTGTTATACTGGAACCAAAAGATAATTTTTTACAGCAGCAGGAAGAAAAACTTTCCAAAACATTGGCGGAAAAAGACAGTAAATTAAATGACAATGAAAAAACGCTTATTGTAGAAAAATCATTGGCGCTGGAGAAAATTCAAAGCCAGGCTGACAGTCCTGCGGCGCTGGCTTCTATTCCTCATTTATCCAGAAGCGATCTTTCTGTTAAACATGATTCTATACACCGCCGCCATGATGACTTAAAGGGTGTGCCTGCTCTTTGCCATGACCTTTATACAAACGGCATTACTTATATTGATTTATCATTCCCTGTTGATGTTTTCCCGTTTGATGATTATCCATGGCTGCAGTTCTTTTCCAGGGCAGTTGTATCTGTTGGGCTTCCCGGTATGGATTACGGCGAGGTGTCAAGTTTATTGGCGCGGACAGTAGGAGGTTTCCTTGCAATTCTTCATACAGGATCTGCTGTAAAAGGAACTCCATGGCATTTACAAACAGGTTCAGGCAGTTTTGATCTTGCGGGCCGCGACTGGATTCTTTACAGGCTTAAATGCCTTGATGACAAAATAGCGCCGTCCCTGGATTTGGCTCTTCGTTTAATCTGTGAAGCGGATTTTTCTGACAAACGCAGGATTAATGATCTTGTCCTGGAAATGAAAAATGAAGTTGATGCCAGCCTTGCGCCTGTAGGACATATTTATTCATCCGGAAGAGCAGGGCGTTATAATTCACGTTCAAAAATGGTAGAAGAAAGATGGGCAGGCATTTCTCAGGTTGAGTTTGTACACCTTCTTGCTAAAATGGATACCGGCGAAATTGTTAAAAAATTAAATTTTATTCAGGATAAAATTAATTCTGCAGGCCTAATTGCAAATATTACCGGAAACGCTCTTGATACTGCAGGCGCGGAAATAGCTAAAAGATTTAGTAAATTCGGACCTCCGCAGCCGCGGCTTTTTGTAGAGCCAAGCGAAAGCGCGCAAACTGCAGAAGTATTTGCATCCAAATCGCTGCAAGTGGGTTTTGCGGCAATGTCGCTTAATGCCGCGCCTTTTGACACTGTAGAACAAATTGCAGAGATGGTTTTAACGCATCAGTTAAGTACCGGGGCGTTATGGGAAGATATCCGCATGAAAGGCGGCGCATACGGAGCGTTTGTAAACAGCGACTGCCTTGAAAACTGCATGTCTTTTGCTACATATAGAGACCCTAACCCAATGCGTTCTCTTGATGTTTTTTCACAGATACTAAAAAATAATTCTACAAGTTATATTCAAAGCAGCAGTAACGAAGATTATTTGGAAAAATCTATCATTGGATGTTATGCAAGGGAAACAAGGCCCCGGACTGCCGCAGAAGACGGCCTTGTAGATTTTTACAGATTCCTTTACGGCGTAGAAGACGGTTACCGTAAAAATAAGCTGGAAAGACTTGTATCTGTAACATCTGAAGATATATCTTCTGCTTTTGCAGCGCTTGGTTCAAAAAAGAAATCGGGTCCTGTAATTATTGCAGGTCTAAAAAAGGCAGAAGAAGCTGCAAAAGCGTTTGGAGTAGATGTTAAAATGCTGCCAATGTAGCTTAGCTAAGCTTAGCTTAGCTAATTACTTTTTTATCGAATCTCTAAAAATCTGATCCGCATCAAGTTTTTCATCTACGCCAAACAACGGAACTATGCCTTCATCTTTTACGCTTCTGAATAAAGGCCCTGGGCGTGTGCCGTAAGCCCAGCTGTTTTCGTTATTGATGATATAATCCAATACAGTAACTGCAGATAACGAAAAGAAAATTAAAGTTGCGTTCATTCTTTTTTCCGGCGGCAGCATCATGTCTAAACGTTTAGATACAGGATTTGGAACCTGAAAATTATATGCTTCCCAGGGGTTATGAATGCCATTACATGGAGCTTTGGCTGCAGGACCTCCTGCGCGCGTACCCTGTTCAATGCCAACAGCTACCGCAGTAAGATATTTTCGCAGCTTTCTTATTTCGGCATAAATGGGAACAATATCTTTTTTTTGAAAAGGAGGCGGCCCAATTGATTCAAACTTGTAATAGGGAAGAAAATATAATCGTTTAATCCAATGAAGTTCGTTTAAAATTTTTCTGGCATAAGGCGATGATCTTGAATCCTCTGAATTCTCCAGTAGGCGGCAGTATTCTGCAAGACGCGGAAGATAATCTCTTGAAAAACTGTCTTCTATGTAGCTGCGCCAATTGTTTAATGTGTCTACAAGCTCTTCGCTTATTTTTATTGGCTTGCCGTCAGGCCCTGTAACAACTCCAAAGTTTACGTAACGCATTCCTATAAAAATGTCTTCCAGTATGTGGAGTAAAACAGAAACAGACTGAATTGGATCTGCCGGAGCAATCAATTCATAACCGTGCCTTAAATTATAAACATTCGCAAAATACGGATACAAATCAGGATACTCTTCCAGTGTATCCCATCCTGCTTTTGGGAACAGAACTCCAAGAGCCGTTCGCCCCTGTTCAAAAGCTCTTTGTTCGGTTTTTATTGCGTCTTCTTTTGCTTTTCGCGCAATTACTTTTGGATCATCGGGGTCTTCTGTTTCTTCTCCTTCCTGTCCTTCAACATCTTCCAAAGAACCTTCTTCATTGTCATCATCTTCGTTTAAGTTTTTCTGCAGCGCTTCTACATCAACATTTTCTATCTGCTGCGGACTTAAATCTGAAGCGTTTAACTGTTCTGTTTCTGCAATATTTAAAAATGCTACAAAACGCCTTCGTCTTTCTACAAAAAATCTTTCGTAAATTATAAAACGGTCAGATATCAATTTCATTAACAGCGGATAAAGTCCAAAATGAACATGGCGTCTTACATCAATTAAGGACGCTATAATGTTGCGGATAACTTCCTGATACTTGTCTTTTGCGTCCATTGGGCTTTCTATGTACAGAACTTTATAAATAAGTTTAAAGGCAGATTTAACATTTTCTATGCTTAGCTCGTCAAGAATAAACAACGGTTTATAAATATTACGAAGCACATCTGAAAAATCTGTTACCTTTATGGAACGGGGACGAGACTGCAGTTCTGCAATGCTCTTTGTTAAAGTTTCAATGTCCCAGCTGCGAATGGTATCAAGAATTTTATAAACAAACGGAGATGCCCGCTTTAGCTGATTATTGCGTTTTTTGTTGTTTTTTGGAAACAGGCTTCTTGCTGCATTTACAAGGCGTTCTATTTTACTGTAATACTCATTCATTCGCATTATAACAAAACGCGGATTAACCAAATCTACAGGTTCTTTAAAGAATGAAAACATCGATGTAAGAACCTGCATTGGAGTTTTTATTTCAAAAACTACCTGGCCTGCAAATTGATCCATCTTTACTCTTTCGGAGAATCCAAGCCTTACAGGAACCGAAGGATCATCTCCGGGATAAGGTCCTGAGCGTTTGTATTTTGATGAGCCGTAGCCCGATTCATCTTCCGGGGCAAGATCTATTCTGCGGCGCTTACTTTTACCAGAAGAATCGCTTTTTCTTTTTCTTGGATCATCTTCTTCAACGCGTTCAGTGCCTACTTCACCGCCAAGAAGCTGCATCATCCTTTTTGCTTCTGCATCATCTGTGACGCCTAATTTTTCCCGGACGCGGCTTAATTCGCCAGGCGCGTATATTCCACTGTTCTTTTTTGCCATAATTACACCCGTAAATAAAGTTTTTTTCCTATTCCAAAAAGATTCTTTATCTGAATTTTCTCTCCCTCGGAATTAACCAGCATGCCGTTAAAAAATCCCAGCGGAGCATGAAAATCAGACCTTGTAATAACAAGTTTTGAGCTGCTTTTGCTCAGGTACTTTGGAGTAAATGTTAAATCAACCATGCCTTCCACATCCTGAATAACCCAGTTAAAATCCGGTCCATTTGGCATTGTAATTAGTACCGGCGGCAGGGGAGTCACCTTTCCATCTACCCATAAAGCATTCTCGT